>Ga0187814_10000034_pt1 | contig 28613 bp, 23 predicted proteins | sample NC_S_4_FD_132450 | JGI IMG/M metagenome (GOLD analysis project Ga0187814, IMG submission 132450) | Wetland sediment microbial communities from Neuse River Estuary, North Carolina, USA - ASW-S_4 | ecosystem: Environmental > Aquatic > Freshwater > Wetlands > Sediment | place: USA: North Carolina... | reverse complement strand
GCCGCCACCGTACGCGTGAGGAGGGTCGCCCTGAGGAGGCGGACCGGCAAGGGAGCGACCGGAAAGCCGGCCACGGCCGGCGCCCACGGCTCGCCCCTCGGCGCCAAGGAACTCGCGAAAACCAAGGCCAACCTCGGCATTCCCGCCGATTCGAAGTTCTGGATCGCCCCCGAAGCGCAGGCTTTTTTCCAAGCCCGGCGCGCGGAGCTCGCCTCGGCCCGGGCCGCCTGGGAAGCGGAATTCGCCGCCTGGAAGGCCGAGGCGCCCGACAAGGCCGCCCTTCTCGACGCGATCATGTCCGGGAAGGAGACTTCGCCGATCGCATTTCCCTCCTACAAGCCGGAGGACAAGATCGCCACCCGCGCCGCCTCGGGAAAGGCCATCGCGGCGATCATCGCGTCCTTTCCGTGTTTCGTCGGCGGTTCGGCCGATCTCACGGGCCCCAATTCCACCGCCCTTCCCGGCGGCAACGTATACAGCCAGGCCGACCGGGGCGGGCGCTACCTCCACTTCGGCGTGCGGGAGCACGGCATGGCTGCGATAGCGAACGGCCTGGCCCTCCACGGCCTCAGGCCCTTCGTGGCCACCTTCCTGACCTTCGTCGACTACCTCAAGCCCGCCCTCCGGCTCTCGGCCCTGATGCGGCTCCCCATCGTCTATGTGATGACGCACGATTCGATCTGGCTCGGCGAAGACGGCCCGACGCACCAGCCGATCGAGCACCTCGCCAGCTGTCGCGCCATACCGAACGTCCTCGTGCTGCGTCCCGCCGATGCCGAGGAGACGTCGGAAGCCTGGAAGCTCGCGATGGAACGCCGCGACGGCCCGACCCTCATCGCACTTTCGCGTCAGAGCCTCCCCATCGTCAGCAAGGGCGATCCCGAATGGCGCTCCGCGATGGCAACGGGCGCCTATATCGCGCGCGAGGCGGCCTCGGCGCCGAAGACCGTCGTCGTCGCCACCGGCTCCGAGCTGTCGCTGGCCCTCGAGGCCGTGGCCCTTCTCGAAAAGGGCGGTTCGGCCTCCGGCGTGCGAGTCGTCTCGATGCCCTGCCGCGAAGCCTTTTTCCGCGCCCCGGAGAAGGTCCGCGAGGCGGTGGTGCCGAAGGGAGCCCGAGTCGTCGTCGTCGAGGCCGGCGTGGCCCAGGGCTGGGAGCGCCTCGCGAAACCCGAGGACATCCTGTCGATCGAGGAGTTCGGAGCCTCCGGGCCGGCCGAGGACGTGGCGAGGCATTTCGGCTTCTCGCCCGAGAACCTGGCCGGGAGAATCGCGGGTTTGTCGTAATTGTTCCGGTTTCGTCGCCGCGGATCCGGCGGTCCGCGGGCAGGCGCGCCATGCCTGGCCCACCCAAAAAAAGAGCCGACCCGCGCGGGTCGGCTGTCCATCGTGCCGCCGAACAGAATTGAACTGTTGACACACGGATTTTCAGTCCGTTGCTCTACCAACTGAGCTACAGCGGCGAACGACGAGGACTTTTATAGCCGGGGTTCCGAAATCGAGTCAAGAGCCCGCCGGGCCGGCTCCTCCTTTTCGCGGAGAATGGGTACATTTCCCCGGATGAGGAACCATGTCCGACCATAAGACCGAATTCCGCGCCGACGACGCTTTCCGCTACGACCGGCGCAGCCCCGGCCGCTGGGTGCTTTCGCACGTCCTCCGCTACGCATGGCTCCCCGCCCTCGCCCTCATCTTCGACGTCGCCAACAATATCGGCTATTCGGGGCTCCAGGTCCTGATCGGGCACGGTTTCGACGTTCTCTCCAGACCGGGCTGGGTAAGGCGCGATCTTCTCGACGTCTCCCTCCTCATCGCCGGGGCGGCCCTCCTTCAAGGTCTCGCGGGCATCGGGCGCAACCTCTCCTTCGAGCTCCTCGCCCAGCGCATCGAGAGGGACTCGCGTTCCGAGCTGTACGCCGCCCTCCTCGGCAAGAGCCAGACCTGGCATTCCGCCCACAGGGTCGGAGACCTGATGGCCCGGGCCACCAACGACGTGCATTACCTCAATCTCATGTTCTCGCCGGGCGTCATGCTCATAACCGACCAGGTGGTGATGACGGTCGTTCCCCTCGTCATGGTCGCCCTCATCGATCCGCGCCTCCTCCTCGTGCCGCTCCTCTTCCTCGTAGCCCTGATCGCGACGGTCGCCGTCTACAACCGCACGACGAGTCCCCTCACGGGCATCCAGCGCGAGGCCTTCGGCGAGATGAACGCCGGCCTGGCCGACGCCCTCGAGGGCATCGAGACGGTCAAGGCGAACCTCGGCGAGGCGCGCGAGGCGAAAGCCTTCGCCGAAAGGGCGGGAAAGCTCCGCGACCTTTACGTGAAGATCGCCCGGGTCGAGGGCCGCTACTGGCCGCTCCTCGCCTTCGCCGTGGCCTGGGCCGCCGGGTTCCTCCACGCGGTTATTCTCTGGCGTTCGGGCGGCATAACGATCGGCCAGGCCATAGGCTATATGCTGCTCTGGAACGCCTTCCGCCAGACGACTTCCCTTTCGCTCTATTCCTTCAATCTCCTCCAAATGGGGCGGTCGAGCGCCTCGCGCATCCTTGAAATGATAACCGCGCACACGGGCCTCGACGAGAACAGGGGGGGGAGGACCGCCCGCATCGAGGGCAGGGTCGAGTTCCGGAACGTGGGCTTCTCGTTCGGAGGCAGCGACGGCCCGCCGGTCCTCCGCGAGCTCAATTTCTCGGTCGAGGCGGGAAAGACGGTGGCCATCGTCGGGCGCACGGGCTCGGGCAAGTCGAGCCTGGTCAAGCTGGTGTCGCGCATCTTCGACGCGAGTTCGGGCTCCGTGCTGGTCGACGGGGTCGACGTCCGCGACTGGGATCTCGAAAGCCTCCGCTCCCAGGTCGCGACGGTCGAGCAGGATGTCTTCCTTTACAGCCGCACGATCCGCGAAAACATCGCCTTCGCCAAGGAGGACGCCGACGAGTCCGAAGTCGAGAAGGCCGCGCGCGAAGCCCAGGCCCACGACTTCATCTCCTCATTCGAGAAGGGCTACGCCACCGAGGTGGGCGACCGGGGCGTCACGCTGTCGGGGGGGCAGAAGCAAAGGATCGCCATCGCCCGCGCCTTCCTCGCCGACCCCCGCATCCTCGTGCTCGACGATTCGACGAGCGCGGTCGATTCGAGGACGGAGGACGAAATCCAGAAGGCCATGCGCCGCGCGGGAGAGGGTCGCACGACCTTTCTCATCACCCACCGACTGTCGCAGATCCGCTGGGCCGACACCATCCTCCTTCTCGAGGGCGGAAGGCTCGCCGCCGCGGGAACCCACGAGGAACTCCTGGCCGGATCGGGCGACTATCGCCGACTCTTCGCACGGAGCTGACATGGGATGGCTGATGGACGGCCTCGACACGGAGGCCTACGACAGGATCTATTCGGACCGCAATCTCGTGGGGCGGATCATGGCCTATTTCCGGCCCTCGCGAGGGCGGCTCGTGTTCGTCGGACTGGCCCTCGCGGCGGCGGCCTTGTCGGAATTCGCCTCGCAGGTGGTCATATCGAAATCGCTCGACGCGGCGGGAAAATCGGGCTCGATGGCCGCGAACCTCGCCCTCCTCGCCCTGGCGGTGGCGGGCTTCGGCGTCCTGGAATGGCTTCTCAACTACGCGCGGCAATATCTGACCGGGCGTACGGTGGGCGAGACCATCCTGCAGCTCCGATCCGACGCCTTCGCCCGGGCCCTCTCGCACGACCTGTCGTTCTACGACGAACAGTCCTCCGGGAGGGTCGTGAGCCGCGTCACCACCGACACCGAGGATTTCGCCAATGTCATCGGCCTCGTCGTCGACTTCCTCTCCCAGATCATCCTCGTCGTCGTGTTCTTTTCCTATCTTACGACCATCGATTCGAGACTTTCCCTTCTCCTCCTCGCCATGGCGCCGGCGGCCATCGTCCTCGCCCTTTCTTTCCGCGGTTTCGCCCGCTTCGTGACGCGCAACGCGAAGCGCGTCACCGCCCAGGTGAACGCGCACATCCAGGAATCGATCGCGGGAATCTCGGTGGCCAAAGGCTTCCGGCGCGAACGCTTTCTCTACGCCGACTTCACCCGCGACAACCGCCTCTCCTATCGCTTTCACCTCAGGCGCGGCGTCACCATGGTTCTCATCCTGCCGATAGTCGGTATAGCCTCGGGCGGAGGGAACGGACTCCTGGCCTGGTTCGGGGGCTCGGCCGTCCGGGACGGCCAGCTCAGCCTCGGCCAATGGTTCCTCTTCATGCAGGCGGTCGGCTACTTCTGGTGGCCCCTCCTCAACATAGCGAGTTTTTGGAGCCAGCTTCAGGACGGCCTCGCCGCGGCCGAGCGCATATTCTCCCTCATCGATCGCGAGCCCAAAGTGCGCCAGACGCCGGACGCCGGCCGGGCGGCGGGCTTCGGGGGAGAAATGAAGGCCGAGGGTCGCGGCGTTTCCATCCGCTTCGAATCGGTCGGCTTCGCCTATTCCAGCAAAGAACAGGTCCTCGACGATTTCGATCTCGCCATCGCAGCGGGGGAAAAGCTCGCCATCGTCGGACACACCGGGGCGGGCAAGTCCAGCATCATCAAACTCATCGCCCGCTTCTACGAGTTCCAGCGGGGGCGGATCGAGTTCGGCGGCAGGGACATCCGTTCGATTCCCCTCGAGGCGCTCCGGGCGAAAATCGGGCTCGTGTCCCAGGATCCCTTCCTCTTCCCCGGCACCGTCCTCGACAATATCAGGTACGCGAAACCGGATTCGAGCGACGGGGAAGTGGAGGCTGCGGCCCGTTCGCTCGGGCGCGGCGATTGGGTCGACGACCTGCCGGGGGGCCTCGCGAGCCCCACGGGGCACCGGGGCTCGTCGATCTCGCTGGGCCAGCGCCAGCTGGTGAGCCTGGCCCGCGTGCTGCTCAAGGCCCCCGCCCTCTTCGTCCTCGACGAGGCGACTTCGAGCGTGGACCCCTTCACCGAAGCGCAGATCCAGGAAGGACTCGAGACCCTGATGCGGGGCCGCACCGCGATCGTGATCGCCCACAGGCTCTCCACCGTCCGCTTCGCCGACCGGATCATCGTGCTCGAAAAAGGCAGAATCGTCGAAGAGGGTTCGCACGAGTCGCTCCTCGAAGGGAGAGGCCGGTACGCGGAACTCTATGACACCTATTTCAGGCACCAGAGTCTCGAATGGGTCGAGGAGTCGGGCGGCCGATAGAATCCGCGGGCCCGTGCACGGGCCCGAGCCAGGGCCCAGGCCCGGCGTCCTTCGGCGGCCGGCCTACAGCTGATTGCTGGCGAACCTGCCTCCGACCATGCTCGCGAGGATGCGGAAGGCGGCGTCGAAGACGACGATGTCCGCCTCCCATCCCGGCACGAGCAGGCCGCGCTGCCCGAGGCCGAGTATGCGGGCCGGGTTGGTCGCCGCCATCTCCACGGCGTTTTCGACGGGCGTCCCCCATGACACGAGGTTTTCCACGCCGCGCATCATCGTCAGCGATGAGCCCGCGATGACGTCGTCCGAGAGGCGGTGGAAGATTCCGTCGCGGAGCGAGACTTCCTCGCGGTTGGCGAAGAGGGGCCCTTCGGCCTGTTCCGTGGGTTTGAGCGAGTCGGTGACGAGGACGATCTTGCTCGAGGGCTTGTCCCGCATGAGGAGTTTGATGAGGCCCGGGTGGACGTGCTTCCCGTCGGCGATAATCTCGCAGGAAAGTTCGGGATGGATCATGATCGCCCCGACCGCGCCCGGGTCGCGGTGATGGAGGCGGCTCATGGCGTTGAAAAAATGCGTCGAGTGAAGGATTCCCGCCTGCATCCCCTCGAGCATGTTCTCGTAAGTCGCGTCGGTGTGGCCGGCCTGGAGAAGGATGCCCCGCTTCATGCAATAGAGGGCCAGCTCCCGCATCCCCTTGATCTCGGGGGCCACGGTCATGTTGCGGATCATGCCCCGGCCGGCGTCGAATAGACGTTCCATCAGGTCGAGGTCCACGGCCCGGACGAATTCCGGACGTTGGACGCCGAGGCGCGCGGGCGATATGAAGGGGCCTTCGAGGTGGACCCCCATGACCCGCGCTCCGCCCTCCCGGCCCGAGGCGTCGACGCAGGCGCCTATCGCCGCGATCATGTCGTCCTCGGACATCGGGTAGATCGTGGGACAGAAGGCGGTCACCCCGTATCGCGCCAGATGCTCGGACATCGCGACGATCGCGTCGGCGGACAGATCCTCGGTGCCGGAACCGGCGAAACCGTGGATGTGACTGTCGATGAGCCCGGGAGCGATATAGGCTCCCCCCGCGTCGAAGATCGACGTCCCGGCCGGAAAACGTTTTTGTTCGAAGCGGCGTTCGGAGAAGACATCGGCGATGCGGCCGTCCTCGACGAGGATCGCTGAACGCGGCATCCGCGCATAGCCGGGGAGAAGTTCACCGTTGTGGATGACGACGCTGTCCATGCCTGCTAAGGTACTCGGGCCGACGCGCCCCGTGCAACCGAGGAGCGCGGATCGCAGGGGGATCGGATGGCCTATGTATTCGGGATCGACGGAGGGGGGACGAGTTCACGGCTCCGCATCGAAAACCTCGGCGGAGACGAGGTCTTTTATGCCGAAGGCGGTTCGACGAATCCCAATTCCACCGACAAGGCGACCGTGACGTCGATTCTCGCGGACCTCTTCTTGCAGGCTCGCACAGAGACCGGCGTCGGCGTCTCCGAGTTGGCGGCCGGTTTCGTCGGCAGCGCGGGGGTGGATCGGGAGGCGGACCGGGGCTCCTTCGCGAAAATCCTGCGCGAGGCGACCGGTTTCGCGGGCCCTCTGGGCGTGGGGAACGACGCCGAACCCGCGCTCGCGGGGGCGCTGGACGACACGGAGGGCCTTTTGCTCATCGCCGGGACCGGCTCGATCGCCTTCGGCCGATCGCGCGACGGCTTTACCGTCCGCTCCGGCGGCTGGGGCCACTTTCTCGGCGACGAGGGTTCGGCCTGGCGCATCGCCTTCGACGCCATTTGTCGATCCATCCGCTCGTCCGAGGGCCGTGACCTCGAAACCGGACTGCTCGAGGCCGCATTGGCCCATTTCGGCCTGGAAGAGGCGAGCGCCTTCATACCCTTCGTCTACGGCGGCGTCGACAAGAGCCGCATCGCCCGCTTCGCGAGGGTGGTGGGTGAATTCCGGGATCAAGGCGATCCGCTGGCCGCCGACCTCTTCGATCGCGCGGCGGAAGAACTTGCCCTCCTCGCCGAGTCGGTCCATCGCCGCATCGGCCCCAGGCTCGAGAGAAAACGCCTGGCGTTCAGGGGCGGCCTCGTCGAAGCCGACGCCCGTCTCAGGCTCGCCACCGCGGCGCGGATCGTCTCGCGCGTCCCCGACATAGAGATCGTGCCGGCCGCGGCCGACGCCGCGAGGGGAGCCTGCATTCTCGCCCGATCTCTCGCCGATCGGACATCTTGACCCGACCGGCGGGGAAGGCGACGGAGCGCGCTCCGCCGTCGGGCTCAGCCTCCGGTTGAAGGCGTCGCGGCGGGTGCGGGCGCCTCCGGCGCGGCCGGAGTGGCGGGGGCGGTCGTCGCCGGCGCCGTGGCGGGCGCCGCGGGCGCCGTGGCGGGCGCCGCGGGCGCCGTGGCGGGCGCCGCGGGCGTGGTCGCCGCGCCCTGCTGCTGGGTTCCGGCCGGCGGCACGGTCGACGGTGCCGGTTCCGTCGGAGACGTCTGGTCCGGTGTCGGCTGCTCCGCCGCCATTTGCGCGATCGTGTTCCGGAGCGAATCGAGGGCGTTCAGGACGCCTTGATTGTTCGGGAAGCCCTTTTTCGCGTGCTCTTCCGTCGCGTCCAGAAGGGCGCCGACATCCTTGACCGAATCCGGTCCCGTCGCCGTCCGCACGATCACCATCGCCTTGTAAAGACCGAAGACGGTCATCGCGGCGTCGTTGGACGCGTTATCCGCGAGCCCCTTGTCCAGGAAGGGAAGGCTCGCCGAGGGGTCGCCCGCGTCGAACCACGACTTGACGATCGTCGACACGATCTGGGGATCGGGGCCGAAGCGCTTGATCGCCATGTCCGCCGCCTCGTTCGCCTTGTCGGTCTCCCCCTTGGAGGCATAGAGATAGTGCCTGAAGAGATAGGGGCGCGGGCTGTCGGGCTGCTCTTTCTCGGCCGTGTCGAGATAGGTTTCGACCTTGTCTTCCTTGCCGGCCATGGCCGCGGCCTGGGCTCCGAGCGTGAGCCCCCCGCTCCGGGAAGCCGGATCCTTGTCGATGGCGAGGGTGGCGTCGATGATCGCCAGCCCCTCGTCGAAACGATGCTGCATGAGAAGGGCTATCGCATGATCGTAGCGCAGCTTGGCGGCCGGAGTGCCGAGGCCCTCGGCCGCGACCGCCAGAACTTCGGCGTCCTGACCGTCGCCCTTGTCGAGGTCGGCTTCGGCTTCCGCCTGGAGACTCGCGGCGTCATAGACGCCGTCGGTCCGCGCCGATTCCCGCGCCTCGGATTCCCTGGCGACTATCTCTTCGTCCGGCATCCGCCACGATCCCTTGTACAGGCTTTCCACCTCCGAGAGGTAGCGGCTGAGCTCGAACTCGAGCGCGGGGACCGGCGCTATATTGGCCGCCGCCTGGGCATCGGCCAGGGCGAGGGGGTCGAAGGCTATGTCTCCCGCTCCGACCGCGGATCCGCGGGCGATCTCGAGGGTCGTGCCTTCGGCCAGATCGACGAAGGTGAAGGCGAGGTGTTGTTTCGTGTCGACGTGTCCGTCGAGGGCTACGGCTATGGAGCGCGCGAGGAACCAGGGGTCGGTGTGAGTCGCGTCGGCCGCCGAGAGTACGTCCCAGGCGCTCTTCCACTTCCCCTTCGCCACGAGATCGTCGACAGTGGCGAAGACTTTCTTTTCCGCGTCCGGAGCCTTGACCCAGGGGTCGACGCGAGGCGGGACGGTCAGGGCCGCGGGGGCGGCGGGAGTCGGCGCGGGCCCCGCCGCTGTCTGCGCGAACAGGACGCCGGCACAGGACAGGACGAAGAGGAGGCCCGGTGCGAGCCTTCTCGGTGAAATTTTCATTGTATTGCTCCAGTATCGGATCGGCCCGATTCCGCCCGCACGGCGGTATTTTCGACGTTCGCGACCGTCGCCTTCGCGCCGACGGATCGCCGATCGAGGGTACAGGTGTCGCGCGACCGAGTCAAGGAAGCCCGCGGGCCTTCACCCGGGCCCCGTCTATCCGGTACCTTCAGTCCGTGAACGTTCCACTTGTCGCTGCCGAGGGGCCGGCCCGCCGATCCACTCGAGCGGCCGAGGGCCTCGAGAGCCGGCTCCCGGACCTGCTGCTATCCTGGCGCGGAACCGCGAGGTCGGCCAACTCGCCCGAATCGTTGACGGTCGACGAATATTCCCGCGCGGGAGCCGCGCTCTTCGCGCTGCAGCGGGGCCTCACCGGCGACAGGCGCCTGGCCGGCCGCGGCGACGCCACGGGCTACATGGACTCGGCCGATCTCCTCGGCGCCTACCTGCTCTATTATTGGCCGGTCTCGTATCTCGAAGTGTTCCTGTCGCTTTCGTTCGCCAGGCTTCGCGCTCCCCGCGTCCTGGATCTGGGTTCGGGCCCCGGCCCCGCGACAGCCGCCTTCTTCGACGCCGCCGGAGCCGCCGAAGCTTTTCTCGTCGACGGAAGCGACAGGGCGCTCGAACTCGCGGCGGAACTTCTCCCGCCGGGGGCGAGGACGGAATTCCTGAAAGCCGATCTCGAGCGCGAAGCCTTGCCCGAGCTGGGCCGCTTCGACGCCGCGGTCGCCTCTCACCTCCTCAATGAACTCTGGAAAGGGCGGGCCGATCGTCTCGATCGGCGACTCGACTTTCTCGCCTCCCTGGCCCTCCGCCTCGCCCCCGGCGGTTTCGTTCTCGCGGTGGAGCCCGCCACCCTGGCCGCAGGACGCGATCTTCTTTCACTGCGGGACGGCCTGGCGGAAAGAGGATGGCGCATCGTCGCTCCCTGTCCCGCCTCCGGTCCCTGCCCCATGCTGGCCGCGGGGGAAGGTCGAAACTGCCATGGGGAAGCCCCCTGGGTCCCGCCCGAACCCGTCGCTGGCCTCGCTGCCCGAGCGGGACTCGATCGGACTTCGGTGAAGTGGACTTTCTTCATCGCCGTTCCGCCGGATGGGCAAGGCAAACGTGAAACCCGCGCGGATCGGGTGCCCGCGACCGGGACGCAGGTTTCCGGAAGGGTGGTCTCGGAGGGCCTCCTCAACAAGGCGGGTCGGCTTCGCTACTCTCTCTGCACCGGAGAGGGACTGGTTTCCCTCTCGGCCAAGGCGGATTCGCCTCTCGCCGCGAAACTCGGCTTTCAGGGGCTCCGCCGTTACGACTCGGTCTCTCTCACCGACGGGGAGCGGCGCGACAGCGGATTCGGTCTCGCCGAAGGCTGCGACCTCGCGGTCGAAGAGGCTCCCACGATCGACGGCAGGGGAAGAGCGGCGCCGGGATTCGAGAGGGGCGCGAGGAGGGCCGGCCGATGAACGAGGACGAAGTGCGGAGGACTATCGAGGCGGCCGTGAGCTTCGAGTTCGCCCGTTCGGGCGGCCCCGGCGGCCAGAACGTGAACAAGGTGAACACCAAGGCGACGGCCCGTGTCGCCCTGGCCGAGCTCGGGCTTTCCGAATCGGACCTCGCGCTGCTGCGCGCCCGGCTCGCCTCCCGTCTCGTCGAAGGAGAGGTCCTCGCCTCGTCGGCGAGCGACACGCGCAGCCAGATCCTCAATCGCGGCCTCGCCGTCGAAAGGCTCGTCGCCCTGATCCTCGCTTCGCTGCGGCGGGAAAAGAAGCGCAGGCGGACCGCGCCGACGAGGGCTTCGCGCGAACGCCGATTGGCCTCGAAACGAAGGGACTCCGAGACGAAGAAGGGGCGGCGCCAGCGCTTCGACGACTAGACGGCGCCGGCGCTTCGACGAACAGGCGGCTCACTCAATCCCCGAAAACGAAGGCCGAGATCGCCGCGCCCATCAGCCGGCCCTTGAAGGCGGCCCGTCCCGCGTCGGAACCGGCCGCTCCGGCGACGATGTGGAGGGGGAGGAGATGCTCGCTGCGCGGATGGCATTCGAGAGCATTGGGGGCGGTCATCCAATTCACCAGGGCCTCGCGCCTCCGCCCCGGATCGGCGATCGCCACGCTTTTCGCGAGCCAGGCGTCGAAGGCGTCGGAGACCTCCGCGACGGCCGGATCGCCCGAGAAGAACACCCTGAGATTGTGGTAGCTCATTCCGCTTCCCACGACGAGGACGCCCTCGTCCCTCAGCGGCGCGAGGGCCCTGCCGATGTCGTAATGGAGGACGGGATCGAGTCCTCGCACGAGCGAGAGTTGTGCCAGCGGGAGCTTCGGCTCGGGAAAGGCGACCATCAGGGGCACGAAAATCCCATGGTCGTAACCCCGGAGAAATTCGCTGCCCGTCTTGAACCCGGCGGCCGACAGCAGCTCCGCGACCCGCGACGCGAGGGCGGGATCGCCGGGCGCCGGCCACTTGAGATGGTAGGTGTGCTCGGGAAAGCCGCCGTAGTCGTAAAGCATGCCCGGCCGGGCGCCGAAATGGACCGTGGGCTTGGGCTCCTCCCAATGGGCCGAAATCGCGAGGATGGACCGCGCCCCCGAAGCCAGCGCCGCCGCGCCGAAACCGGCGAGCCAGGCCGCGAGTGCCGCATAACCCTCCGCGTCTCCCGACGAATCCGCGAGCGCGTTCCAGGGCCCCCCGCCGTGGGGCAGATACCACACGGGAAGGCGTTTCACGATCGGCTCCCTCCTTCACATATCATCCCGCTGAAAGGTACCAAGGAGCCGCCGTCGCGCCAAATTTCGCGAAGCGAAGCGGGCATCTGGCCGCCGCGGCCACTACAACGCTCGGCGCCGATCGGCTATGCTGTCGCCCCATGACAGCGCCCTCCCCCAGAATCGCTTCGTTTTTCGGCTGGTCGGACTCGGGAAAGACGACGCTGATCGCCGCCCTCGTCCGCGAATGCGGCCGGCGCGGGCTGCGATGCGGCGCCGCGAAGAGCAGCCGCCATCGCGGCGACTTCGGGGACGAGGGCAAGGACACCGGGAGGTTGCGCGACGCCGGCGCGAGCCCCGTCGTCTATGTCGGCCAGGGCGATGCCCGAACCACGGTCATCTACATGCCCACGCCGGAAAAACCCGACCGCGCCTGGCTCGAAGGCCTGTTCGCGGACGTCGACATCCTCTTCGCGGAGGGTCTCGAAGTGGAAGGCGCGCTCTGCGTTCTCGTCGAACGCGGCGATCGCGTCGGCAAACGGGAGTTGGCGGAGATCGACCTGCTGGTGAGCGACGACGCGGGGCGGCGCGGAGTCTTCGGCCAAGCCCTCGGCAGAGCCAGCGGCGAAGCGGTCGGCAAAGCCGGAGGGGCTTTCGCCCACGAAGCAGTCGGAGCCATACTGGACGCACTGGAGGACTTATGGAAAGGGAAGTGACGCTCTCCTGCGACGGCAAGACCGTGCCGTTGAACGATTTCGCCAAGGCGGTCGTGACCAACACCGTGGCCGCCCTCGTGGGCACGCTCAAGAAGAGCGACGGCGACGGCGAAATCGTGCTGAGGATTGGCCCTTCGAAATAGGCGCTATCCGCCCCGGGTCGGATCAACCGCGGGCGGGCATGGCGTCGGAGATCGCCTTCTGAAGATCGTCCATGGTGAAAGGCTTCGGGAGAAAGGCGCCGATCCTGAGCGCGTTTCCGAGTCCGAGCATCGAATCGCTGCCGACGGGCAGCTTCCCCGACATCGCGACGAGGCCGATGTCCTTGCGGGCCGCGAGATGCTCCATGATGAGGGTGAGGCCGCCCTTGCCCGGCATCACGAGATCGATGATGGCGATGTCGACGCGATCGGATTCCAAGATTTCGAGAGCCCGGTCCGAGCTTTCCGCGCTGACGACTTCGTGGCCTCCCCTCTCGAGCATGGGGGTCAGGATCGCGAGAATGGCTTCTTCGTCGTCGACAATGAGGATTCGCGCCACGGGAGGCTCCGTCGGTTGATCGGATGGCCGGAGCGGCTCGCGTTCCGGCGGAAACAGCTTCACTATACCACATTCGGACCCCTGCGTCGAAAAGCGAAGACGGCGCTGAGCGCCCCTGGCCCGATGCCGCGTACGCCGATCGAGGGGCCTATTTGTCGAGATTCGGCGGGCGGCCTATACTGGAACCATGTTTTCAAGTTTCCTTCGCGCCTTGCCCTTTCGGCATGACACGAGAGTTCGGAATCTTCTTTTGGTTTCCGCGTTCGCGGCCATCCCGCTCCTGGCGACATCCGGTTCGCCCTTCGTCGTTCCTCCGGCCGGCGGAGCCGTCGTCCACTTCGACCCGAGCGACGGACTCCTCGAACCGATCGGGTCGTGGTTCCGCTATGAAGGATGGTACGGCAGTCCCCCGACTCAAGGTTCCGTTCCCAGTTCCGCGAATATCGCGTCGCGGGCGCCGCTCTTCGCGGCGAGGGACGATCGTTCGACCGACAGGACCTACCGGCTCACCATCGCCATCGACGGACCCGCGATCGATCGCTCGTGGATGATGATCCTTCCCGCCGACGATCCCGCGGTGCGGGCCACGGTCAACGGCACTTTCCACGGCGTCAAAAACGGAATCCTTTCCTTCGAATCGGCCGCCCCCACACTCGACATCCTGGTGCAGGTGCCCGCCGATGTCGAGGGCATCGATTCGATCCGACTGTCCCCCGACTTAGTCGTGTTCGGGGAAGCGCCGACGATGGGCGCCTTTCTCGCGATAGCCGGTGGGATCGCCATTCTGATCGCGGGGACTTTCGCCTTCGCCTCCCTCTTCATTCTCCTCGTCTTCAGGCTCTGGACAAAGAACCGGGAATTCCTTGTCCTCTCGGTGGTCCTCGCGGTCGAAGCCCTTCGCTATCTCGTGAATGCATGGGTTCTCTTTCCCTATGTGAACCTTCCCTTCGACCACGATCTCGTCCAGTCCCTCGTGTTCGTCGCCCATTTCGCGGCAGTGACGTGGTTTTTCGCGCGCATTCTCGCGGAAAGGTCGACCCTCCCTTCGCTTCTCGTCCTCATTCCCTTCCCGATAGCCGTCCTCGCCGAAATCTTCGCCCCCGACACCCTGTTCGCCGTCCACTCGACCCTGCTCCTCGTTTACGCGGCATTCTGCCTCGCCACTTTCGCGGGGTTGATCTACCTGGGCGCCAAGGGTTCGAAGCGGGCCCTCCTCCTCCTTCCCGCGCCCCTCATTCTCGCGGCGGCCGTCCCGCTGCGGATTCTCTTCGCGAACGCCCCTCTCCTGGACCTCTCGGTCGAGCCGGCGGCCACGCTCCTCTTCGCCTTCGTCGCCATAAACGCCCTGTTTCGCAAGATCCACCGCAGTTTCCAGACGACCGAGAACCTCAACGACTACATCGTGGACATGGGCCGCAGCGTCAAACGCTTCATCCCGATCGAGTTCCTGCAGACCCTCGGCAAGACCGACGTCAGCGAACTGAAGCTCGGCGACCACGTCAAGAAGGATATGACGATCTTCTTTTCGGATATACGCTCCTTCACGGAACTGTCCGAGAAGCTGACGGTCGAGGAGAATTTCGCCTTCATCAATTCCTATCTGTCGCGCGTCGTCCCCGTCATCAAGGAGAACGGCGGTTTCGTCGACAAGTATATCGGCGACGCCATCATGGCCCTCTTTCCCGGCGAGGAGGGTCCGGACGAGGCCATCCGGACGGCGATCAAGATGCAGACGAAGATGACCGAATACAACGGCCACCGCGCCAACAGCGGCTATCGCTCGGTCCACATGGGAGTCGGCATCCATTCGGGCTCCCTGATGCTCGGCGTCGTCGGCGTGGACGACAGGATGGAAAACACCGTCATCTCGGACGCCGTCAACCTCGCCTCGAGGCTCCAGGCGATAACGAAGGCCTTCAACGTCTCGCTGGCCATATCCGAGGAAGTGTTCAAGAACGTCCGCGATCCCGGGGCTTATACCTACCGGTTCATCGGCAAGGTCAAGGTGAAGGGCAAAGTCGATCCCGTGTCGGTGTTCGAGATATTCGACGGCCTCATGCCGGAACTTTTCGAACGCAAGGTCAAGGCGAACACCTTTTTCGAGCAGGGCATGCTCGCCTATTACCAGAAGGACTTTCCGGGGGCGATGTATTATTTCAAGCGGGTCCTGGATATCCATCCCGAGGACGGCGCCGCGTCCTTCTATCTCGAGACCTGTCTGAACAGGAAAATCCCGTGATTCGCGGCGCGTCATGCCGCGCGCTTGCTTCCGGCATTCCGCGTCGCTACTTTAGTGGTATCGATCCGACGCCGCAGTGGGTCCGATCGCAAGGCGACCGCCCTCCGCGAACGCCTGGGCCGCCCCGTACGGGGAGCCCGATATCCCGCAAGCGCCGGCGCGTGCCGGTCGCCGCTCGCTCCACGAGGAGGAGATCATGAAAGACCGCATGTACGTCGACATCGGCGCCATTCTGGACGAAGTATTCGATGCAGCCCGAGATTTCGGGGAAAAGATGGGGAAGGAGTTCGGCTCGGGACCTCGAGGTCCCGATGGCCCTCGCGGTCCCGATGGACCCAGAGGCCCGGAAGCTCCGCATCGTCATCCCTGGTTCGACATTGGCCAGGACAACAACGCTGACTACTACCCCGGCTATTCCTATCCGCCCATGAACATCTACCTCACCGCCGACCGCTCGATGGTCTTCGAGTTCGCCCTCGCCGGCTTCGAGGAGAAGGACATCCAGCTGACCTTCCAGGGGGACTACATGGTGTTCAACGCGAAGATCGGCACGGAGACGGTGATCGATGAGGGGGTGCGCTTCGTCAAACGCCGGCTCAAGCTCAAGGACGTCGAGCGACAGAAATACTACGTTCCGGCGGACAAGTTCGCCCAGGAAAGGGTCAAGGCGGTATTCCGCAACGGCATCCTCAAGGTGACGGTGCCGCCCAAGGAAGAGTCGGAAACCCCCGAAGGCATCAAGATCGAAATACTCCACGAAGGCGAATGATGTCGTGTCCCCGGCAATCCCGAGAAGCGCGATGATCGATAAACGAGGCCGACCGGTGACGGGCGGCCTCGCTTTTTTTTGGGCTGACTTTTTGCGGACGGGGGCTCAGCGCCGCATGAGTTCCGACATTCCCGCCCTCCGCCTCTCGAGTTCGGCCTTGAGTTCGTCGGCGTGGCTGCCCACGAACACCGAGCCGAGGGCGGTCAGTCCGATTCCGAAAACGAGGGCCAGGGGGAAAAACAGACCATCGTCGCCCACCCCGTGAATTTTGGCGAAGACGGGGAGCCCCACGCAGGACGAGGCGATGAGAAGGCCCGGAAACACCCACTGCGCCAAGGTGAGTTCCCTTTTCGGCCTGACGGTGAGTCGGACGGCGGCCATGGCCCGGTCCTCCATATCTGGAAGGCGGCCATAGCCGTCGAAACGCTCGGCCTCGTCCCGCTTCCAGGCTTCGAGGGCGGATTGGAACGCGTTCACCTGGGCGCGGCAGGAGGGACATCGCGAAAGATGGAAGGCGAGCCAGGGAGACAGGCGCCGCCCGGGCTCGAGCTCGTCGAAGCGAAAAAGAAAATGATCGCAACGCATGTCATGCTCCCGTCGAGAGCCGCTCCCGCAACATCCGCTTCGCGCGGAATACGTGGGATTTGATGGTGTTCACCGGAAAACCGGTGATCTTCGCTATTTCAGCATACGGAAGATCCTGGAAAAAACACAATTCCACGCAGATCGACTGCTCCGGAGAAAGGAAGGCCAGCGCCTCGCGCACCTCCTGCGCCCTCTCCTTGGCCAGGAGCTCGTCCTCCACGCCGCCCCGCAGGTCGCCGGTCGATTCGTCATCCATCGTCTCGTGCGTTCGCCGCCTCGCCTTGCCTGTCGTCGCCGTGTTGTAGGCGATCCTGAGCAACCACGTCGTGAATCGCGCCCCCCCCCGAAAACTCGCGAGTTTGGTAAAGGCCTTCACGAAGACCTCCTGGACGAGATCCTCCGCTTCGTCGTGATTCTTGAACCATGAAAGTCCCACCCGATAGATCCGCCGCCCATGGCGCCTCACGAGCTCCGAGAAGAGCTCCGTGTCGCCGTCCAGCACCTGTTCGATGATCGCCTCGTCGGACAGGACCCCGGGCGGAAATCCATCCGATTGGGGACCCGTCATTCCGCTTCGTCAGCGGCGCTCGAACGTGCGGAGGCGCACGAAAACGAGCAGTCCGATTCCCGCCGAAAGAGGGACGAGTCCCCCGAGCAATGGATAGCCGATACCGTCCACGACGAGGATGAGGATGGACAGCACGATTCCGATGGCCGTCAGGAGCAGCCCGGAGAGCAGGCTCACGGTATCGATGTCGACGCGCGAGGGAACCCAGGTGCCCTGTTGAATCAGCAGCTTGCGCTCGCGATGAGACCAGAGCAGCCAGAAAAAGACCACCACGCCGCCCATGGCGATGCCGACGATCGGTATGAGCGAGATGAGAACCTGAGCGGCGATTGACGTCCCGGACATCGACTGATCCTCCCAACGCCCGTCGCCGGGCCCTTTCCGCCCCATACGGAGCGCTGATATGACATCGCGACGGCGCAAAAAGTTGCGGCGGTCGCCCTCGGGCCCGCGGCTCAGCCCCAGCGAATGAAGCCGGGCACGAAGGCCTGGGCCAGGGCCGGGTGGCGGGGGAGGACGCGCACAGCGTAGCCCTGCTGGCCCGTTCGGGAGCAGGTCACGGACACCGAAAACTCGCAGCCCCCGCCCGACTTTTCGCCGGCGACCATCGGAGCGCGATTCGCTTCGACTATCTCGTCCTGGCTCGACAGCGGGCCGTGGAAGAGTTCGACGAGGACTTCCTCGGGGCCGAGCCCCGCCAGTTCCACATGGGCCGAGACCTTCACCCGGTCGCCGCTGAGCATGACGGGCTTGGCGTCGCTGTGCATGTTCGACACGGACACGCCGGCCCAGGCGTTCCTGGCCCTGTCCAGGTAGGCGGCAAGCTCCTTGGACGACGCGAAGTCGTCCTTCTGGAGCTTCCGGTAGTTTTCGAGCGCGGGGAAATAGAAGCGCTCCGAGTACTCCTTGAGCATGCGGTGCGACGAAAACTCGGCCCCGACGTATTCCATCGAAGCCTTCATCCGCCCGATCCATTCGCGGGGCAGGCCGTCGCGGCCGCGCTGATAGAAGAGAGGCACGATCTCGCGCTCGAGGAGATCGTAGAGGGCTTCGCTTTCGATCTGATCCTGGAGTTCCTCGTCGGAATAGATCTCGCCGGAGCCTATGGCCCATCCGATCTCGGGCCCATGGTCGCGGAAGGCCTCCGCCCACCAGCCGTCGAGCACCGAACAATTGAGGACCCCGTTCATCCCGGCCTTCATACCGCTGGTGCCCGAGGCTTCGAGCGGGCGCCTCGGCGTGTTGAGCCAGACGTCCGAGCCCGAGGTGAGGTACCGCGACATCGTCATGTCGTAGTCCTCGATGAAGACGATGCGGCTCATCACCTCCTCCCTGCGGGAAAAGTGCACGAGCTCCTTGATGATCGCCTTGCCCGGGATGTCGTGGGGGTGGGCCTTGCCGGCGAAGATGATCTGCAAAGGATGATCGCGGTCGGAGAGAAGGCGGAGGAGCCTGTCGGGATCGCGGAGGAGGAGGTTGCCGCGCTTGTAGGTCGCGAAGCGCCGCGCGAAGGACAGGGAGAGCGCCGAGGGGGAGAGGGCGTCCTCGGCCCGGATCATCGCGCCCTCGCCGGCCCCCGCGCGCCCGGCGGCCTTCTTGATGCGGTCCCGCGCGAACACCACGAGCCGCTCGCGTCGGCGCTCGTGCGTCCTCCAGAGCTCTTCGTCCGAGATGCGGCTCATCCGTTCCCAGATGGAGAGGTCCGCGGGTTCGTCGTAGAAGCGGGGTCCGAAGTAGCGGTCGAGGAGTTCGAGCATGTTGTTCGATATCCAGGTGCGGGGGTGCACGCCGTTGGTGATCGACGAGATGGGAATCTCGGCGAGGGGCACGCCGGGCCAGATGTTCTTCCACATCGAGCGCGACACCTCGCCATGGAGTTCCGAGACTCCGTTGTTGAAGGCGGTCAACTTGAGGGCGAGGACGGTCATGCAGAAAGGCTCGCCCTGATCATCGGGGCGTTCCCGCCCCAGCGCGAGGAAATCCCCCCACGAAAGGCCCAAATGCGACGCGATGTCCCCGAAGTACTTCTCCATGAGGTCGATGCCGAAACGCTCGTTGCCGGCGGGGACGGGAGTGTGGGTGGTGAAGATGTTCGTGGGCCTGACGGCCGCGGCGGCTTCGGCGAAGCGGAATCCCCGTTCCTGCATGTGCTCCCGGATTCGCTCGAGGGCCAGGAAGGCCGAATGCCCCTCGTTCATGTGGGTGACCGCGGGATTGATGCCGAGTGCCCGCAGCGCCCTTATTCCGCCGATGCCGAGGAGAATCTCCTGGCGAATGCGGGTCTCCTTGTCTCCGCCGTAGAGGGCCGCGGTGATGGGCCTCTCGTCGGGGCCGTTTTCCGCGATGTTCGTGTCGAGGAGATAGAGATCGCTGCGGCCCACGGCCACCCGCCAGATCTGCGCCGAGACCTGACGCCCCGCCATGTCCACGGCGATCTTGACGGGCTCGCCCTTTTCGTCGAGACAGCGATGGACCGGCATGTTGTACCAGTCGTTCTCGGGATAGGACTCCTGCTGGAAGCCGTCGGGGTTGAGGTACTGCTTGAAGTAGCCCTGGCGATAGAGGAGGCCGATCCCGACGAGGGGGAGCCCCATGTCGCTCGCCGTCTTCATGTGATCGCCGGAAAGGATGCCGAGGCCGCCCGAATAGGTGGGCAGGGAAACGTCGAGGCCATACTCCATCGAAAAGTAGGCGATGACGTCCTTCCGGCTGCCCTTATACCAGGGTTCGCCCTTCCGGTAGCGCTCGAACTTCGCCACGACTTCTTTCAGGGCGGCGAGATAGGAATCGTCCTTCGCCACCTCGTCGTAGCGCTCCTGCGGCACCATTCCCAGCATTTTCGCCGGGTTTTGCTGGCAGTTCATCCAGACGTCGTAGTCGAGCCTGATGAAGAGCTGGATGGCCTCGAAATTCCAGGACAGCCAGAGGTTGTGCGCGATTTCCTCGAGGGGTGCCAGCTCCCTCGGTATCTTGGGCTTTACGGTATGCGAAAGGATGTTCATGGGAGCTCCGCCGCCGGGAGATCGCCGCCCCTCCGGGCGGACATCAGCGAAGCTTAGTCAAGGCTGCTCCCCGCGTCAAGAATAAACCGGTTTACAGGTCCGGCACCCCGGCTCCGCGCTCACCAATTCGCCTGACCGTGCTTGATGCTCATCTTTCCCGTGGATAGATCCAGCGAATGGCAGTTCAGGCATGCGCCCTGGTAGACGGTGATGAACCTGCTGTTCTCTTTTCCCTCGAAATGGACCTTGTGGATGATCTCGGTCAGGGAGCCGAGCTTGGAGCCCACCTTGTGACAAAGGAGACAATCGTCGGGAATGATGGCTTTCTTGAACGCGTCGGTGACGACGGGGTGGCCCTTGATCCCCTCGAGCATCTTGTACAGACGCGTGTCGGTTCCGTCGGGCGCAAGGATGTGGCAGTCCACGCAGCCGTGAGGGTGGTCGTCGGGTTGCAAAATGCCGGGCAGGTAGGGCAGCGACTCCGCCACCGCGGGAGCCGGGGCGAAGGGACCGCTGGCGAGGAGGAAAAGCGCGACGGGCATCAAGCGTCGCAATAGGCGGGAAAACATGGCTCCTCCATGATTTTGCATCGGCGGACTCGATTCCGCGCGGACTCCGAACGTCAAAAAAGCCCGGCCGCGAGACCGGGCTTTTTCGGCGATCCGGGGAACTACCAGTTTTTGGGACCGGACTTGATCGAGACATTGCCGGCCGCGTCGACGGCGTGGCAATTGAGGCACTTGCCGGTGAAATCGGCGGCGGTCATGCCCTTGTGGGGAAGGGGAATGCCATGGACCGTATGGATGGCCACGACCAGGAGCGGGGCCTTGGGCGCGCCCTCTTTGTGACACATATGGCAATCGGTGGGAACGTTCTTGATGAAGCTGGCGACATGGGGATGACCCTGAATCTTGAGCAGCATGTTGGGAACGACGCGGTCGCCGGTATGGCAGCTAACGCAGCCATTGGGGTAATTGTCCGAGCCCGCCGCCGAAAGGGAAAGCGGAACCACCATGGCGACCACCGCCGCCAGGACGAAAATCACGATGCCGTGCTTGATGCGCATCCGAGCCTCCTAGGTATCGATATGAAGTGGGTGCATTCTGCGTATTTCTTCCGGCTCCGTCAAGATGGATAATCATTGAACTTATAGCGATTGAGTCGGGCCTCAAGAGTTGTTTTCTTTTGACGCCGACTTCGCAATCGCCTCGGTTCCTTCGAAAACCGGCGCAAACTCCGCAACCATCGACTGCTCTCTCAAAAACCCTCGAACGACGAGTCAGTTCCATCGGCCCCGGGCCGGGGAAGCACGATGGCCGTGGACTTTCGCTCGGGGGAGGCGAAAGCGGGCGGCTTGAGGGCGGCCCTCGTGGTCGCGGGGGCGGGAGATGCCTTGTCCGCTCGGCGGCCCGAAGGCTTTCCCTCTCGATCGGGCCTGCCGTTCGGCCCGAACTTCACGGACTGAGCCCCGTCCATGCCGTCGAATCGGAAAAACGCCACCGCTTCCCGGAGGGCATCGGACTGACCCGTGAGTTCCTCGGACGTGGCCGCCATCTCCTCCGAAGCGGAGGCGTTGGACTGGATGACGCTGTCGAGCTGGGCGAGCGCGAGATTGATCTGCTCGGCCCCCGCGTTCTGCTCCCGCGAGGCGGCCGATATTTCCCTGACGAGGTCGGCGGTATGCGTGATGTCGGGCAGGATCCCGTTGAGGATTTCGCCGGTGCGCACTGCCACGGCCACGCTCTTGGACGAAAGCTCCGTGATTTCGGCCGCCGCGTGCTGGCTGCGCTCGGCGAGTTTGCGCACCTCCGAGGCCACCACGGCGAAGCCCCTGCCGGCGTCGCCCGCCCGGGCCGCCTCGATGGCGGCGTTCAGCGCGAGGAGGTTGGTCTGGCGGGCGATCTCCTCGATGATGGAGATCTTGCTCGCAATTTCCTTCATCGCGGCGACGGTCTCGGTGACCGCCGTCCGCCCGGTCTCGGCGTCGACGGCCGCCTTTTGCGCGATCCCTTCGGTCGCCGTCGCGTTGTCCGAATTCTGCCTGATGTTGGCGGTCATCTGCTCCATCGAAGCCGAGACTTCCTCCGCGTTGGCCGCCTGTTCCGACGAGCCCTGCGAAAGCTGCTCCGCAGTGGCCGAAAGGGCCTCGCTGCCCCTCGCCACGTTGTCCGACGCCGCTTTCACGTCCGTCACGACGGAGCGCAGCTTGTCGAGCATGTTTCCGATCGAGCGCATGAGCTCGTCGCCGTCCGAACGGAGATCCACGGAGACGGCAAGGTCTCCGTCGGCCATGCCCCGCGCGGTCGCGGCGATCGTGTCCATCGACTCGAGCAGCGCGTTGACATTGCTCTTGAGCGTGTTGAAATCGCCCTTGTAGTCCTCGGAGATCAGGGGAGGATTTTCGCCCCGCGAGATTTTCGCGACATAGTCGGCGGCCACGTTGAGCGGATTGATCACCGCGTCGAGCGTCGAATTGATCCCTTCCATGATCGGCCGAAACTCCCGATCGATCTTCAAGGCTTCGGCGCGCACGGACAGCCGACCCTCGGTGGCCGCCAAGGTGAGCCGGGAGCTTTCCGAAAGGAGGAGGCGGATCGTCTTCGAGATATTGAGCATCATGAAAAGCGCGAAGGCGAAACACACGAGAGTTATCCCCGCCCCGATGGCGATCAGGAGGGTCGTTCTGGACGCGATTATAGAGGCGGCGCTCCGCTCGTTCGCCGCGCTCCAGTCGTCGGCGAGCTTGACCACCTTGTCGATCTCCGAGCGGTGCGATTCATATTGCGTCTTCATGGTGCCGTAGGCGAGCTGCCTCGCCTTGTCATAGTCGCCGGCCTTCATCGCCGGCAGAAGCTGGGTGTCGAGAATGGAGAAGAAGTCCACCGCCGGGGCGTAGGACGCGTCGACCAGGCCTGACTTCATGGCCCCTTCGGGCAACTCCTTGTCCCAATAGGCGTGCCGGTCCTGAAACTCCTTTTCCAGTTCTTTGAGGTTCCGGGTGATCGCGTCTATGTTGGCAGGGTCGCGCTCCACGACGAGCTGCAGGGTGTTCAGATAGGCTTCGATGATGTATTCGGGCGGCGGCAGGATATCGGCCACGAGATCCTTGCCCTTGACGATGTCCCGATAGATTCCCCCGTTCACGCGCACGGTGTCGATCGTGCCCATGGCGAGAAAGCCGAAGGCCAGGAAGCCGACCACGAACAGACACACGAGCAGAATAAGCCTCGTGGCGATCTTCATAGCGTTCCCCCCTTCGTGGAAATCGGAATTTCACCCCTCAAGGTCAGGCGAACTCAAACTCAGTTTCGTCACTATTTGTCTGGGTATCGATATAAGCATAGATATTCGGGGGCGGAATGCAATGGCGAAGTCGGGTTGTGCCCTTCGGCAACGGCTTGCCGCGTCATAGACTTCCTCCAAAGGCTTCTAATATCTTCACGCTTATCATCATCAAGTGAGTTTTTTCAAAAGTCGGAGGACTTTTAAAAAAACTACATTGGATTGCGGCATTTGCGTACGGTTTCGGAGAAACCGGAGCAAATGCAGAGCCAATTTCAAGGCGACGGACTTGTCCGTCGTCAGGGACCGACTCTTGAAATTGGCTCAAGTACCATAGAGTTTGATCCCTTCCCTCAGGATATTTCGTCCCAGGCTGGTTTTCTTTTCTCTGGCCCAGATGAAAGGATCATACTCCAGAGCCCCGACCAAGGCGTCGTAAGCGCACATGATGGCATAACTTTTTTCGGTGACTAAATTATGAAGTTCCTCTTCGTCGCCGTCAGCGACAACCACGACATCGTAATCAGAATCAACGCTGTGGTCTCCGCGCGCGCGTGATCCAAAGAGCCAGACTTCTTTGAGCCTAGCGCCTAGTTCTTTCGCAATGCCTTCAGTGAACGCTGTGACGACAGGGTCAAGGTTGTGCTCCATTGGACATCTCCCGCCTTTATGGAGAACTAATTAGCCGCAACCATCCGTGCTAGCGGAGGCGGCTAGAAGCCGTTTCGCGATCGATCCGAACATGATTTTACAATGCGTCGCCATGTTTGGAAATGCCTTCCGAAGTTCACTCCTGCGAAAGAAGCGAAGAAATCCGCGAAAAGGCAGCCGGCTGAGAGCGTTGGTAGAGGGCAATTGAAGAAAGACGCCTCCAGCCCTCGAAAGCTCGGAAGGAGCGCGGACAATCGGCCTCCTTTCCATTCGCGAAAGGAGTTCGGCAATTGGCTCGAAGAAGGCATGCAGCCGTCCACCGCGAATCCGGCTGAGCTTAAGGGCTGTCGTGGCACGTGGGCTGTACGGTAAGTACCGGCGGAAAGTTTGCGTTGAAATTTCGGCCGGGATCAGTTAATTCGGCGGACGGCATGAGAAAAATTCGAAGACGGAATCACTGATACCGGCCGAAAGTATGGGAAGTCCCGGCATAATTTGTCAGTGATGCCGGCGTCAAATTCAAGAAGTTCCGGGGGGGCCGGATGACCGAAAAACTCCTCTATTGCAAGCGTAGAAGGCCCGAGCGTATTTGTGAGAACATGCCCTAATTCTTTGGCCGGCCATTTGACCGATGATCTCGATGAGACGGCCGATCGGCCAAAGAGGAATTTCAAGGGTACCGCAAGAGAGCTTTCATGATGACTGCACCGTGTTGGGCGCACCCCAAAAAAAGGCCGCCCGGATGTCCGGGTGGCCTTTGAAGAGCTTTCAGGAAGCTCGACGGGATTCGCTTAGAAACCGAAGCCGACTCCGACGTAGGCGATGTTCTCGGAAGACTGCTTCGCATCGGAGGGAAGGACGAAGTAGCTGTCGCCGATGGTGACGGTGGCCTTGCCCTGGGTGAACTTCACATAGGGGCCGGCGCCGTAAACCATCTGGGAGTCAAGGATGGTGCTCTTGTCCGAACTCGCTCCGGACATAGCCTGGAACAGACCCTCCGCGCCAGCGTAGGCGACGGGGTCGAAGAACAGACCGAGCTCCTGGGAGTCATTGAAAGCAAAAGCATCGCCATACAGGCCAACAGTCACCATGTCCGAAACGGTATAGGACACTTGCGGGAAGACGTTGAAGGCGGTGGCATTAGTGTAGATATCCTGCGAAAGGTAAGCGCCGACGTTGAGCTTCTCATTGACCTGATACGCCGCATATTCCATCGCGCTTATCGGGCCCATGTCGGTGGTGGCGGGGATATAGCCTTCACCCTGGAGCGTGAGGTTCTTGACTGCGGTGATGTTGAGACCCCAGAAACCAATGGGGCCAGGATTGGGCATGCCCTCGACATTGGTCCAGTCGATACCACCGTTCACGGAACCGAAGGCCTTGTTGGTGTACATAAAGCCGCCCATGCCCGTCCAGAACGAGGTGGAAATGCCTGTGGCCGTGGGAGTAGCAGGGAGCATATAGCCGACAGTGAGACCGTCGACAGGATTCACCTGAACCCACACGCCAGTGTGGGTATCGCTCATGCCATAGTCATCCCAGATTGGGCCCGCAACTTCATAACCATCGAGCTCGCCAGCCTTGACCGTAACCATACCGTTGAGGAACTTGGCCCATGCATCAAGTTGATTGATGGCGACAAATTGGCCGAGCTTTAGTGATGCATTCGTAAGATTGGTGACTGAGGTCGATGCAGCAGAAGTTCCCGGGCCAGTACCAGTCAACGTCGTAGTCGTGGTGGTCGTAGCGGTAAGTACGGTTTTTGCTGCGGCGAACGGATTCATCTGAAAACGGACATGGAACCCATAATTGCCGCTGGGATCGGTGAAGTTGCCGCTCAAACGGAGGCGATCAGTATACCAAATGTCTGGGCTGAACTCGGTGACATTGGTTCCGGCGGAAGTCGAGTCAAGGGCCAAGCCTGATCCGAATGCTCCTGTCCACGTCATAACTGGCGCCGGTGCGGCGGGTGCAGCCGTGCCGTCGGCGAAGGCGAAGCCGGCGACACAGGCAAGTGCGAGAAGAGCAACGAGAAGCTTCTTCATTGTGAAGTCCTCCTTAGCTATGCAAAGGGCTTGGACCAACGGTTCAAGTGATTCCCTTTCCAAAGTTCAGGGCCAGTGTAGCCTTCGCATTTTTCGGTGTCAAGTTTTTTTTGACATTCTTAACCTGTGCTTCATCGCAAACAAACAATTCTTGCGATAAGTTAATTAGTTGAGGAAAAAAGAAATATTTGAGAGTTAAGGATAAATCACGCTGCTTTGTTCAAAGACTGAACACGACAAAATGACGCATTTTGTAAAGCGTGAAGGGAATTGGGAGGGAAATTCAACCAACGCGCGCCCGCGATTTCGAGGCACATCAAGAATCGAAACGCTTCGAAAGCTCGACCAGCGAAGCCCTGAAGCGCGCGTGCAAAGATCCAAATCGGAAAGGAGCGACGGCAGGCCGACGTCCAGAGTTTTGAGCCCGCCCGGATCGAGGTTGTATTGATAAACTGGCCGATTTCCATCGCCGCGAGAATGTCGCAGCATGCGCGGTCCGCTGGAGCCCGGTTTTCGAGGCGGGACTCGCCGCAGTATATAGGTAGATTTCCGCGTCACCGGATGCAATGGGGCCCTCGGCGTCTCCGAGGGCCCTGACCGGCAACCGAATGAAGCCTACTTCGCGGATTTTTTTGCCGGCGCCTTTCCTGTCGTCGCAGCCTTCTTGGCTGGAGCTTTTTTCGAATCGGCGGCTTTCTTCGGCGCGGGTTTCCGCTCCGCGACGGCCTTCTTCGCCGCGGGCTTCGCGGTCGACTTCGCCGGCGCCACAGTCTTTTTCGCGGGCTTCGCCGGGGCGGGCTTCTTGGAAACCGCCGGCTTTTTGGAAGCTACCGACTTCGCGGAAGCCGTCGGCTTCTTCGTAGCCGCGGACTTCAAGGAAGTCGCAGGTTTCTTCGCGGCGAGCGGCTTGGCCGCAGCGGCCTTTTTGGGAGCGATGGGTTTCTTCGGCGCAGCGACCTTCTTGGCCGGCTTCGCCGGCGCCGCGACTTTCTTTGGGGCCGTTGCCTTCTTGGGCGCGGCGGGCTTTTTCGCGCTTTTGTCCGCGGCGCTTTCGACCTTGGGAGTCCTGGGCTTGCGCGGCGCCTTGGGCTTCGCGGGCGCGGAGGTCGTGGACTCGGCGGGTGCGGGCGCGGCGCCGGCGTTTGAGGAATCACTCATCGTAGAACCCTCCTTCTGGATTCTTTGTCGGGCGCCGGCTTTCCCGGCCGCCTGTATATGCCTTATCGACACCGGAGGCTCCGGCGTGATTTTCTTTTCGAGCGCCGCGTACTTCACGGCGGCGATCTCCGCGGCGACGGGATCGAAGGTGCGCGCGTCCCACCCTCTCGCGCGGAATTCGGCGATGGCGCGATCGACGACCGAACCGGGCCCTTCGGCCTCCGACGCGATGGCGACGGCCAGGTGACCGAGGCCGCAGCGGAGGAGACTCGTGAGCCTGCCCTCCTCTTCCTTCCTGGCCTCGTGCGCGAAGAGCCACGCGACGAACTGCTCTTCGATGGAGACGAGCGCGACATCGTCGAGAGGCCGCGCGGCTTTTTCGAGAAGGTGCTCGAGCTTTTCGTGGACCTTCCGGTAATCCTGGAGAATCGTCTCGTCGATGAGCCTCTCCTCGACGAGCCTGATGTCCAGGAATCCGACAGGATTCCTCTCAGACATCGCGCTCCCTCCTTTCTTCCATCCCAGCGCTCGCCATAATTGTAGCAACTATTTACGAACGCGCAAGTGCGATGTCGAATTTGCCGCTTGCGAATCGAAGACCCTCTCGACCATACTCGCGAATCGGACCGGCAGGCACGAGGAGGTCGATATGAAGGCTTCGCGAGAGCGCGCGAAAGAGGCGATGCGCGTCCTGACCTTCGTCTTCGAGCGCTTCGGAGAACACGAGCTCTCGAACCACGCGGCCGCGGGAGCCTACGCCTTCCTCCTCTCCGCCACGCCGGCGCTGCTCATCGTGGCCGCCCTGGCAGGCCCCTTCCTTTCGCTCTTCCATGGCGGCGCCCAGGTCTGGTCGGGCTTCCTCGCGAGGGCCCTCGGCGGCCTGGCGCGGACCGATCGCCTGTCGAGGATCTATTCGCCGCGCATCGGGGCGGTGGCCGCCGTCGTCGCGTCGCTCTCCCTGGTCTGGGCGGCGCGGCTCTTCATCCTTACCGTCCAACGCGGCCTTCGTGTCGTGTGGGGCGTGTCGCCTCTCGAAAAGCCGCTCAGGGACAACGTCCTCACCTTCGCGCTGGAGTTCGCCGCCCTCTTCTTCGCGATCGTCGCCCTCGGCGCGGGAGAGGCGACGAGCTTCTTCCTCGACTATCTCGCGCCCGTCGTCGGGGCGCAGGTCACCGCCCTCTCGCGCCTCGTCGTCCACGCCGTGCCCGGCGTCATCCTTTTCGCCTACGTATTCTTCACCTATCGCTTCATCCCGCCACGGGGACCGCGGAATCGCATCGCCGTGGTCGCGTCCCTCGCCGCGATCCTCGTCTACGCCATCGTCGGCACCCTCCTCTCGTGGGCCATCAATCGTACGCATTACG
>Ga0187814_10000033_pt1 | contig 28758 bp, 24 predicted proteins | sample NC_S_4_FD_132450 | JGI IMG/M metagenome (GOLD analysis project Ga0187814, IMG submission 132450) | Wetland sediment microbial communities from Neuse River Estuary, North Carolina, USA - ASW-S_4 | ecosystem: Environmental > Aquatic > Freshwater > Wetlands > Sediment | place: USA: North Carolina... | reverse complement strand
CAGACACTCGCGGAGCGCCTCCTCGAACGGCGCGCGAGGGGATCCATGCACTGCCGCGGCGAAGGACTCCACGAGCCGCCGGTAGGAATCCCAGGCGAGCCTCGGGTTGCCGGTGAGCGCGACCATCCCGCGCGCGGTTGCGTCGCACATCCCGACGTCGAGGACCGTCTCGAGCATGCCCGGCATCGATACGGGTGCGCCCGAGCGAACGGAGAGCAGCAGCGGCCGCCGCGTGCTGCCAAGACCCAGCCCTGTCCGTGACTCGAGCGCGGCGATCGCCTCGGCCAGGACCTCCTCGAGCGGGGGTCCGGCCTGCTCGACGGCCTGCCTGCGGGCAAAGCTCGTCTTGAGCACGACCGCCTCGGGAACCCGCAGTCCGGCTCGGACGACGCGTGCCAGCCCGTGCGCCTTGGCTCCGATCACGGCGGCGTCTGGAATCGGCAGCGACGGGTCGCCGAGCACGTATACGTCCTCGCCGGCGCTCGAGGCCGTGCGCGGCCGTCCGGGTTGCGCGGGCTCGGCGACATATTCAGCGCTGGGCTCGGAGCCGACCACCCGCGCAAGCGCGTGCTCTCGCAGGAGGTGCGCGCTGTGCATGAGCGCGTCAGCTGTCTCCTCGAACGCGCGGGTGAGCTCCACGACGACGAACAGCGTCGCGCCGGGCTCGAAGTCCGATGCGACCAGGGCCTTGTGGACCTCCCGCTGGGCCTCGTCGGTCTCGCGTTCGAGCGCGATCGTGCGGTGGGCGGCGGCGAGGAACGCGTCCATGTCCTCCCGTGAGGATCCTCGTCGCATCTCTGCGCTGAGCTGGACCGCCCGCAGGTAGTCGCGGCAGGCCGCCAGCACGAGCGCGGCGATCCTTCGCACCTGAGCGCGCACGCTGCGCCCGGGAGATCCGGCCGGCAGCAGCGTCGTGTAGAACGCCGCCTCCTCCGCGCAGTCGGCGATGTCGTCGGCCGCTTCGATCAGGTCGAGGAACGGCTTCAGGTCCGCTGAGCGAGCCACCGCGCCGCGAGCCTTGGTGACGAGACCGTCGGCCTCGTGCTCGTCACGCTGCGCCCGTCCGGCGGCCTCCAGGCAGCGTCCCTTCTGACCCGCGATCGCGTGCTCTAGTCCGTCCCGTGCGGCCTCGGTGATCTCCACGCTCAGCTCGGCATGCCGCCGCGCGAGCTCCATGATCTCCTCTCGGGCTGAACGCAGGTAGCCGGTCATCTCGGCGCGGACCTCGTCCTGCACGAGTGAGAGCGGCCTGCCCGCCAGCAAGCCCTCCGAGCAGATTCGCAGCACCGCCCGCAGGTAGTCCTCCGCGGCGGCGGGACCGAGCGCGTCCCGGAGCGTCTGCCCCGCGGGGAGGGAGCGGGCGCCGGCGAACTCGAGCGCGTCGTACACGAGCGCGTCGGCGCCGGCCCGCAGGAACGCGATGTGCCCGTACTCGTGCTCCGCGGCCCAGCGCAGAAGCTCGATCGCGGCTCGCCGCCCCACCAGGCGTCGGAGTCGTTTGCGCGCCCGGTTCCAGTCGATGATGAACACGAGGCGCGAGCCGAGATGCTCGAGGAAGGCCACGAGCTCCGCGCCGTCGCGGGCCTCGAGCCGCCCGCTGGCGAGGTGATAGAGGCCGCCCTCGACGGCTCGGTCGCTGCGCGAGCGCGTGTCCTCCCAGTCGACCTGCCAGGGCTGGAGCAGCTCCTGGAAGAACAGGAGCCGGACCAGGTGGACGTCCGTGTAGGTGATCGTCACCACGCGGCCGGCGACTCGGATCACGACGATATGCGCGTCTGTCTCGCCTAGATCGTTCTGGATCACCAGGGCGCCGCCCGTGCGAGTCGCAGTCGTGGCGAGGCCGGGATGATCGAACCGAAGCTGCTCCGTCGAGTGCAGACCTCGCATGAACGCCCGGATCAGATCCTCGTCTCCGGGCCCCAGGTCGTGCGCGCGGGCGCCTTCGATCGTGGCTGTCGCAACCCGGCCCTGCAGCGCGTTCAGCTCGCGATGGGCGTCCATCACCACCAGGTGGAGGCTGTCCCGCTCGCTCTCGCCGGCGCCCGTGAGCGCGGCGACGTCGTCGGTGCTGATCAGGTCGCCGTCGACCCTGAGCGCGGCGGACAGCTTCGCGAGCCGAGCGGCCAGATCCGGTGCAGCCGGAGCCTGCGCGGCCTCCAGTGGCGTCAGCATCGTCTGCACCTCGTCCAGTGCCCTGCCGACGATCTTCTCCGCGCCAGGGATCCGGTAGGAACCATCGTCCTCCCGGGCACTCAGGCCGACGACCCGATCGAGCTCGGGGTCCTCGACGCCGCTGGCCACTCTCTCCGCGCGCAGGCTGGGGCCCTCGATGGCGTCCTCCGCGCCGGCCACCGCCGCCTGTATCAGGGCGAGCAGGTACTTCGCTCGGTCATTTGCCGCCAGCGCGCTGCCGACCAGCGCCGGAAGCAGCAGGTGCTCTTCGCCCAGCTCCTCGATGATCCGATCTTTGGGCATGCCCGGGTAGCGTCGCCTGCGGCCCATCGGCGCGCATCCGCGCCAGCAAACGGTTTGTAAGCGGAGAACTACGGAGGCTTCGCGCTACAGCCCCACGAGCAGGACGGCGATCACGCCGGTCAGAAAGACGCCGTCGAACGTCCCTGCGCCTCCGATCGATGCCACGCCCACGCCGAGCGAACGCAGCCGGTGGAGATTCAGCACATCCGCGCCGAGAAGCGTGCCAAGCGTGCCCGAGATGTACGCGACCGCGGCCGTCTGGTGCGGGGCGATCAGCAGCGAGACCGCCGCAGCGAGCAGAGCCGGGACAAGCCCCGGCACGGCGATGCCGAGCCCGGCCACCGGCCTGGCGATCGCGTGCACCAGCACGGCGACGACCACGACGCCCACGGCGGCCTGCCACCACGGGTGGTCGTTGACCAGCAGCCAGACCGAGACAGCCGTCGGGATCACTGCACCGCCCAGGTTCACCGCGAGGATCGTCGTGCCGGATCTGCGCATCACCGGCACGCGGTAGGGGACGCCGAACACCGTGATCTCGTGCTCCTCCACGGTGGCCTCCGTTCGCAGCCGGGCGATCGGAATGTTGATCGCCCCGCCCAGCAGTGACGCCAGTATCAGCGCAAACAGCGTGCCCTCGCCGACGCCGATCCGGTGATAGGCATAGGCGAGCGCGTCGAGCAGGAACAGCGCCACTACGAAGGCGAGCGTGACCGCGAGCGCGAGGACGAGCGGTCCCCCCAAAGGGTGGCGGTTATAGGGCGATCGGGGCATCGCCCGGATCACGGTACGCGAAACCATGCGGTTCGCGCCCGGGAAAACACCGATGCCGAGCGCGCGAGGCGGGAGCACGCTGGTCTCATGCCCGGTCGCAGCATTCGGATCGCCCGGATAGCGGGCATCCCCGTCGGGATCAATCCATGGTGGCTGGTCGTCGTGGCGCTCTTCACATGGGCACTCGGGGCCGGCTACTACCCCTATGAGGTGCCGGGAATCGCGCCGGCGGCCGCCTACGGCCTGGGTCTCACCAGCATCCTGCTGCTGTTCGCGAGTGTCCTTGCGCACGAGTTCGGCCACGCGCTCGTCGCCAGGCGCCACGGCCTGGTGGTCGAGGAGATCGACCTCTGGCCGCTGGGAGGGGTATCGAAGATCAGCGGCGAGCCGAAACGGCCGCAGGACGAGATCGCCTACGCGGCCGCGGGACCGGCGGTGACGGTGGTGATCGGGACGATCTTCGGGGTGCTGGCCGTCGCGCTCCCCGATTCGGCCCCCGCCGCGCTGAGGGCTCTGATCAAGTATCAGGCAGAGGTGAACGGGCTGATCCTCGCTCTCAACCTGCTGCCCGCGTTCCCGCTCGACGGCGGACGCATCGTGCGGGCGGCGCTGTGGCGCCACAGAGGCGACAAGTCCAGCGCCACCGCGACCGCCGCGAACATCGGTCGAGGCTTCGGGTACCTGATGATCGCGGCGGGTGTTGTGCTGGTGCTGGGCGGCACGCTCGCATTCGAGGGCCTGTGGCTCGCGTTGATCGGGATGTTCGTCGCCGGAGCCGGCAGTGCCGAGCGCGCGAACGAGGAGGTCATCAGCACGTTCACCGGCGTTCGCGCGGCGGAGCTGATGTCCCAACCCGTCGTAACCGTTGACTCCGAGTCGACCGCCCAGGAGGCGCGCCTGGAGTTCGCCCGCCACCGTTACACGGCGTTCCCGGTGACCGATCGTGAGGGGCGCGCCATCGGTGTGTTGAGCATTGGCGCGCTCCAGCGCACGCCGCGGTCGAGCTGGCCGACGACCAGCGTCGCCGATCTCGCCGATCGAGACCCCGGCCTGCTGGTGGGACCGGATGAGGATGTCGCCCACCTGCTTGGCGAACCGGCGTTCCTGCGGATCGGCCGGGCCGTCGTCGTCGACGAGGAACGGCGGCCGGTCGGGATGGTCTCCGTCACCGATGTCGAGCGTGTGCTGAGGGCCAGAAGACTGGCTGCCTGAGACCGCCGGACGGCGGCGTCCGCTCGCGCAGTACGGTTACGGAATGGGAGAGAACGGCTTCGACGGGGCGGTCATCCGCACGGCCGGGCTGACCAAGGTCTACCAGGGCACCGACTTTAGGGCCGTCGACCACCTCGACCTGACCGTGCAGGCGGGAGAGATCTTTGGGCTGCTCGGACCGAACGGGGCGGGGAAGACGACGACCGCCGGAATGCTCACCACGCGCGTGATCCCGACAGCGGGTACCGCGCACGTCGGCGCGGTCGACGTGATCGCCCATCCCGCCCTCGCCAAGCAGCTGATCGGGGTGGTCTCGCAGCAGAACACTCTCGATCGCCAGCTGACGGTGTGGGAAAACCTGTATTTCCATGGACGGCTGTTCGGAATCGGGGCAGCCGAGTCACGCCGGATCGCCGACGAGCTGCTGGAGCAGTTCCACCTGGAGAGATGGGCGAAGGCGTCCGTGTACGCGCTGTCAGGCGGGATGGCGCAGCGCCTGATGGTCGCCCGGGCGATCTTTCACCGCCCCGCCGTGCTGTTCATGGACGAGCCGACGGCGGGACTGGACCCGCAGAGCCGCCTTGCGCTGTGGGGGATCCTCGGCGAGCTCCACGCAGCCGGCCAGACGATCCTGCTCACGACGCATTACATGGAGGAGGCCGACCAGCTGTGCAACCGTGTGGCGATCATGGACCACGGCAGGATCCTGGCGCTCGATACGCCGGCTGGCCTGAAGCGATCCGTCGGGGCGGACACGATCGTGACCGTGAAGGCCGAGGGGGACCCGGCGGCGCTGGCTGCCCACATGGAGCGAGAGCTCGAGGGCCTCACCCGGACGCGATTGCTTGAGGACGGCGCCACGCTCCACGTCAGGGGGGCCGAGCAGATCGTCCCGCGCGTCGTTACGACCGCCGAGGAGGGCGGCTTTCAGCTCGTCGATCTGTCCGTGGCCGAGCCCTCGTTGGAGACCGTGTTCATCAACCTGACCGGCAGGGAGCTGCGCGAATGACCACCACCACCACGACGACCACCGCAAGTCGCCCTGCGCAGCCGCCGATCACGCTCACCCCCACGCGCTCGGCCTTCGCCGCCAGCCGGACCGCGCTGCATGCCCTGATCCTGCGCGACCTGGTGGTGCTGCGCAAGAACTTCGGCGAGTTCGTGGCCCGCACGCTGATTCAGCCATTCCTTCTCGTGTTCGTGTTCCTGTACGTGTTTCCGATCATCGGGCAGGGGATCGGCGGGAGGGGCGGCCACGTCAGCGAGTCGGCGTTCGCGACGGTGCTGGTGCCCGGGGTGGTAGCGATCTCGATCATGTTCCAGGGGATCCAGGCGGTCGCGCTCCAGATGTCGACCGAGTTCGGCTACACGCGAGAGATCGAGGACAGGGTCCAGGCGCCCTGCCCGATCTGGCTGGTGGCTGTCGCGAAGGTCCTGTCGGGCGCGGTGCAGGGGCTGATCGCGGCTGTGATCGTGTTCCCGATCGCCGCGGTGGTTCACGCCCCCGGCGTCAGCGCGCACCTCTCGGTGCACTGGGCCGTACTGCTGACCCTGCTCCCGATCGCGTGCGTGGCGATGAGCTCCCTCGGGCTCCTGCTCGGGACGACGTTCGAGCCGCGCAACATCGGGCTGATGTTCGGCTTCGTCGTCCTGCCCCTTACCTTCCTCGGGGGCACCTACTACCAGTGGACCAAGCTCGCCCCGGTCAAGCTCGGCGGCTTTCACTGGCTGCAGACCGTGGTCCTGATCAACCCTCTGATCTACGTGACCGAGGGCATGCGCGCGGCGCTGACCCCGTTCTCGCACATGCCCCTGTACGTCATCTACCCGGTTCTGCTGGGGTTCTGCGTTGGGTTCCTGTCGCTTGGCCTGCGGAACTTCAGGCGGCGGGTGCTGGTTTGATGACCCCGGATGTGCCGCGAGAGCGGGCCCTGATCACGTAGCGGCGCAGCTCGTCGGCGCCCCAGACGATGAACGGGAAGGGCAGGAGCAGCAGCAGATCCCGTGCCGGCGGCGGGGCGGTTCCGAGCAGCGACTGAAGCGGCGGCGCGAACACGAACACCGCCGCCAGCGCCAGCTCGCCCACGATCGCCCACAGCAGGTAGCGATTGCTGAACACGCCCACCGAGAACAACGATGCTCGCTGGGTGCGCACCGCGAATGCGGTTCCGATCTGGCCGAAGATCATGCCCAGGAACGTCATCGTCGTCGCCTGGAGGTAGGCGTGGTGAAAGCGGCTGTGGGGGCCGACAGGATCGCCGGAATGCCAGCCCGCCTGGGTGAGCACGTAGAAGAAGCCGGCCATCGACAGGGCCGCCACCATCAGCCCCAGGAACAGCCAGGCGCGAACCAGCATCGGCCTGCGTATCACTCCCTCCGATTGTCTGCGCGGCGGCCGTGCCATGATGCCCGGCTCGGCGGGGTCGCGAGAGAGCGCAAGCGACGGCGGCGTCTCGGTGCCGACGTCGAACGCGAGTAGCTGGAGCACAGGCAGCGGCAGCGGCACGGCACCGCCCGCGAGTGCGAACACCAGGAACGGGACGACCTCAGGCGTCGCGTGGGCGAAGATGTAGACGATGAACTTGCGGACGTTGTCGTATACGACACGGCCGGCCTCGACCGCGGTGACGATCGTGGCGAAGTTGTCGTCTGTCAGCACCATCGTCGCGGCCTCGCGCGCCACGTCGGTGCCTCCTCGACCCATCGCCACACCGATGTCTGCGCGGCGAAGCGCAGGCGCATCGTTGACGCCGTCGCCCGTCATCGCGACCACGTGACCCTGGCCGTGGAGCGCCTCTGCGATCTGGAGCTTGGTCTCGGGCGAGGCACGCGCGAAGATCACCTCCCGCCCGCCTGATACGGCCTCCTCGATCTCCCGCTCGTTGCTCTGGTCAAAGCGCTCGGCATTGATCACGAGCGCGTTGTCCCCGCCGATGCCAACCTGGTGCGCGATCGCCGCGGCGGTCAGCGGGTGGTCGCCGGTGATCACGATCACCCGGATCCCAGCGGTGTGGCAGTGGGCGATCGCATCGGCCACCTCGGGGCGGGGCGGGTCGAGCATCGTGACGAGGCCGATGAAGCACAGCTCTTGCTCGGATTGCTCTCGCGGAAGGATCTCTGCGCCGGCCGGGAGCGAGCGCCTCGCCAGCGCCAGCACACGAAGCCCCTGCTGGGCGTAGTCCGCGACGCGCTTGGTGATCCCCTCGCGAACCGCGGAGTCGAGCTTTACCTCTTCGCCGTCGTCCTCCAGCAGAGTGGTGCAGGCCGGCAGCACCGTCTCCGGAGCTCCTTTGGTATGGAGCCAGTCGACCCCGCTCCCCGCGTCGAGCGTGCTCATCAACTTCCGATGGGCGTCGAAGTTGTACTGGTGGCGGCGGGCCCGCTCGCGACGGTCCGCGTCCACCTCGGCGCCGAGGATGCGCGCCGCGTGGAGCACGGCAATCTCGGTTGGATCGCCCGATGCTGCCCCCTCGGCCTCGAGCCGCGCGTTGTTGCACGCAGCGGCGGTGTCGGCGAGCGCCTCCAGCGGGGGACTCGAAGCGCTTGGCGCAGTGCCGCCGGCGTCGATCCTCACCTCCCCCGCCGTGGTCCAGGCCGCGATCGGTTGCATCCGGTTCTCGGTCAGGGTGCCCGTCTTATCGGTGCAGACCACGTCGGTTGATCCGAGCGTCTCGACCGAGCTCAGGCGCTTGACGACCGCTCCTCGCCGGGCCAGCAGGGTCACCGCCACCGCGAGCGAGAGCGTGATCACCGGCAGCAGCCCCTCGGGCACGTTGCCGGCCAGCAGCCCGACTGCGAACACGACGCTGCGCTTGACCGACAGCCCGGCGCCAAAGATCGCGATCGGCACGAACGCGATCGCCATTCCGACAGCGATCGCGGCGATCAGCCACGAGACACGCCGGACCTGCCGGTCGAGCGGACTGGGTTCCTCCTTCACGCGCTGAGACAGCGCAGCGATCCGACCCAGCTCGGTGTGCATACCGGTTGCGAACACCACTCCCCGCGCGTCTCCTCCGGTGCAGGTCGTGCCGCTGAAGAGGAGCTCGCGGGCGGACAGCCGGGGACGGTCGGTGTCGCGGAATTCGGCTGACCGCACGGCGGGCACGGATTCGCCGGTGAGCGCCGACAGGTCGACTTCGACCGCGCCGGCGATCAGCCGTATGTCGGCGGCTATCCGCTCGCCCTCCTCGACCAGCACGACATCACCTGGAACCAGCTCCGCGGTCTCGATCACCCGCTGGGCGCCATCACGCAGCGCGGTTACCCGCTCGGGCATGTAGCGCGCGAGCGCCTCGACCGCCCTCTCGGAGTGGACCTCCTCGATGAACGCGAACGTCGCGTTCAGCAGGATCACCAGCACCACCGCGACGGCCACCGTCACGCTGCCCACGATGAACGACAGCAGCGCCGCGACCCACAACAGCAGCGCCAGCGGATGCGTGAGCTGCCGCCAGAGCTCCCGCGGCCACTGCGGCCCGCCCCGGCGCTTGAGCTCATTGGGGCCGTACTGCAGCAGCCGCCGTTGCGCCTCACGCGAGCTCAGCCCCTGCCGGTCGGTCTTCAGCCCGCGCAGCAGCAGTTCGACCGCCTCGGTCGGATCGAGGGCGGGAGCGGGTTCCGTGACAGCCAAGCCGGAGCTCTAGGCCGGGGGACGAGGCAAGCCCGAGCCCTGCGTTGCCGGACGCGGCACGACCAGCACCGAGCACGCGGCGTCGTGAAGCAGCGTCTCACCGGTGCTGCCCAGCAGCACACGCTCCACCGGGCCCCACCGCCGGGACCCGATCACGAGAAGATCGACGTGTTCGGATAGCTCGAGCAGAGCGTCGGCGGGCCTTCCTCTATCCACCTCGACGCTGAACTTGGCCCCGGTGGCTTCTGCCGCCGTCTGGGCCTGCTTACGCCACCGGTCCATCTCTGCAGTGACCGCGTCTTCCCACTGCGCGATCTGCGCGGCGACCTTGGCCGTTGACTGGCCCGTCAGCGGCACCCGGTCATCCACGACCGCGTGCACGTTCAGCTGGGCGCCGGCGCCGATCGCGATCGATGCCGCCAGCTCGAGCGCGGCCTTCGACTCGGGTCCGCCGTCGTAGCCGACTGCGATCCGCTTGAAGGTGACGCCCCGCTCCTTGTGGAGACCGCGCGGGGCGACCGCAAGGGGGCATTCGAAGTGACCGAGCAGCTGACGGGTGCGCTTGCCGATGCGCACCCTTCCCTCGGGGGCGTGCCGGCTCGATCCCATCACGAGTAGGTCGTGGTGCTCCCGGCGGACCACCCGCGCGAGCGCACGCGGGACCGACATGTCTGTCTCGACCACGATCCGCGACTCCGGGGCGAAGGCCGTGCGGGTCTTCTGCAACGTCGCTTGGGCTTCGGCGCGCAGGTTCTTCCACTTCACCCCGAGGGGTGGGAGCACGAGCGGGTCCGAATGCACTGCGACCAGCATGAGCTCGGCGTTCGTCACCCGCGCCAGCGCCATTCCAAGCACGACTGCGTCGTTACCCTCGGGAAAGCCGTCAACGCCGACGGCGATGTTGTTGAGAGCCGCACCTCGGCGCTCGCTTGAGGGCGTCTTGGATGGAGTGGTTGCAGCGTCCATGGACGGATCATTGCTCGGGCAGGGCCCCGCTCCATCGGCACAAGCACTCCCCGATGTTGCGGAAAACTACTGACGCGCGGCGGCGCCACCGCGGCGACTCGAGCGGTCGCTCGCTTCACGCAGCACCGCTGTGGTGAGCGTTGACACAGCGCTCTCCACCTTGGCCGACAGCCCGGCGCCCGCATCGAAGCGGCGCCCCTCGACCGCGTAGACGACCAGGCTCGCGGGTAGTCGTCCGAGTGCGCGCGCCAGCTCGATCGCCTCGCCGAGCCCCACCGCATGGGTGGAGGTGGATCCGCACAGGTCGGTGGGAAGCGGCTCCCGGCTCGCGTCGAGGCGGCGGATCGTTCCGGGCGGCGCGCCCGAGCGCATCGTGTCCACGGCCACCACCGCCTCGTGCCCCTCCCATGCGTCGAGCAGCGCGGTCGGGTCGCCGGGCAGCTCGCGGACCTCGACCTCGGTGGGCCGGCTGCGCTCGCGCACACGCCGAGCGAGCTCGATTCCCGCGCCATCGTCGCCCCGCAACTCGTTGCCGAGCCCGACCACCAGCATCGCGTCAGCCACGCTGCACCACGAGCTGGAGGAAGTGCGTCGAGCACGAGATGCACGGGTCGTGGTTGCGGATCGCCTGCTCGCAGCGGAGCTTCAGCTGATCGTCGTCGAGGTCGACCGAGCGCTCAACCACCGCCCGCAGGTCCTCCTCGATCACCCGCTGGTTCTGGGACGTGGGCGGGACGATCCGGGCGTCGAGGATCGTCCCGTCGTCGTCGATCTCGTAGCGGTGGTAGAGCAGGCCGCGGGGGGCCTCGGTGGCCCCGTGCCCGATGGCTCGTCTCGGTTGCACCTCGACCGCCGGCGGGTCTGGCCGCTCGTAGCCCTCGAGCAGCGCGAGCGCCTCGTCGCTCGCCTGAACGAGCTCCACCGCACGCACCACGATGCCCTGGAACGGGTTGCGGCAGGCGGCGCCGAGCCCGGCCTCGCGGGCTGCCTCGAGCGCAAGCGGGCGAAGCTGCGCGCCGCCCAGGCTGTAGCGCGCCAGCGGGCCCGTCAAGTAGCTGCCCCGCTCCCGGATCCGCGCGTGCAGAGCGGTCGAGTGCTCGACGTGCTCCTCTACGATGTGATCGTCGAACTGCGCAGGGGCGATGTCGAGTCCGCGGTCCGATCCGATCCGCCCGCGGTCGATCGGATAGCCGTCCGGGTCGCGCAGCGCGACGTGCTCGGGGTCGAGCTCGACGTCGGGGAACGGCAGCTCCGCCGCCCAGCGGACGGTGTCGAGCGCACTTTCACGCGCGCGCTCGAGCGAGTCCGTCAGCGTGCGAAGCTCGGCTCTGGTCGGGGCCCGGTAGAAGCCGCCCACCCGAACGTTGATCGGATGGATCTCGCGGCCACCGATCAGCGCCATCAGCTCGTTGCCCGCCTTCTTCATCTGCAGGCCCCGCGCGGCGAGCTGCGGATGCTCCCGCGCCATCTCGACGAAGCCGCTGTAGCCGAGGAAATCGGGTGCGTGAAGGAGGTAGATGTGGAGGCTGTGGCTCTCGATCCACTCGCCGCAGTAGAGAAGGCGCCGCAGGTTGCGGATCGGGCCTTCGTCGATCCTCACCCCGCAGGCGTCCTCCATCGCGCGCACGGCGCTCATCTGATACGCGACGGGGCAGATCCCGCAGATGCGAGCCGTGATGTCCGGCGCCTCGGTGAACGCCCGCCCGCGCAGGAAGGCCTCGAAGAACCGCGGCGGTTCGTAGATCCGGAGCTTGACCTCCTGGACGTCCGCTCCGTCCAGCCTGACGTACATCGCGCCCTCGCCCTCGACCCGGGCGAGGTAGTCGGTGCGGATCGTGCGCGTGCGCTCAGGAGCTCCGTCGCTCATGCGCCTCGCTCGCTTCGCGGAAGGGCCCCGCGGCCGCGTTGTAGGTGCGGTAGACCCGCACGAGGTCCTCGTCGTCGAGGCCGCTCCAAGCGTCGAGCGACCTCGTGTTGGGCGTCTCCTTGGGGCCGTAGCAGCCGTAACAGCCGCGGTCATACGCGGGGCAGAGCGCGCCGCAGCCCGCGTGCGTGACCGGCCCCAGGCAGGGCGTGCCGTGGGCGACCATCACGCACACCGTCCCGCGGCGCTTGCATTCCACGCACACGCTGTGCGCGCGAACCCGGGGCCGCCGGCGGTTCAGGTGGGCGCTGATCACCTCGAGCAGCTGGCGCTTGCTGATCGGGCAGCCGTGGAGCTCGAAGTCGACCGGAACATGAGCGCTGATCGGGGTTGAGGTCGCCAGCGTCGAGATGTAGTCGGGCGAGGCGTAGACGATCCGCGTGAACGCGGCGACATCGGCGAAGTTCCGCAGTGCCTGGATGCCTCCGGCCGTGGCGCACGCTCCGATCGTGATGAGCGCACGCGATTGCCGGCGGATCTCCTGAATTCGCTCGGCGTCGTGGGGCGTGGTCACCGAGCCCTCGACGAGCGACACGTCGTAGGGACCCTCGACGGTCGCGCTGGAGGCCTCCAGGAAATAGGCGACCTCGAGGCTGTCGACCAGCGCGAGCAGCTCGTCCTCGAGATCGAGCAGGCTGAGCTGGCAGCCGTCGCAGGACGCGAACTTCCACACCGCCAGGCTCTGCTTGCGCGCCGGCTCGCTCATCACAGCTCCCTGATCGCCAGCCACGGCTCGAGCTCGGACCACCGGTAGACCGGGCCGTCCCGGCAGACCAGCGTGGGGCCAAGCTGGCAGTGGCCGCAGTGCCCGATTCCGCACTGCATGTTGCGCTCCATCGAGGCGTAGATCCGGTCGGCCCGTAAGCCCTCGTCGACGAGCCCTGCGACCACAAACCGCATCATCACCTCGGGCCCGCAGGAGAGTGCGGCTGTCCGCGCGGGATCGAGCCCTGCGCGCCGGATCAGTCGCGTGACGACCCCCACGTGGCCGAGCCATTCGGGACCGGCGCTGTCCACGGTGACCATCACGTCGAGCCCACGCTCTGACCAGGCGGCGTGTTCGTCGGGGAAGATCAGCTGGTCAGGCGAGCGCGCGCCGTAGAGGAGGACCAGCCGGCCATACCGATCGCGCCGGTTCAGCATGCGCAGAAGCGCGGGCCGCAATGGAGGCAGCCCGATCCCTCCCGCGGCGACCACGACGTCGGCTCCCTCCAGCGCTTCGATCGGCCAGGGCGCCCCGAACGGTCCCCTCACGCCAAGGGTGTCGCCGGGCTGGGCCGAGCAGATCGCCTCGGTTGCCAGGCCGACCGCCCTGACCGTGTGCACGAGTATCCCGGGACGGTCGGGATCGCCGCTGATCGAGATCGGCACTTCTCCATGGCCGCCCGCGGACAGCATCGTGAACTGCCCCGGAGCGAACTCGAGCGCGTCGTCGGTGCGCGCGTGCAGCTCGAGCGTCCAGCTGTCGGGCGCCTCCTGGCGCTTTGCGAGCACCTCGAAGGGGCGGGGCACCATCGGCCCGGGTTCGAGCGGCCCGGGGGAGGCGCGCTCAAGTCGCGGCTGGAGCACGCCCATAGACATCGAGCAGCTGAAACCGCGTCGCCTGAAGCCTGTCGACGAGGTTCGCCGCAAAGCGCTTCATCAGCTGATAGCCGAGCTCGTGGTCCTCCTCGGATTTGCCGCGAAGGCAGGCGCCGTCGAACGCGACGACGCTGCACGGCTTCACGGCGCGCCCGTCCATCTGCCAGCGGTAGGGGGCGAACAGCCACGACCATCCGACCACGTCTCCGTCCTGAAGCGTCTCGATCAGCAGCGATCCGCGCCCGGGAGCGTGGATCTCCAGGGCCACCATGCCGCTGCGGATGAGAAAGAAGGTGTCGGCGGGCTCGCCCTCACGCAGCAGCAGCGCGCCCGGGTTGAAGTGCTGGTTACGGGCGCAGCCGGCGATCAGCTCGAGCTGCGAGCGCTCGAGACCCGAGAACACCTCGGCGTGCGCGATCAGCTCGTCAATCGTCTGCATCGGATCCCGCCTCGCTCTCTCTGATCGCGCGCGCTTCCTCGGTGATGTCGATCCCGACTGGGCACCAGGTGATGCAGCGCCCGCATCCCACGCAGCCCGAGGTGCCGAACTGGTCGATCCAGGTCGCGAGCTTGTGGGTCATCCACTGGCGGTAGCGCGAGCGTGTCGATGCTCGCACCGCGCCGCCGCTGAGCTGCGAGTAGTCGACGGTGAAGCACGAATCCCACCGCTGATGGCGCTCCAGGTGCGAGCCGTCCAGATCGGTCACGTCCTCTACGGTCGTGCAGAAGCATGTCGGGCAGACCATCGTGCAGTTCCCGCACGTCAGGCACCGCTCAGCGACGTCGTCCCATCGGGGGTGCTCGTAGTTGCGATACAGCAGGGCCTTGATGTCGGTCGTGTCCAGCTCGCGGCCCATCTGCGCGGCGGTGCGGGCGTGGACCGTGTCCGCGGCAGCGACGCTCGCCTCCGTCGCTTCGCTGTGCGGGACATCGGCAAGAACCGCAGCACCGCGCTCTGAACCGATCTGGACGACGAAGTAGTGCCCGCCGTCCTGCATCACCTCGGTCAGCGCCAGATCGAACCCCTCCTGTGCGACCGGTCCCGTGTTCATCGAGACGCAGAAGCAGGTTCCACCCGCCTGGCCGCACTGGACGGCGATGATGAACACGTCCTCGGTGCGGGCGCGGTCGGCGGGATCGGGGTGCGAGGAGCCGAGCAGCACCCGGTCGAGGATCCCGATCGCGTGAAGCTCGCACGAGCGTGCTCCGAGGAACGCGTAGCGCGGCGGCTCGCGCGGTGACTCATCGACCTCGGTCAGCTCGCCGCGCTCGTCTACCCGGGCGCGCCAGAGCCGCACCTCGGCGGGCAACTGGTACTGCTTCCAGGAGTGGGGGCCGACCGCGTAGCCGAACAACGCGCCGTCATCACGACGGCGCAGCCGGTACTGGCCGCCGTCCTGCTCATCGGTCCACCCAACCGGAAGATCCGCGCTGCAGACGATCTCGTCGTAGACGATGGCCTGGTCGCGGACGGTCGGGCCGACGATCGTGTACCCGCGATCTGTGAGCGCATCGAACATCGCGTCGAGATCGCTGCGTTCGATGACCCGGACGCCCCTCATCCGTGACGAACTCTAAGCCCTAACCGCCACAAGTACAGTCACATTCGAGCGGGCCCTGACGGCGCCTGGCTGCGTCCTTGCTCGCAGGGCCAAGCGGTGCGCGGCTTCGGTCACATCCGTAGCTCCCCACGTGGGCCGGCAGAAGATCACCGATGTCGCAGCGCGGCTCCCGCGCGACGCTGCTGGCGATGATGAATGTCCTCGTCGCATATTCCTCCAAGCACGGCTCGACCGCGGAGATCGCAGAGGTGATCGCGGACAAAATTCGAGAGTCGGGGCTGAATGTCGACTGCAAGCGGTTGAGCGAGGTCGAGAGCCTGAAGGACTACGGCGCGGTCGTGCTCGGCAGCGCGCTGTACGTCAACCACTGGCGAGGCGAGGCCAGTCGGTTCCTGCACAAGCACGCCCAAGAGCTGTCGGAGCGCCTGCTGTGGGTATTCAGCTCCGGTCCGGTCGGGGAATCGGCTCACCAGATCCCTTCGGCAGAGCTCGAGCCCAAGCGGATAATCGCCAAGGTCGAGGCGCTGGGGGCGCGCCAGCACGTCGTGTTCGCCGGGCGAGTTCCGATCGAGCCGCATGGTCCGCTGGAGCGCGTGCTCGTGCTGAGCACCCCGCGGCAATTCCGCGACCGGCGCGAGTGGGTCGAGATTCGTGCGTGGGCGGCCGGGATCGCCGCCGAGCTGGCCGATTCCGATCGGGCCGTCACGCAGGACGGGCCGTCACGCAGGAGCTAGGCGCGCGGCCGAGCTAGCCGACGACCGACGGTTCACTGCGAGGGCGCCTGCGTGGGCTGGGCCCCGAGCGTCACGGTGATCGTGATGTAGCTCGAGCCGCGGTGCACGGTCAGCCTGACTCGCTGACCCGGCCGCGCCGCGGCGATTGCGTCGATCAGCGCGCCTTCGCTCGCGATCGGGGTTCCGCCCCAGGCAACGATCACGTCGCCTGCGCGCAACCCCGCTATGGCGGCGGGGGTGCCCGACTGCACGCTGCCGACAACCGCGCCCGGGGAACCGTTCGCCGTCTCACCGGTGCTGACGCCTAGGTAGGCGTGGGTCACGCTCTGGCCGTGCTCCAGCGGTGTGAGCTCTGCCTTGATCAGGTCGATCGGCACCGCGAAGCCGACACCGGTGCTCGTGGTCGAGCTCGACGGCCCACCGAACTCGTTGGTCCCGGTCGCGATCTGATCGGCGATCCCGATCACCTGCCCGCTCGAGCTCAGCAGCGGTCCGCCCGAGTTGCCGGGGTTCATGGCAGCGTCGGTCTGGAACGAGTGAGCGATCTCAAACCCGCTCGGGGCCTCGATCGTGCGGTCAAGCCCCGATACGACGCCCGTGCTGAGGCTCCGGTCGAACCCGAGCGGATCGCCGAGGACAGCCACCGGATCGCCCACGGCCAGTGCCCTCGAGCTGCCTAGGAGCAGCGGGTACAGCGTCAGCCCGGATGGGTCGACGTGCAGCACCGCCACATCGGAGGAGTCGTCCTTGCCGAGGACTGCGGCGCTGCGGGTGGCCCCATCCTCGAACGTGATCACGATCGAGGTAGCGCCGTCGACCACGTGCGCGGCCGTGACGATGTCGCCCTGGCCGTTCAGCACGAACCCGGCCCCGGCGGCGGTCTCCTGCTCCGTCCGGTTGCCGTAGGGGGTCGGCACCGTCGTCGTCACCTGCGCTGTGATGTCGACCTCCCCCGCATTCGCGCGCTGATACACCGCAGCCCATGCCGGGCCGAGCCCCGCGACAACCTTCGTCGGTGCAGGCTCGACCACGGTGGTCGCATGCGCGCTCGTGTGGACGGCGCCCACCGCGAACGCCAGACCGAGCGCGATCGCGCCCCCGAGCACGGCCACGGCGAGCGCGCCCAGCCAGCGCGGCGGCCCGCCCGCGGCGAACCCGAGACCATGACGACGATGCGCGAGCGAGGGCGTCGACATATCGACAACGTAGGCGAGGCGGGCTCGCCTGCCATCGGCCTCGAGCCGCGGGCCCCACGCGGGCAACTACCTACTGGACGTGGGTGGCTACACGTCGCGTCGCGCGAACAGCACCAACGTGCCGGCGGCGACGAGCACGCCGTAGATTGCCAGCGTGACGAGAGCGTGCGCGTAGGAGCTCGAGCTGTTGCCCCCATGTGCGAGGGCGCTCAGGAGCTCTCCCGGCAGCCAGCGGTCCCCATTGCTCCAGATCGCTCCAGTGATGATCGCCTCGATCGGCAGCACCCACGCCACGCCGAGCGCGATCGACACCCCCGGGGAGCGAAGCAGCACTGCAAGAGCGGTCCCGAGGATGCCGTAGCCGAGGCACGCGAGATAGACGTGGAGGATCGCCTGGCCGAGATCATCAAGCCCGGTGCTGCTCGTCCAGGCGGAGGTCGTGATGCCCTTTCCGGGCGCCAGCGCGAATGCCAGGCCGGAGGCGACCGCGATCGCGAGCACGACCGCCAGTCCGATGAACAGCGCCAGCGCCAGGAATTTCCCGGACAGCAGCTCCGCCCGGCGTGGCTGGCGGACGAGCAGGTTGCGAAGCGTCCCCTGGCTGAACTCGGTCGCGGTTGCGCCCGCGAACAGCGCCAGCGCCACGATCCCGACCAGGTTGCTGACGTCGACGACGCCGTGGACGAGCCCGTCCGGCTGCGAGAGCTGGGCGATCGTGACGCGGAAGCCGTGTCCGCGGAAACCGGGCGCCAGCGTGTTCACCGCGCGCTCGATCGTGAACACCGTCGCCAGAACGGTGAACAGGAGCCCGCCCCCGAGCCCCCACAGCAGCACTCCGCGGCGACGCAGCTTGATCAACTCGCTCGTGAACGCGCCGATCACGAACTCTCCTCGCCCTCGGTCACGGCGAAGAACGCCTCTTCCAGCGAGGCGCGCGTGCTCTGCAGCCCGCGCAGCGTGATCCCGGCGTCCATCGCCTGGCGGTTGAGCTCCGCGGCCCAGTCGCCCGGCGACTGCACGCGCACCGTGTCCCCGTCCACCCGCGCGACCTTGCCCGCACTGACACACAGCGCGGCGAGCTGCTCGAGGTCCTTGCCGTGCTCGGGGATCGCGATCAGATCGGAGTGCTGGGCCGCGAGCAGATCATCCATGCTGCCCTGAAAGACGATCCGGCCCTGGTGGATCATCACCAGGTGGTCACAGATCGCCTCGATCTCGGCCAGCAGGTGGCTGGAGACGAACACAGTGACCCCGCGGTCGGCCAGGCTGCGAAGCAGTCGGCGGATCTCTCGGATCCCGGCCGGGTCAAGCCCGTTGGCGGGCTCGTCGAGGATCACGAGCTCGGGATCGGGCAGCAGCGCCGCAGCGACCCCAAGCCGCTGCTTCATGCCCAGCGAGTACGCGCGGACCAGATCATCGGCGCGATCGGTGAGCTCGACCAGGTTCAGCGCCTCCTCGATCCGGGCGGGATCGAGCCGTCCCAGGCGTGTCAGCACCTCGAGGTTGCGCCGCCCCGACAGCGTCGGGTAGAAGGAGGGCGACTCCACCAGCGCGCCGACCCGGGGGAGGTAGGAGGCCGGATGCGTGATCGGATGACCGAGGACGCGGGCGGTCCCGCTCGTCGGCCGTGCCAATCCCAGAAGCACCTGGATCGTCGTCGTCTTCCCCGCGCCGTTGGGGCCGACGAAGCCGCTGACCACGCCGGAGGGGAGCTCGATGTCGATCCGGTCGACGGCAAGCCGGCTTCCGTAGCGCTTGCTCAGGGCGCTCGTCACCACGGCCGGAGCACCGGCCGGACGGCCCGTCAGGTCCCCGCTGCGCTCGATTTGGTTTGTGCTGGACACGGGAGACGCCCTTCGCTCAGAAGCGGCAACGCCCGGATCCGTGCCCCGGTGGCCGCGAAGATCGCGTTCGCGAGCGCAGGCGCCACCACGACGATCGGCGTCTCGCCCGCCCCCGCAGATGGTAGCTCCGGGCGGTCGAGGAGCACCGCCTCGATCGGCGGCACGTCGCCGAAGCGCGGCAAGCGGTAGGAGCCCATCGATGCGTTCAACATCCGCCCGCGGTCGAAATGAACGGCCTCGAACAGCGCTCCGCCGAGACCCATCACGGTCGCGCCCTCGACCTGCCGGCGGACGTTGTCGGGGTTCACGATCGCGCCGCACTCATACGCGGTCACGATCCGCGTGATCTCGAGGTCGCGCTCGTGGACGCGAACCTGGACCGCCGTCGCCACGCGCCCGTCCTTCTCGACTCCGCAGGCGATACCCAGCCCCATCCCGGTGCCCGTGGCTCGAGAACGCCCGTCCCATCCTGCGCCCTCGGCGGCGGCGCGCAGGACGGCCACCAGCCGCTCGTCGGCCAGGTTGTGGATCCGCAGCGCCACCGGATCCACGCCGGCTGCGTGCGCGAGCTCGTCGACATGGGACTCGCGCGCGAAGTGGTTGGCCGTCGCCGCCAGCGCTCGATACGGGCCCTGCGGGAGGGGCGAGTCGGCCGGCTGGAAGGAGATCCGCTGATGCTCGACCTCGTACGGGCTGGCCAGCCCCGCCGACCCGGAGTTGACGTTGGCGTGCTCCCATGCGGTGATCGTGCCGTCTGCGCGGGCGCCGCTGCGGACGTCGATCACCGCCGCGGGCCGCACGTAGCTGAAGCGAAACTCCTCCTCCCGGCTGAGCGCGACCTTCACCGGGCGCCCGGCGGCGCGGGCGAGGCGGGCAGCGGCGATCGCCACCTCCTCGGTGTGCTTGGAGCCAAACCCGCCGCCGATGTCCGGCACGATCACCCGCACCCGCTCCTCGGCGACGCCCAGCGCCGCGGCAAGCTCATAGCGGACGAAGAACGGCTGCTGGGTGCCCGTCCACACGGTCAGGCGAGTTTCATCCCATTCGGCCACCGCGACCCTTGTCTCCAGCGAGGCGTGGGCGATGTACGCGGTCGTGTATGTGGCCTCGAGGCGGATCTCCGCTTCGCCGAGGGCACGCTCCACCTCGCCATGCTCCTCGTGGACCGCGCCCTCCCATCCCAGCACCTCCACCGGATGCGAGCGCAGGTGGTCCTCGAGGTCACGCTCGGCCGCCTGCTCGGCAACGACCCATTCCGCCTCGACTGCCTGGAGTGCGCGGCGGGCTGTGGTGGGGTCGGCCGCGGCGACAGCGACGAAGTCCTCCTCGTGGGCCACGATCACGCCGGGGAGCGCCCGCGCCCGCTCGAGGTCCAATGCGCCGAGCCTTGCACCGTACGCGGGGGGGCGCAGGATGCAGCCGTGGAGCATCCCCGGGCGCACCAGGTCGGAGGCGAAGCGGTGCGCCCCGGTGACCAGCGCGCGAGCACCGGCGCGAGGAGCGGGGCGCCCGCACAGCCGCCAGCCGGCGGGCGCTCTCACCGGTACCTCGATCCAGGCGGCCTCGACGCGCCGCGTCCCGCGCTGCGGTCCGCCTGCGGCCAAGAGCTCTCGCGCGCAGGCAGCACAGATGCGCAGGTCCTCGCCCGCGTCGGGCAGCGACCGGCTCCCGAACGTTCCCAGGTCGAAGGGACAGAGGTCGGTGTCGCCCATCACCAGCGCCACCAAATCCGGCTCGAGCCCGAGCTCCTCGGCGACGATCAGCGCCAGCGCCGTCCGGTTGTCCTGGCCGACCTCGACCTTGCCGGTGAACGCGGTCACCTCGCCGCCGGGCCCGACGTGCAGCCACGCGCCGCCGCCTTGTGGAGCGAACGACCACGCGCTGCTTCGTGGCCGCTGACCCGGCGCGAGGACCACGACCAGGCCGTCGCCGAGCAGCTCGAAGTACTCCCTGGTCTCGGGCTTGGCCAGATCCCACGGGGCCGCCGGCCGAAACTCCCAGAACGCCCTTGGATGGGGCGAGGCCACCCCAGCCGGAGGCTCATCGCCCTTCCGGATCGCTTCGGCGGCACGCTCCACGGCCCGCTCGATTCGCACGTAGGCGCAGCAGCGGCAGACGTTCCCGGCGAGCGCGTCCCGGATCACCCGGGGATCGGGGTCCGGGTTGCGTGACAGGAGCGCCGCCCCGACGAGCGCCATCCCGGGCGTGCAGTAGCCGCACTGGACCGCGCCCTGGTCGATCAGCGCCGATTGCACGTGATGCAGCACGCCGTCCGAGGCGAGGCCCTCGATCGTGGTCACCGACCGTCCCGCAGCGGCGGCCGCCTCGGTCACGCAGGCGCGCACCGGCTCGCCGTCGAGCAGCACGGTGCAGGCGCCGCACTCGCCCTCGCCGCATCCCGGCTTCGCGCCCGTCAGGCCGAGGTCCTCGCGCAGCAGCTCGAGCAGCGAGCGGCCCTCAGACAGCCGCGCCTCGTGCGGCCCGCCGTTGACCTCGATGATCATGGGCTCCTACAGCCCGCTGTATCCCGGGATGCCCTTGACCATTTGCAGCAAGATAGGCGGGAGGGCAGCCCCGGGCAAACCGTAGGGAGGCCCGGGGCGCCGGGGGTCGGGACAGGCACTGGAGCACCATCCGTGCTTTTCCGCACCAAAACGAGTCGTTTATCCGGTCGTCCGGGCGGGCGGGCGCGGGCTAGCCTCGGATTAGATGTCCGAACCAGAAGCTGATGAGCCGCCCGTAACGCCCTCTCAGGAAGAGGAAAGCCCACGTTCCCGGCCACCGGAAGGGCGCGACGCGCACGGCGAGCGCCATCCCGACGGTTGGCATGTTCGCCCCGGCCCCGAGGGACGGGGCGCGCCGCCGCAGCAGCGCGCGCCGCTTTTCGGCCCCGGCTTGCTGATCTTCTTCCTGACGCTGCTGGTGCTCAACATCGTGCTGGCCTCCACGCTGAAGACCAGCACGGCGACGTCGGTGCGGATCCCCTACAGCCCGACGTTCCTTGCGCAGGTGCAGGCTGGGAACGTGAGCTCGATCTCGTCCAAGGGCGCGAGCGTGCAGGGGAGCTTCAGGACTGCGGTGAGGTATCCGAGCAGCAGCTCGGCTCCGGCCACCCGCTTCACGACGCAGATTCCGGAGTTTGCCAACAACAACACCCTGCTGACGATGTTGCAGTCCAAGGGCGTGGTGATCAACGCAAGCTCTCCAACCACCGGATCCTCCGTCCTGGTGACGCTGCTCTTGAGCTTCGGTCCGGCGCTGCTGCTCGTGCTGCTGTTCGTGTGGATGATGCGGCGCGTCGGTGGCGGCATCGGCGGCGGCATCACCGCGTTTGGCCGCTCGCGCGCTCAGCGCGTGGAGCCCTCCCAGCAGCACGTGAACTTCCAGGACGTGGCCGGGATCGATGAGGCCAAGCAGGAGCTGACCGAGCTCGTCGACTTCCTGAAGGATCCGCAAAAGTACCGGCGCCTGGGCGGGCGGATCCCGCGCGGCGTGCTCCTGACCGGACCGCCCGGGACGGGCAAGACGCTGCTCGCGCGGGCGCTCGCCGGCGAGGCGCACGTCCCCTTCTTCTCGATCTCCGCCTCCGAGTTCGTCGAAATGTTCGTCGGCGTCGGCGCGTCGCGCGTCCGCGACCTCTTCCAGCAGGCCAAGGACGCGGCGCCGGCGATCATCTTCATCGACGAGCTCGACGCGATCGGTCGCTCGCGCGCCGGCGCGATCGGCGGCTTCGGCGGCGGGCACGATGAGCGTGAGCAGACCCTCAACCAGATCCTCACCGAGATGGACGGGTTCGACCCCTCCGTCGGGGTGATCGTGATCTCCGCGACCAACCGCCCGGAGGTGCTCGACCCGGCGCTGCTGCGCCCCGGCCGCTTCGACCGCCGTGTTGCTGTCCAGCCACCGGATACGGTGGGGAGGCGCAAGATCCTGGATGTCCACACCCGTTCGGTGCCACTCGCCGACGACGTCAACCTCGACCGCCTCGCCGCGACGACGCCCGGGATGGTCGGCGCCGACCTCGCCAACGTCGTCAACGAAGCAGCGTTGACCGCGGCTCGCCGGGGGCACGACGCCGTCACGATGGCCGACCTGCACGACTCGCTGGAGAAGCTTGTGCTCGGGACCGAGCGGCGGATCCTACTCTCCGAGGCCGAGCGCAGGCGGACCGCCTACCACGAGGCCGGGCACGCGATCGTGGGCATGCTCACCCCCGGCGCCGACCCGGTGCGCAAGGTCTCGATCATTCCTCGGGGGATCGCGCTCGGGGTCACGCTCTCCGCGCCCGAGGCCGATCGCTTCAGCTACGACCGTCCATACCTGCTCGGCAAGATCAAGATCGCCCTGGGCGGCCGCGTGGCAGAGGAGATCGCGTTCGAGGACATCACCACCGGCGCACAGAACGACATCAAGCAGGCCACGGAGCTCGCCCGCAACATGGTCGGGGTGTGGGGGATGAGCGACGTTATCGGTCCGGTGACAGTGATCACCGAGGACGGCCAGCTGCCGTTGCCGGGCGCAAGCGACATCTCGCCGGTGACCCAGCAGCTGGTCGACGAGGAGGTCCGCCACCTGATCGACGGCGCCCACGAGGAGGTCACGCAGCTGATGCTCGCCAACCGCGAAAAGCTCGATTCACTCGCCCATGCCCTGCTCGAAAACGAGACGCTGGAGCAGGACGAGGCCTATGCGGCCGCCGGCATCGAGCCTGCCCCCGAGCGGGTGACCGATGGGTCGGACCGCGAAGTCGCGGACAGGGTCTGACCGCGCCGCTGCCGCACTCACTGTTGCTGCGGATGCGGACGGCGCGTGAGCCACCGCATCCGTACTGCCTGCTCGCGCTGGCTCTCGTCGAGAGCGAGATCGAGCTGAGCGAGCGCCTGCTCGTGCTCGGGAATCCAACGCTTCTGCAAGGCCCGCAGCCGGCGAGCCGCTCGCCCGAGCTCGGCGGAGACCTCCTCGTCGGCGCGCTCCGCGATCGCATGGCGCGCCGCCGCGCGCGCGGCCTCACAGCACGCGCGCGCGAGCAGCACCGTCGCGGAGCTGCCACCGAGCGCCGACAGGGGCGGAGGGTCGGGGACCGTGACCCGCTCCGCCGAGGGGATGCGGGCGCCCATCAGGTTCGATTGGACCAGGTCGATCGACGCCGGCTCCCGCGCATGGCGGGCGAGCAGCTCGAGCCGCCCGGCGCCGTCGACGATGCCGGCCCGGACCGCCCAGAGCGTGACCTGCGCCGCGGCGTCCTCCCATTCGCGGCGGGCCAGCGCAGCCTCGCCGCGTATGCGTGCCTGCTCGCGCAGCAGCGCCTGGCGTTTGCGGTCAAGCAGCTCGGCGCCGCGTCTGGCGATCTCCAGGCGTCCGACCAGCCACAGGCGGCCGGTCCTACCCGGCGGGACTCGGAGGGGCATGGCGGTAGTGGGCGTCGAGGACCGCGGGGCTGATCATCGACAGCTCGGCGCGCGGCAGGAGCGAGGCGACGGCCCAGGCGCGATCGAGCGTGTCGTCGAGCGAGCGGCTCTCATCCAGGGGCTGGGTGATGAAGTCCTGCTCGAGCGCCGCGCGCACCCGAAGGTAGTCGCGGTCGGTGGGGGACAGCGCGTCCTCTCCGACCACCTCGGCCAGATCCCCGACCTGTCGCGCCCGCGCAGCGATCCCGTACATCTGGGCGGATATCTCCAGATGATCAGCACGAGTCAACCCCGGACCCGCGCCGTGGCGCATCAGTCGCGAGAGCGAGGCGAGCGCGTCGAAGGGAGGGGAGATCCCGCGGGCGTACAGCTCGGGGCTGAGCACCACCTGGCCTTCGGTGATGTAGCCGGTCACGTCCGGCACGGGGTGGGTGATGTCACCCGCCGGCATCGTGAGCACCGGCACTTGGGTCAGCGAGCCGGCGACGCCCTTTATCCGGCCGGCGCGCTCGAGCAGGGAGGCGATGTCGCTGTACAGGTAGCCGGGGTAGCCGCGGCGGCTTGGCACCTCTCCGCGTGCGGAGGAGACCTGGCGCAGCGCCTCGCAGTAGTTGGTCAGGTCTGCGAGCACCACCAACACGTGGCGGCCGACGTCGAACGCCAGGTGCTCTGCGACTGTGAGCGCGACCCGCGGCGTCACGATCCGCTCGACGACGGGATCGTCGGCGGTGTTGACGAACAGCGCCAGGTCCCCCAGCTCGGCGCGGCGCTCCAGCACGCTGCGGACCGCCTGCACGTCCGCGTGCGGAAGCCCGAGTGCGGCGAACACGATCGCGAATGGCTCTCCCTCGGTGTGCGCCTGCGCGGCGACCTGTGCGGCCAGCTCGAGGTGCGGCAACCCGCCGACCGAGAAGATCGGCAGCTTCTGGCCGCGCACCAGCGTGGCCAGCCCGTCGAGCACGCTTACCCCGGTGAGGATCGCCTCGGTCGGGGCCGCGCGCATGGCCGGGTTGATCGGCGAGCCGGCGACCGGACGCCGCTCGCCTCTGGCCACTGGCGGGCCGCCGTCAATGGGCTCACCGCGACCGTTGCAGGTGCGGCCGAGCCACTCCTCGCCGACGGGAATCGTCATCGGCGCGCCGGAGAACGCGACCCGGGCAGAGTCGAGCCGCATCGCCGACGTGCCCTCCAGGATCTCTACGATCGCGAGGTCCTCGTGGACGTCGAGCACGGTTCCGTGGCGGACCTCGCCCGTCTCGAGCGTGACCAGCGCCGTCTCGTCCCAGCCCACTCCGCTCACGTCCTGCACGACCATCAGCGGGCCGCGGATCGACCCGATCGCCCGGTACTCGATTGGCGCTCTCATGAGCCCGGCGTGAGGGCATCGAGCCTGCTCGTCAGCTCCCTGCCGATGCGTTCGACGTCTGCCGCGCCGTCGGGCGGCGTGTCGTAGCGGGCGCGAAGCGCCGGCGCCAGGTCGAAGGCGTCGATCTCGGCTTCGCTCACCCCGTGTGCCAGCAGCGCCGCCAGCCGGTCATGGACATCGAGCACCAGTGCGAGCAGCGCGCGCTGCTTTGCGGGTGAGCTGTACTGGTCGTTCTCGAGCACCGCGCTCTGCTGCAGCACGGCCTCACGCAGCAGGCGCGCTGTCCGCAGCGTGAGTCGCTCCTGGGCCGGCAGGGAGTCGGCGCCGACGAGCTGCGCGATCGACTCAATCCGGTCGGCGTCCGTCAGAAGCGCAAGCGCGCGTGCCCGCCGTGCGCCCCAGTCAGGATCTCCGTGCTCGGCCTGCCAGACCGAGAGCTGCTCGGCGTCGCGCGAGGAGGAGTCGTGCCAGCTGACCGCGGGGTAATGGCGGGCGTAGGCCAGGTTGCGGTCCAGGGACCATACCGAGCGCACGAACCGTCGCGTATGTGAGGTGACGGGTTCGGTGAGGTCGCCGCCTGGAGGCGAGACAGCGCCGAGGATGCTCGCTGACGCGACCTCCCCGCCGAGCGTCTCCACGCGGCCCGCACGCTCGTAGAAGTCGGCCAGCGCCGAGGACAGGCCGGCTGGGTAGCCCTCCTCCGCGGGCAGCTCGTCGGTGCGGGACGCGAGCTCGCGCAGCGCCTCCGCCCAGCGTGAAGTCGAATCCGCAATCACCACCGCGTCGTGGCCCATGTCGCGGTAGTACTCGGCGACCGTCACACCGGTGTAGATGCTGGCCTCGCGTGCCATTACGGGCATGTTCGATGTGTTGGCGATCAGCACCGTGCGGTCCAGCAGCGGCTGCCCGGTTCGGGGGTCCTCGAGCGCCTCGAACTCCTCGAGCACGTCCGCGAGCTCGTTGCCGCGCTCCCCGCAACCGACGTAAACGATCACCGCAGCGTCGCACCACTTCGCGATCTGCTGGAGCACTACGGTCTTTCCGGTACCGAATCCGCCCGGGATCGCCGCGGTGGATCCGCGTGCGATCGGGAACAGCAGGTCGAGCACCCGCTGGCCGGTGACCAGGGGCCCGGCGGCCGGCAATCGCGCGTGCACGGGACGCGGGCGCCGGACCGGCCAGCGCTGCGAGAGCCTCAGCTCTGAGGAGCCCAGGCGGGCGATGACCTCTCCCACCCGGTACTGGCCTTCCGGTGCGATCCAATCGAGGACACCATGGATCTCTGGTGGTACCAGCACACCGTGCTCGATCGCCGCCGATTCGCGCACGCTTCCGAGCAGCGCCCCGCCTGCGAGTTCGTTGCCGGCCTTGGTCACGGGGGTGAAGTCCCAGGCACGGTCCGCGACCAGGGTCCCCACCGCGCCGCCTGCCTCGATTCGCGGCCCCGCGGAGCCCAGCCGGCGCAACACACCGTCGAACACGCCACCGAGCAGACCAGGCCCGAGCTCGACGGTCAGCGGCGCGGCGGTGGTCATAACCTCATCGCCCGGCTTCAATCCCCCGGTGTACTCGTAGACCTGCACGGTGGCACCTCCGCGCTGGAGCGCGATCACCTCCCCGGGCAGTGCGTGGGGGCCGACGCGGACCAGATCGAGCATCCCGAGCCCGTCTGGAGTGCTCACCTCGACGACCGGTCCGTTGACACGCGTCACGACCGCTCCCGTCATCGCCATAGCCGCTCCAGCTCATCCGCCATCGCCGCAAGGCAGCGGTCGACCTGAGCGTCCAGCGAGTAGTCGATCTGGCGGCTGCCCGCGCGCGCGATGAACCCGCCCGCCGGGACCCGGACGATCTCTACGGGATCGGGGAGGCGTTCGCGGGCGTCCGCGGCCAGCTGCTCGACCACCTGCCGGTAGCGGCGATCTTCGACCAGGCGATGCGCGGCGCTCCGCACGGCCGCGACGGCCTCCGTCAGCACCGCCTGCTGCGCGCGCAGCACGGTCGCCCGGGCCTGCGCCCGCGCTTGCGCGAGCCGCTCGCGCTCCTCCAGATCCGCAAGGCGCTCCGCGGCGCCCCGACGCTCGGCGAGGAGGGCTGCTGCCTCCGCCCGGGCCCCGGCCAGGACCTGCTCGGCCCGCTCGTGCGCACCGCGGCGGATCGCGTCGGCTTCCGCGGAAGCGTCCGCGACGGCGGCTTCTTGCACGGCCTCCAGCGTCATTTGGGCATCACCGCCCACAGCAGCCCATCGCGTGGTTCGAGCTCTGGCTCGAGCGCTGCGTGCGCCGCAGGAGTGAGGATCACCAGGGCGACGTCCGCCGGCAGCCCTCGCCACGCCGCGCGTGCCGCTTCGGAGTCGCCTGCGGCAATGGCGCTGACTCCCGCGAAGGGAAAGCCGCGGATGCGCTCGCTCTCCCCGATGGCGACGATCCTGCTCACGTCTTGCCGATCAGGATCACCGCCACGATCAGCCCATAGATCGCGATCCCCTCGGCGAGGCCGACGATCACCAGCGAGCGGCCGAGCATCTCGGGCTTCTCTGCGATCGCCGCGAGCGCGGCCGAGCCGGTGTACGAGACTGCCACACCCGCCCCTAGCGTCGAGCCGGCTACCGCGATCGCCGCTCCGATGAACGCGTCCCCGGAGCTTGCGCTCGTGGTGGTGGCGGCGGCCTGGGCCGGATCGACCACACCCGCGAGCATCAGCACGAGGGCGAGCAGCGCCGCGCCGGCCACGGTTACGTTGACCCTCACCAGCCACCGTACGCCCATCCGCGGCCACCGGCGCAGGAGCGCCTGCGCCGCAAGCCCACCGGCCGCGGCCGCGGGGACGCCCAGCATTACCGACTCGATCATCTCGCCTCCTCGGTCGACAAATCATCCGGATTCAACGGCACTGCGTCCGTGCTTAACGGAATCATCCGGATTCAACGGCACTGCGTCCGTGCTTAACGGAATCATCCGGATTCCACGGCACTGCGTCCGTGCTTGACGGAATCATCCGGATTCCACGGCACTGCGTCCGTGCTTGACGGCATCATCCGGATTCAACGGCACTGCGTCCGTGCTTGACGGCATCATCCGGAT
>Ga0187814_10000032_pt1 | contig 28837 bp, 25 predicted proteins | sample NC_S_4_FD_132450 | JGI IMG/M metagenome (GOLD analysis project Ga0187814, IMG submission 132450) | Wetland sediment microbial communities from Neuse River Estuary, North Carolina, USA - ASW-S_4 | ecosystem: Environmental > Aquatic > Freshwater > Wetlands > Sediment | place: USA: North Carolina... | reverse complement strand
GTAAGGACGAGGCCGCCGCGCTCGTCCCCGCTGACCTGGTGGAGAAGACCGCGCTGATCGGCCCGGCCGGCTACGTCGCCGAGCGCCTGGAGGCGTTCCGCGAGAGCGGCGTCACCACGCTGAACGTCACCCCGCTGGCCGAAGGCAAGGCCAAGCGCGCCGCCGATCTCGGCCCGCTGGACGTGATCGCGGCCGCGCCGCTGGCCATCGGCGACGACGTGACCGGGCTGCGCGAGTTCTCCCGGCCGTTCTTCGCGCTCTACATCGGCGGGATGGGCGCCCGCGGCCGCAACTTCTACTACGACCTGGCCTGCCGGTTCGGCTACGAGGACGCGGCGAAGCGGATCCAGGACGCGTACCTGGCCGGCCGCAAGGACGAGGCCGCGGCTCTGGTCCCCGCCGACCTGGTGGAGAAGACCTCGCTCATCGGTCCGGTCGGCTACGTCGCCGAGCGGCTCGCCGCGTTCGCGGAAAGCGGGGTCACCACGCTCAACGTCACCCCGCTCGCCGCCTCGCACGCCGCCAGGCTCGCCGACATCGAGCGCGTCCGCGCCCTCGTCGGCTAGCGGGTGGCTAGCGGCCGGCCGGCCCGGGCTTGCGGGCGACGCCCCCGTAGCCGCTGACCTCCGCGGGCGTCGGCCGTGGCGCGCTCGTGTCCGGCCGCCACTCGGAGACGAGCACCACGCCGGGCGGCACTATCTCGAGGCCGGTGAACGCCAGCCGGGCGAACTGGTCGGCGTCGCGCGCGTGCATCGGTATCCCGGCGTCGAGGTAGACCTGCTGCCCGCCGCCCACCGCGGAGGCGTCGTGTTCCAGCGTCAGGTGCGAGGCGGCGAGGTAGCTGCCGGGGGGCAGCGCGCCGAGCAGCGTGCCCACCACCTCGTCGGGCTTGTCCTCGTCGCGCAGGAAGTGCAGCACCGCGATCAGCATGAGCGCGACCGGCTGGCCGAAGTCGAGCACCTCGCGCACCGCCGGCGACTCCAGGATGGACTCCGGATCGCGCAGGTCGGCCTGCAGGTAGGCGGTCCGGCCCTCGGGCGAGGAATCGAGCAGCGCCCGCGCGTGCGCGAGCACCATGGGGTCGTTGTCGACGTACGCGACGCGGGCGGACGGCGCGACCGCCTGCGCGACCGCGTGCACGTTGTTGGTCGCGGGGAGCCCGGATCCGATGTCGAGGAACTGCCTGATGCCCGCCTCGCCCGCCAGGAACCTGACGACCCGGCCGAGGAACTTCCTGTTCTCCCGCAGGCCGATCCGGCCCGCGGGCCACGACGCGAGCGCCTGGTCGGCGAGGGCCCGGTCGGCGGCGAAGTGGTTCTTGCCGCCGATGTAGTAGTCGTACATCCGGGCCGGGTGCGGTTTGCTCGTGTCGATCTCTGGCCGCGGGACCTCGGCCGGCGCCAAGGCCGCGGAATCCGCGGAACCCGCCACGCTCCCATCCTTCCCGCTTCGGAAATCCCCGCCCATACCCGTGGCCCATTGTACGAAGTGGGCAACCGCCGCAGTAGGGAAAAATTCGTTACAGATCTATGGTTTGCGCGCTACGCCGCCGTAGCAGTTGACTTCGGCTGGCGTGGGCCGGGGCCCGTTGCCTTCCGGCCGCCACTCGGACACGAGCACCACGCCGGGCGGCACGAGTTCGAGACCGGAGAACGCCAGCTCGGCGAACTCGTCGGAGTCTCTGGCCTGCGCTCCGAGTCCGGCCCCCCGCATGGTGCTCTGGCCGCGGGCTATCCCGTCCGGGCTGTGCTCCATCGTGATGTGCGAGGCGACGAAGTAACTGCCCGACGGCAGCGCGTCGAGCAAGGTTGCGATGATCTCGGCGGGTTTGTCCTCGTTCTGGATGAGGTGCAGGGTGGCGAGCATGATCAGCCCCATCGGCTGGCCGAAGTCCAGGGCCTCCCGGGTCACGGGGTTGGACAGGATCGCCTGCGGTTCCCGCAGGTCCGCGTGGATGTAGGCGGTGCGCCCCTCGGGACTGGAGGTGAGCAGTGCGCGCGCGTGTGCCAGCACCAGCGGGTCGTTGTCCACGTACACGATGTGCGCTGCCGGGGCGATCGCCTGGGCGACCTCGTGCACGTTGTGCGTGGTCGGCAGGCCCGTCCCGATGTCGAGGAACTGCCTGATGCCGGCTTCCGCCACCAGGTACCTGACCGCGCGGCCGAGGAAGGCGCGGTTCTCGCGTGCCGTGACGCGGATGGACGGCAGGTTCCGCAGCAGCTCCTGCGCCGTCTCGCGGTCGGCCGCGAAGTGGTTTTTGCCGCCGAGGAAGTAGTCGTAAATCCGGGCCATATGCGGCCTGGAGGTGTCGATCTCGGGCGGCGCTTCCGGCGAGCCGGATTCCTCGGTTCCCACCCGGCAATCCTATCCCGGCCGGGCGTAAAGTCGCTTTATGCCGCGGATCCACGCCGAACGCCGGGGTCGTGCCCAGCAGCTGGTCAGGGAACTGGGCGCCGGCGCGGTGCTCGTCACCGTCCGCCAGAATGTCCGTTACCTGACGGGCCTGGCCAGCTCCAACGCCGCGCTGCTGCTGCCCGCCGATGGCCCGGGAGTGCTGGCCACCGACTCCAGGTACGCCCTGGCCGCCGAGCGCGACGCGCCCGACCTCGAGCTGCTCACCGAGCGCTTTATCGAGGGCAAGCTGGCCGCCGAGGCCGCCCGCCGCGGCGTGACGGTGCTGGCCTTCGAGGCGCACGAGATGACGGTGGAGCGGCACGCGGAGGTCGCGGCGCGGGCCGAGGGAGTCACGACGGTCCCGTTCGGGAGAAAGATCGAAGAGCTCCGCATGGTGAAGGACTCCGACGAGCTTGAGCTGCTCGCGACCGCGTGCCGGCTGAGCTCTCAGGCACTGGCTGATGTCCTCACCGAGATCCGTCCTGGTTTGTCCGAACGTAAGCTGGCGTCTCTCCTCGACTACCGTATGAGCCAGCTGGGGGCGGACGGCCCGGCGTTCGACACCATCGTCGCGAGCGGGCCGAACGGCGCGATCCCGCACCACGCGCCCACCGACCGGCCGCTGCGCCGCGGCGACCTGGTCACCATGGACTTCGGCGCGCTGTACCAGGGCTACCACGCGGACATGACCCGCACCGTGGCGGTCGGCGAGCCGGCCGGGTGGCAGCGGGACGTCTACGACCTGGTGGCGGAGGCGCAGCGGGCCGGGGTGGAGGCCGTCGAGGTCGGGGCGGAGACCGGCGCCGTGGACGCCGCCGCCCGCGACGTGATCGAGGCGGCCGGATATGCCGGGAATTTCCAGCACGGGGTGGGGCACGGCGTGGGCCTGGAGATCCATGAGGCGCCGATGCTGGGGTACGGGAGAACGGGTAAACTGGCGGATCGGGTTCCTGTCACCGTCGAGCCTGGTGTGTACCTGCCCGGAAAGGGCGGCGTCCGGATCGAGGACGTCTTGGTCGTGACGGCGGGCGGGGGAGCCCGCATCCTGACTTCGACCACCAGGGAACTGCTGGTCCTGTAGTTCTGCAATTGGAGACGACCCGTGGCAACCACGAACGACCTGAAGAACGGCATGACGCTGAACATTGACGGGCAGCTCTGGAACGTCGTTGAGTTCCAGCACGTCAAGCCCGGCAAGGGCCCCGCGTTCGTGCGGACCAAGCTGAAGAACGTGCTGTCCGGCAAGGTCGTGGACCGGACCTTCAACGCCGGCGTCAAGGTGGACGTGGCCAGCGTGGACAAGCGGGAGATGCAGTACCTGTACCGCGAGGGCGACGACTTCGTGTTCATGGACATGACCGACTACGAGCAGCCGCGGATCCCGGCCTCGGTCGTCGGCGACGGCGCCAACTACCTGCTGGAGAACCAGACGGTCACGATCGCGTTCAATGAGGGCACCCCGCTGTACGTGGACCTGCCGGCCGCGGTCGAGCTGGTGATCTCGCAGACGGACCCGGGCCTGCAGGGCGACCGTTCGACCGGCGGCACCAAGCCGGCCACGCTGGAGACCGGCGCGCAGATTCAGGTCCCGCTGTTCATCTCCACCGGCGAGAAGGTCAGGGTGGACACCCGCACCGGTGCCTACCTCGGCCGCGCGTAGGTGGCCGCTCGCAGCAAGGCCCGCAAGCGGGCCCTGGACATCCTGTTCGAGGCCGAACTGCGCGGACTTCCTCCGCTTGGGCTGCTGTCGGAGCGCCAGTCGCTCGGCGAGCAGCCCGTGCCCGGGTACGCGGCTGAGCTGGTCCGCGGCGTCGCCGCGCACCAGCCCGAGATCGACAACCTGATCTCGGAAAACGCGGTGGACTGGACGCTGGACCGGATGCCGACCGTGGACAGGAACGTCCTGCGGCTTGGCGTCTACGAGCTGCTCTGGGCCGGCGACGTGCCGGACGCCGTGGCGATCAGCGAGGCGGTCCTGCTCGTCCAGGACCTGTCGACGGACGCGTCCCCGGCGTTCGTCAACGGCCTGCTCGCCAGGATCAAGAACCTGAAATCGGCGGAGCCGGGCGGCGCGGAGTCAGGCGGCCCGGAGTCGGGCGGCCCGGAGTCAGGCGGCGGAGAAGCGCAGGCGCAGGCCTAGGCGGCGCAGCACCGCGAGGAACCACACGACGCAGATGCCGGCGCCGACCAGCGTCAGCGCGATGGTGACCGCCGTGGACAGCAGCATGAAGAGCTTGTACGGCTCGGTGACCATCATGACGGCCATGCCGAGCGTCAGCACCAGGAACAGCCCGGCCCAGAACCACGTGGCGCCCTGGAAGAAGCGGTGCAGCCCGGGGTGGTGCGCATCCGGCTGCTTGAGCGCGACGACCTCCTCGGCGAGCTGCGCCACCAGCGGCTTGCGGGTCGGCGCCGTCCGCGCGAACAGGACGCACATCGCCAGGTTGGCGAGCGGGAACTGGAGCTGGAACATCCACATGTAGCCAGTGCTGATCGCGACCGCGGTCTGGATGGTCAGCACGAGCGCGGAGATCATCAGCAGCGCGGACACCGAACCAGAGACGATCTTGCGGATCGCGATGAGCAGCCACACCACCGCCGTGCCCGCCAGCAGGCCGGCGTCCGGGCTGACCAGGTCGGTGACCACGACCCAGACGCCGAACGGAAGCCCGACGGATTCGGCCACGTTCCACGCGGCCGTCCACAGCAAACGCCTGGGATGGGGGAGCTCGAGGTGTCCGGAGGGGGCAGGCATGCGGATGAGCATACGGGCGGAGGGTGGCTCCGGGTGCGTCATTCGCAGATGGCGGCGTGTCGGATTTGACCGCCCATCGGCGTCGGCTTGTGATGTCTCCACGGTCGTTACAACGGGAAGCGGGGCCTCCCGGGTTCGCCCCCCTTCGTAACGAAATGGATGCAAATCGTAGTTAGGCGTGGCTTCCCCCTGGCGGGGCAGCCGCCAGGTTTCCGCACTACAGTGAGACTGCGCCAACAACCTGGGGAGTGGTTTGGAATGACCGCAGAGGTTCCCGCAAGAGCCGCTGTCGGCACGCGCGGGCCCACAGCGCCAATCGGGGAGGGCGAGCGCAGGCGCGACGGAGCGCGGTCAACGCTGGTCTGGGACGTGCTCCAGGAGGTGGTCGCCGCGCGGGCGGCGCTGGCCGGCCGGGCCCGGCTTGACATCGTGGACGTCGGCGGGGGGACCGGCGGCTTCGCGGTGCCGTTCGCCGCGCTCGGGCACCGGGTCACCGTCGTGGACCCGAGCCCGGACGCGCTCGCGGCGGCGCAGCGGCGGGCCGCCGAGATGCGGGTGACGCTGACCGCCGTCCAGGGGGACGCTGGCGAGCTGCATGCCCTCGTCGGTGACGGCGCCGCCGACCTCGTGATCTGCCACAACGTGCTCGAGTACGTGGACTCGCCGGCCGCCGCGATGGCGGCCATCGCCCGGGTGCTGCGGCCGGGCGCCACGGTGAGCGTCCTCGCCGCCAACACCGTGGCCGCCGTGCTGCGCCGCGCGCTCGCCGGGCGCTACGCCGAGGCGCGGCAGCTGCTCGCGGCGGAAGGCTCGGGGGAGCCGGCCGGAGCCGCGGACGGAGTGCCGCGGCGGTTCACCCTCGCCGGGCTGACGGCGCTGATCGAGGGCGCCGGGCTGCGGGCCGGTGACGCGCACGGCATCCGGGTCTTCGCCGGCCTGCTGCCCGGCGGGGCCGGGGGCGCCATGGCCGCCGCCGACCCGGCCGCGGCCGACGAGCTGCGCGCCCTGGAGGCGGCGGCGGCGGTGTACCCGGCGCTGCGCGACATCGCCGCCAGGCTGCACGTCCTCGGCCACCGCTGAGCGCCGCGAGTACCGGTCATCGTGCCCGCCCCCGACGTCGCCCGGCCGGGTGGCCCGCATCCCGGCGACGGCGGCTGCCACATCCTGCACGCCGACATGGACGCCTTCTACGCGAGCGTGGAACTGCGGGACCGGCCGGATCTCGCCGGCCTGCCCGTGGTGGTCGGCGGCCTGAGCGCGCGCAGCGTCGTGCTGTCGGCGACGTACGCGGCGCGCGCGTTCGGCGTCCGGTCGGCGATGCCGGTCAGCAGGGCCAGGCGGCTGTGCCCGCAGGCGGTCTTCATCCCGCCCAGGTACCGGCTGTACGGCGAGGTCTCCAAGGAGATCATGGCCATCTTCCGGGCGGTCACCCCGGAGGTGGAGCCGCTGTCGCTGGACGAGGCGTTCCTCGACGTGTCCGGCGCGCTGCGCAGGCTTGGCGCGCCGGTGCGGATCGCGGAGCTCATCCGGGCGCAGGTCCGGGAGCAGCAGGGGATCACCTGCTCGGTAGGGGTGGCGCCGTGCAAGTTCGCGGCCAAGATCGCGTCCGCCCGGTGCAAGCCCGACGGGCTGCTCGTCGTCCCCGCCGACGGGCTGCTCGAGTTCCTGCACCCGCTGCCTGCCAGCGTGCTGTGGGGCGTGGGCGAGCGCGCCGAGGAAGTCCTGACCCGGCTGGGCCTGCGTACCGTGGGTGATATCGCTCACGTTCCGCTGGCCACCCTGCAGCGTGAGCTCGGCGCCGCCGCGGGCGAGCACCTGTGGTCGCTCGCGTGGGGCCGCGACGAGCGGCGGGTGTCCCCGCGCCGGGAAGAGAAGAGCGTCGGCGCCGAGGAGACGTTCGCCACGGACGTCGACGACCCGGAGGTGATCCGCCGGGAGCTGCTGCGGCTGTCCGGGCGGACGGCGCGGGCGCTGCGCGCCGCCGGGTGCGTGGCGCGGACCGTCTCGGTGAAGCTGCGGCTGGCCAGCTTCAAGACGATCACCAGGTCCCGGACGCTGGCCGAGCCCACCGACGTGGCCAGGGAGATCTACGCCACCGCGGTGGCGCTGTACGAGGGGTCCGGGCTTGACGCCCGCGCGCGGCTGCGGCTGGTCGGCGTCCGGGCGGCCGGGCTGCGGCCCGCCGCGGCGGCGGCGCGGCAGCTGGCCTTCGACGACCGCCCGGTCGGCTGGCGGGAGGCGGAGCGGGCGGTCGACCGGATCGCCAGCCGGTTCGGCAGCGACGCGGTGCGCCCCGCGAGCCTGGTTCCGGCCGACCGCGACGACCGCGAGGACCGTGCCGGCCCGCGCTGACCGGTCGCTGACCGGGCGCTGGGCGAGTGCTGACCGAGGCAGCCGGCCGGCCCCTTCCACGGGGCGTGGAAGGGCTCGTATTCTGGGAAATGAACCAGGTATGTAAGTGAGGTGAAAGTCACCCCACCCCCCGGGTTCCATGGGAGGCGTCGTGCCGCTCTCTGAGCATGAGCAGCGTCAGCTCGAGCAGATCGAGCAGGCGCTCTACAGGGAGAATCGGAGGCTGGGCCGTCTAGTACGTGCCAGCGATCCGCGCGTGCATTACAAGCGCCGGGTGGTTCAGGCGGTCTCCGGTTTCGTTATCGGCGCGGGCATGGTCGCGGCGGGTGTCGTCTTGCCAATCGTCTGGCTCGCGGTCGGCGGGTTCGTCGTCATGCTGGCATGCGGCATCTGGTCGCTGAACGGCTGGCGGCGCATGACCGGCGTCACGCTGAGCGTGGCCGGGCGCGGCCAGGCGGCCAAGCGCCGGCCGCGCCGCAAGAACCGCGCCAAAGCGGGCCGTTCCGGGCTGATGGAGCGCCTCGACGAGCGGTGGCGCAGACGGCAGGAGGGGGACCTCTAGGGGTTCTCCGGCCGGGCCATCCGGGGCCTGGCGAACCAGTCGGGATTGAGCCTGCCGAAGATGTCGGCCGCCTGGGAGACGGCGGCCAGCGCTGGGGACAGCACCGAGGACGGCAGCAGCCGTGCCCGCCACCGCGTCCAGCGCGGCACGGCGGCGGCGACCGCCCGCCGGACGGCCGCGCTGTCGTGCCGCAAGCCCGCCGCGCTGTCGGCCCGGGCCGCGTACCTGGCGCGTTCCTCGGCCATCGCGATGCGGCGCAGCGCCGCTGTGGCCGGCTCGCCGAGCTCGAGGGTGGCAGCCGCCCGTGCCGCCGCCGCCCGCGGTGATTCGCTCGGCAGGTAGCCCACGCCGTAATCGACGAGGTCGTCACGCAGCTCCCGCCACGCCGCGTGCGCCCGCCCGGCGTCCGCGCGGGCGCGCCAGCGGCGACGGCGGATGATCAGCCGGACGCCGGCCGGGGTGGCCGCCCCGATCGCCAGCAGCCCGAGGACGCTGAGACCGAGCAGCTCCCACGTGTTCAGCGCGCCGCCGCCCGTCGTGCCTCCGGCGCCGCCGATGGCACCGCCGAGCGGGAGGCCAAGCCGGTCCCCGAGCTCGCCATTATGGTTCCCCGAGGTGCCCGACGCCGGTTGCGTGAGGCCCGGGGCAGGCGACAGGGACTGCGGTGAGGTGCCGGCCACGCTGATCGTGTACCCGGGGGTGGTCGCCGTGCCCTGCCCGGCCGCCGGGCCCGGCGGCGTCGGCTCGAACCGGAGCCAGCCGAAGCCCTGGAAGTACAGTTCCGGCCAGGCGTGCGCGTCGTGCGAGGTGACGAGCCACTGGGTGCCGCCCGTCGACGTCCCGCCGGTGAAGCCGTAGGCGACCCGGGAGGGGATGCCGAGCAGCCGCGCCAGCACGGCCATGGCGTAGGAGAACTGCTGGCAGTATCCCTGTTTCGTGTGCTCGAGGAAGTTCGCCAGCCCGCTCGCGCTGACGACCGTCGGCGCGTTCAGCGTGTAGCGGAAGGTCCCGTTCGCCAGCCAGTCCTGGAGCGCGACCGCCTCCTCGAACTGGGTCTTCGCGCCCGCCCCCTTGACCACGCTGTCGGCGAGGCCGCGCAGCGCCTGGTAGGACGCGGGCACCTCCGTGTAGTGGCTGGTTATGTCCGCGGGCGCCGCCTTCGCGGCGTCGATGGCCTGCGCGGGCGGTGACTCGTTGACGCTGCTCACCGAGTAGCTGAGGCCGGCCAGGCGGGCGTCGTTGTCGAGCACCATCAGGGTGTTCCTGTCGGCCTGCAGGCTGCCGGGCGCGGAGACCGAGGTCGCCGGGTAGGGGACGGGAAGCGCGCCGAGGTAGTCCTGGCCGACCGACTGGTTCATGGTGACCCGCGTCGTCACCCGGGTCGCCCCCGTGCCGCCGCTGGTCAGGCCGGGCGCCGCGGGCAGCCGCTGGTCCGCCGCCACCAGCGAGGCCGGCTGGGCGAACATCTTCCAGCCGGTATCGGTCAGGTTGTCGAGCACGTAGATCTGAAAGTACTCAGGGGAGTCAGGGGAACTGGTGTAGAGGAACTCCGGCGCGGCCTGCGAGGCGTGCAGCTGGCTGCTGAGCTGGGTGTCGGGGTCGGGGAATCCCACGCCGCCGCTCCCGCCGCCGGTCCCGCCGATGCCGGGCTGGCCGCTGCCGAACAGCTGGGTCGCGTGCAGTCCGGGGATCACGAGCGGCACGAAGAGCGCGAGCACCACCGAGGCGGTGCCTACCCGGCGTCCCGCGGCCGCGAGCGCGCGGGTGTCTGGCATCAGGTTGGGGTCCGGGTTCGGGTGCTCCCACTCCCTGATCCGGTCCTTGCCCTCGCTGCTGAGCATGCCCAGGTAGCCGATGGTGCCGAGGCAGAAGGCGACCGTGGTCCCGACCGCGTTGCGGGAGGCGCTGACCGTGAACGGCTCGATGAACAGCAGCAGCAGCGGCAGCCCGGCCAGCGCCGCGCTTTCGAGCCGGACCGCGATGAGGTCGGTAAGCAGCGCGACGATGCCGATGCCGCCGACGGCGAGCAGCAGCATGTCGTTGAGCTGCGGCACCGGGGGAGCGTACCCTCTGGCATCGCTGAATCCCTGCCCGGCCAGGGACGCCAGCTGATTGAGCGAGGTGCCCGTCGGCAGCACGCCCCCCAGCGAGGTGCCGCTGGAGAATACGGCGTTCAGGTACAGCAGCAGCGCGGCTGCCCCGACGGCCAGGCAGGCGGCGACCGGCAGCCGGCGCACCCTGGTGAGCGTGCCCGCCGCCGCCACGACGAGCACGGCGCCCGCGCCGTCCCAGAACCACAGCGGCGCGCCGATGAAGATCGGGTACAGCGAGATGGAGGCCAGGATCGTGGCGACGGCCGCGGCGATCGTCCTGCGGTGGCTAGCCATCGCTCGCCCCGCCAGACCCGGGCCCGGTGCCCACGGCGGCGCCGGCCGCGCCGTCGGCGCCGGCCGCTGCGCCACTCGGGCCGGCCGCGCCGCCCGTCGCGCCGCCCGCGCCGGCGAAGGCCATCGGCCCGCCGCCAGCCTGGTGCAGCTCCTGCCACGCGGCGGCCAGCCGCGCGGCGTCGGGCACGATCGCCACCCGCCAGCCGGCGGCGGCCATGATCTGCGCGCATTCCGCGCCGCGGCCGGCCCAGTCGCGGTCGGCAGGCAGCAGCAGCAGGGCGAGCCCCGGCGCGGTGCCGCGCCGCGCGGCCGCCAGCTCCCTGGCCTCCGCGGCCGTCAGCTGCCCGACGATCGCGATGATCTGCCCGCCCGCCGCGGAAAGCGCCTCGATGCCCACGCCGATCCCGCCCGCCCGCGACGGCCGGATGATGGCGAGCGTGTCGAGCAGCGTGTCCCGGAACGCGCCCTGCCTGGGCACCTCGCCGGCGTCGGTCACGAACCGGGCGTCGAAGCCCTCGCCGGCCAGGTGCACCCCGACCGACGCGGCGGCGGTGACCGCCAGCTCGAACAGCGGGCCCGCGTATGCCGACCGCCTGGTGTCGAGGAAGATCGAGGCGGTGTTCCGCCAGTACTGCTCCTCGCGCCGCACCATGAGCTCGCCGTGCCGCGCGGTGGACCGCCAGTGCACCCGGTGCAGCCCGTCCCCGGTGCGGTAGGCGCGGGGCGCGACGTCGTCTTCCCCGCTGGCGGCGATGCTGCGCTTGCCGTGCTCGCTGTCGCCGAGCCAGTTGCCCCCCAGCGGCGGGCGCGCCAGCGGGATGATCCGCGGCGTCACGGTGAGCGTGCTCGTGGTGCTGAACGCGCGGGTGATCGACACCAGCCCGAACGAGTCGGCCACCCGCACCGTCAGCGGGCCGATCGTGTACTTGCCGCGCGTGTCGGACCCGAGCTGGTACCTGAACTCCCTGTTGCCGCCGCCGCCGATGCCCTGGATCACGAAGCGCGGCCTGCTGCCGAGCGCGTACGGCACGGTGTCCTCGCACAGCAGCAGCCCGGTCCGCAGCCGGGAGACGTTCGCCAGCTTGATGGTCATCTCGGCGGACTGGCCGGCCGGCAGCCGCGGCGGGACCAGCCGCCGCACGCACGACAGCCGGTACCTGGCCCGGCCGGCGCCGAACGCGGAAAGCAGCGGCAGCGCCATCAGCAGGCAGCCGATGCGGAGCAGGTCGGTCTCGGGGATGAGCAGGCCGCCCGCGATCGCCGCCGCGCCGGCCGCCACGAACGACCGTCCCCGGACCGTCAGCCCGCCAAGCAGTCTCTGCATCGTCGTCACCGTCCGGTCAGGGACGCGGCAGCGGGAGTTCCGTGACGAGCCGCGCCACCACCTGCTCGGGGAGCTTGCGCTCGACCATCGCCTCCGCGGTCGGCAGCAGCCGGTGAGCGAAGACGGGTACCGCGAGCGACTGGATGTCGTCGGGGATCACGTAGTCCCTGCCGTCGAGCGCGGCCCGTGCCCGGCTGGCGCGCAGCAGGTGCAGCGTGGACCGCGGCGACGCGCCGAGCCGCAGCTCCGGCGCGGTCCTCGTCGCCGCCGCCAGCGCGATGATGTACTCCTTGACCTGGCCGGACACGTGCACGTGGCGGACCGCGTGGATCAGGTCCCGCACGTCGAGCGCCGTGGCGACCGGCTTGAGCTGGTCGAGCGGGGAGGAGGAGCCGTGGGTGTCGAGCATCTCGAGTTCGGCCGCCGCGGTGGGGTAGCCGATCGAGATGCGGGCGGTGAACCTGTCCCGCTGCGCCTCGGGAAGCGGGTAGGTCCCCTCCATCTCCACGGGGTTCTGGGTGCCGATGACCATGAACGGGGGCTCGAGCTGGTAGGTGGTCCCGTCGACCGTGACGTGCCGTTCTTCCATGCACTCGAGCAGCGCTGACTGCGTTTTGGGCGAGGCGCGGTTGATCTCGTCGCCGACGACGATGTTCGCGAAGATCGGTCCCGGCTTGAACTCGAATTCGCGGCGTTCCTGGTTGTAGGCGCTCACGCCGGTAACGTCGCTCGGCAGCAGGTCGGGGGTGAACTGGATCCGGCGGACCGAGCTGTCGATCGACCTGGCGAGCGCCTTGGCGAGCATTGTCTTGCCGACGCCGGGCACGTCCTCGATGAGCAGGTGCCCCTCGGCGAGCAGGACGGTGAGCGCGAGCTTGACCGCATCGGCCTTCCCGTCGATCACGGACTCGACCGCCGCGGAGATCCGCTGTGCCGTCGCGACGAGATCTTCAAGCGCCCGTTCCTGACCGCGCCCCGTGTCGAGTACCAAAAGGCCCTCCTCGTAGGCCCGGGCGCGTCCCAGCGCGCTGACTGCGTCGTCTACTGACAGTATGTCGTGCCGCGGTCACCGTGCCACGTCCTGCCGCAGTGCGGCTCTGCCGCCGCCGCGCCCTTCCTGCTCGGAAATTTACCAATACGCGGCCGGTTAGTTATCCAGCGCCCGGGGCTGATTTCTCGGCGCCTCCCTCCCCGTTCCCGCTAATCCCGGACGCACGCCTGGTAACTCCCGCCTCATTGACCACCGGCCGGGCGGGAATGCCAGCCTGCGCGATTGCGCGAACGGGCCGTTGCCCGCAATTCCATGATCACGAAAGTTCCGCAGCGTATAAGTGCACAAACTCTTCGTGATCATGGACCGCGAGCCGCGCGGACACGCCCGCGCGGCGGGGTGCGCGTGCCTCGTGGTGGGGCGAAGTGGGGATCGGTGCCGCGCCACTCGCGGCGGCGGATTCTTGCTCCACTTTGCTCCACCGCCGCTGACCTGCTGTATTGCTGCCCCACTACCGGCCGGCGCGCCATTTTGACAGTTGACCGTGGAGGGATGTGGGGTAGAGTGGGGCGCGGTGGAGTGAGATGGTTGTCGAAACTCGGCCCGCTCGGGGTGGGAGGTGAGAACCGGGTGTTCCTCGGTACTCACGCGCCCCGACTGGACGAGAAGGGACGCCTCTTCCTGCCGGCGAAGTACCGTGACGAACTGGCCGGGGGGGTCGTGATCACGAAGGGGCAGGAGCGCTGCCTGTACGTCTTCCCCCAGGGCGAGTTCACCCGGATCGCCGAGGAACTGCGGACCGCGGCGGTGGGCGGCAAGGCGGCGCGTGACTACAGCCGCGTCTTCTTCGCCAGCGCTTCCGACGAGATCCCGGACAAGCAGGGCAGGATCACCGTCCCGAGCGCGCTGCGCGGCTACGCGGGCCTGGAGCGGGACTGCGTGGTCATCGGGGCGAACACCCGGCTCGAGATCTGGGACGCCCAGGCCTGGGAGACCTACCTGGCCGCACAGGAGGACTCGTTCTCCGAAGCCGAGGAGGAGGTGCTGCCAGGGATCTTGTAACCGGCCACCGGGCTGGCCCGGCGGCCATAGCGGTCCGGCGAGTCTCCACCCGCGCCCGGGCTGCGCAGGCTGGCGCCACTTCCCCGGCGCCAGGCGGCAGTCCCCGAGAGGCGCGGACGGAGACCCCGGCCGGCCGGCCCGGCTGATAACAGCAATGAAGCACTGAACGTGCGATAACAGCAAGAAGCGCCGCGCGCGGAACGCGCTGAAGCGGAGGGGTCACGTGGGCGAGCACGCCTATGCGCACGTGCCGGTGATGGCCGGCCGGGTGACTGCTCTGCTCGTGCCCGCGCTGAGCGCACCCGGCCCCGACGGCCGGCCGCCCGTTCTGGTGGACGCCACGCTCGGCCGCGCCGGGCACGCGCGGGCCCTGCTCGCGGCCTGCCCCGGGCTGCTGCTCATCGGGATCGACGCGGACGAGGCCGCGATCGAGCACGGGCGCGCGCTGGCTGAGGAGTACCCCGGCCAGGTGACGCTCGCGCACGCCTTTTACGACCAGATCGCGGCGATCGTCGCCCGCGCCGGGCACCGCCGCGTCCAGGGCGTCCTGTTCGACCTCGGGGTGTCCTCGCCGCAGCTGGACGACACGAGCCGGGGTTTCTCCTACGCGCACGACGCGCCGCTCGACATGCGCATGGACCAGTCGGCGGGCAAGACCGCCGCCCGCGTCGTCAACGAGTACCCGGTGAGCGAGCTGGCCCGGGTTCTGGCGGAGTACGGCGAGGAGCGGTTCGCGCGGCGCATCGCCGAGGCCGTCGCGCGGGAACGCGCGCGGGAGCCCGTCACCACGACGCTGCGGCTGAGCGCCATCGTCAAGGACGCCATCCCCGCCGCGGCGCGGCGCACCGGCGGCAACCCCGCCAAGCGGACCTTCCAGGCGCTGCGCATCGAGGTGAACGACGAACTCGGCGTGCTGCGGCGGGCGCTGCCCGCCGCCCTCGATCTGCTTTCACCCGGCGGGCGCTTCGTTGCGCTCGCCTATCACTCGCTCGAGGACCGGCTGGTCAAGCGGGAACTCGCGTCGAGGACCGCCGACCCCGCGCCGCCAGGACTGCCGGTGCGGGCTGGTGACGCGCTGGCCGGGCCCCGGCCGCAGTTCCGGCTGCTCACCCGGGGTGCCGAGCGCCCGGGCGCGGCGGAACTCGCGGCCAACCCCAGGTCGGCCTCCGCCCGCCTTCGGGCGGCCGAGCGAATCCGGGAGGCAGCATGAGCGACTCATACCCTGGCGACCCCGAAACCGGCGGGGTCGGCACGAAGGCCCGCCCGGCGGCACCCCCCCGGGTCTCGCCGCGGCGTCCCGCGCGCCGCGCGGTCCCCCGCCGGGCGGGCACCCCCACCGAGCCGGGCCTGCGGCCTGGCCTGGCCGGCGGTCGGCCGGCGCCGGGCGCCTCCCCCCGGCCAGGCGACGCCGCGGAAGGGACACACCGCGGCCGGCACCGGATGCCGTTCTTCCTGCTGCTGTGCGGCCTGCTCGGCGGGGCGCTCATCTGCACGCTCGTGATCAGCACCACGCTGGCCGCGGGGTCCTACCAGATCACCAAGCTCCAGCAGGCCGACCAGGCGCTCGCCAGGCAGCGCCAGACGCTCGAGGAGCAGGTCGCGCAGGCCCAGTCAGCGCAGGTGATCGAGCAGCGCGCGCTCCAGCTCGGCATGCGCGAGGCCGGTGAGGTGCAGTTCCTCGACCTCAAGACCGGCCAGGTGGAGACCGACGCGGGCAGCGGCCCGGTGCAGGACATCAACGTGCCCGGGTACACCCCATGACACAGCGCGGCCGGGACGCGGGCCCTCCGGGACGCCCCGACCGCCCCGGCGACGGCGACCGGCCCAGGCGCCCCGGGCCTCCCGGGCGCGCCGGCCGCCGGCCCGGCGACGGCCATCCCCGCGACCGGCCGGGAGAGCGCAGGACTGGCGACGGCTGGGCTCGCGACCAGTCTCCTCGTCGTCCCCGCCCCGGCCGAGGCGCTGGCTTCGGCGGGGGCGAACGGGGGGCGTCGGGCGACGCCACCGGACGTTCGGGATACTCACCGGATGGCAGGCAGGTGCGTCGGGGAGATTCTCCGCGGCGTTCCGAAGGACTGCCGCGGAAATCCTCCCCGCCGCTCCGGCCCCCACGAGAGGGGTATGGCCCGCCGCGCCCGCCGCGCCGGATCACCATGCGCCGCGGCGATCCGGGGCGGCGCATTGGCATCGCGGCGTTCGCGGTCGCGATCGTGCTGACGCTGTTCGCCGGCCGGCTCGTGCAGATCCAGGGCATAAAGGCCGGCTACTACCGCGCCCAGGCCGAGAGCCAGACCCTGAAGACGGTCTCGCTGCCCGCCGAGCGCGGCACGATCTACGGCGCGGACGGCCAGATCCTGGCGATGACCGTGGAGACCTACACGGTCACCGCGGACCCGCCGCAGATAGCCAACAAGCCGCAGGCCGCCGAGGAACTCGCGGGTCTGCTCGGCCTGGCCGAGTCGTATGTCCTCCAGCTCCTCGACTACCCGACCTCCAACGACTACGTGGTGCTCGCCAAGGGCGTCGCGGCCGCGAACGAGGCCAAGATCACCGCGCTGAACATCCTCGGCATCGACTCGTCGCCGACGTACCAGCGGGTCTACCCGGACGGCTCCGCGACCGCGAACGTCGTCGGCTACACGAACGTGAACCCGGCCACCGGGGTGATCGCCGGGCAGGCCGGCATCGAGCAGGAGTACAACGCGCTGCTGTCCGGCACGCCGGGCAGCGAGCAGGTGGTGGAGGGCGCCGACGGCCAGCCGATCCCGCTGGCCGGGAGCAACGACACCCCGGCGCGCGACGGCACCAGCATCCGGCTGACGATCATCCCGGCGCTGCAGCTGGCCGCGCAGCAGGCGTGCCAGCAAGAGGTGGCCAAGGCGAAGGCCAGGCAGTGCACGGTCGTGATCATCCAGCCGAAGACCGGCTACATCCTGGCGATGGCGCAGTGGCCCACCTATGACCAGAACACCCTCACCAGCGCGGCGGATGCCACGAACCTGGCGGTGCAGGACGTGTTCGAGCCCGGCTCGACCGCCAAGGTGATCACGGCCGCGGCGGCGCTCGAGCGGGGCGGGCAGACGCCGATGAGCTCGTACGACATCCCGTACGCGCTGTTCCGCGGCGGCCAGGAGATCCAGGACGCGGAGTGGTCGCCCGGCGAGCACTACACGATCGCCGGCATCATCGCGAACTCGAGCAACGTCGGCATGTCGCAGGTGGTGGAGCACGTCTCGCCGCAGATCCAGTACGACTACCTGCGGGCTTTCGGCCTCGGCGAGCCGACCGGCCTTAACCTGCCGGGGGAGACGCCGGGCATCCTGCCGCCGCCGTCGAAGTGGGCGGCCGACACGCGGTACACCCTGTCGTTCGGGCAGGGGGTGGCGGTGAACGCGGTGCAGATGGCCAGCGTGTACGCGACGATCGCCAACGGCGGGGTCCGGGTGCAGCCGACGCTCATCGAAGGCACGTACAACGCGGGCGGTCAGTACACTCCGGCGGCGCCATCCCCGTCGCGCCGGGTTATCCAGCCGAAGACGGCGCACGAGCTGGTCCAGATCCTCCAGCAGGTGCCCGCGGTGGACGAGGCGGCCAACCAGCCGTGGGGCATCATCCCGGGCTACGCGGTCGCGTCCAAGACCGGCACGTCCCAGGAGTCCGGCCCGAACTGCGCGCTGTGCGAGTACGGGGCGAGCTACATCGGGATGGCGCCCGGCAACGACCCGCAGGTCCTCGTCTCCGTCAACGTGCAGGACCCGCAATCGAAGACCGCGTACTTCGGCGACATGGTGGCGGGCCCGGTCTTCTACAGCGTGATGAAATTCGCGCTCCAGACGTTGCAGATTCCGCCTCAACCCGGCCTGGTTGCCCCGTATGTCCGGCTCAACGCGCCCTGATATTGGATACCCTCGGGGCGTGATCCGACCCGCACGCGTTCCGCCGCGCCCGTTGTCCGGGCTGGCTGAGCTCCTCGGCGTGGGAAGAACAGACACGATCCCGAACGGGCCCGGCCGGCTCACCGGCGTCACCCTTGACTCCCGGGAGGTGCGGCCCGGCGACCTGTACGCCGCGCTGCCCGGCGCGCACACCCACGGCGCGGCCTACTGCGACCAGGCCGTCGCGGCCGGCGCGATCGCCATCCTCACCGACCCCGCCGGGCGGGAGCGCGCCGCCCGCACCGGCGTGCCGGTGTTCGTGGTGTCCGCGCCGCGGGCCAGGCTCGGCGACATCTCGTGCTGGATCTACGGCGACCCGTCGCACCGGATGACGATGATCGGGGTGACCGGGACGAGCGGCAAGACGACCACCAGCTACCTGGCCGAGGCCGGGCTGCGCGCCGCCGGGCACGAGACCGGGCTCGTCGGCGGGGTGGAGATCAGGATCGGGCCGGAGAAGATCGGCTCGGCGCTGACCACGCCGGAGGCGCCGGACCTGCAGGCGCTGCTCGCGGTCATGGCGGAACGCGGCGTGACGGCCGCCGCGATGGAGGTGTCCAGCCATTCGCTGGCGCTCGGCCGGGTGGACGGCACCCGCTTCGACGTGGCGGTGTTCACCAACCTGTCGCAGGATCACCTGGATTTCCACACCGGGTTCGAGGACTACTTCAAGGCCAAGGCGAAGCTGTTCACGCCGCGGTACGCGGGTCTCGGCGTGCTCAATGTGGCCGACAGATACGGCAGGCGGCTGGTGGCGGAGGCGTCGGTGCCGGTCGTCACGTTCTGCGCGGACGCTGCGTCTGGCGCGTACGCGAAGGCGGACTGGCGGGCGGCCGACGTGCGCTGCGGCGCGGACGGCTCGACGTTCCGGGTGATCGGGCCCGGCGGCGTGGAGGCGGACGCGTCGGTGACGCTGCCCGGGCCGTTCAACGTCGCCAACGCGCTCGGCGCGATCGTGGCGCTGGTCGAGGCGGGCGTCCCGCTGGAGGACGCGGTCGCCGGGCTGGCCGCCTGTCCCGGCGTGCCCGGCCGCCTGGAGCGGGTGCCTGGCGGCCCGGCCGACGCGTTCGTCGATTACTCGCACAAGCCGGGCGCCGTCGAGGCGGTTCTCGCCGCGCTGCGCTCGGTGACCGCCGGCGACCTGATCGTCGTGCTCGGCTGCGGCGGCGACCGGGACCGCGGCAAGCGGCCGCTGATGGGCGCGGCCGCCGCCCGGCTGGCCGACGTGGCGATCCTCACCAGCGACAACCCGCGTTCTGAGGATCCGCTGGCGATTCTCGCCGAGATGCTCCAGGGGGTGCTCGGCGTCCCGCGGCCAGAGCGGGCCCGGGTGATCATAGAACCGGACCGGGCGGCGGCGATCGGCCTCGCCGCCGAGATGGCGGGCAAGGGGGACGTGGTGCTTGTGGCCGGCAAGGGGCACGAGACCGGGCAGTACGTGGCCGAGAAGGTGCTGCCGTTCGACGACCGGCTGGTCACCGCCGACGCGCTCGCGCGGCGGGCGGGGCTGCCCGACCCGGCGGATCTGGCATGATCCCGCTGACGCTGGCCGAGATCGCGGCGATCACCGGCGGGTCGGTGCCGCCGGGGGCCGGCTTGGTCACCGGGCCCGTGGTCGTCGACTCCCGGCGGGTGACCCAGGGCGCGCTGTTCGCCGCGCTGCCGGGCGAGCACGCGGACGGCCACGACTTCGCGCAGGCGGCGGTCGCCGCCGGGGCGGCCGGGGTGCTCGCCTCCCGGCCGGTGCCCGGGGTGCCCGCCATCGTCGTCCCCGACGTGACCGCCGCGCTCGGCGTGCTCGCGCGGGCGGTGCTCGGCCGGCTGCCCGCGGCGATCGTCACCGGGATCACCGGGTCGTCGGGGAAGACGTCGACCAAGGACCTCACCGCGCAGCTGGCCGAACGGCTCGGCCCCACCGTCGCCCCGGAAGGCTCGTTCAACAACGAGATCGGCCTGCCGCTGACCGTGCTGCGCGCGGCGGAGTCGACGCGCTTCCTCGTGCTCGAGATGTCCGCGCGCGGCATCGGCCACATCGCCGCGCTTTGCGACATCGCGCCGCCGCGGATCGGCGCGGTGCTGAACGTCGGCCGCGCGCACGCCGGGGAGTTCGGCTCGCTCGACGCGGTGGCCAAGGCGAAGGGCGAGCTGCCCGAGGCGCTGCCCGCCGGCGGCGTGGCGGTCCTGAACGCCGGCGATCCGCGAGTCCTCGCGATGGCCGCCCGCACGGCCGCCCGCGTGGTCACGTTTGGGCGCGATGGCAAGCCGGACGTTTGTGCCGAAGACGTCCGGCTCGACGACCTGGGCCGCGCCTCGTTCCGGCTGGTCATGCCCGATGCGAGCGCCCCGGTGACGCTGCGGCTGCACGGCGCGCACCACGTGCCCAACGCCCTGGCGGCCGCCGCCATCGCCGCCGAGCTCGGCATGGACACCCCGGCGATCGCGGCCGCGCTGAGCGAGGCGACGGCGCGCAGCAAGCGGCGGATGGAGGTGCGCGAGCGTCCCGACGGCGTGCTCGTGGTGAACGACGCGTACAACGCCAACCCCGATTCCACGCGCGCCGCGATCGAGGCGCTCGGCCACCTGACCAGCGGCGGGCGGCGCGGGTTCGCCGTCCTCGGCCACATGGCCGAGCTCGGCGACATCGCGGCCGAGAGCCACGAGGAGGCGGGCCACCTGGCCGCCCGGGCCGGCGTGACCGGCCTGATCGCGGTGGGGGAGGAGGCCCGCCCGGTGCTCGACGGGGCGCGCGCCGAGCCCGGCTGGCACGGCGCGGCGATCGCCGTGCCGGACGCGCCGGCCGCCGTTGACGTACTCCGCAACCAGTTGCGGCCCGGAGATGTGGTACTAGTAAAGGCATCGAAGGCGGCCGGACTGTGGGAAGTCGCGGACGGCCTGCTCGCGGAGGTTTCCCGGTGAAGACCATCCTGCTTTCCGCCGCGATCTCCCTGGTCATTGCCCTGTTCGGCACCCGCCCGACCATCACGCTGCTGCGCAAGCGCAAGCTCGGCCAGCAGATCAGGACCGACGGCCCGCAGGCGCACCTGGGCAAGAGCGGCACGCCCACCATGGGCGGCATCGTGATCATCATCGCGTCGCTGGTCGGCTACCTGCTCGGACACTGGTTCACGGGCGACCCGCCGTCCCCCTCCGGGCTGCTCGTGCTGTTCCTGATGACCGGCCTCGGCCTGGTCGGCTTCATCGACGACTTCATCAAGCTGTTCATGCGGCGCAGCCTCGGCCTGCGCAGCGGCGCCAAGCTCGCGGGACAGGCGATCGTCGGCGCGATCTTCGCCGTCCTCGCGCTGCGCTTCCCCGACGGATATGACCTCACCCCGGGCTCGGAGCACCTCTCGTTCCTGAACGACTTCGGTCCCCCGATCGGCGTCGTGCTGTTCGTGGTGTGGGTGATCTTCATGGTGACCAGCGCCTCCAACGGCGTGAACCTCACCGACGGGCTGGATGGCCTCGCCTCCGGCGCGGCCATCCTGGTGCTGGCCGCGTACGTGATCATCGGGAACTGGCAGCTGCGCAACGACTGCACGGTGGCGCTCGCGCAGAACTGCTACAACGTCCGCGACCCCCTGGACGCGGCGGTGGTCGCCGCGACCGTGATGGGGGCCTGCTTCGGCTTCCTGTGGTGGAACGCGCCGCCGGCCAAGATCTTCATGGGCGACACCGGCTCGCTCGCCCTCGGCGGCGCGCTGGCCGGCCTGGCGATCGTCACCAGGACCGACCTGCTGCTGCTCTTGCTCGGCGGCCTGTTCGTGATCATCACGCTGTCGGTGATGATCCAGGTCGGCTCCTACAAGCTGACCCACAAACGGGTGTTCCGCATGGCGCCGCTCCAGCACCATTTCGAGCTCGCGGGCTGGGCGGAGACCACGATCGTGGTGCGCTTCTGGCTGATCGCCGGCATGTTCGTCGCGCTGGGGCTCGGCATCTTCTACGTGGGCTGGTTCCCGAAGTAACGACCGCCACCGAGCACGGCGGCCGGGCTCGGTCGTTAGCCCGCCGCTTGCCTCACGAGCGCGCCGATCCTCGCCTCGACGGCGGCGGTCAGTTCCGTCAGCGCGAAGTATGTCGGCCACATGGCGCCGTCGTCGAGGTTCGCCTTGTCGCTGAAACCGAGCGTCGCGTACCTCGTCTTGAACTTCGCCGCCGGCTGGAAGAAGCACACGACGTTGCCGCCCTTGGCGTACGCGGGCATCCCGTACCAGGTTCGCGGCGCCAGGTCTGGCACGCTGGCCGTGATGATGGCATGGAGCCGCTCGGCGATGGCGCGGTCCGCGTCGGGCATCTCCGCGATCTTCGCGAGCAGGTCGCTCTCCCCGTCCGGCTTGCCCGCGCCGCGGCGCGCGGGCGCCTTGAGCTCCCCGGCGCGCTCCCGCATCGCGGCGCGTTCCTCGTCCGTGAATACCTTGGCCGCCCCGCGCGTGGTGCTCTTGGCCGGCTTCTGCGAATCCGTCATGGCAGTCATGCTAGTGACCGGCCGCCGCGGCGACTTCTCGAGAACTGACCGCTTAGGCGGTCAGCGCCGCCGCTATGTCGGCGAGCAGGTCCGCGGCGGGCTCTACGCCGGCCGACAGGCGGATCAGCGTCTCGGGAGCGGTTTCGCCCGCCCAGCGGGCGCGGCGCTCCCAGTTCGACTCGACGCCGCCGAAGCTCGTCGCGGGGACCACGAGGCGCGCGGCGGCGACAACCTTGTCGGCGTCGGCGGCCGTTCCGGCCAGTTCGAAGGAGAGGAGCGGACCGAAGCCGCGTGGCAGCTGGCGGGCAGCGGCCTGCGAGGGGTGCAGGCCCGGATAGTGGACCGTGGTGACGCGGGGGTGTTCCGCCAGGAACCCGGCGATCGCCAGGGCGTTCTCGGATTCGCGGGTGATGCGCAGGTCCAGGGTTTTCATCCCGCGCAGGACCAGCCAGGCCTCGAAGGGGCCGGGGATCCCGCCGCCCGCGGTGCGCCAGTCGCGCAGCTCGCGGGCCAGGTCCTGGTCGCGGGTGACCACCGCGCCGCCGAGCACGTCCGAGTGGCCGGAGATCGTCTTGGTCAGCGAGTACATCGACGCCACCGCGCCGAACTCGAGCGGCTTCTGCAGCAGCGCCGTGGCGACCGTGTTGTCCACCACGAACGGCGCCGCCGCGGCCGCGGCGAGCTCGCCGAGCGCGGCGAGGTCGGCAACCCGCAGCAGGGGATTGGTCGGCGTCTCCGCCCACAGCACGGCCGGTCCCCGGTCGAGTTCCCGCTCGACGGCGGCGAGATCGAGCTGATCGACCGCGACCGCCCCGGCGCCGTGCGGCCGCAGCCTGGCCGCGAGCGCCCGCGTGTTGTAGTAGCCGTCGGACGGGAACACGATCCGCTCGCGGCCGGCCGCGAGGCTCAGCATCAGCGCCATCGACGCCGCCTGCCCGGAGGCGAAAGCCACCGCGGCCGCGCCGGGTCCCTCGATCGCGGCGAGCGCCTCCTCGACGGCCTGCCACCCCGGGTTCGCCATCCGCCCGTAGCCCCGCTCCGGGTCCGGCTCGCCCTGCGACACGTAGGTGCTGGTGGCGAGCAGCGGCGGCGCGAGCGGCGCCCCCGCCGTCCGTTCGGTCCCGGCATGCACGAGCCGTGCCTCTGCGCTGTACTCCATCCGCCCATTCTCTCGTCACCGCCGGGCCTCCCGTCACCGCCGCGAAGGTGGTCGATGGGCCATCGACCACCTTCGCCAAGACGCGCGCGTGTCCGCGGGCCGACAATCCGGGGTAGTTGCGCGACACGCGGTGGATGTGCCCGGTATGGGAGTGCGCGGCGCGGACACTAGAAGGCATGTATGTCCGCGCGGTGGAGGACACGCCTGAGGCCGGTGAGGACGCCGATTCGCTGTTGATCGAGGAGGCGGCCGCCCGGCCGCGCGGTGTGCCGCTGGCCGGGCTCGGCGACCGGGTGCGGGCCGTGCGCGCGCTGCTCGGCCGGCCGCTCACGCCCTACTACCTCATCGTGGGCATCACCACGCTGCTGGTCAGCCTCGGCTTGGTGATGGTGCTGTCGACCGCGTCGGTGACCGACCTGTCCTTCGGGCTGTCGCCGTATTCGGATTTCGAGAAGCAGCTCATCGGCGTCGGCATCGGCCTGCCGCTCATGTGGATCGCGGCGCGCTCGTCGCCGCGGCTGTTCCGCGCGGCGGCCTACCCGCTGCTCGCGGTGTCGATCATCGGGCTCGGCCTGACGCTGATCCACGGCGTCGGGCAGGAGCAGAACGGTGTCGCCCGGTGGATCGCCCTGGGGCCGTTCCAGTTCCAGCCGTCCGAGCTCGCCAAGCTCGCGCTCGCGGTGTGGGGCGCGGACCTGCTGGCCCGCAAGGAGAAGCTGGGGATGCTGGCCGACTGGCGGCACCTGCTCGTCCCGCTCCTGCCAGGGACCGGCATCCTCGCCATGCTCGTGATGGCCGGCGATGACGTCGGCACCACGTTCATCGTGCTGGTCGTCTTCCTGGCGTTGCTGTGGTTCGCGGGCACTCCGGGACGCGTGTTCACCGCCCTGTTGATCCTGATGGGATTGGTCCTTCTGCTGCTCGTGGTGACCCAGAGCTGGCGGATCAAGCGGATCACCGGGTTCCTCGACACGTCGAACAACAACCCGATGGGTAGCAACGAGCAGGCCATCCAGGGCAGCTACGCGCTTGGCGACGGCGGGATCTTCGGCGTGGGCCTCGGCGCGAGCAGGATCAAGTGGGGCTACCTGCCCGAGTCGACCAGCGACTTCATCTTCGCGATCATCGGCGAGGAACTCGGGCTGATCGGCACGCTGTGCGTGACCGCGCTGTACGGCGGGCTCGCGTACGCGGGGCTGGCGGTGGCGCGGCGCGCCCCCGACGCGTTCAGCAGGCTCGCCTCCGCCGCCATCACCTCCTGGATCGTCGTCCAGGCAATGGTGAACATCGGCACGGTGGCCGGCGTGCTCCCGATTACCGGCGTGCCGCTCCCGCTCGTGTCCAAGGGCCTGTCGTCTGTGCTCGTGACCATGGTCGGGCTCGGTATGCTCATGTCGTTTGCGCGGCGGGCGCCCGGCGCCGCCGAGGCGCTGGCGGCACGCGGTCCCGGACTGGCGTCCCGCGTCCCAAGCTGGCGTGGCTTGGGGACGCGGGACGACGGCGAGTAGGCGTGCCCGCGGCGCCGTGACCGCAAGGCGACGAGCGAGGAGCATCGGATGAGGGTCGTGCTAGCTGGCGGAGGGACAGCCGGTCATATCGAGCCTGCCCTCGCGCTGGCCGACGCGCTTGTGGAGGCGGACCGCACCATCGGGGTGACCTGCCTGGGCACCGAGCGGGGCCTGGAAACCCGGCTGGTGCCGCTGCGCGGCTACGAGCTGGCGCTCATTCCCCCGGTGCCGCTGCCGCGCTCGGTGACGCCGCGGCTGCTCACCGTGCCTGGCCGGCTGGCCGGGGCGGTGCACGCCGCCGGCCAGGTCCTGGAGCGCACCCGCGCGGACGTGCTCGTCGGCTTCGGCGGGTACGTGGCGACGCCGGCCTACCTGGCGGCCAAGCGGCACAAGGTGCCGATCGTCGTGCACGAGGCGAACCCGTTCCCCGGCATCGCCAACCGGCTCGGCGCGCGCCTCACCACGCACGTCTTCACCGGTCACCCGGACACCAAGCTGCCCCACGCCCAGTACCTGGGGCTGCCGATCAGGCGGCAGATCGCCGACCTCGACCGGTTCGCGCTCGGCGACAAGGCGCGCGCGCACTTCGGGCTGCGGCCGGACCTGCCGGTGCTGCTGGTCTTCGGCGGCTCGCAGGGCGCCAGGAACCTGAACCAGGCGCTGGCGGGAGCGGTCGCCGCCATCCGCGCCGAAGGCGTCCAGGTGCTGCACGTAACCGGCCCGCGAAACGCCAGCGAGATCCAGGCGCCGCCCGGCCCGGTGCCCTATGTCGCGGTGCCGTACGTGGACCGGATGGACCTCGCCTACGCCGCCGCGGATTTCGCCCTGTGCCGTGCGGGCGCGATGACTTGCGCCGAGCTGACCGCAGTCGGCCTGCCGGCCGCGTACGTCCCGCTGCCCATCGGCAACGGCGAACAGCGGCTCAACGCGCTGCCGATCGTGCAGCGCGGCGGGGGCCTGCTCGTGGCGGACGAAGAGCTCACGGCGCAGTGGATCGAGGGCACGCTGCTGCCGGTGCTGACCAACATCGACCAGGTGGCCGCCATGTCGGAAGCGGCCGCCTCGCTGGGCCGCAAGGACGCCGACCGATGGCTGGCCAAGGCGGTGCTGGACGCGGTCGCCGCCGGGACGGTGGACCAGGCCGCCGGGGCGCCGAACCCGCCTCCGGGAGCGGGCAGGCACCGGCAAGCACGGTGAACTGTTAACGATATCGTTAACAGTTCACGCAGAGGAGGAGATAGTCGATGCCCCTGGTGACACCCACCGAAACGGTGCCGCTCAAGGAACTCGGGCGGGTGCATTTCACGGGCATCGGCGGCGCGGGCATGTCCGGGATCGCCCGGATCATGCTGGCCCGCGGGGTCAGCGTGTCCGGCAGCGACGCCGCGCCGTCCGCGGCGCTCACCGAGCTATCGGCGCTCGGCGCCCGGGTGCACGTCGGCCACAGCGCCGCCCACCTGGGCGACGCCGGCACCCTCGTGGTGTCGAGCGCCATCCGGCCGGACAACCCGGAACTGGCCGAGGCGCGGCGCCGCGGCCTCCGGGTGCTGCACCGGGCGGCGGCGCTCGCCTCCCTGATGGACGGCCGCCGGGTTATCGCGGTCACCGGGACGCACGGCAAGACCACCACCACGTCCATGATCACCACCGTGCTCCGCGAGGCCGGCGCGGATCCCGGTTACGTGATCGGCGGCGTGCTGGCCGCCACCGGGACCAGCGCCGCCGACGGCGCCGGGCAGGACTTCGTGGCCGAGGCCGACGAGAGCGACGGCTCGTTCCTGATGCTGCCGGTGGACGCCGCCGTGGTCACCAACGTGGAGGCCGACCACCTCGACAACTACGGGACCGCCGCGGCGTACCGGGCGTCGTTCGCAAAGTTCGTGGCGCGGATCTCGCCCGGCGGGCTGCTCGTGACCTGCGCCGACGACCCGGGAGCGCGGGAGCTGGCCGGCCAGGCCGAAGGCCGCGGTCTGCTGGTCCGCACCTATGGGGAGTCGCCGGACGCCGACTACCGGGTGACCGGGGCGCGTGCCAGCGGGATGGAGACCGCGTTCGAGGTGCGGAGTCAGCCGGGTCCGTTCGGGACTATCGACGCGAGCATCACGCTGAACGTGCCAGGGCTGCACAACGCGCTGAACGCGGCTGCCGCGTTCGCCGCCGCCGTCGAGCTCGGCGTGCCGCCGGACCGGGCCGCGGCGGGGCTCGCCAGCTACCGCGGGGCGGCGCGGCGGATGGAGCCGAAGGGGGAGGCGGGCGGCGTCCGGGTGCTCGACACCTACGCGCACCACCCTACCGAGCTGGCCGCCGACCTGCGCGCGGCGCGCGCGATCGCCGGCGCCGGGTCGGGCGCCCGGGTCATCGCCGTCTTCCAGCCGCACCTGTACAGCCGGACCCGGATCTTCGCGGCCGAGTTCGGCGCCGCGCTCGCGCTCGCCGACGAGGCCGTGGTGCTCGACGTTTACGCGGCACGGGAAGATCCGGAGCCCGGGGTGACGGGCAAGCTCGTGGCCGACGCGGTGCCCGGCGGGGCGGCGCGGTACGTCGAGTCCGCCGCGGACGTCCCGCGGGTCGTCGCGTCGCTCGCCGCGCCAGGTGACCTGGTGCTGACCATGGGGGCCGGCGACGTCACCAGGCTCGGCCCGCTCATCCTCGGCGCGATCGCTGCCGCCTCCGGGACTGCCGCGTCGGGGACTGCCCGGCCGTGACCGAGACCAGCCCGGCGACCGCGCCGCCAACCCGCCGCCGCACGCCGTGGCGTGCCGCGTTCTTCGTGCTGGCCGGCCTTGGCATCGTCGCCGGGGTGGCCTGGGCGCTGCTGGGCTCCCGGCTCTTCGTCGTGCGGTCGGTCACGGTGGCAGGGACGCACCTGGTCACGCCCGCGCAGGTGATCGCGGCGGCCGACGTCCCGGCCGGCACGTCGCTCATCGGCCTGGACGCCGGGCAGGTCGCGCGGCGGGTGGAGACGATCAGGCAGGTGGCTTCCGCCACCGTGGCCAAGGACTGGCCGGACCACCTGGTGATCACCGTGCGGGAGCGCGTCCCCGTCGTCGCCGTGCGGATGACGGGCGGCGGGTTCGACCTGGTGGACCCGACCGGGGTGATCGTGCGCTGGTCGCCGACGGAGCCTGCCGGGCTGCCGCTGTACCTCACGTCGCTGACCGGCGGCGCGCTGCGCGGCAACCCGGGCCTGGCCACGGCCGCGGCCGTGCTCGGCGAGCTGTCGCCCGCGCTTTCTGCGCAGGTCGCCAGCGTAGGCGTGACCCAGGCTCTCTCCGGCTCTGGCGTGACGGCGGGCGAGGCCTATCAGGTGCTGCTCGGCCTGCGGGACCACAAATCGGTCCTGTGGGGCGGAACCGACGACGCCGCGCAGAAGAACCGGGAGCTCGCCGTCTTGATGCGCGGCTCAGCCACCTACTTCGACGTGAGCGCGCCGGGCACGGTCGTGACCAAGTGATCCGGGCGAGCAGATGGCCGGCGACGACGGGCGAGCGGGCATGGCGACACGCTCGCCGCTTGTCTGCGTGGTTAGTTGACCCTGCCGCCTTCCCACCCTACTGTCCCTATCAATCGCAAGGAAGACAAAACTCTAAATCTCAACCTGAAGGTGAAACCTGACGGGCCGTCCGGGATCGCGGTTAGGCAATTACCGTGCCGGACGGAGACCGCCGCCATATGGCGGCGAATTCCGCCGGCTCGCCGGAGGACCGAGCCGGTCGGCCCAGGTGGCGCCCAGGTAGCAGGGCCGGAACGGCCCGGCCGGAATGGCGTCGGCGCGGGCAGGTATTACGAGCGGAAAGGTACCCTCCTCGTGGCAGCTCCGCAGAACTATCTGGCGGTCATCAAGGTCGTCGGAATCGGCGGGGGCGGCGTTAACGCCGTCAATCGCATGATCGAAGAGGGACTCAAGGGCGTCGAGTTCATCGCGATTAACACCGACGCG
>Ga0187814_10000031_pt1 | contig 29120 bp, 29 predicted proteins | sample NC_S_4_FD_132450 | JGI IMG/M metagenome (GOLD analysis project Ga0187814, IMG submission 132450) | Wetland sediment microbial communities from Neuse River Estuary, North Carolina, USA - ASW-S_4 | ecosystem: Environmental > Aquatic > Freshwater > Wetlands > Sediment | place: USA: North Carolina... | reverse complement strand
CTGATCTTCAGCGAGGTGGGGGACCTTATGCTCGGCGGCCAGGCCGCTGGCCTATAGTCACGCGCCGACATGGCGGCGACGATCGCAGTCCTCTCGCAGAAGGGCGGTACCGGGAAGACGACGGCCGTGCGGACTCTGACCGATGTCTTCCGGCGCCTCGACCTCGCAGTCCTTGCGGTCGATTTGGATCCCCAGGCCAACCTCTCCGACTACTTTGACGTCGATCCGGACGCCTCCCCCACACTCGGGGACGTGCTGGCAGGACGCGCGAAGTCCCACGAGGCCGTCCACGACGGGATCGTTCCAGCAAATCTGGGCCTCGCTGAAGCTGAACTGATCCTCGGCGGCAAGATGGGTCGAGAGCTGGCGCTCAAGAAAGCGCTGGAGCAGCTGCGCGGCGGCTATGACCTGATCTTGATCGACTGCCCGCCGTCGCTTGGGCTGCTGACCGTCAACGCCCTCGTCGCCTCCGACTACGCACTGCTTTCCGCCGAGGCTCAATACTTCGCGATGCAGGGGGTCGAGCAGGCACTCGAAGTGATCGAGCTCGCTCGGGACAACCTGAACCCCAGCCTCGTCTGGCTCGGGGTGATCCTCAACATCGCCGATATGCGTACGCGTCACTCGCGGGAGGCATTCGACTCGCTGCGCCAGCACTTCGGCGAGAAGCTGCTCGACACCACGATCCGCGCTTCGATCGCGTACGCCGAGTCGGCCGAGCGGGCACAGTCGATCCTCGATTACCGGCCCGATCTCGCGGTCGACTACCTGAACATCGCCGACGAGCTGCTGCGGCGGCTGACGATGGAACAGCCGCGCCAGCGCCTCACCACCCTCGCCGGGTCGGTGACCGGTACGAGGGCGAACGCCTAGAGTTCGCGCACGTCCGCACCCTGGGGCTCGAAGGGCGTGCGCTGCACGCTCGCCCAGCCGGTGGTCTCGCGCTCCAGCGCCTCGACCACGGGGGCCGTCTGCTCGTAGTGGCACCAGACGAGCACGCTCGGGCCGGCACCCGAGATCGTCGCGCCGAGCGCGCCCAGCGCCGGTGCGCGATCGAGCAACTCGGCGGACCGGGGATAGAGCGACGCCCGGTAGGGCTGATGCAGGCGGTCCCGCAGCCCGGAGCCGATCAGCTCCCAATCGCCGCCGGCCAGGCCGAGCGTCAGCAGCGCCGCGTGGGCGACGTTGAAGACCGCGTCGGCGATCGGCACCTGCGAGGGAAGAGCGGCCCTTGCTTCGGAGGTGGCGATCCCCTCGTTGGGGACCACCAACACCGCCTCAAGCCCCATCGGCACTTCTAACCGGTGAACTCGCGTCCCGTCGCACACCACGAACCCACCCTCGAGTGCGGCGGCGACATTGTCCGGGTGGCCCTCCAGCTCCGCCGCCAGGGTTAGCACGTCCGCGTCGAGCTCGAATAGGTGATCGGCGGCCAGCAACCCCGCCACGACCGCAGCGGCGCTTGACCCGAGGCCACCGGCCAGCGGGATCTCCGAGGAGATCCGGAACTCGAAGGCGTCCGCCGGGTGCAGGCGCTCGAACGCGCGAACCACCAGGTTGCTGCGATCGGTGGGCACCGCCAGCGACGTGTTTACGGCAAAAGAGCCGGTCTCCCGGACCTCCACCTCGAGATGCAGCGCGAGCGCCGCCGCGAGCACATCGAAGCCGGGACCCAGATTGGCCGAGGATGCCGGCACGCGGACTAGCCGCCGCCGCCGCAACGTCATCCGAGCACTGCCTCCTCGATCGCCGCGAGGTCCGGATCGCAGGGGATCACCGCGCCCGCCTGCTCGAGCGCGACCTGAGGATCTTTGAGTCCGTGTCCGGTGAGCACGCACACAACGCGCCGCGCGCCGCCGGCCCCGTGGGCGAGCAGACCAGCCACGCTCGCCGCGGAGGCCGGCTCGCAGAAGACGCCCTCGTGCGACGCCAGCAGGCGGTAGGCATCGAGGATCTGCGCGTCGGTGACCGCGCGAACCGCCCCGCCGGAACCGGTCATCGCGTCCATCGCGTCCTCCCACCGCGCTGGATTGCCGATGCGGATCGCGCTGGCGACGGTCTCCGGATTCTCGACCGGCTCGCCACGTACGAGCGGCGCCGCGCCGGCCGCCTGGAAGCCGAGCATCCGCGGGCGCGCGCCGGTCTCCTTGAATCCACGCCAATAGGCGGTGATGTTGCCCGCGTTCCCCACGGGAATGCACAGGGCATCGATGTCATCGTCGAGCGCCTCGACCAGCTCGAACGCGGCGGTCTTCTGTCCCTCCATCCTGAACTCGTTGATCGAGTTCACCAGCGCGACTGGATGGCGGCTTGCCAATTCCCGTACCAACCGCAGCGCCTCATCGAAGTTTCCCCGTAGTGCGATCACCCGCGCCCCATGCATCAGCGCCTGCGCGAGCTTGCCGGTGGCGATCTTTCCTTCGGGCACGATCACGGCACCGCGCAGACCGGCCCGGGCCGCATAGGCCGCAGCGGACGCCGCGGTGTTTCCGGTCGAGGCGCACACGATCGCCTCCGCGCCCTCGCGCACGGCCGCCGATACGGCGCACGTCATTCCCCGGTCCTTGAACGAACCCGTCGGGTTCGCGCCCTCGAGCTTCAGCCATACCTCGGCGCCCGTGCGCTCGGAGAGCCGCGGTGCGAGGACCAGTGGAGTCGAGCCCTCCGCCAGCGAGACCACCGGATCCGCCGGTCCGAACGGGAGCCGGTCCCGGTATCGCTCAATGATCCCAGGCATCGGCGGCAGCATGTCAAAGAGGCGGTTTGTCGAGGCCCGCGGCGTGGGAAGCCTGAACCTTGCTCCCGACCTCAAGGAGGGCCGATGCTCGCCCTGACAGAGAGGCGGCGCGACTAGGCGACGTCGAGCACGACCTTGCCGGTCGCGCCGCGTTCGTCGATCAGCTTGAGCGCCTCGGCCGCACGCTCGAGCGGAAAGCGGGCTCCGACCAGCGGCCGAACGAAACCCTGTTCGATCAGTCGCGTGATCTCGGCTCCTATCTGGATGCACAACTCCGGTTTCCCCATCACGTAGGCACCCCAGCCGGCACCGATCACTTCAGTGTTCCCAAGCAGCAGTCGGTTGACTCTCACCTCGGGGATCGAGCCCCCCGTAAAGCCGACCACGACCAGCCGGCCGCCTTCCCCCAGCGACCTGAGGCTGTCGGTGAAACGGTCGCCGCCCACCGGGTCAAGCACCAGATTGACACCACCGCTGGAGAGCTCTTTGGCCTGGTCCCTCCACGGGCCCTCGGAACGGAGCACCTCGTCAGCGCCGGCCTCTCGTGCCACCTTCTCCTTCTCATCGCTTGATACCACCGCAATGGTGCGCGCTCCAAGGCCCTTGGCGACCTGTAGCGAGGCGGTCCCGACACCGCCTGCGGCACCGTGCACGAGCACGGTCTCCCCTTCGGCCAGACGTCCTCTGAGCTTCAGGGCGAAGTAGGCGGTGTGGTAGTTCAGGACGAGCCCCGCCGCCTGCGCGAAGTCGAGTTCGTCCTCGAGCTTGAAGCAGAGGAATTCCGGTGCCACGGCCACCTCCGCGAAGCCACCGAGCATGCACAGCGCAGCCACGCGATCGCCAGGATTGACCCTCGCACCGTGAGGGGCCGAGCGGACGATCCCACCAACCTCGCTCCCCGGCACGAATGGAAGCGGCGGCTTGACCTGATACTCGCCACGGGTCTGGAGTACCTCGGGGAAGGACACCCCCGCGGCGTGGACGTCGACAACCACGCCGCGTCCAGGCGTCAGCATGTGCGAAGGCTCGGGGTCGGGAAGCTCGACCAGCTTCAGGGCCTCGTCGGGGCCGCTCAACTCGACGATCTGGATCGCGCGCACGGACGCGGATCCTACTTCCGGCTTGCTCGCCGTGGGCACTCCGGGTGACGATCACCTGAACGAGCACAGCGGAGCCTCCCAGCGCCGATCGCGCCGAGGCTCAGCCGAACTCCTCCTCAAGCACCCTGATCGCCCGGGGGCGCACCCGCAGCACCTCGAGCCGCGCCAGCTGCTCGATCGCAGCCTCGAACCGGGATTCGAGGACCGGGTGGAGGACCATCACGAGCCGGGCCTGCTCTCCCAGCCCCTTCTGGACAACCGACTTGACCGAGACCCCATCGTCGGCGAGCACCTGCGCCACCTGGGCGAGGACACCCGGCTGATCTGCAACCTCCAGATGGAGGTAGAACGCGGAGACGACGTCCTCGACGATCGCCAGCTTCTGGCTGGTGGGTGGCGTCGAGGCCGGCGGGATCATCGCGCTGATCACGTCGCCGAGGACCGCGCTGGCCGTCTGCGGCCCCCCGGCGCCGGGACCGGACATCGTCACCTCGGTGATTGCCTCGGACTCCACGGTGACCGCGTTGAATGGGCCGCTGACTGAGGCGAGTGGATGGCCCGGATAGAGGAATGCAGGGTGCACCCGGACCGAGAGTCCGTCCCCGATCCGCTCGGCCGTACCGATCAGCTTCAGCTCGAGCCCCAGCTCCCGCGCGTATTCCAGATCGTCGGGCTGAATTTGCTCGATCCCCTCATAGCGGACCTGGTCGAGGTGGACCGGGGTGTCGAACGCGAGTCGGGCGAGAATCGCCATCTTCGCGGCCGCGTCGCGGCCATCCACGTCCTCGGCGGGGTCGGCTTCGGCGTAGCCCAATCGCTGAGCCTCCGCCAGTGCCTCTTCGAACGTCGCCCCCGTCCGTGCCATCTCCGTGAGGATGAAGTTGGTGGTCCCGTTGACGATTCCATGCACACGGTCGATCGTGGCTCCCGCGAGCGATTCCTGGAGCACCCTGATCACCGGCACCACGCCGGCGACGGCACCCTCGAAGCGCAGCTGAACGCCGTGTTCGCGCGCGGCGTCCCATAGCTCCTCGCCATATTGAGAGAGCAGCTGCTTGTTGGCGGTGACGACATGGCGGCCCGCCCGGATCGCGCGCAGCACGTACTCGTGCGCCGGGTCGATCCCACCCATCAGCTCGACGATCAGGTCCGAGCGCTCCAGCAACCGGTCGAACGACCCCTCGTGGGTCGTGACCACCCCGGCCAGCTCAGGCTTTGAGCCGGTGATCACCTGGATCCGCTCGGCCCGCTCCGGGAGCAACCGCGCGAAAGCCGAGCCGACCGTGCCGTGTCCCAGCAGGCCGACCCGGAATGGGTGGTCGCTCGATCGCCCCTCAGTCGACATCACGCGCGGCCAGGTCCTCGTAGGTCTCGCGCCGGACGACGAGGCGTGCTGTCCCGTCACGACAGAACACCACCGGCGGTCGCGGAACGCTGTTGTAGTTGTTGGCGAGTGCGTAGCCGTAGGCGCCGGTGACCGGGGTCGCAACCACATCGCCTGGCGAGGGGGCGGCGAGCGACACGTCCCTGACGAGCACGTCGCCCGACTCGCAGTGCTTGCCCACCAGGTTGCAGACTTCCGTGCCCGGTGCCAGGGGACGGTCGGCGATCAGCGCCTCGTAGGTTGCGCCGTAGAGCATCGGTCGCAGGTTGTCCGACATCCCCCCATCGACCGCGACCCAGGTGGAGACGTTGCGAGTCACGGTCTGCACCGTGTAGAGAGTCACGGTCGAGTTGGCAACAAGCGCCCGGCCGGGTTCGAGCAGCAGCCGCTTGTCCTCTCCCAGCCACTGGTGCGCGGCGTCCACGACAGCGCCGACGTAGTCGGCCGCCTTCGGCGGATGCTGGTCGGCCGTGTAGGCCACACCGAGGCCACCGCCGAGGTTGTAGACCGGGAAGTCGCCCAGCGCGGAGATCGCCTGCACGGCCCATCGGAAGGGCTCGAGCTCCATCAGCTGGGAGCCGATGTGGCAGTGCAGCCCCACGAGCTTCAGCTCGGAACCGCCTTGCAGGCGCGAGATCGCCTCGGCGGCCTCCTCGATCGAGAAACCGAACTTCGAGTCGACCTGACCGGTCGAGATCGCATGGTGCGTGTCGCCGGCCACTCCCGGAGTGACCCGCAGTAGAACCTCCTGAGCGCCTGGACCAGCGGCGGTGCCGCGGCCGAGTTCGGCCGCAATCCGCGCGAGCCGCTCGAGGTCGTCGAACGAGTCGAGCACGACCTGTCCGACCCCGGCCTCCAGGGCCTCTTGCAACTCGGCCTCCGATTTTGCGTTTCCGTGCAGATAGATCCGGGCGGGGTCGAAGCCGGCCCGGAGCGCGAGGTACAGCTCACCGCCCGAGGCCACGTCGCAGCCCAGGCCCTCCTCCGCAAGCGTGCGGTACACCGCCGTGCAGGGGAACGCCTTCGAGGCGAACAGCACGTCGTAGTCGCGATGCCGCGAGGCGATCGCCTGCCCGAACGCGCGAGCGCGTGTGCGCAGGTCGTCCTCGGCGACAACGTAGGTGGGCGACCCGAACTCCTCGACGATCTCGACAGCGTCACATCCGCCGATCTCGAGCCGTCCGCGCTCGTTGACCCTCGTGCCCAGGGGGTACACCTGAAGGAGATCCGATGTGGTGGCCGACATCCGGGCGATCATGCCATGCTCGCCGGGTGCGGCGGCGACTGCGGACCGTGAACCCAGTCAGGCCAACGGAGCTCGGCACCTGGGACGGCCTTTCCTACTCGCTTTGGGTTCCGGGGCGGGTCGAATCGCCCCAATGCGGCGTTGTCATCCTGCACGGGGCCGGCTCGTGCAAGGAGAATCACCACGACTTCGCCCGCGCAGCGCTTGCGACCGGCCTGGCGGCGATCGTCTTCGACCAGCGCGGCCACGGGGCCAGCGAAGGGGCGATGGACTCGCGCGTAGTGGATGACGTGGTCGCGATCGCGGCCGTCCTGAGGTCGTCCATCGGTGCCGATGCGCCGCTGGCGCTGCGGGGCTCGAGCATGGGCGGCTACATCGCGATCCTCGCTGCTCCGCTCGTCGAGGCCCGAGCGGTGGTCGCAATCTGCCCGGCCAGCACCGAGGGTCTGCGCCGCGGCTTGACATCCGGAACGCTCGGATTCAGGGCCGATATCGGCTCGCTCGACCGTTTCCTCTCGGCCCATGAGCTCGACGAGGCGGTGGGGACGCTGGAGGTCCCGCTGCTGCTGCTGCACGCTGAGGGTGACGAGCAGGTTCCGGTTGAGCACTCGCGAGAGCTCGCCAAGCGGGTGCGGGTGCCCGAGAGCCGGCTGATCACTGTTCCCGGCGGCCATCACCGCTCTGTGCAGCACGACCCCGAGCTTCGCTCGATCAGCCTTCGCTGGATCGCACGCACTCTGGGGGCTGTCCCCCCGGCTCGCTGGGAGACGCGCGGGTGACGGGCACCTTCATCGGTGTCGACGTGGCTTGAGCAACGCTTGAGGCCTCTTCATCGACGCTTCAGTCGGTCTGCGAACATACGTTTCGCCATGGCTCGCCAAACAACATTCGGCCGAGACACGGGGCTCCAGACCCGGATGCTCTTGACCCTATTCCTGTTAGGCCTCGTCTACGCCGTCTTGATCGGCGTACTGATTGCCGCCGGTGCCGGCGCCATCACGATCGCGGTGATCGCGGCAGGGCTGTTCCTGGTGCAGCTCTTCACCTCGGACAAGATCGCACTGTTCTCGATGGGCGCCCGCGTTGTGGGTCCCGGCGACTCGCGGCAGGCCCAGCGTCTGCACGGCATCATCGAGCGCCTCTGCATCCAGGCCAACCTGCCGAAGCCACGCGTTGCGATCGCGGAGACCGCGATGCCCAACGCGTTTGCGATCGGGCGCTCCCCCAAGACCGCGACGGTTTGTGCGACCACCGGGATCCTCGACCTGCTGAGCGACAGCGAGCTCGAGGCGGTGCTCGGGCACGAGCTCACCCACGTCCAGAACCGCGACGTGGTCGTGATGACGATCGCGAGCTTCTTCGCGTCGATCGCCGCGTTCATCGTCCAGATGGGATTCTGGTTCGGCGGAGCGTTTGACGAGCGTGACAACGAGGGAGGCGTCGCGATGATCGTCGTGATCCTCGTCTCGGCGATCGTGTATGTGATGTCATGGCTGCTGCTGCAGGCGCTCTCTCGCTACCGCGAGTTCGCCGCTGACCGCGGGTCGGCGATTCTCACGGGCCGTCCCAGCGCGCTCATCTCGGCGCTGATGAAGATCGACGGGGCGATGGGGCGGATTCCTCAGCAGGATCTGAGGGCGGCGTCCGGGGAGCTGGCCGCGTTCTACATCTTTCCGCCGAAGGCCAAGCAGACGGTCGCGAGCCTGTTCTCGACCCATCCGCCGCTGGAGAAGCGAATCGCCGCGCTGCAGCGGCTCGAGGCGCAGCTTCAGGGCACCGCTTAGACGGATCGCCCGCTCGCCGGCCGTCCACCGCCGCCCGGCCCCGCTCTGGCGCCGTGCGCCTCCGACCGCTCACCGACGCCCTACCATCCGGCCAATGGGCTTCCTCGACGTCCTCCTGGGCAAACGGAAGCTGGCGGGGCCCGCCCCCGACCGGCTGTTCGCAATCAGCACCGCAAACGTGAAGTTCGAGACCGAGATGGGTCTGGCATCGCGCGGCTCTGCGGCGATCGTCTTTCAGCCGCTGTCGAGCGCCGATTTCCAGTCGATCGTGAAGGAGATGGAGGAGGTCGTCCGCGGCACCTCGTCCGACAGCGGGGTCACGGTCGACACCTCGGATGACAGCTACGGCTTTCGTTGGCTGGTGCTGCGCGGCAAGGACTTCGACGACCTGGTCGTCGGGATCAATGCCGTAAGCAGCTCGCTCGAGGCGGGTGGATACGGGGAGCGCGTGCTATGCGCCGTGTTCGCGTTCGAGGATCGGCAGCACCGCCCCCTGTACTGGATCTACAACTACAAACGCGGCGCGTTCTATCCGTTCGTCCCGGCTCCAGGTGATCAGCAGCGAGACAACGAGCGCGAGCTGGTGCTGAAGGCTCAGGTTGGCGGAGAGCTGCCCGTCGAGCAGGAGCTGGAGCGGTGGTTTCCGCTATGGGGCATCCCGATCTGAACGGCGAGTGGTGGCCGCTTTGGAGCGTGCCGTCGTCCTCGCGGCGGCTTCTCCTGCCAGGACTCAGCGCTGATCGGCGCGATCGTCTCGGCGCGACCGTGATCGCCGCTACCCTGCTGGTCCGGTGACGGGCGCCGTCGGCTAGGAGGCCACGCTAGCCGGGGATCAGGCCCTCGCCGGTGAACTCCGCCTTGGCCTCCTCGAGCGAAGTGTCTGGCGGAGGGAGGATCAGATCCGACGCCTCCAACTGGTCCTCGGGCATCGGCCGGCCGTTCGTTCGGACGTAATCCAGCAGCCGCGCGAACGCGGCATGGAACATCTCCTCGTCTCCCGCATCGCAACCCGCAACCGCCTGGTTGTCCAGCTCGCCCAGAACATCTTCATCGCTCTCGAGGAGCTCATACTGACCCTCCGTGGCGATCCGGACGATCATTAGGCGTCCGCTTCGGGTCGGGACGCCTGAGCAGAGCCCGATCCGAGCTCGCCGGCCGACGCAGGAGCGCCGGACCCCAGCTCGGCCTTCATCTTCTCCAGCTCGGCATCGACCTCGGTCGAGCTCGAAAGCTGCTTGAGCTGACGGTCGATGTCGTCCTCGCCGGGACCAAGCGCGGTCAAATCCGTGAACGTCCCAGCCGCCTCGAGCTCCTGGACCGCGTCGGCGCGGGCCCTCATGTTCTCGGTCTTGTCCAGAGCCCGCTGCATCGCAAGGCCGACGTCCGCCATCTCCTCGCCCACGCCGGTTGCCGCCTCGGAGATCCGAACCTGGGCCTCAGCCGCCGAGTACTGGGCCTTGATGACCTCTTTCTTGGAGCGGAACTGCTCGATCTTGGTCCGCAGCTTCTGCTCGGAGGCTGTCATCTGCTCCTGCTGTTGCTCGAGCTCGGCGATCTGGGAGTCGAGCGACTGCAGCTCGGTCTGGGCGACGTTCTTGCGCTCCAGCGCAGTCCGGGCGAGGTCCTCCTGGCCTGCTGCAAGCGCTTGCCGCGCCTGGGTGTCGAGCTTTACAACCTGTCCCTTGAGCTGCTCCTCCTGGAGCTGCAGGCGCTTCTTCGAGGTGACGACGTCGGCGATCCCCTTCTTGACGTTCTGAAGCAGCTCGATCTGCTTCTGGTAGCTGTACTCGAGCGTCTCCGAGGGATCCTCCGCACGATCGAGCAGTTTCGAAATCTTGGCTTTGACGATTGTGGACATGCGCCCGGAAAGGCCCGGCATCGCATCCTCCTTGGCGGGTTGGTACGAGCAGCTGAAGCGTAGCGAGGCCCGAGCGACGACCGGCATCGCCGGGTGACGGTCATTGGCCGAACGAAGCGACGGTCACTGGCCGAACGAAGCGACGGTCACGGGCTGAACGACGGGACGGTCACAGCCCGACCGGGTGCCGAGCCACGAACCCGGCGCTGCTGGTCACCAGCGGTCGCCAGCGCGGCCCGGTCCCCGGCGGCGGATTTGGATCCTGTTCGGCGGAGGTGTCGAACCGGATCCCGGCGATCTCAATGAACGCATGGCCTGGGTTGGTGTAGACCGTGATCCAGCTCCCGGGGCCACTCTCGCCCCAGCTCATGAATTCCCCAGAGTCCATCGAGGTGCGGAGCAGGCCGGCGGCGTGCAACACGTAGGAGACGGACCCCGAGCAGTCGTACCCGGCGTCGTTCCAAACGCCGTGTCCACCGCCGTAGATGTACGGCTTGTGGCGGATTCCGTCGCCCGCCCAGATCGCGCGCTGGACTTGGATCGGAGCGAATGACGGCGCGTACGCGAGGCCGTGGATCACCTTTGCGGTGAACCCTTGCACGACTGGATGCTGCGGGGTGCTCGCGGGACCCGGACCTGGCGCCACACCGACGCCGCCGGAACTGGCGGAGGCATTCTGCTGAGAGGAGCTGCTTGATCCTGAAGGTCCCCCGGGCCCCGCCGATCCGCCCGAGCCGGTCGCCGCGGTCGCGGTCGCGGAGCCCGCCAGTGCAACTACGGCACAACCCGTCGCTATCAGGTTCGCTACCCGCAAGTCTGACCTCTTTCGTCGGCCTGCGGGGTTAGCTGTCGGGCTGGCGCTGAAAGAGCCTGCGCCTCCCACGGATCCACCGCGAGATTCGCCCCGGGAACTGGGTCCCCCGCTCCGCGGATTTGGCAGCCCGCGGATTAGGCGTCGCGCAATATACAGATGTTCACGGTTGTTGCAGCCGGTAGACCTTCGACGCCGCCGGCTGCCCTCCTGCGGCCTTTGCGAGGGCCTTCTGCGCTTGGACGTCGCTCGTGACAGCCGCGCCCGCTAACGTCCCCGCGGCGATGCGAGGGCACCTGCTGTTCCCACTGCTCGCCGCGTGCGCGCTGCTCACGGCCTGCGGAACCCGGACGGAGTTCCTGCACACGCCGAACAGCGGCGGCGGCACGACCACCGTCCAGGTAGCCCCGAAGCTCGGTTTTCCCACGCTGGCCACGAAGAACACCACGCGCGTGGCCGGAGCTGATCCGGTCTCGGACGCCGCCGCGGTGGCGCTCGCGGTCTACCCGTCGGCGGCGCCGGGAACCCATCCCTCCGCCGTCACGATTGCCCCCACGGACGACTGGCAGGCGGCAATCGCGTCCTCGGTCCTGATGGCCTCCCCAATCGGGGCCCCGGTCCTGCTCTCGGGCAGCTCTGCGCTCCCCTCCCCCACCGCGGACGCGCTGCAAGCGCTCTCGCCGGTTGGCTCCGGCGCCGCCGGTGGGGCGCAGGTGATCCGCGTCGGGGACGTTCCGCGCGTGAGCGGCCGGCGCTCAGTTTCAATCCAGGGCGGGAATGACTACGCACTCGCCGCTGCGATCGACCGGTTTGCGAGCGCCGCTGCGGGGAGGCCAAGCCCTGACGTCGTGATCGCTTCGGCCGACGCCCCCCAGTACGCGATGCCGGCCGCGGGCTGGGCAGCCGAGAGCGGCGACCCGATCCTGTTCGTCTCGAGCTCGGGCGTACCGTCGGCAACAAAGCAGGCGCTGCTCGCGGACCAGAGTCCGCACATCTACGTGCTCGGCCCCCCGAGCGTGATCCCCGCGAGCGTCCTGTCGCAACTGGGCAAGTTCGGCACGGTCAAGCGCATCGGCGCGGTGGACCCCGCCGCCAACTCGGTCGCCTTCACGGTCTACCGTGATCCGCCCTGCGTCTTCGGACAGCCGTGCGCCCACGTGCCAGGCAGCTTCGGCTGGGCGCTGCGCAGCCCGGGTCACGGATACGTCCTGATCAATGCCAACCGCACGCTCGATGCCGCCGCGGCCGCGGCACTGTCGGCCAGCGGCAGTTACGGCCCACAGCTGCTGGTGGACGACCCGGCTTCCCTGCCGCGATCGGTGCTCAACTACTTCCTGAACTTCGCGACGCCCGGCTTCACCCAGGAGGGTCCGACCGCGGCCGTGTACAACCACGGCTGGGTGATCGGCGACCAGAGCGCGATTTCTGTCTCAGTGCAGGCTGAGATGGATACCCTGCTTGAGGCGGTACCGCAGAAATGAGCCAAGCCGAGCATCCAGACCGGCTGCGCGATGACCACGAGGTTACGGTCGATGACATTCGCCAACTGATGGGCGCCTCCACGCCCCACTTCGCGCTGCAGCTGCGCGAGCGGATCCGCGCGCTGATCCGCGGCTTGCCACCCGGCCACCCGGCCCGGGTCGAGGGCGAGCGGGAGATCGCGCGGCTCGACACGATCGCGTTCGCCGGCGAGGTCCGCGGACATGGGCCTGAGCCGGGTCTGGATCCCCTCCCCAGCCTGGAACCGCGGTGAGCGAGACCCGATCGGTGTCGGTGATCGGCCTCGGCCGCGTGGGATTGCCCCTGGCGCTCTCGTTCGCCGATCGCGGGCTGCCCGTCCTGGGAGTCGACCACAACCGCGCGCTGCTCGACTCGATCCGCGCGGGGAGGATGCCGTGGGGCGAGGCGGGGACGCAGGAGCTGCTCGATCGTGTCTCCAAGACGGGGCGGCTCGAGCTGGCCGAGCGCGCCGCCGACGCCGCTCAGACCGACGACATCGTGATCACGATCGGGACGCCGTCCTTCTCCCACCTCGAGAGCGACCTTCGGCAGGTCCGTGCAGCGGTCGACGATCTCCTGCCGCTGCTCCGCCCCGGGCACGCCCTGATCCTCCGCTCGACGATCGCGCCCGGAACGACCGAGTTCGTCGCCCGGTACCTGGAGAAGCGCCGGGGGCTCCGGGCCGGGGAGGACGTGTTCGTCGCCCACGCTCCCGAGCGGATCGCAGCCGGACGTTTCCTGAGGGAGATCTCGACGCTGCCGTGCATCATCGGCGGGGTCGGCGAAGCCTCGACGGAGCGCGCCGCCAGCACCTTCTCCGTCTTCGGCGCTCCGATCGTCAGGACCACTCCGGTGCAGGCGGAGCTCGCCAAGATCTGGACCAACATCCTGCGCTACACCACGTTCGCGCTGCCCAACCTGTTGATGATGGATTGCGAGCGCTTCGACGCCAACGTGTTCGAGGTGATCGACCTGATCAACCGCGACTATCCCCGCGGCGGCATCGCTATGCCCGGGTTGACGGCCGGCTCGTGCCTGCGCAAGGACTTCGTCTTCTCCGAGGAGCGCTCCAACGCCCCCGGAATGCTGCTCGCCGTCTCGCGCGTCAACGAGGCTGTGCCGTTGTTCATCGTCGAGGGCATCAAGCGACGGTTGGGCGAGCTCGCGTCCCGCAAGGTGGCGGTGCTAGGTCTCACCTTCAAGCGCGATACCGACGACGAGCGCGACTCGCTCTCGCCGAAGCTGATCCGGCTGCTCGAGCGCGAGCTGGCGGATGTCGCGGTCTGCGACCCGTATGCGAGCACCCCCACCCAGCCGCTTGCCGACGCGGTCCGCGGGGCCGAGGTCGTGATCGTCGCGACCAACCACTCGGCATTCGAAGGACTCGAGGCGTTGCGCACGATCCTCGCTGGCGCAGCCGAGGACTGCCTCGTCGTGGACCCGTGGAACGCGCTCGGCACGGCGCAGGTATTCGCCTACGCCGCCGAGTCGGCGGCGATGCTGGGCACCCCCGCGACCAAGTGAACCGCGTGCTGGTCACCGGCGGTGCGGGGACGATCGGCGCCGCCGTGGTCAAGCGATTGCTTCGCGATCAGGACTGGCGGGTGAGGGTCTCCGATCAGCGGACGGCCCCCGAATGGATGCGGGATCAGGTGGAGATCCACACCACCGACCTGCGTTCGACGCCAAGTGCGCACACCGCCGCCGACGGGTGCACCCACGTGATCCACCTGGCCGCGATCGTCGGCGGGATCGCCAACTTCCACAAGCTCCCCTACACCCTGATCGAGGCGAACAACGCGCTCACCGGCGCGGTGGTCCGTGCGGCGCTCGATCATGAAATCGCGCGTCTGGTGTACGTGTCGTCTTCGATGGTGTTCGAGCGAGCGACGGAGTTCCCGACCACCGAAGAGCACCTTGCGGCCTGCCCCGCGCCGCACTCCGCCTACGGCTTCTCCAAGCTCTCAGGCGAGCTCTACGCGCGCGCCGCCCACGACGAGCACGGCCTGTGCTACACCATCTGCCGACCGTTCAACGCCTACGGACCGGGTGAGCTTCCCGAGCCGGGCGAACCCGGGATCGCGCACGCGGTGCCGGACCTGATCGCAAAGTCCCTCTCGCACCAGCGGCCGCTTCAGATCTTCGGTTCGGGGGTGCAAACCCGCACACTCACTCACGTCGACGACATCGCCGACGGGATCGTGACCGCGATGGCCTCCCCGGCCGGCGAGAACGAGGATTTCAACATCTCGTCATCGCGCGAGCTGACGGTCGCGGCGATCGCCCGGATGATCTGGGATGCGTGTGGAAATGATCCCGGCGAGCTCGAATTCGAGCACCTGCGGAGCTTCGAGGTCGACGTGCAGCGGCGCTGGCCGTCGGTCGAGAAAGCCAGGCGGGTTCTGGGCTGGGAGGCGCGGGTCAAGCTCGAGGACGGGATCGCCCAGACGGTGAACTGGCTGCGAGGCGCGCTCAGCCCTCGACGCTGAACGTGCAGCCTCGCGTCCGCAGCTCCGCGAACATCTCCTCAGGTTCGATGCAGCGCTCAGGCGGATGGACGCCGGTGGCGGTCAACGATCCCCGCGCCAGCAGGCGGACCGCGGCGGCCGCCGGTGTGGCCGTGGAGTTGACCGAGCCGCCAACGCCCTCGTGGGGCCGCGTCACCGCCCGCACCGTCACCACGCGGCCGGGGGCTGCGACGCTGACCAGGTGAACCGAAATGGTCTCGTTCGACTGCGGCGCAGCCTCCCGCGCGGCGGCCGCCACCTCGGCCGGGGCGGCGTCGACGAGCTCCTTGAGCCGCTCGAGCAGCGGCGCCGCCAGCGACAGCCGGAAGCTGGCGCTGCGACAGCCGAAGATCTCGCCGAACGTCGCCAGCTCGGAGTGAAGCGTGTAGACCGTCTCGACCGCGCCGATCGGGTGGCCGAAGTCGACGGTCCCTCCCGGGGTTAGCGGGGCCACCCGCTTCGTCTCGCCGTCGCGAATCACCACCGCCTCGAGCGTCAGCTCGTCTAGCAGCGTCTGGATCGCGTATGGGGGCCGCAGGCGGTCATCGGATGCCGCGGCGGGGTCGCGGCCGGCCGCCGCCACCTCGATCGACTCGATCGCACCCGCCGCGTCACCGAGCGCCCGCACCGCCGTCACCGCCATCAGATTGGTCTTCCCGGGACTAGAGCCGATCCCCAGGATGGCCAGCAGCCCGGCGCGCTCGAACTCCGGATGCAGCTCCAGCTGGCGCCCGGTCATCCAGTAGAGCCCACCCAGGTCGAGGTAGTTGCACCCGGCCACCAGGCACGCCCGCATCCCTTCGAGGTTCACGCGATAGGAGGCGGAATTGATCAGCACATCTGCACCGCGCAGCGCCTCGCTCATCTGCTCGACGTCCGTGCCGTCGACTTCGGTCGCGCTCGCCTTGCCCGCCCCGTGCTTCTCTGCGACCGAAGCAGCCCGGCCGCCGTCCAGATCGAGCAGGACCATGCTCGCAACTTCGGGTGAGGAGGCGAGGTCGCGTACGATCGCCGGAGCGATCGTGCCGGCCGCTCCCAGGACGGCAACTCGCTGCGGGTGATCCCGATTCTGTGTCACTGGGTGTTACCGTAGCGTCTGCTCGCGGTGAGGCGCCAGGACCGAGGAGAGAGGGCATCAAGTGGAGAGCGCAGCAATCCCCGTAGCAGAGCCGACCGCCGCGGTTGATCCCACCGCACCCGGCGCGAAGGGCCTCAAAGCCAATGCAATCGGCTACATCTCGAACCTCGTTATCGCGATCGCGTCGACCGCGCCTGCGTACAGCCTCGCGGCCACGCTTGGCTTCATCGTCGCCGTCGCCGGCGTCGGCGTGCACGCGCCGGCGGTGCTGATTGTCTCGTTCATCCCGATCCTGTTCGTCTCCGTCGGCTACCGCTTCTTCAACCTCGCCGACCCGGACGCTGGGACGACGTTCGCGTGGGTGACCCGTACGTTCGGCCCGCAGCTCGGCTGGATCAACGGCTGGGCGATCTTCCTCGCCGACATCATCGTGATGGCGTCGCTGGCGGAGATTGCGAGCAACTACACCTACCTCCTGGTCGGCTGGCACTCGGCCGCGCACTCGAATCTCGCGCTGATCATCGGCTCGGTTGTCTGGATCGCGCTGATGACATGGATCTGCTACCGAGGCATCGAACTGTCGGCGCGCGTGCAGACAATTCTCTTGAGCATGGAAATCTTCACGCTCGCGCTGTTCGTGGTCGTCGCGCTGATCAAGGTCTACGCGAACACCCCGGTCCACTCGATCCACGTGACGGCCTCGTGGTTCAACCCGTTCGACCTGAGCTGGGGGGCGCTGGTCGACGCGGTGCTGCTCGGCATCTTCATCTACTGGGGCTGGGACTCGGGTGTCGCCGTCAACGAGGAATCGCGCGACCGCAACCGCGGACCGGGCAAGGCCGCGGTCGTCTCGACCGTGATCCTGCTGCTGATCTACGTTGCCGTCAGCGCCGCGGCGCAGGCGTATCACGGCACGAAGTTCCTCTCGAGCAACTCCAAGGACGTCCTGAACGCGCTCGGCGGCGGCGTCTTTGGCTTTCCGGTCGACAAGCTCTTGATCATCGCCGTGCTCACGTCGGCGTCGGCGTCGACGCAGACCACGATCCTGCCGACCGCGCGCACGACGCTGTCGATGGCGCGGTGGAAGGCGATCCCGGCCGCATTCGGCCGCATCCACCCGCGCTTCCTGACGCCGAGCTTCTCGACGATCTTGATGGGCGCCCTCTCGATCGTCTGGACGGTGGCGCTACTCGCATTCAACCCAAACCAGAACGTGCTCGGCGACACGATCTCGGCGCTCGGCTTCGCCATCTGCTTCTACTACGGCTTCACCGGACTGGCGTGCGCGTTCTACTTCCGCCGCGATCTGTTCAAGAGCGCCCGCAACTTCTTCTTCGCCGGGCTGATCCCCATTGCCGGGGGCATCATGATGGCCTACATCGGGATCAAGGCGTACAGCTACTACAGCACTGCAGGCAACAACTACTCGCACGCGCTGCTCGGCATCCAGACGCCGATCCTCGTCGGCATCGGCGGCCTGATCCTCGGCATCGTCCTGATGTTCGCTTCGTGGCCGTTCTTCTCGGAGTACTTCCATCGTCGGTTGGAGACCGCCGATCCGAAGGTGCTGGCGGAGGACGTCGGCGGATAGCCCACGGCGCCGGCGCGAGCCGGCGCCGATGCGGCCGCTAGCCTCGGGTGCGATGAGCGTGCCCGAGCCAGCGGCCACCGACGCGATTCCCGGCAGCGAGCTTCCCGGGCCGTACCCGGTGGGGTCCTACGCGGCGCGGCTCAAGCGCCGCCTCCAGGATTTTGCGCGCGTGCAGCTGGTCGGCGAGGTGTGGGGCCTTCGCGGCGGCCGCGCTCGCGTCTACTTCGAGCTGCGCGATCCCCGCGGCGCGCTGCCGTGCTCGATGTGGCAGAGCGACTTCGACAAGCTCGGCGTGACGCTCGCGGACGGGATGCGAATCGTCGTCGGCGGTGGCTGCGACTACTACCCGGGCAGCGCGACCTCCTCCCCGTCGTTCAGCTTCGCCGTCGATGAGCTGCGCATTGCCGGCGAGGGCGATCTGCTCGTCCAGCTGGAGCGGCTTCGCCGCCGGCTGGCCGCCGACGGGCTGTTCGAGCCCCAGAAGGCGCTTCCGCGGCCGCTGCTGCCACGCACGATCGGAGTTGTGACCGGCGAGCGCGGCAAGGCCCGCGACGACATCCTCGCCGGCCTTCGTCGCCGAGGATGGGCGGGGCGCCTGGTGTGGGCGTTCGTCCCGGTCCAGGATCGTCACGCTGCGCCCCGGATCGCCGCCGCGCTGCGTGAGCTGGCGGCCGAGCCCGAGGTGGAGGTGGTGATCGTCGCGCGCGGCGGCGGATCGCTCGCCGACCTGTTCGCGTTCTGCGACGAGGCGCTGTGCCGGACGGTCGCGTTGCTGCGGGTTCCGGTGATCGCGTCGGTGGGCCATCACACCGACCGGACGCTGATCGATGACGTGGCTGCGGTCTGCTGCTCCACTCCCACCCACGCCGCCGAGGCCGCGGTGCCGGTGGACTGCCGCGCCGCCCGCTCCGACATCGCGGCGTACGCGCGCCGGCTTCAGGGGCACGGTCACCGCGCGATCCTCGACCGCGCGCGAACGCTCGGCCACCTGTCGCGCGCTCCCAGCCAGCAGGTCGCGCGTCATCGCCGCCACCTCCACCAGCTGCTGCGGGAGCTGCGCGCGAGCGCCAAGCGTGCCGGCGAGCAAGGGCGCTCGCTCGCGTCCGTACACCTGCTCGTGCTCGGGCGCAGCGCGGCCCGCGCCAGGAGCTCCGAGATGGCCAAATACCGGAACGCGCTCGAGCGTCTGGGGCTCGCGCTCGCCGCTCACGACCCCGAGCGCACCCTGGCACGCGGCTATGCGCTGGTCGAGGACCGGGCAGGGGAGCCGCTCGCTTCGGCGGCAGCCGCGAGGGGCGCCAACGAGCTCACGCTCCGGTTCCATGACGGCGTCGTCCCGGCCCGGGTGCGCGAGGACCAGGAGCGATGATGGGCGCGGAGCGGACCTACGAGTCGGCGGTGGCGCGGATCGAGGAGATCATCCGGCGACTTGACTCGGGCGAGGCGGGGCTGCGCGAGACCCTCGACCTGGTCAAAGAGGGTCGCGACCTGGTCGAGTACTGCGCGGCCGAGCTCGAAGCGGTCTCGAGTGGGCTTCAGGAGCTGCGATTGGAGGAGCTGGTCGCGAGACTCGAAGGGACGGGCCGGCCGCAGGCGGAGCCGGAGGCCAAGCAAGCGGCGCAAAACGCCGAGCCGGACGCCAAGCAGGCGGCCCAAAACGCTGGCCAGGAGGCCCCGCGGGGGTGACTCAGACCTTCGATCTGCTCGCCGATCTACCGCTGGAGGTGGAGCGCTATGCGCTCGAAGGGCTGCGCCTGCAGGTCTCGAGCGGGTTCGAGCGGCTCACAACGGTCGTGCATCTCCACGGCGGCGGGCTCGAGGGCGTCGGCGAGGATGTCGTCTACCAGGCCGACGACCACGTGGCATTTCAGGAGGCGGGGGCGGTACACGACCTCCGCGGCAGCTATGCGCTGGGGGAGTTCTGCGCGCTGATCGACTCGCTCGACCTGTTCCCGGTCGCGCCGCAAACCGACGTTTCCCGGCTGTACCGGCGGTGGACGTTCCACAGCGCGGCGCTCGACCTGGCCCTGCGACAGGCCGGGCTCCCGCTGCACCAGCAGCTCGCGAGGGAGCTGCGACCGCTCACCTTCGTCGTCTCGCTGCGCCTCGGCGAGCCGGCGAGCATCGAGCCGGTCGAGCGCCGCCTCAAGCGTTATCCGACGCTCCGCTTCAAGCTCGACGCGACCAGCTCGTGGACCCCGCAGCTGATCGACTCGCTGGTCGCCACCGGGACCGTCGACTCGATCGACTTCAAGGCCCTGTACCGGGGGACGATCGTCGATCAACCACCCGACCCGGTTCTCTACCGGCGGGTGGTGCAAGCGTTCCCGGACGCCTGGCTGGAGGACCCCGACGTGGTCACGACCGCGACGGCTGAGGTGCTCGCCGGGGAGCACGACAGGATCACCTGGGACGCTCCGATTCATTCGATCGCCGACATCGAGGCGCTCCCGTTCCCTCCGAGGATGGTGAACCTGAAGCCGTCACGCATCGGAGGGCTGCCCGCGCTGTGCGCCGCCTACGACTACTGCGCCGAGCACGGAATCGGCGCCTACGGCGGAGGGCAGTTCGAACTCGGTCCGGGCCGGGGACAGGCGCAGTACCTGGCGTCACTGTTTCACCCCGATACCCCAAACGACCTCTCTCCGTCCGGCTACAACGTCGACGATCCGCCGGCCGGCCTGCCCACGAGTCCGCTTCCACCGACCCCCGGGGCGGTTGGCTTTCGCTGGGACAGCTACGAGTCGCCCAACGCGAGCAGCAGCTTGCCACGCACCTGACGCCGCTCGATCCGCGCGAAGGCCTCCCCGACCTTCTCGAGCGGCAGCACCTCGTCTATCAGGACGCGCAGCTGACCAGCGCGCAACGCTTCGAGCGCGGCCTCCAGTCCTCGGCGCCGTTCCTGCGGACCGAGCTGCAACCCGGCGTAACCGAGCAGCGACAGTCCCTTGCGGTAGAGCGTCTGCATGTTCAGCTCCACATGAGGCCCCGCGGAGGTGCCAAAGGAGACGATCCTCCCGTGGAGCGTGAGCGCCTCGAGCACCGGCTGGACGAAGCCGTCGCCGAGGGGATCGAACACGATCGTCGGCTCGAATTCGCCGAGTGCCTGCGCGAGCTGATCCGGGCTGGCCACCACGACCCGTTCGGCGCCCTGCCGCTCGACGGCCTCGCGCTTGCCAGCCGAACCGACTTGCCCCCATACGGAGGCGCCGGCGGCGGCCGCGAGCGAGACGATCATCGTGCCGACGCCGCCCGAGGCGCCAAGCACCAGCACCCGGTCCTCGGCGCTCACGCGGCCCAGGTCACGAACCACGTTGTGGGCCGTCAGGCCGGCGATGCCCATCGCGGCGGCGTCCCGCGGCTCGACTCCATCGGGCAGCTCGAACACAGCTGCCCGCGGCACGACGGCGGCCTCCGCCCAGACGCCGTCCCGCACTGCGCCGAGGCCGCCGCCCGCCACCAGGACCCGTCGGCCGTCGGCCGTGCCGGCGGCCTCCGCGCCGAGCGTTCTCGGCAGCGGACCGTCGGGCGCCACCCTGCCCTGGGCCGTGTACAGGTCGACCGGGTTGACGCCCCCGAACTGAAGCTCGACCCGGATCTCGTGCTCGCTTGGCTCGGGGAGCTCGACCTCCTCGATTTCCAGCGGCTTGCCGTGCTCATGCAGGCGAGCGGCGCGGACGGTGGAACGCGCGCTCATCTTCTCTTCGTCCGGGATACCCATAATGCGGGCCATGACAACGACTACAGAACTCCAAGGAACAGTTTCGCTGGTCACGGGCGCCTCCAGCGGGATCGGTGCGGCGACGGCGCTGGCGCTTGCCGAGTTGGGCTCGATGGTGGCACTCGCCGCGCGGCGGCGCGAGCCGCTCGACGAGCTGGTGAGCACGATCCAGACCCGGGGTGGCAAGGCGATCGCGATCGAGGCCGATGTGAGCTCCGAAGAGCAGGCCCGCGTAGCGGTGCAGCGGACCGTCGCCGAGCTGGGCCGCCTAGACACGCTCGTCAACAACGCGGGCGTGATGCTGCTGGGGCCGATTCAGGACGCCCCGCTCGAAGAATGGGAGCGGATGCTGTCGGTCAACGTGGCCGGCCTGTTGTACTGCGCTCACGCGGCGCTTCCGCACCTGTTGCGCGCCGCCGAGGAGGGACCTCGCAAGGTCGCCGACATGGTCAACATCAGCTCCGTGGCGGGTCGCGTCGCCCGGCTGGGCAGCGGCGTTTATAACCTCACAAAGCATGGCGTCGGCGCCTTCAGCGAGTCGCTGCGCCAGGAGGTCGCCGGCCGCCACGTGCGCGTTTCGCTGGTTGAGCCGGGAGCGGTCGCGACCGAGCTCGCCTCGCACAACCGGCCCGAGATCCAGGAGCAGATCGCGCAGCGCTTCGGCGACATCGAGCGCCTCCAGCCCGAGGACATCGCCGCCGGCATCACCTTCATCGTCACACGGCCGCGCCGCGTCGCGGTCAACGAGCTGCTGATCCGGCCCGCCGAGCAGCAGGGGTAGGCAATCGTGCTCAGGGCCCGCCGGCGCGGCTCCTCGGCCTGGCCGGCGGACATCCCCGACCGCGGGTCAGACCCTCTGGATTAGCGTCCCCGTCCCGAGGCCGCCGCCACAGCACATCGTCACGAAGCCGACCTCCTTATCAGAGCGCTCCAGCTCGTGCAGCAGCGTGGTGATCAAGCGCGCTCCGGTTGACCCGAGCGGATGCCCAAGCGCCATCGCACCGCCGTTCACGTTGACACGATCCATGTCGGGGTGGTGGATGCGACGCCAGGCCGCAACCACAGGGGCGAACGCCTCGTTGATCTCGATCAGATCGATGTCGTCGATCGACATCGAGTTGCGCTCCAGGATCTTGGCGGTCGCGGGGATCGGGCCCTCGAGCATCTTGACCGGGTCGCATCCGACCGTGGTCTGGTCGACGATCCGCGCGCGGGCGCGCAGGCCTAGCTCGTCGGCCTTCTCCGCGCTCATCAGCAGCACCGCGGCGGCGCCGTCGGAGACCTGCGAGGAGTTGCCCGCCGTGATCACGCCGCCCTCCTTGAAGACCGTCTTCAGCCGGCTGAGCGCCTCGAGGCTCGTGTCGGGACGGATGCCCTGATCGGTGACGTACGTGTCCCCGTTCACCTGCATCGGGATGATCTCGCGCTCGAAGCGCCCCTCCTCCGTGGCACGGTGGGCCAGTTGGTGCGAGCGCAGGGCCAGCTCGTCGAGCTCGGGGCGCGGGATCTCGTATTCCTCGGCAATCATCTCCGCGCCGAGGCCCTGACCCACGACGTTGTGGTGCGACAACAGCTCCGGCGTGAACGCGTAGCCGAATTCCTCCTGGGTCTTCATCGTGGCCGCGAAAGGAAGCTTGCCCATGTGCTCGACGCCGCCGCCGATCACCACGTCGTGCACGCCGGCGGCGATCTGGGACGCCGCGAGGTTGACCGCCTGCTGCGCGGACCCGCACTGAAGGTCGATCGTGGTCGCCGACGTCTCGACTGGGAAGTCCTGCTGCAGCCAGGCGTTGCGCCCCACGTGCAGGCCCTGAGGCCCGAACTGGGCGACGCAGCCGGCGATCACGTTTTCCACGTCACCGGGCTGGATTCCCGCCCGCTCGATCACGGCCCGGTACGCCGCGCCCAGCAGCGCGTTGGGATGGGTGTCCTTGTAGTAGCCCTTTTCGGGGTGTCCGCGCCCGATCGGGGTGCGGGCGGCCTCAACGATCACAACTTCGCGGCCTCGCTCTGAAGGCATTCGCTCTCCTTGTCGAGTCATGAAAAGCTCGGTCCTCGCGCAGCGCAACGCGCGGATCGACCATCACGTACTGTACCCCGGCGACAGCGCCTTCTTGGCGCTACATGCCGCCGGACAGAGGAGTTGCTTTGCAGGAACGACTGGGAATCGCTGGCTCGGGAGCGATCGCGTGTGGCCTCGCCGCCACCGCAGCGCAGAATGGTGAGGTCTTGCTGTGGGCTCGCTCTCCCGAGTCGGCCAAGCGTGCCCATGCCGCGATCTCTCGAAATTGCGCGAAGCTCCTCGGGGGCGAGGTCGACCCCGACCACGTCCGGATCGTCGCCGATCTGGATAAGCTCGACTCGGCCACCTTCCTGATCGAGGCCGTGGTCGAGCACCACGGGATGAAGGCCGAGATCCTCTCCGAGCTCGGCGAGCTCTCGCGCCATGCGGGACAGAACGCGGTGCTGGCCACGACCACATCGTCACTTTCGATCTCGGAGCTGGCCCACGCCAGCGGACACCCCGAGCGGTTCGTGGGCTTCCATCCGTTCAATCCGGTGCCGCGGATGAAGCTGATCGAGCTCGCCTTCCCGACGGAGGCCAGCGACGAGACGCGGGAGCGCGCGCGACAGATGGCGGAGGCAATCGGGAAGACCCCGGTGGAGGTTCCGGACTCGCCCGGCTTCGTCGTGAACCGGCTTCTGTTCCCGTATCTGTTCAGCGCGGTCGAGCTGATGGGCGAGAGCGGAATGCCAGCGGAGGACGTGGATCTCTGCATGTCGCTCGGAGCTGGGATGCCGACCGGGCCGCTGGCGCTGCTGGACTACGTCGGGCTCGACGTCGCGCAGGCGATCGGCGAGTCGATCGGCGCCAGGGTGCCGGAGCAGCTGATCGAGCTTGCGCAGGCGGGCAGGCTGGGCCGCAAGACCGGCCAGGGCTTCTACGCCTACGACTGACTTCGCGTCGCCGGGAGCGAGGTTGACGGCCGCGTCGCCTGCGGCGAGGGCGACGGCCGCGGGTGGCGAGACCTCCCTGACCCGGCACTGACAAACCTCCGACGAACTATTTAGCGCTCGTTCATCTGTGAACAACACACTTCGCCTTGCGACGTACCTCATAGCAGCACCTCCTCCCCAGAAGCACGAAGCCGGCCCGCCCCACGGGCCGGCTTCCTTTTTGCCCGGTGCTCCGGCGAAGCGACCGGCGCAAGCAGCAAATCGCTGCTAGCGAAGCCGGCCCCAGGGGGCCGGCTCCGTCTCTCCTCTCAACCACCGGGGAAGGGTTGATGCCGCAAGGCGTCTTCCCGGCGTTGCTGTTGCTGGGAAATGTAACGAATGCCGCGAGCTCTCGCCTCGCCGTCCGCGGCGGTATGCGCGGGGATTAGGCCGCCGGTCGGCGCTGCCTGATCCGCACCGCCTCGATCCGGTTTTGGCGAACGGACTCGACGCGGATCGAGTAGCCGTTGGCGGAGATCGTGTCACCGCGCTTCGGCAGCCGGCCCAGTTCCGCGAACACGAAGCCACCCACCGAGTTGTAGGCATCGGTGTCAACGGGGAGCTCGAGTCCGTAGTCCTCGAGATCCGAGACGGCGACGTGGCCGCGGACGAACCAATCACCGTTGGCGAGCCGGCGGACAGCGCCGCCGGCAGGATCGGTCTCGTCCGAGATCTCCCCCACCACCTCCTCGATGATGTCCTCGATCGTGACGATCCCTGCCGTCCGGCCGTACTCGTCGATCACTATCGCCAGCTCGGTCCGCTCACGCTGGAGGTCGGCCAGCAGGTCGTCGAGCGGCTTGGTCTCCGGGACGATCGGCGCCTCTCGAACCAGCCGTTCGAAATGGGCCTGCATCCCCTCGGCCATCATCAGCTTGACGAGCTGGTTCACGTGGACGATCCCCTTGACGCGATCCGGGTTCTCCTCCTCGGTGACGACCAGCCGCGAGTGGCCCGTGTCGACGCACCGGCGCAACGCCGCCTCGACGGTCTCGGCGAGGTCCACCGTCACCACCGCGGGAATCGGCGTCATCACATTGCGGGCCTCCTGCTCGTGCAGGTGGAAGACCCCGGTGAGCATGGTGGCCTCGCCGATATCGAGTTGGCCGCCGCTGGTGGAATGGGCGATCAGGCGTTTGAGCTCCTCCGGCGTCCCGCCCTCCGGCTCGGCGTCGGGGTCGGTCCCGAGCATCCTCAGGATCGATTCCGACGAGGAGTTGAGGACGAGGATGAACGGGTGAAACAGGATCCGGAAGAAGCGCAGCGGCCGGGCGATCCGCCGCGCCAGGCCCTCGGCGTGCTGGATCGTGTAGAGCTTGGGAACGATCTCGCCGATGATGCTCTGCGTCGTGGTGATCAGCAGGTACGCGATCACGACCGAGATCGCGACGGCGGCAGCGTCGGCCTTTGCTCCTCCCAGCACTCCCTCGAGCAGATGCGCGATCGCCGGCTCGCCGAGCGCACCGATCCCGATCGACGCCATCGTGATCCCCACCTGGCACGCCGAGAGGTAGTCGCCGATGTCATCGATCTCCGAAAGCGCCAGCCGAGCACCCCGCGCACCCTCGTCGGCGAGGGCCTCAAGCCGTGCTCGGCGCGAGCGGACCAGCGCGTACTCGGCGATCACGAAGAAGGCGTTGACGAACACCAGCAGGACGGCGAGGATGACGAACAGCGCGTTCACCGGCGGGATCGCGCGGTCCTACCCAACCCTGGCGCAACGGTACTTCGAGATGGATCGTCGTCGTCGTTCATCCAAGCGACGGCGGGAACGCTAGCAGCCGTTCCCGCCATCGCTCGGAGCTCTCAGCTGCAGACGGTCCCCGCGGGCGGCGTTGGCGACGACGCCAGTGTCGCCGCGTCGCTGATCAGCGCGTCGGCCTCGCCAACGAGCGTCCGCGCCTCCCTGTGGCTGACGGGCTGATCTCCGTCCTCAGCGGCCTGCAGCACCGCGCCGATCTGCGCCACCAGCGAGGCGCGTGCGCTGGCGCACGCCTGGAGCTGCGAGTCCATCCCCGTGTAGGTCGAGTCACCGGGGCTGTTGCTCTCCACCGGGATCCCGGCCTCCTGGGCCGCCGCCGTGTAGCCGAGCGCGTTGTTGGCCTCCATCCCGTCGAAGCCGGGGAAGCCGGGGTTGAGCGTCCAGTCGAGGATCTTGGTAGTCGGCGTCACGCCGGGGGTGTAGGTGTCCGGAGGGGGCGAGTCGGTCGCGCCGACGTCGCCCGGGTCGGGCACCTTGTGCGGACCGACGTTATCGACGGCGAGCGCGCCGAACAGCCCGTTGTAGCCGATGTAGGTGCCGGGTTCGTCGGGCAGTGAGTCGGGCTCGCCGCCGTTGGCGCTCGAGCAGAGGCCGCCGGTCTGGCTGTCGGCGTATGAGCAGTGGATCGCGAGCCCCTCGAAGTCGGTCACGCCGAGGTTCGAGCCGGCGTTGTACTTCTGATACGCCGTGTTGTAGGACCAGTTCCCGAGCGCGTATTGCGGCGAGCCGGCGCCGTACACGTTCGCCACGTCACGGGTGTCGTTCTCGAACTCCATGTTCGCCGAGCCAATCCCGGCGAAGTCACAGCCGGCACGGGTGAACGGCACCCACGGAGCCGGCGTGTTGCCCATCGGCTTGCTCGCGACCGGTGGGCTGCTGATCATCTCGTAGTTCCTGTCCGAGGAGCTGACCGGGTCGGTCCAGTATGTGAACGCCGAGGCGTTGGCGGTCCCGGAGCCGTAGGGGACGAAGTACTCGAACGAGTTCGCCACGCCGAGTCCTTCATTGCCCGGGTACAGACCGGTCTCGGTACTCGTGATCCCGTCGGCGGTGTGCGAGATCAGCACGGTGTGGTCGTTTGACAGGAGCGTCCCCTGGCCCTTGAGGAAGTTGTAGAGCGCCGGGATCTGCTCGATGTCCGACGGCACGTTCGGGTTGTCCCTCGTCAGGTGGACGTTGTCGAACTGGAGGATGATCACGTGCCTGATCGCACCCCCGGGCCCGAGCGCGCAGCCCGTCGAGGCGACCGCGGTCCCGGCGGGCAACGCCGCAACCGCCCCCCGACTCCAATCACGAGCGCGACGCCACACGTGCGCGCGACCCTGCGAACCCACTGCAGCGAACCGTTCACCGCGAGCTCCTTTGTTCGTGACTCGGCGGCGTCAACCTAAGAGCGCACGATCGCCAACGCGTAACGAATTGGTGGACCGGATGTGATCAGGCTGTGACTAGCCGAGCCCGTCGATCCGTGCGGCCATCTCGAAATCGGCGTCGGTCAGCCCGCCGGCGGCGTGGTTGGTCAGCGACAGCCGGACTTTGTTCCACCCGTGGACGAAGATGTCCGGGTGGTGGTTGGCCTCCTCCGCCAGCTCGGCGACGCGATTGGCGAACGACATCGCTTCGGCGAAATCCTCGAAGCGCCACTCGCGCACGATCTCGTCCCCGTCGCGCTGCCACTGGCTGTCCTCTAGCCTCGAAGCTATGTCGTCCTCACTGAGAAGCGCTGCCATGTCGTCTCCATCATCGGTGATCGTGTCGGCTACTCGTCTAGTTTCCCGCCCCCTGCAAGGGCGAAAACTCCGCTAATGCGGATCGTCAGCCTCGTCCCGTCGGCGACCGAGATGCTATTCGCGCTCGGTCTGGGCAGCGACGTAATCGCCGTCACCCACGAATGCGATTACCCAGAGGCCGCGCGAGAGCTGCCCCGCGTGACGCGCGACGCGCTTCCCCCGGGACTCACGTCGGCCGAGATCGATGCCGCCGTCAAGGAGCGCACGCTCGCCGGCGAGTCGATCTATGAGCTCGATGTGGAGACGCTTCGAGACCTGCGGCCAGACCTGATCGTCACCCAGGCGCTGTGCACGGTGTGCGCCGTCTCATATGACGACGTGCGCCAGATCGCGGAGGAGATCGACTCCCGGCCGCGGGTAATCTCGCTGGATCCCCATACCGTCGGGGAAATCCTCGGCGACGCCCGGACGCTCGCGCAGGCGACCGATCGCAAGGATGCGGCGGTCGAGCTCGTCCGCGACGCCTCGGCGCGAATCGACCGCGTCCGGCTGGCAGTCCGAGACGCACGGCGTCGTCCACGGGTGGCGGCGCTCGAGTGGCTGGATCCCCCGTTCGCCGCCGGTCATTGGACCCCGCAGCTGATCGATTACGCCGGCGGAGAGGACGTGCTCGGATTTCCCGGCGAACGCTCCGAGGAGCGCACCTGGGATCAGGTGGGCATCTCCCAGCCCGACGTCGTGATCGTGATGCCGTGCGGGTTCGACGCCGAGCTGGCCTACCGCGAGGCGGAGATGCACCGCGAACAGCTGGCAGCGATCGGCGCGGGCGAAGTGGTCGCGGTCGACGCGGCCGCGTACTTCTCGCGTCCCGGGCCCCGGATCATCGACGGGCTCGAGCTCCTGGCCCACATCCTGCATCCCGAGCTGGTGGCGGACGCACCGGCCCAGGCGGTGGCGGTCGACCTCTAGGACGACCTCAAGGGGACGGGACAGCGGCGCGGGCCGCGGATGTCCTAGAGGGTGAATCCGTTCGGCGTCAGCCCGTGGCTACCGGCGACCGCGAGCGCCCCCGTGACGCTCGCGACGGCGACCACCGCGAAGCCCGTGAACGCGAGTGCGGGCAACCGCCGGCGTTCGCTGCACTGAACGGTTATCTCGCCGCAGATCAGCCCCGCCACCAGCCCCCCGAGGTGGCCCCCGATCGAAATCCCGGCAAACGTCACCGAGAAGAGCAGGTTGAGTACCAGGACGAACCCCAGGCCGCTCTGCCAGATCGGGATTCCGCGGTGATAGGCGACCACGATCAGCGCCCCG
>Ga0187814_10000030_pt1 | contig 29429 bp, 28 predicted proteins | sample NC_S_4_FD_132450 | JGI IMG/M metagenome (GOLD analysis project Ga0187814, IMG submission 132450) | Wetland sediment microbial communities from Neuse River Estuary, North Carolina, USA - ASW-S_4 | ecosystem: Environmental > Aquatic > Freshwater > Wetlands > Sediment | place: USA: North Carolina... | reverse complement strand
GTGGTCGCGGGATTCCACAAAAACGTCCGTGCCGTGCACCCAGAGCCCGTTGGAAACCCCGCCCGCGGCGGGCAGCGCCACCCAATCGTCGCGCGAAACCGGCGAGCGCATCAGCCGACCCTGACCACTGGCAGAGCCGACCACGGCGTACACCTCGCCGCCTGCGATCGCTAGGTCGGTGACCGAGCCACCCAGGCTCACCAGATGCCAGCTCGCCCCGCCGTTATGCGTGACGTACAGGCTGCTGTCGTACGCAAAGCCGTCGAAGGCGTCGGCGAACCGCAGCTGCGAGACCCCTGGGGTCGGGTTTATCACGCGAGGGGCGGGAACGTACGGCGCGCGGGGGGCGGGAATCCCGACGAAGTCGACGCCGCCGTCGGTTGTCCGCACGATCGAGGTGCACGGCGGCGAGCTGCACGGCGCGCTGCCCAGTAGCCACCACGTGTACTCGCCGATCGCGGTGAACGACCGCGGCACGAACCCGGGCGGCACCGGTCCACCGGAAGGGACCACGATCGCGGGTGTCGTCGGAGTACTCGCCGGCGGGATCGCTGTGGTCGTGTTGACCGGTGGCGCTGCAGTGCTGGTCGAGCGACTGCTGTGCGACTTGGAGCTGCCGCAGCCAGCCACCAGCAACACCAAGCCGAGGGCAACAGCCAAACGCAACCAGGTCATGTCCGTGCTTCTTTCATCCGCTCGGTAGGTGACCGTGTGACCGTTACCGATGATGTTCTTGATCGAGCTGACGGAGACTCCGCTCTTGTCCCTGAAGCTGGTCAGCATCGAGTTGCCAGTCACGGTCCAATCCAAACCAACTCCGTGCAACCACGGAAGAATTCGCGGACTCGGTTCGGCGGATCTGTGGCTCGACCGTCGGGTTAGAGCCCCGAAGGACTGCTGCTCTGGGAGCTCTCCCATAGAGCTTGAGCCCAACGGACATCCGGCAACATGCCCGCTTCGAGCGCGGAGCGGGGCTGCGGCTCCCGTCGTCGCGATGCTTGTGGCAGAGCGAAAGCGGGTGCCGGTCCATGATTCAGTCCGCGCCCCGACGTCCGATCCCGTGTCCGGAGAGCGAACGCTCACCGGACGATCGGCGGGTTCCCGCCGGGCGGAAGGCTTCCTGCGGATGTTCAGTGCTGCTTGCTAGGTGTTTTTCGAACCCGCGACCAGAAGCGGACGTATTCGCGTTCGTGTCCGATGCCGGCCTCGAGAGCGAGTTGCGTTCCCTCGGAGGTGCCTGTTCTTTTGGCGATCGCCTGGTAGGAGGCGAGGCGTTGCTGGTGGCGCTCGAGCTGGGTCTCGGCGAGCGAGGCGGGGTCTGCGCCGCAGAACAGCTTGAGCAGTCCTGGGTCACGAAGCTCGTAGAGGCCGGTGTCGGGATCGGATCGCCACTCGCGCAGCGCCTTGCGTCCCGCCGCCGAGAGGCGGTAGACCCGGCGCCTCCGGCCTGTCTGCTCCCTGTGTTCGTCGAGCAGCCCGGCGTCCGCTAGGCGCGCGCACTCCGTGTAGAGCTGGGTGTGGGGAATCGACCAGAAGTGAAAGATGCTGACCAGGGCGATCTGTTTGAGCTGGTAGGGGGTCGCGGGCTCGAACAGATCGACCAGGCCGAGCACCGCGTAGGAGGTGTCGGTGAGTCTGAGGGTTGACACGTCGGTCATCGTACAGTACGGTTCGAATGGTACGAACCGTACGATTTAGGAGGCATGATGACGACCGCGGCCAACGCTCCGGTTCTCGGTAGCTCCCGTCGGGGCTTCGATTCGCTCGAAGCGGAGACCCATCTCGACCGCCTCTCGGTGCGGGGCGAGCTTCCGCCGTGGCTGCAGGGATCGCTGATTCGCACAGGCCCCGCCAAGTGGGAGGTCGGGGATCGCCACATGAACCATTGGTTCGATGGGTTCGCGATGCTCCACCGGTTCTCTTTCGCCGGCGGCGAGGTCTCATACCAGAATCGCTTCCTCGAGAGCCGCGCCTACCGCGCGGCCCGCGACACCGGCAAGATCAGCTACTCAGAGTTCGCGACCGACCCGTGCCGCTCGCTCTATCAGCGGGTGAGCGCGATGTTCTCGCCAAAGCTGACCGACAACCCCAATGTCAACCTGATGAAGCTCGGCGAGCGGTTCATCGCGATGACCGAGACGCCGATCCCGGTCGAGTTCGACGCCGAGACGCTGGCCGCGGCGGGCGTCGCTTATCGGGCGCCGGGACAGCTCTCGACCGCCCATCCCCACCTCGATCGCGCGACCGGCGGCATGCTGAACTACGCGGCAAGGCTCGGTCCGCGGACCAGCTACCGGTTCTTCCTGCTTCGCCCCGGCAGCTCCAGGCCCGAGGTGATCGCGACCAAGCCCGTTCGAGAGCCCGCCTACATGCACTCGTTCGGGCTCACCCAACGGTGGCTCGTGCTCGCCGAGTTCCCGTTCGTGGTCAGCCCGGCACGGCTCGCGCTCGGCGGCCGGCCCTACATCGAGAACTACCGCTGGAAGCCGCAACTTGGCACGCGCTTTCATCTCTTGGACCGCGCAACCGGAGAAGCGGCCGGCCCGTTCGAAACCGACGCCCGCTTCGCCTTTCATCACGTCAACACCTACGAGGACGGGGACGAGGTCGTGGCCGACATCTGCACCTTCCCCGACCCCGGCATCGTCGAGGATCTGTACATGGACAGGCTGCGCGATGGCAAACCGATCACTCCCGGGCATCTAGAGCGCTTCCGGATCTCGCCCCAGACCGCCACCGTGACCAGCGAGCGGCTGATCGACCAGTCGATCGAGCTGCCCCGGATCAACTACCGCCGATCCAACGAGCGCCCCTATCGCTACGCCTGGGGCGTGGGCGTCGACGGCGCCTGGATTGACCGGATCGTCAAGGCAGACCTCCAGCAGCGCCGCTCGAAGGTGTGGTCAGAGCAAGATTGCTACCCGGGCGAGCCCGTGTTCGTCGCGGCTTCCCACGCCAAAGACGAGGACCACGGCGTACTGCTATCGGTTGTGCTCGACGGCCGCAAAGGCAACTCGTTCCTGCTCGTGCTCGACGCCCACTCGCTCGAGGAGCTCGCCCGCGCCGAAGTCCCACACCACATCCCCTTCGGCTTCCACGGCCAATTTGCGCCGGACCTGCAGCTCGCAGGAGAAGGCCAACGCTGACGGCAGCGTCGGGCGAGACGAGCCCACAGGCCGGCCTCTGAGTAAGCGCTCAAACCGCAAACAGCGGAAGTGGTCCCTGGCATCGAGCGCTCTTCCCGAACGACGAGCCACTGAAGCCAAGGCCCCGGTTCACGCTGGCAGCGGCGGTGAGAGGGCTTGCGTCGGGCGCAGTGCAGTGCTCTTTGCTGACAGGGTCGAGAGCTCTCGGTTCGCCCGAAAGGTGGGTGTTTCGTGAGGCGTATGCCTTGGTCGTTCCTGGGGGGCGGGTTGACTGACGAACGTTCGTTTGTTACGGTTGTTCGGCAGTGTTCGTGCCTCGTGATCACGCGGAGATTCGGTATGGCCAACGCTAATAAGGCGGCGCTGCTGGATGCGGCCAAACTGCTGATCGCGGAGCGTGGTTATGCGGGCACCAGCGTTCGGGACCTAGTCGCCGCATCGGGGACGAATCTCGCGGCCGTGAACTATCACTTCGGCTCCCGCGAGCAGTTGCTCACGCAGGCGGTGCTTGAGTCGTTTCTGGAGTGGACGGACCGTATCGGCTGCGTTTCTGACGCGAACTCGGCGGCCGGCCCTATGGAGCAGGTGCTTGCCTCGCTGTCGGAGCTGCTCGACGGGTTCGCGGAGCACGAGGGGCTGTTCGCCACGTTCCTGGAGGCTCTGCTTCAGGCCAGGCGCTCACCGGAGCTTCGCCGCCAGCTGGCTTCGCATTACGCCGAGCAGCGCCGACGGGTCGGCGAGATCGTGACCGCGGGCGCGCCAGACGAGCGCATTGCGGATCGTTCCGTGGAGGTGATCGCCTCGCTACTGATTGCGATCAGCGACGGGCTGCTGCTGCAATCGCTACTCGATCCGCTCGCCGTCCCAACCGGTGAGGACTTGGCCGTGCTGGCACGCCCGATGGGCGCCGCGAAGGTGAGCGGCCGGAGCAGGCCAGCGCCGGCGACGGCGCGCACCTCGGCGCCGGAGGACTCAACCGAACATGACCATTCCAAGGGCTGATCGGAGGGCAATCGGGATGACCGAAGCGGGCACGACCACGGCGCGCGAAGCGAGCGGTGTCACGCGCCACCAACAGCGAGTGTTCGAGATCGTCGAGCTCGAGCCGGGGATACGCAGCGAAGCCGTGAACGTTCTCGCCGACGCGTTCCTTGACGATCCGGCGTGGGTCGCGATCGGCCCCAGGAACATGGCCGCGCGTCGTCGTCTGCTGGGCCGCTACTACGACATCCTGATCGGGGAGGCTCTGCGCTGGGCCGGCCCGAGCTGGTGCGCACTCAGGGGGGACGTGGTCGTGGGCGTTGCCTTGACCTACGAGGACGGCACACGCTTCCCGCCACCGTATGCGACGGTTCGCGAAGCGCCGCCGTTTTTGCGCGCGGGCCCGGGCCCTGGCCTGCGAGGCGCCTGGGTCGACTTCGTGATGAAGCGCGCACATCCGCACGATGACCATCTGCTTCTGTGGTACTTGGCCGCGCACCCCAGCGTTCAGCGCCAAGGCGTGGGTCGCGCGCTGCTGGACCACGTCCGCTCCCATGCCCAGCGCGCGCACCGCCCGATCTATCTCGACACCACCAAGCTCGAGAACGTCGCTTACTATCGCGCGCACGGCTACCGGCAGATCGGTGAGGCGCGTCTGCTGCGCGGCGCGCGCGTCTGGTTCATGTACCTCGAGCATCCCGGCGAGCGCACCGAGACACGCGACGCAGGCGAAGCGACGTCCTGACGCAGCTCGCGTGGCGGGCATCGCTCACAAACCGACTGTCACGCGATCATCTCCCGGGCGCGGGTCCAGTGCGATGCAGCTGCTCGCGCCGCCCGATCCTGATCTCGGCGCCGGCGACGATCTGGTCGGTGGGGCGCGGCCGTCGCCCGCGGGCCCGCTGGAACCCGGCGACGCGCTTGGCCTGCCCTTGCCCCCGATGGTTCGTCTTCCGCGCGTCGCGGTGGTCGTCTGGTTCGGCCGATGGCAGGCGAGTTATGTCTCCGGGCTCGCCGGCGCTACGGCGGATGATCCCCGCGGCGGGCACATGGACTCGGATCCCGACGCTGGGAGGCGCGGTTGATGGGCTTGGGCTTGAGCGGGCCTTTGCCAGGCGCGCGGGTCAGTCGTTGATGTCCAGAACCGGCGTGATGTCTGGCAACTGCTGCCCTGTGTCGGCATGTTCGTTGGGCACCACCGCGGTGCCTAGTGCGAAGAATTCGATCACGTGGCTGCCCCAGCCGTGGTTGTTCTCGTGCAGCTTGACCTCCACGATTCCCAGGACGCCGTCACCGATCGCCTCGGCCTCCTTCTGCATGCGCTCCATCGCCAACTCGCGGGCGTCGTAGAGCGCCTGGGTGTACTGCTCGAGCTCGACATTCTGCCCCGTCTGGCGCATCGATTGGATCATTCCGCGGTGGGCAACGTGGTAGACGCAGTTGCCCATGACCATTCCGACCGGTCGCTTGCCGGTCTGCATCAGAGTCCAGAAGGCCTGACCGCTGAGATCGGATGTGAACGGGCGCCCGTTCGGCGCGCGGTGGATCTTGCCGCCCTTGTGCTTGATCGCGGTGCCGATGGCGATGAACTCCGCCATGTCCGCGCCCCACTCGTAGCGTCCGATGTCTAGGCGAACGCCCACGATGCCGTCGGCGCCTAGTTGATCGGCCTCTTCCTCCATCCGCGTCATGGCAAGCTCACGCGCGGAGTACATCGCCTGCGTGAGGACGCCCATTTCCTGGCTTGCCTTCCAGTTCGATTGCTGGAAGCCGATGTGGTAAATGCTCGAGCCCACCACCAGCCCCACGGGCTCAAAGCCGGCCCTCTCTACGCACAGGTACTCGTTCACCGACAGGTCTGAGGTGAACAGCCCCTGCGCGTTCATCCGAAGGCGTTCGCTCGCGTGCTCCGCGAGACCTTCGGTGCTCGTAGGATCGTAGGTCGACATCAGATGATCTCCTGGAGTGGGGGGTGAACTAGGCGCCGATGTTGATCGACATGACGGGCACGCCGAGCGGAGCCGGATGCGGCTTGTGGGCGCCGAGACGGATCGCTGTGCCGAGCACGTGCATGGAGACGATGAAGTAGTGCCGGGTGAAGCCGGCCGACTCGTACTCACGATGGTGGATGTCGTGTGTGAGCGTTGAGATGACCATGTCGTTCGCACCAATCTCGCGCGCTTGATGGCGCACCTCGTCCATCGCGAGATGTCGGGCGGCGTAGACGCCTTGCGTGACCTCGGTCATCTCCTGGTTGCCCCACCAGGAGCGCATCATCTGGTTGGCCTGCATGCTCAGCGCCACGCCGACGACGGAGGTGTGGCCGATGACGCCTAGGGTCTCTGCTCCGATGCGGCGAAGCTTGTCGACGTCCTGGCCGGAGAGCGCGCACATCCGCGGTCCGGAATCACCGCGAGCCGGAAGCACGATGTCGCGGACTGCGGTGCCGAAGACCGCGTACTCGACGTTGCCCGAATCCCCGAGAAAGCCCTTGGCGGTCATCTCGATGCCGATGACGGCGTCGGCGCCGGCGAACTGGGCCTCCTGGCGCAGCCGGTCAAACGAACGCTGACGCGACAGGTTCCAGGGCTGGGCAAGGGAGGGCATCTCCTGGATCCCGCCCCCGTAGGAGGACCAACCGTAGTTCTGCCAGCCGTGCTGGACGACCGATGAGCCCATGACCTGGGCAATCGGCGTCAGGCCGGAGGCCTGGGCGAGCGCGTACTCCTTGGCGCTCAAATCGCTGCTGAAGACAGGCGAGTTCGCCGCGGCGACTGCCTTCAATCGCTGTTCGGCTCCAAGCGGGATTCCTCCGTCCTTGATCCGCTCGAGATCGACCGCTGCCGCCGCACGCTCTTCCTCGCTGAGGGATGCCGGTCGTTTTCCGAACAGTGGCATGGTCCCGTTCGATACTAACTTGCCCAGAAGGGGCCTTCGAGCCCTCCGCCCGCGGGCCCCGTACGCCGTGCGAGACCCTGAGCCGCTGACGTCGGCCGGCTGCCGGCCTTGACGTCGTGCTCATTGAGCAGAACGAACGCTAATCCCAGCAGGCCGACAATGAACGCGGTCCAGCCGATCCCGACGTCGGTCAAGGCGAACAGCGAGATCGTCAGCGCGTTGGTAAACGACGTCAGCGCAGCTGACGCCCACACGCGGTGCACCTGGTTAGCGTCCTCGGGTGTTCGGGCTGAGCCTCGCCAGTGCGGTCTTGCTGGGCGCCTTCGTCGTGCGCCGCCTGCTGCCGCCCCGGTCCCTCACCGGGTGGGACACCGCACTTGGATGCTGCCGCAGTGGCCCGAACGCCGCCTGGCGCGCATCACGATCGACGCGCCCGAGACGAGCAGCGCCCGTTGCGCCCGGCGCTCGAGCCGTCCGCCTGAGTACGCTGGCCCGGTGATCGCCCACGATCTGCGCACGCTTAGCGCGCTGACGGCGCGGCTGGTGCCAGGACCTCCGGAGGACCCCGATCCGGGCGCCCTGGAGGCCGGCGCGGCCGAGGCGATCGACCTGTTGCTGGGCGCGTTTGCGTGCGAGCAGCCGCCGATCCACGCCGCCCTCGAGGGCGGCTTCGTCCCGCTGGACCCGGTGGCTGAGCTGGGCTGGCGGATCAGGCTCGAGGGCTCCCAGGGACTGCCCGAGCGCGAGTTCGCCGGCCCCGTCAAAGGGCTCGCGCAGCTCCTCAGCGACGGCCTTGCCCTGCTCGACCGCCGCTCCCGCGAGGCGCACGGCGTCGACTTCGCCGACGCGCCGACGGCGGACCAGGACGCGCTGCTCGACGCGCCGGACGAGCAGCTGGGCGCGTTCGTGCGTCTCGCGCTGACGCTCACACTCGAGGCGGTCTACGGCCCGCCGCAGTACGGCGGCAACCGCGACGGCGCCGGCTGGAAACCGCTCGGCTGGGCGGGCTTCACCCAGCCACAGGGCTTCACCCCCGCACAGGTCTCTGAGCCCGACGGCGGCGCGACCGGATCGCGCGAGGCGGTGTCAGAGCTGCGCTCCAGCCTGCCGGGCGAGGCGGGCTGGCGGTCGGACTCCAACTGATGGGAATGCAGTCGGTCGTGATCGTCGGATCCGGAGCCGGCGGCAGCGTTGCCGCCTGGGCACTCGCCCGCGCCGGACACCCCGTGCTCGTGCTCGAGAAGGGCCGCAATTTGTTTCCCGGGCTGGGGACGCCGGCAGGGGCGCGCACGCTGCTCTGGGGCGATGAGGTCTCGCGCGCACGCTTCTTCGAGCATCAGGATCCGCTGCTGGAGCCCCGCACGTTCCGCACGCAGAGCGAGGCACGGAAGCGCTTAGGGCGCTCGTTCGCGGGCGAGGTCAACAACCTGCCCAGCACGGTCGGCGGAGGCACCGTGCACTGGGACGCGAAGACCCCGCGCTTCTGGCGTCAGGACTTCCACGGACGCTCGCTGCACGGGCCGATCGACGGCGCCAACATCGCTGACTGGCCGCTGGGCTATGAGGACCTGGCGCCCTTCTACGACGAGGTCGAGCAGCTGCTCGGTGTGCAGGGTGACATCCAGAAGGTGCCTGCGGCGACGCTGGCACAGGCACCGCGAACGGGGCCCTTCCCTTTGCCCCCCAACCCCCCGATGCTCGCGGGCTCTCTGCTTGCCGAGGGTGCGGCGCAGCTCGGCTATAGCGCGTACCCGTTTCCGATGGCCGTGCATCCCGGCGTTTGCAACTCCTGTGGGTTCTGCTGTGGGTTCGGGTGCGCGATCGGCGCGCGTGGCGGCGCGATCACGTTCCTGCACGAGGCGATGCGCGCCGGCGCGCAGCTGCGCTCGCGCTGCTTCGTCGACCGCGTGGAGTGCAGCCGCGACGGGCGGCGTGCGCTGGGGGTGTCGTATCTTGAGGCGGACGGCACGCGGCGGCGCGAGCAGGCCGACGTCGTCGTGCTCGCCGCCTCGGCCGTGGAGACGGCGCGGCTGCTGCTGCTCTCGGAGGTGGGCAACAGCTCCGGGCAGGTCGGGCGCAACCTCATGTTCCACCACCTGGTCTCCGTCGCCGCGCTGTTCGAGGCGCCGGTGCACGCGTGGCGCGGGCCGATGATGACCCACGTGATCGACGACCTCATGGGTCCTTTTGTGGGTGCCGACGCGGGGGCGCCCGACCTGCCGTACCTGAAGGGCGGTGTCGTCGAAGTGGGCGCCGGCCTGCTGCTGCTCGAGGAGGCCAAGGCGTACGCGCGCGCGGGTCTCCGTGGCAAGGCGCTAAAGGACGCCTTGCGCGACGTGGCCCTGCGCGACCATCTGGCGAGCATGACGCTGATAGGCGAGGACCTGCCCCAACAGGACAACCGCGTCGACCTCGACCCCGACGTGCGCGACTTTCACGGCGTGCCGGTTCCCCGTATCGCATACTCACCCCATCGCTTCGAGCGGGCGGCCGCGGCGCATTTCGGCGCACGGCTGGGTGAGATCGTGGAGGCCACGGGGGGAGCCTGGGTGGCCAGCCCACCGCGACAGGAGAGCCAGCCGCGGCCAGGCGCCGCCACGGAGGGGCAGGGCCCGTTCGACACCGCGCATGTGCTGGGGACGGCGCGCATGGGCGACGATCCGCGCGAGTCGGTGACCGACGCTTACGGGCGGCTGCACGACGTGCCCAACGTGGTCGTCGCCGACGGCTCGGTCTTCGCGTCCTCCGGGGGTGCGAACCCGACGCTGACGATCATGGCGCTGGCGCTGCGCGCAGCGCGCGAGCTGAGTGGGGTCTCAGAGGTCCTCGATGGCTAGCGCCGAGCGCCCGCCCGCGCCGGCCAGCTCGCCTACGCCGCCGGTGACGGCGACGATCATGCCGAATCGCACGGACCAGTGCCAGCCTGAGCCGCGGCCGGCAAGGTACAGCGGACCGAGCAGGACCGGCAGTGCGGTCTGCGGCACAATGCCCGCAGGGCACACCGCGTCGCACGGCTACGGGCAGCACTCTCGAGTCGTCGTCTCGAGACTCGCGACACTCCAGCACTAGAGCCGCCTCCCGCTCAAACGGAGGCAGATTCCGTGGTCGCCACCGCGAGCGTACTCACCGAGTGGCGGTCGCCAAGCCGGGCGCGGTGAGGCGTTCAGTCTCTTGCCACGGCGAAGGTGACTAGCCGGTTGCGCTGCTCGTCGTACAGTTTGAGCTGCAGCGTGCGGATGCCGTCCCAGATGGTCAGCGTCGGCACGTCGTGGAAGACGGGGTTCTCGTCATGCGCGCGCTGGAGGTTGTAATTAGGGATGCGCGGGTTCAGGTGGTGCACGTGGTGCAGCCCGATGTTCCCCGTGAAGAACTGCAGGACCTTCGGCAGCTTGAGGTGCGAACTGCCGCGGAGGGCCGAGTCATGGAAGCTCCAGCTGTCGCGGCGCTGCCAGTAGACATCCTCGAACTGGTGCTGTACGTAGAAGAGCCACACGCCCACCGCGCCGGCGAGCATCGCGCTCGGCAGCTGCACGAGCATGACCGCCCTCCACCCGACGAGCGCGCACAGCGCGCCGATCAGGGCGACGAGCGCGACGTCGGTGGCGATGATCTGGCGCCAGAAGCGCCGGCGGGCCCAGCCAGGCACGAGCCGGGGCTCCAGCAGCAGCGCCCATAACGGCCCGAGGACAAGCAGCACCAACGGATTGCGCATGAGCCGGTACGCCCAGCGCCGCGGCCACGGGCGTCCGAGGTACTCCGCCACGGTGAGCGTGTCAACGTCCCCCATCCCGCGGCGGTCGAGGTCACCCGCCGTGGCATGGTGCACCGCGTGCTCGTGCCGCCAGCTGTGAAAGGGCGAGAACACAAGCAGCGCGCACACGACGCCAACCCACTTGTTGAGTGTGCGGTTCGGCAGGAATGAGCCGTGAGCGCAGTCGTGAAAGACGATGAAGGTGCGCAGCATGAAGCCAGCGGTCGGCACGGCAAGCACCAGCACGAGGATGTAGGAGACCTGCAACAGCGCGTACATCGCCGCCGTCAGCGCGAAGTATGGAGCGACGGACGTGGCGAGGTCCAGCATGCTGCGCCCCACCCTGGGCTCGGCGTACGGCGCCAGCCGTTCACGCCAGAATGACGGGTTCAGTACTTCCGTCTCGGTCAAGTTCCCTCCAGTGTCGTGGTCGGAGCGGAATCTACCCGTCCCGGCGGAACCACACGCGCAGGGCGATCCAAGGAGCGATTAGCGCCGTGTCCGTCGGGCCGGGGGAGCGACCAGCCATGATCGCAGCGGCGCTCTCACCCCGAAGTCGTGCAAGGTGCGGTCCGTCCCTATGGCTCCCAATGTCGCCTCGGCGCTCGCGCGGCTACGCCAGCGCGAGCGATTCATCGGTGAAGACGAGGTCGTCTTTGCCGGAAGGCTGGCGTGTGAATTCAGCCGATCGGTCTCTAGACGCTGGTCCGACCCGGCCGCCGTCAGCGAACCGTCAACAGCGTGTGCATGCCGAGTGCTTCGTGCGACTGCGGCGTGCCTGCGTACATCGAGCAGTACAGCACGTACGTGCCCGGTTGCAGGTGGGCGACGATCGTGCCGGACCCGCCCGATTGGAGCCAAACGACTCCTTGGACGCCGCCGGGGCCCTTGATCGTGAGATTGTGGGCGTCCTGGCCGCGGTCGTAGTCATGGAACGTGACAGCGCCGGCGGCGACCACCCTCTGCGAAGGGATGATCGACCATTCCTGCTCGTCGACGGTAAGGCTCCTGGCGAGCGGTGGCGGTGGGCGATGGAGCCGGTGGTGCTGCACACCGAACGTCAGCGGCGCGGTGAGCGCGGCCAGGACTGCGATGGGCGCGCCGAGGCGCGTCATTTCATCAGCGTGGTGCCGCTGTCGTAGCGCTGGATTCCAGGGAATGGGCCGTCGGGCAGGATCGCGGTCGGATCACCCCCGAGCCACTCACCGATCAGCGCCTGGTAGACCGTTCGGAAATCGGTGATCGGGACGAGGTTGCCGTCCTGGTCGCCCTGAACGCCCGGGTGCTCGCCGGCCAGACCGCCGCGCACGCTCGAGCCGCTGACCACGACGAGCCCGCCCGCACCGTGGTCGGTCCCGACCGAGTCGTTGGACATGATCCGCCGGCCGAACTCCGAGAACACGAGCGTGACCACGTTCTGCTCGATACCACGGCCTGCGAGGTCCGCTTTGAACGCGGCTAGCGCGCTGGACAGGACGGAAAGCTGCGGATCCTGAGAGGTCACCTGGTCGCCATGGGTGTCGAACGACCCCCAGTCAATGGTGATGATGCGCGTCCCCAAACCGGCGCCGAGCACCGTCGCGGCGAGCTGCAGGTTGGCCGATAGATCGGAGTTCGGCGGGTATCCGGGCGCGACCTGGACGGAACCGATGCCGCTCAGGCGGTTGGAGACCTCGACCGTTTCTCCATAGATCGAGCGTGAGCGGGTCAGCGCCAGATTCGCCGCGTCCGCGGGGACGGCCGCCAGGTTGGCGACCTCCGCGTTCGCGTCGATGTTGGTGTTGGTGATCTCGAAGCTGGTGTTGGTCAGGCTTTCGATCGCGCACACGGGCGCGGTCGAGGTACGGATCTGCTTGGACAGGGAGGAGTCGAGCGAGATCGCCTGGAGCGGGTTGGTGCTCGAGCCGTACGTATCCAGCCAGCGGCCGAGCCAGCCCGTCTCGAGCTCTTCGAGGGCCCCCGCGAACCAGTAATCGCGGCTGTCGAAGTGGGAGAGGTCGGGGGGCGTGTAATCCGCCGCTGGGAAGATCGCGAGATCCGATCCCGGACCGCCCGAGCCGTCCCCGTAGAGGGTGTCGAAGCCCTTGACGTCCCCGTTGTTGCCGGCCCCGGAGACCAATGGGTTGGCGAACGCGAGAGTGCTGCCGGTCCCCGGCATCACCGTCGTTCCGACCTGGGTGCCGCTGGAAGGTCCCAGCACCCGGGCGATGTTCGAACGCTGCGAGACGTAGCCGGGATACTGGTCTGACGAGATCGGGACGATTGCATTGAGCCCGTCGTTGCCACCCTGGAGGTAGATGCAGACGAGGCTGTTCTGCGCCGGCCCCGCCGCCCTGGCGGCTGCCGCGTCCCAGATCGACTCCCAGGTGAGGTGAGCGGCGGAGTAGATCGAGGCGATGCCGACAGCGCTTCCGGCCAGGAACCCACGACGGCTGACACCGCGCCGTGGCCGTGGTACCCCGTCCGGGAAACCCAGGAGCGCTTCAGCGGGGATCGCCACCCTGGAGGTCGGCGCGAGGTCGGTTACGAGGCTGTCCGAACGCGCACAATCAGCGCAGCGCAGGGCGTGGATCTCGGTGCTACTGGGCTTTTCGGTCATCACATCACCTGAGCGTCGGGGCCGGCAAGGATCAGCGCGCGCAGCGCAATCTGGCGTTGGATTCGCTTGTCGGCGCTGGAGGAGGGCGCGCCGTTCGCAAAACTCTGAATCGCGGCCGCGGTGCCAGGCGCGAGCCACGGCTCACCGGTGGCCATGTACGCGCGTTCGTAGGCGGCTGCCGCGCTTTCGCCCGGCACGTCGGCGATCTGCGTGTTCGCCAGGAGCGCCGAGATGAAGGCGAAGCGCGCCAGGGCCGTGTCGGTGTTCAGCCATGAGAGACCGCCTTCCCAGCCGGAGACGTTGGGCGGGAAGTACGGGAGCTCACCCATGTCGTCGAGATAGTCGTTGGCGGTCGAGTCGGTGACGCCCACGCCGAGCGCACGCATCGCGCCGACCACGTACACCACTGGCGGTTTGACCATGTTGGGCTCCTCGATCGAGTCGAACAGCGCCGGGTGGGTGAGGATCTGTTTGAGGAGGGGCTTGAGCTGATAGCCGCCGCCGGTGTAGGTCGCGATCAACGTCTGCAGAGTCGATGGGTCGGGCGGTTCGACGATGAACTCTCCCCATAGCGCGTTGACGATGAACCCGGGGTGAGCGGGGTGCCCGATGACGAGGTTGACCGCGTCGGCGGAGGTAAAGTTTCCGAACTGACCGAATATCAGCTTCGGACCGTCGTACCAGCGCGACTGCGTGAAGTAACTGTAGACGGCGTCCGGATTGGTGTCGTTGATCTGCCACCCCGACAGGGCCTTGGCGAGCTGCTCGACGTCGGTCTGGGAGTAGTTGGGCTGGCCCGCCGCATTGACCACACCTAGCGTGAACAGCTCCATGAGCTCTCGGGCGTAGTTCTCGTTCGGCGCCCCGCGGACGTTCAACTCGCCGGTGAGGTAGCGCAGCATCGACGGATCGATCGTGACCGCGTAGGCGAGACTCTTGAACGTGGCGGTCGGATTTTGAGCGAAGTCGGCGTAGCTGCGGAAGAGCTCGGTCTGGGTCATCATCAGCTGTGGGGGAGCAACCGACTCGCGGGAATTGGCCCAGTGGCGGTGCCAGAAGAAAGTGAGGCGCTCGACGAACGGGTTTGTGGACCGGACCATCTGATCGACCCAGTTGAGGACGAGGTCGGTGTCGTTGCCGGTCGGGTCGAGCGGGCTGCCGCTGTCGGTGCCGGGAACGCCGCTCGAACCGGCTGGAGTGCTCAGCATCCAGTCGACCAAGTCGCTGACCGTTTTCCCGGTCCATGTTGCGCGGTCCTCGGCGCTCGGGCCGAAGCCGGCTCGCCAGAAGAGTCGATCGACCATCGCGGAGCTCATGGGGCTGGATGACCCGATCGTCCCTGTGCCGACGCCGACTCCCGGCGGCCGGTGGAGGCGGTGACGCCGGCCCTTGGTAGACGCCAGCCGGCCGGTCCGGTGCTTGTGCTTGCCCCGGTGGTTGGACGAATGGTGTGACTTGTGTCGTGCGTGTTTGGTCCTCATCGGCACGCCTCCTTCAGCAGGGACCTGAACGCAGTGGCGACCGACCCGCCGTGCAGCAGGAAGTCACCGGTGGGGTCGTTGACGTCGTACCAGACGATCCCGGCAAGCCTTGGCATCGCGGTCGCGTGCAAGGTCGCGAGCGTGAGGATCCAGCCGGCCTCATCACCTCCGATAGCCGTCGAGCCCGTCTCGGCCAGCCAGAACGGCTTGGGCGCGAGCGACTCGATCGTCGCGTAGGCGGAGGCGAACAGGTCGCCCGGCTCACTCCAGGTGAGTGGTGGCTGGGCACCGAAATTGTATCCGCTTGCCCCGACGAGATCGACCTGCGACCGCCCCGGGAAGTAGGCCTGAAGCTCGTTCGCGACCGTGTCGGGAATGCTCTGCGCATACGGGGCCCACAGCAGCTTGATCTTGCGGCCCCCGGGCGCCGCTAGCACGGCTCTGCGCACCCGCCGCCAGGCCGCCACGAACTGGGCCGGGGTGTTGCCGTTCACGGTTCCGGACCACGCGTACCAGGGCGTGTTCATCTCCGGCATCGGACGCAGGACCGCGCCCTTGCGGACTCCTCGCAGCTGTTTGACGAGCGCACGAAGCGAGGCGTCGTAGCGGCCGTGCGCGACGTCCTTGAGGCGGTAATGCGGCTGCGTGGCGCCGTCGTGTCCACCGTCGGGTTCCCAGCTGACGAGCAGGCTCGCGTGCTGGCGGTTGGCTGTGTCGATCAGCGACTGAGCAAGCGGCTGTCCAGCCGTCAGGTAAGTGGAGATCACTGTGATGCCCCGACCAACGCTCTTGTTGAGCGCCGGCAGCGAGGCCGCTGGATCGTCCTGGTAGACCCCTACGGTGATGCAGGCCGCAGCCGACGACGCGGTCGCGAGCGGTAACAGAAGGACAGCCAGCGCGAAGCGAAGAGACCTCATCGGACGAGCTCCAATGTCAGGGTGGTTTCAAGGTGGCCTTTGCCGTCGGGCGAAGTCGTCGTCAACCGCACGCTGTAGCCGCCAAGCGCTCGCGCCGCGGCTGGAATCGGCAGCCGCAGGACGTGGGTGCCCGGGCTTGTGAGCTGCATCGAAACCGTGACGATCGTCTTCGCGCTGGCCTTCGCCCTCCGCTCGTGGCGCTTATGGCGCTTCCCCGCGCTCCGCTTGCCGCGCTTATGGACCTTCGCCACGCTGTGGTTTTGCTCGAGCGTCGCCTGTAGTTGCCCGATCCCGCTCGCCTCGAGCGGCAGGGTGACGACCCAATGGGCTCGCCGAAGCTGCCGCAGTGAGCGGCGCAAAGGCGTGGCGGCCGCGATCTTCGGAGCGTCGGAGCATCCCTGGGTTGGGGAAGGCTGGCGGGTGTAATCGACCGCGGCCGACGGATCGGATGTCCATCCGACAGCATTGTTGACGGCAACGACGGTGAAGGAGACCGGCACACAAAGGGGCGCGTTCGGCTGGAGTCCCGACGTCGCAGTGGAGGTGAGTGCGGTAACAGGCGCGGCTCCGTCCACACTCATCAGCACGCTGTAGTCCTGCGCGTCGGGGCTCTGTGATGTGAAGCTGAGAACGCCCGTCGAGGGCGCGATCACGAGCGCTGTCGGCGAGGATTCCTGATGCTGGGTACCCGCGACGCCGGTGGGGTTGCCGTCGCCACCGTCGCTGCTTACAAGCTCCTGACTATTGAAGATCGGGGCGTTGGTCCAGGCGAAAATTGCACCGCCTGGTCCGCCCGCTCCTTGCGTGTCACCGTAGCCGCCGCCTTGGCCGCCGGCGGACGAGAGCGACGCCAGCGCACCGATCGCGTGAGCAACCACGACGATCTGGCCGCCGCTGCCACCGGTGCCGCCCAGGGCGCCGTTGGTCTTGGCGCTGCCTCCCGCGCCGCCCTGGGCAGTTGTGTTGCCGCCGAGGCTCAAGGTTCCAGTAGCGGCCCGCAGCGTGACGGGGCCTGCATTACCGCCGCTCCACGGTGGGTCCGCAGAGCCGCCGGCGTCCGAGCCGTTGGCATCAGCGCCCCCGCCAACGCTCAGGTCTCCGTCTGCCGAGAGCGTAATTGGGCCTCCCGCGGCACCCGACCCGGTGTTCTGGTAGCCGCCCTCGGTCTCCACTTTGCCGACTGCAATCGAGCCGGCTGAGCTCGTCACATTGATCGCTCCGCCGCCGCCGGCAGCAGCCCCACCCTGGGAGCCGCCGCCGTAGGCAGTCAGGTTGCCGAGCGAAGCGCCGCTTGGCGCGGTGACGCCGATCGTGCCGCCCGGACCACCCGCCGGCATCGCGCCCGATCCGTCCCCGCCGGTGGCCAGCAGCTCGTCACTCGCGACGGTGGCACCCCCGATCGCGATCGTCCCGCCGCCTGCGCTCTGTCCGCCACTCACGTTGACGGCGCCACCGATCGTCAGCGGCCCAGCGGCGTTGAGTGTGATCTGCGCCCCCGGCGTGGCGGTCCCGCCCGCGCCATCCTGCCCTGAAGCATTGAGCTGCCCCAGCGCCCGTAGGGCGCCGCGCGCGGTGATCGCAATCGGTGCCGAGCTTCCGGGCACCGACGCAGCGCTCCCGCCGCCGGTCGTATCGATGTCCTCGGTGCGCACATCAGACCCGGTGATCGTTACGGCTCCGGCGTTCCCTCCGCCAAGGCCGCCCGGGGCCGCCGCGTCCTGGCCGTAGGCGCTGACGCTACCGTCGATCCGCACGTCGCCCCCGCTGGAGTTGACGGTCACCGGGCCTGCCGACGGAACTCGGGTCGGATCGGTCGCAAGGACGGCGTCGGTGCCTTCCGTCTGGATGTCGTTCCCGACGTCGATCGGTCCGCTCGCGTTCAGGGTGACGGGCGCTCCCGGCGCGTAGATCCCGCCGATGGCGAGCGAGCTCGAGGATGAGATCGACACCTGCCCTGAGGGCCCGCCACCCGAACCGGCGGTCGTGATATCTCCGGCCACCGAAACTGGCCCCCCGCTGAGCGAGAGGTTTCCGCCCGGTTGCACTGCCCCGGTGCCGCCGGTGAGGTCGATTGGGATGGCGACCGTCAGGGGACCGCTGGACTGCAGCGTCAGCGACCGACCGGCGGTACAGCCGTTGTCGCCGGTGCCCGCGACGAAGCACGAGATCAACGACGCGTCTGGGCCGATGTAGATCGAGGAGGCACTGATCGACGTATCGCCGGCGAGTCGCAGATCGCCGTCGATGTAGACCAAGCCATACTGCTGACTGCCCGACAGTGTCTCGCTGTCACCGTTGAGCACCAGCAGGTCATCGGCGTGCGCGGACCCGGCGCTCATCGCCAGGCTCACCGACAATACGAGCGCGGCCAGTAGCAACCGGCCGGCACACCGGGTCTGCGATGACCGGGGCCCGGCCAGCCGCGTCCACTTTGAGTTGGCGCTCGCGTGCGATGGCATCTTTGTCGCCGTAGCCATAGTCGGCGCGCTGAGGGCCGGCCTTTACCCGGCCGTTAGCCGGCCTGGACTTTGTTCGGACGCAGGCGGTGGGTTTTGATTGGTCGCGGCCGACTGACTGTGGTGCCGTATGAGAGATGGAGACTGTCTAGCCCTCCAGCGTTGGCGGGCGAATGCGAACGCCGGTGTCACCGGTCGCCCCCCCGATGACTGCGTCCGGGCCAGCGGGTGGCTATGCCGGGAACGCCTCGAGGAAGCCAGCTCGCCGGTTCTGGCCTTCGGGCTAGCCGGCGAGCAGCTTGAACCCGTGGTCCCACGAGCCCCGCATGCCGCCAATCTTGACCCACGCGATGCAGATCGCCTCGAGCTCACGAGATCCTTCGATACCGCCGATGTCGACCGGATCAGGCCAGCCGAAGTCGGCCAGCAAATCGCCCACGGTGCGCTTGGCGTCCTCGTCGTCTCCGGCGATAAGCATCGTCGGCAGACCCTCGCTGAAGCTCGGGTCAATGAAATACTGGTTGCCGATCGTATTGAACGCCTTGACCACGGCGTCGGGCAGCGCATGCTGGACACGCTCCCCGAGCGAGTCCGCGCCCGTGATCGAGAGCTTCGGCGGGAAGCCTCCGGAGAAGTCGAGCGGATTCATGGCGGTGTAACGCCCTTTCGCCGATCGGCTCGTGCTGGCACGGGGAACCCCAGTATTTCCCGAGGGAAGTCGCTAATCTCCCTCTGCGTCCACGATGCGGTGTAGTTCTTCGGCGGCTTTCGCCTGCGCATCGTCTCGCTCATATGCCGTCCGCAGCTCGAGAAGCTGCGAGTTCCTGCGCGAGGCCCACTCATCGTTTAGTTCTTGGGCCAAAGCTCTCAGTTCCGTCGCCTTCTCGTTCGCCTCAACAAGCTCGATGTGCGAGTCCGGGTTCTCGAACCTGTGCTCATGCGAAAGCGCGGTCTCGATGCGCCCGTGCGCATCGATAATCCTGCCAACAAGTGACACCCGTACCGCTCCGCCCTCAGCGACTGTATGCACCGTGTAGCCGAGTTCACTGCGCGCGGCATATCTTGCGGCATCCTCAAGGTTGTCCGCGTAGGGCATGAATGCCGCGGTATCGAGATGGCGAAAACGTCTCACGGCTAGTAACTCAAGCGTCGTATACGTATCCGCGCCCGAGCGGTGTTTCTGCCGGCGGTCGCGGCTCAACGAGATTTCAACGAACGCGCCGACTCTTTGTCCGCGAACGACGTAGCACTCGTGGTCTGACGCGCCGCACACAAAGAACGGCAAAAACGGATCGATGGTCGTCAGGAAATCGACCTCACCTTCGTCTGCGCGACTTGCGCGCCCTTAGTCATTCCAGCGCGCACTACACCCATTATGCCTGTGGCTTACTGATCCCCTCTGATCGCATCGAGCGCAAGCCGAATGAGTCAGACCGAGAGCGCAGCGAGGCCGCTATGCATGAAGCAACGCGACGCCGGGCTGCTGCTACCGCGTGGTAGCGCTGCTCCCACGCGGAAGCAGCGACACCGCGCTGCGCTTGGCGGTGGCGGAAGCAGAGAAGCGAGCGCGACCTGCTCGTGGCGAGGAGCGGGAAGCGGCGGTTGCCGGCGTGAGTCCTGGTTTCGATCTCGCGCGATACTTCCGACCGGAAGCCTAAGCACCGTCGCGCTGCCGCGCGGGTCCTTTCGCACGCAGATCGAGCGCGGCTCCGGCCCTCACCGTTGAGCGTTAGCGAGGAGTCCGCGAAAGCGAGCGCCTGATGCGCGAGTTTGCCTGAGGCGAGTTGCAGGCGAGGTCGGCCGTAGCGGCGGGATCCCCCTTTGGGGCAGCAGGGAGATCACAGTTTGTAGCCAACAGGCCGGCAAAGCGCGCCTCGAGCCGGCCGTGCTGGCGCGGCGCCTCCTGTACTTCGCACCGCTCGCTTAGGTCCGGGCAAGGGCCGCATTTTGAAGGCGGCGTTGCGGCCCTGTCTGCGCTATGACATATTGCATAGCATGGCTGGGAGAGAGCGTGGGCCTCGTGAGCGGATGATCGTCAGCACCGCCCTGCTTGTCAGGGAGCGCGGCGCTCGCGCCACCAGCCTCGATGCGATCCTTGCTCACAGCCGTGCGCCCCGCGGATCGGTCTACCACCACTTCCCCGGAGGGCGGGAGCAGCTGCTGCGGGAGGCGACCGAGTACGCCGGTGACTACGTGGCACGGCGCCTGGAGCGGGACGCCGCCGAGCATCCGCTGGCCGCGCTCGAGGCGCTGTTCGACGAGTACTGCGCGAACCTTTTGGCGAGCGATTTCCGCGCCGGCTGTCCGGTGGTGGCGGTGGCAGTCGAGTCCTCGGAGGATGGCCCTGATCTGCGCGACTGCGCGCGGGCGGCCTTCGAGCGCTGGCGGCAGGGGATCGCTCGTGCCCTTGAAGGCTCCGGGATCAACGCGGTCCGGGCCGACGAGCTGGCGATGCACGCGGTCGCCGCGTTCGAGGGAGCGATCATCTTGAGCCGCGCGTATCGCGATCTCGAGCCGCTGGAGCGTGTTCGCCGCGAGCTTCGCCATCAGGTGGATGAGGAGCTCGCCAATCTTGAGGGAGTGCCATGAGCGTTACCAAAGCCGAGTGGTCGCAGACCGCGTGCATCCTGTGCGAGTGCAACTGCGGGATCGAGGTCCAGCTCGATGGGCGCCGGCTGGAACGGATCCGCGGTGACAGGGCGCATCCCGGGACGCACGGGTACACGTGCAACAAGGCGATGCGGCTTGACCACTACCAGAACGGACGGCACCGGCTGAGCTCGCCGCTCCGACGCCGTCCCGATGCCAGCTTTGAGGAGGTCGACTGGGACACTGCGATTGCCGAGGTCGTCGAGCGCTGCACCGCGATTCGCGACGTGCACGGCGGGGAATCGATCCTCTACTACGGGGGTGGCGGCCAAGGCAATCATCTCGGCGGCAGCTACAGCGGTGCTTTCCTGCGGGCGATGGGCTCGCGCTACCGCTCGGGCGCTCTGGCCCAGGAGAAGACCGGCGAGGCGTGGGTCGAGCACTCTCTCTACGGGGCGCACACCCGGGGTGAGTTCGAGCTCGCGGAGGTGTCGGTGTTTATCGGCAAGAACCCGTGGATGTCGCAGAGCTTCCCGCGCGCCCGCATCGTGCTTAGGGAGATAGCCAAGGATCCCGAGCGCTCGATGATTGTGATCGACCCGGTGCTGACCGACACCGCCAAGCTCGCGGACTTCCACCTGCGCGTCCGTCCGGGAACCGACGCGTGGTGCCTGGCCGCGATGGTGGGCGTGCTGGTCCAGGAGGACCTGGTCGACCACGGGTTCCTGGCGGCACACGCGAGCGGTGTCGAACCCGTGCTGGCGGCGTTCGCCGCGGTCGACGTATCGCGGTTCGCCGGCTACTGCGGGGTACACGAGGAGTCGATCCGGGCCGCCTCGCGACGGATCGCGGACGCCGAGAGCGTGTCGATGTTCGAGGATCTCGGGATCCAGCAGGCGCCCAACAGCACGCTCTGCTCCTACGTCAACCGGCTGCTGTGGATCCTGACCGGAAACTTCGGCAACCCGGGCGGGATGCACCTCCACACCTCGTTCGTGAACCTGTTCCGCGACCCGCGCGTGCGCCGCACGCCGGTCACGGGGGCGCCGATCATCGGCGGTCTGGTGCCGTGCAACGTGATTCCCGACGAGATCCTCACCCACCACCCCGGCCGGTTCCGGGCGATGATCGTCGAGAGCGCCAACCCGGCTCACTCGCTCGCCGACTCCCAGCGCTTCGCGGAGGCCTTCGAGGCGCTCGACCTCGTGGTCGTGATCGACGTGGCGATGACGGAGACCGCGCGTCATGCCGACTACGTGCTGCCGGCCGCCAGCCAGTACGAGAAGCCGGAGGCCACGTACTTCAACTTTGAGTTCCCGGACAACACCTTCCACCTGCGCCGTCCGCTGATGCAGCCGCTGCCGGGCACGCTCCCGGAGGCGGAGATTTGGGCCCGGCTTGTCCGGGCCACCGGTCTGGTCGACGAGAGCGACCTGGAGCCCCTGCGCGCCGCCGCCCGGGAGAGCCGGCAGGCGTACGCCCAGGCGTTCGCCGAGGCGACCACCGAGAACCCCACGCTCTCCAGCCTGGCTCCATATGTCCTCTACGAGACGCTCGGGCCTGCGCTACCCGGCGGCCTCCAGGCCGCGGCCGCTCTCTGGGGGCTCGCGTATCGGTGCGCGATGACCTATCCCGAGGCGGTACGCAGGGCAGGGCACGCGGACGGCAACGAGCTGTTCGACGCCATCCTCAGCTCGCCGTCCGGTGTCGTGTTCACGCGCGACGAGTATGGCGACGACTTCGCCCGAATCGTCCATCCCGACAAGCGGATCGCGCTCGAGCTCTCGGAGATGCTTGCCGAGCTCATGGCGATCGACAGCGGACCCGTTGTCCGGACGACCGACCGGTTCCCGATTGTGCTGTCCGTGGGGGAACGGCGCTCGTTCACTGCCAACGACATCTTCCGCGACCCCGAGTGGCGCAAGCAGGACGCCGACGGTCGCCTGCGCGTCAGCACGGAGGATTCGGCGCGGCTCGGCCTCGTCGAGGGTGGCCGCGCGCTCATCACTACAGCTCGGGGCAGCGCCGAGGCGACGGTCGAGATAAGCGATGCGATGCTGGCCGGACATGCCTCGCTGCCGAATGGCTTCGGGCTCGAATACACCGGTCCCGACGGCAACACCATCGTCACTGGGGTTGCTCCCAATGTGCTCACCTCGTCCGATTGGCGGGACGAGTTCGCCGGCACCCCGTGGCACAAGCACGTACCAGCGAGGATCGAACCAACTGGCGGAGACGAGCCGCCGAGCGCGGGCCGCTGGTGACACCGCAAGTCGCGGGTACAGCGCGCTCTCGATTCTCTGCGGTCAGCGCAATTGCCGCGGGCGAACCCGGCCGCTTCGAAGCGACGGTTGACCCTGAGTGGACGATCGGCGGGAAGCCCAACGGCGGTTACTTGCTCGCAACGCTCGGGCGAGCGGCCACAACGATGAGTGCTCATCCTCACGCGATTGCGGCCAGCGCCTACTACCTGCGCACTCCGCAACCCGGACCGGTCCTGATCGACGCCCAGCTCCTCCGAGGTGGACGCTCCGCCAGTCAGGTCCGTGCCCGAATGAGCCAGGGCGATCAAACGTGTGTCGAAGCACTCTTCATCACCAGCCAGCTCGACGCATCCACCCGCCCCCACTGGGAGCGCGGACTACCGGAGATCGGCGGGGCCGACTACGACGAGTGCCCACGCCTGGTACCCCACTTGCCGGACGGAAGCCGGGTGGCGATCATGGACCAGATCGAGGTTCGGCTTGAGCCCGATTCGGGCGGGTTCACGATGGGCCACCCGAGCGGGCGCGGAGAGCTTCGCGGGTGGCTGGCGTTGCCCGGAGACGAAGCGTTTGACCCGGTGTCGCTGCTATTCGCCGTGGATGCGTTCCCGCCGGCAACTTTCGACATCGAGTTCTCCGGCTGGGTGCCAACCCTCGAGCTGACCGTCTACATCCGCGCGCTCCCAGCGCCGGGGCCGGTGCGAGTGCTGCAACGCGCGGAGCTGATCGACGCCCTGCGCGTCGATGAATCTTGCTACCTCTGGGACCGTAGCGGCCGACTGGTGGCGCAAGGCCGTCAGCTCGCCGGCGTCCGGCTCGGCTGACCTAATCCCGGACCGCTCCGCGTTGTTAGGGAGTCCGAGGGCGCTTCGCACCCGCACGAGCTCTCACAGCGAGCGCCAACTGGGTTGTCTCAGCGTCCGATCGGGAGGTTGGTTTCGGCTCGGATCATGGGCGCGGGGTACTCGCGGACCGTCGTGCGCGTGCGTTAGTGATCTAGCGTGAACCGTCGCGGCCGCAATCTTGCCGGGTCCCTTGAACCACGATCAGGACCAGTCGCCGCGCCGCCTCAGCCGGGGAGGTCGATGACTTGGCCCTCCCGGGCCAGCTCGATCGTGCCCGCGCCTGCGAGGAGCGTCCATCGCTCGGCGACCTCTGCACCTAATGACGCGAGGTGGGTGTCGTTATGGGCGGGGTCGTGATGGAACATGAGGGTGTGGGCGCAGTCGGCGCGGTGCGCGAAGCTCAGTGCATCGGAGACGCTCGAGTGCCCCCATCCGCGCCGGATCCGGTATTCGTGGTCCTCGTATTGGCAGTCGTGGATCAAGAGCGACGCGTGACTCGCGAGAGCGTGCCCGGAGATCCATGCGGGCTCGGCCGTGTCCAGGTTCTCGCCGAGCCCAGGTTCGTGGTCGGGCAGGTAGCAGATGCTGGCGGTCCCCGAATCGAGCCGGTATCCGAGCGTCGGCCCGCGGTGCGCGATGAACCCGCTCTTGACCTCGATACCGCCCAGCCGCAACGCGGGGCGGAGAGCGTCCTCGAACCTGACCTGCGCCGGGAGGTCTCGGATGTCGATTGGTGACAACGGGTCGGAGATGTAGCGGGCAAGCCTGTCTCGCAGGGGCCGCGCAGCGCTCGTCGGTCCCCAGATCGTGACCTCCACGGTCGGATCGAACAGGGGGGCGAAGAACATCAGCCCCTGAATGTGGTCGAGATGGAGGTGTGTCAGAAGGATGTGCATGGACTGGCAACGCCCCATCAGCGCAACGCCGAGCTCCCTGATCCCGGTGCCCGCGTCGAGGATCAACTCCGTTCCGTCCGGGCTTGTGACCTGCACGCAGGACGTGTTCCCGCCGAATCCCGATGAGGCCGGCCCGGGAACGGGGATCGAGCCACGCACGCCCCATAACTTCACCCTCATGGCGTCATCCGCCCCGGTCCTCCAGCGGCCACGCCCGGTCCGCGTCGAGCGGCCAGAACACTACAAGCGCCCCGTGATGGCCAGCCGACCCGATCAGTGGCAGGGCCGCGGCCTCGATCGGGATCAGGCTCGCATTAGCTGATCGAATGTAAAACCTGCCGTAGCCGGGCCGAGCGTCCCGCAGTGCGATCGTCACCGGTAAGTTATCGGTCGGAAGCCGGCGTCCCTGCAGGTCGAACGGCCCGATCTCGGCCCTCCAGGCCCCCTGCGGGATCCGCCCCGTTTCCTCGAAACGAGCGCCGAGCACCTCTGCGGCCGCGTCGTTGTAGAAGACGATCGCGCCCTCGATATCGACCAACATCGCGCCGAGCGAGATGATCGAGATCAGATTCCGGGCCAGAATCAGCTCGAGGGGCTGCTCTTCGGCGTCGGTCATGAACCCACCCTAATCGGGGGGGCGCGGTGGCGCTCACCGAAGTAGATCGTCAACTTCAGGCAATCTTGGTTCACAGCCACACTCCGAGACGGCGCCCGGCCCACGCGGCCGCGACCCCCAAGGCGAGGCTGATAGCGAAGTTCACGACGCCGAGGTGAAGCTCGCCATCCTCGCCCAGCCGGTGTCTTTCAAACGTCCAGGTGCTGAACGTTGTGAACGCTCCCACTAGCCCAGTGCCGAGCAGCCGATAGGCATCCTTGCCGACGGCCACACCCACCAGTAACCCCAACGCAAAGCGGGTTTGACGATCGCGTCGGTGGGCGGCCACGAGGCGCACGCGCAACCGCCGCATTGCGCGTTAGCCTGGTGCAGTGCTCGCCGTCGCGTGCCACTAGTTGCCGATCACCAGTGCCGGCGTCGTACTGCTCGGAAGGATAACCTCGTTCCCGGTCAGGTTGCATATCTGGACCTGGAACTCTCCCTTCCCCGTGAGGCCGGTCGGCACGTAGATCACACCCGGAAACGACGACGTGATTGAGACGACGAAGCCACCCGGCGCGAGACCCTTCACGCGGAAATTCGTGGGGTGGCAGGCCAAGTTGGCTGCCAAGGTCTGCGCCGGAGTCGATGCCTGCTCAAACTGCGGCTCGCTCAACGGCAGCGGCGTCGTGTGGTCCGGGCAATTCTTGCCGGCCTTGACGACATCCAGTACACCCTTATTCACGCACGCCTGGATAAAGCCCGTTCTGCCCACGAACGAGCCGCCGACTGCGGCGTAGGCGCCGCCGCCAAGCGCGACAAACAGCGCAATCACCGCCACGACGTTGGCAAACGACAGGCGCGTGCGGATACCCGACAATGTTGCTCCCTTCCCCGAAAGTGGTCCGCCTCCGAAGGGGACACGACCTCCCCGCCCGACACGGTCCGTGGATGCAGCGATCGTACTGCCCGGATGTGTACCGGAGTTCGTCGGCCCTCCGCCGACACTGCTCCTAGTCGCACATTGTGCAAGCGCTGGCGTCCGCCCGAGCCCAACAATAAAGGCGGTTCCGGCGCAAGACTGACACGGTACGCTTCGGCGATGGCACATCCGGAGCGCGATCCCGCCGACCCGCCAGGGCCCGAACACCTCGCGGCGACGGCGTTCATCGACGCCGACCATGAGATTGTCCGCGCGTTCGCGCAGCGAGCGGTCGACGGAGCGACGGGAATGCACGACCAGATCGGACGCTTGTTCGCCGCCGTGCGCGATGAGATCCGCTACGACCCCTACACCGTTTCCGGCGATCCGCATGACTATGTCGCCAGCAATGTGATCGAGCGTGGCGCGGCGTACTGCGTCCCCAAGGCGGTTGTCCTTACCGCCGTAGCCCGATCGCTTGGCATCCCCGCGCGCTTGGGGTTCTCCGACGTGCGCAATCACCTTCAGTCAGAGCGGCTGGCCGCGCTCATGGGCACGGACATCTTCGTGTTCCACGGCTACAGCGAATTGCACGTCGGCGGTGCGTGGCGCAAGGCGACGCCGGCGTTCAACGCCGCGCTGTGCGCACGCTTCGGCGTTTCTCCTTTGGGGTTCGACGGATCCCAGGACGCGCTGCTGCACCCCTTCGCCGGCGATGGCAGCCGCCACATGGAGTACATCTGCGACCACGGGTCCTACCCTGATCTTCCCCTGAGCCTGATCCTGGAAGCCTTCACGACCACCTACCCAGCGCTAGTCGAACGGGCAGCGGCTGTCGATGACCCAGCCTTCGCCGGGCCCCGCAGCGCGTAGGTCCGCGAGACACCTAGGCCACGGGCGGTCCGCGCGACGCGGAACTGAGCTTGTCTCGACTCAAGCGCGGACTTGTGCTTTGCCAAGCGGTTCGCGACTTACCGGACGTGTGCATTGCGACGAGAGCGAGCGCAGCTGGGGGCTGGCCTCTTGGCGTGGAACAGCCGGTCCTAATGGCGGATAGGGCATCGACGGACGGGGCCTGGTCGGTAACGAGGTACAGGGCTCTCGGGATGCTCTAAGCAGCCATGTTGCGCAAGCGGCTGACGAGCGCGAGCGTCTCTTTGGCAAGGCGCAGTTGTGTGGCCTGGTCCTGGTGCGCCCAGGCCAGCATCCACAACCCCGCCTTCTCCATCTGATCGAGCGCGCAACCCTCGATGTACTCCTCAACCTCAGCCAGAGTCCTGCCGTCGCCAAGCATCCCCTCGACGACCTTCTGACAATGGATTAGGTCTGACACTACGAGCCCCTTTGCTGTGGCGGCGCTTCGCCGACCACGCAGGGAATTTCTCTGCGCTATCTGCATCCGTATTTTCCACGCGGCACCGGGTTGCTTTCCAACGGTCGATCACGCGAAATCCGTAAATAGCGAAGAATTGCGGTGGTGGCCCTTCGGCTGCGCATGACACATTGCGCACAACGCCCGGTCGGCCGTCGGAGGACCGCCTAGCGGCTGGGCGGGGATTGCGCTGATGAACCGGGGAGAAGCGATGGGCGAGATGACAACACCGGTCGCGTGTCCGCAACGCGCGCGAGCACTTCAGCTGGCAAATCGCGTGCGGCGCGCACGCTCCGAGCTCAAGGCGCGGATCGCTGACGGGGAGCTTTCAGCAGCCGAGGTCATCCTGACCTGTCCGCTACAGATTGCCACGATGCCAATTGCGCAGCTATTGGCCAGTCAACGTGGCTGGGGCGACGTTCGCTCCCGTGCGTTTCTCGCGCAGGTTGGCGTGCGAGAGGACAAGTCGATCGGGTCGCTGACCGACCGCCAGAGGCGTGCAGTCGCATCCCTCCTAGCCCGAACAATTGCCTGCGCGCAGCTCGATTCAGCTCCTCCCCTTAAGCACCGCCCCCGTCCCCCGGTGACTAGGAAGGCGAGCTAACGCTCGTCCCGGCCAGCGGGGCGCTACCGCTCCCGATCCACAGAGAAGTCGAGCCAATCCGCGGCGTGCGAACGAGCGCGTTGTGCGCCCTCACGAGCGTGTTCAGCCGCTTGACGCTCCTTCGCAGCAGCCCCGCTTCGTCCGGCCTGTTCGAGCCTCTGGGCATGTTCTTCAGCGAGGGCCGCGCTCTCCTCAAGCACCCGGGCGGCCTGCGTCAGGGTCGATGACAGAGACTTTGCCTGCTCCCGTATACGGCCTGCAGCGCGGCCAGCACCCTCCGCAGCGTCCGAGCCCATGGCGTCACCAATGATGGCACTCCCAGTTGCCACCACCGGGGCGGGCGAGTGTCGGAGTGGGGCTGACAGGGAAACTTCGCGAGCCGGTTCAGGCGGCGGCTTTCCATCCGCCCGAGAGAGCCCGCTCCGCGGGCACAGCAGCTAATAGGAGCAGCCTTGGGTAAGCAGCAGGTCCTCAGGGAGCATTTCTGAACGCTCGCCAACCGGAGACTGCTCTCACTCGATCAACCCGTCAGCGTGAAATCGGCCCTCACGACGACGCGGCCAAGGGTAGTGGGCGTCATCGCCCGCTTGTGCGGCGGCAGTTAGGATGTTCACCGCGATCAATGTTGGGCCGTGCGGAATCAAACGGCTTGCCGGACCGGGCGAGCGAATCGTTGGCGTACGCCGACCCCGTTCGGCTGGCGGAACGCTATGTCGGCGCCTACAACGATCGGGATCTCGACGCGATGCTCGCCGTGCAGGACGAAAACGTGGTGAGCTATCCCGCGCCGTTGTTTGGGCATCGGCCACACTTCGGTCACGCGGGCGTGCGCGAGTGGTGGGCGGCGATGATGGCCAGCGACGAGCGATATGACGTCGTGGTGAGTGAGGTCCGCCAAGTCGAGCTCGATCGGGTGGTGATTCTCGGAGAGATACGCAGCAGCCGCACTGGGGGGCGGCTCAGCCCGTGGGGAGTGCTGGTGCGTATTCGCAACGGTCTGATCATCGAGTCGCGCTCCTATCTGAGCGACACGGACTTGCTGGAGGAGCTCGGGTTGCTGGGCGGACCTTTGACAACGAGCTGACGCTTCGGGCTGGTGCGCCGGGACTGCTC
>Ga0187814_10000029_pt1 | contig 30227 bp, 29 predicted proteins | sample NC_S_4_FD_132450 | JGI IMG/M metagenome (GOLD analysis project Ga0187814, IMG submission 132450) | Wetland sediment microbial communities from Neuse River Estuary, North Carolina, USA - ASW-S_4 | ecosystem: Environmental > Aquatic > Freshwater > Wetlands > Sediment | place: USA: North Carolina... | reverse complement strand
GGCCCATCGCCGCCGCTGAGGAGGTCAACGTGACCCTTCCCACACGCACGCTCGGCACCCTGCAGGTCTCAGCACTCGGATTGGGGTGCATGGGAATGAGCGTCAACTACGGCGAGGTCCCGAACCGCGCCGAGATGATCACGCTCATCCGCGAGGCGGTTGACCGCGGGGTGACCTTCTTCGACACCGCGGAGGCTTACGGGCCATTCGTCAACGAGGAACTCGTCGGCGAAGCGCTGGCCCCGATCTGCGACCAGGTCATCATCGCCACCAAGTTCGCCTTCGACATCGACCCGACAACCGGCGAGCGTCACGGTCTCAACAGCCGACCCGAGCACATCCGCCAGGTCGTCGACGCATCGCTGCGTCGGCAGAAGCCGCCGCATCGCGTCCGGTGGGCGACGGAGCAGGTGTCTGGTCCGAGGTCGTCAATGTGATCGGTCAGCGCTGCTCCGATCAGCCCAATCCGGCAGCCTCCGAGTCAGCCTGAGGCTCTCGCCAGGAGCCAGGAAGGCTGCAAATTGCGTCTCGTTCGATTAGCCCCATCGGCCGATGCAGTCACGAGAGTCCATAGACGTGAGCATTTCGTCGGCGCGGGACGGGCCCGCGGAGCCCAGGCGGCGGCAGGCCGTGGTCGTCGGGAAGCACCGGAGCTGTGGTCCTATGGGTCCGGCCGATTGTCGTCGCGGCCGGCGCCGAGCAGAACTCGCGTGAGCTGGTTGCGCTGGGCAAGCAGCTGGTCAAGCGCCGCTTGCAGCTCTGCGTCGCCGACCGCCAGGGCACCATCTCCGTCTCCATCGGCCCGCTCGGCGCTGAGCAGAGCGGCGCGGCGGAGCAGCTCCTTAAAGAACGATGCGGTCACGCCCTCGGTCTTGGCCACGATCGGATCGACGTCGACGAGCTCCAGGTCGAGGTTGCCCCTGTACAGGGCCAGTAGCCGGCGGCGGCCTTCGGCGTCGGGCAGCGGAAGCTCCACCGCTTGGTCTACTCGCCCGGGTCGCTGGGCCAGTGCCGGTTCGAGCAGGTCCGCGCGGTTGGTAGTCAACAGGAACGTCACGTCGGCGTCCTCTCCCAGACCGTCGATCTCGTTGAGCAGCTGAAACAAGAGGGGATGCTGGCCAGGGTGCATGCCGCGACTCTCGGCGATCAGATCGACGTCCTCGACGATCACAAGCGCCGGCTGCAGCGCCCGGGCAATCGAGACCGCCGGGGCGATGAACTGCAGCGCGTTGCCGGACAACATGACGACGGTGGCGTCGGGCAGGCGGCTCATTAGGTAGCGCAGCGTGTGTGTCTTGCCCGTGCCAGGCGCGCCGTGCAGCAGCACGCCGCGCTTGAGGTGCTGGCCGCTGGCAACCAGCCGGCTTCGATGGCGAGCGATGCCTATCACCTGGGCCTCGACGGCCACCAGCACAGCGCCGGGGAGCACCAGGTCCTCGCGCGTGAGCGCGGGCCGCTCGTGAAACGTCAGAGGCGCGTCGCGAGGCCCGAACATCTCTGAGCCGAACGACAGGATCTGGCCTCGGAACACGCTGTGCTGAAGGGCCAGCCGGCGGATCTCGCCCAGCACGGCAGCGGCGCGATCCGAATCGGCGCACAGCACCTCGACCGTCGCCTGGTCCTGGCCGCGGCGCGGGTCGCCCTCTCGCACCAGCAGCGCCAGGCGAGCGTCGGCTTCGCTGACCAGGTACATGCCGCAGCGGACACACGCCCGGGTGGCGCCGTTGGGCCCTGACGCCAGCCTGGCCATGGCCACGGCGCCGATCCCCGGGCCATGCATGGACCTTGCCGATTGGGCGAGGTCGGCCAGCGTGAACATCGAGTGCTGAAAGTCGGTCAGCCCGACCAGCGTGGTGCTGCGACCCGGCGCTTGGGTCCATCGCTCGAGCGCACCCTGGAGGTTGACGTGGTCGTAGGTGGCCCAGCCCTCGCCCACCACCGGCAGCGATGGCGCCTCCGGGCCGAGATGCTCGGCGAGCAGGCGGCCAGGGGTTGGGGCCTCGTCTGCCCTCGCGCTGGCTACCACCATCCGCAGCAGGCGCCGTCCGAGCCGCAGTAGGTCCGCCGGCTCGGGACGCAACGCCTCACCCGGGGTTGGAGCCGCCGAGGACCATGCGGTCGAGCTGGGAGGGCGTGCGGGTCTGAATCGCACCTGGCTCACCGACCGTATCCTGTCAACTCGTCGCTCAGGCGGTCATTCGCGGGCCGGTGCGTGGCCCCGGCCGTCCGCCAACGCTCGCGCCCCACGGCGCCGGGTCGGGTACCCCGAGCACACTCTCGCGACTGACTCAAAGTGCCGTTTTCGGAGAGTGTTGGATTCATCCACATCGAGCAGTCTCGACGACGCCGCCTCTGACCAGAACCAGGTGGGAGGGTCACACGGGGCGGCGTACCAGGGCAGAGGCGAGGAGCGGGGGAGCCTGGTGAGAACGGGGGCGAACTCGCTGGTAGGCTCCTCGTTGCTGGCGGCGGTGGGGTCGCCGGTTGCGGCGTTGGAGGACCGCGAAAGGGTGGGCGCCGGCGACCGCGTACTCGCACCCCCAGCGCCTGGTAGCCGCCGGCTGAGCCGCGCGCTGCCCGAGCACCCGAGGCAGCGGCTCGCTGCTCTACGCCACCTGGGCGGCAATCAGTACCGTCGCCGCGGCGGCCGCGCCACTGGCCCGGGCTAGCCGAAACAGCCGCAGGCGACGTGGCGCCGGAGCATCAGCCCGTCTGCTGCTGCCTCTCGTCGGCGGCCTGTGCCTGTTCCAAGGACTCGGCCAGCTCCCCGGCGAGCGTCGAGAGCTGCGCGAACGCGTCGGCGATCGGCTTGATGCTGTCGCCCTCGAGCGCGAGCCCGAGCTGTTTCACCGCGCGGTCAAAGCGGCCCCAAGTCGCTGCCGGCCCCGGCCGGTTTCCGGCGGGCTGTACCTCGTAGGGGAACCTCAGCTTGCGCGCGCCGGGGCGTGGCTTCCACTTGACGTTGGCGAGATCGGCGAGCGTCAGCGCCCGGCTCTGTTCCTCGGCGGCGTCGGCGAGCGCTCGCAATCGTTGGGGGTAGCTATCGAGTCCCCGGAGCGCGGCCGCCCAGCGCCCGTCGGCCTCGCGCATCTGGTCGATCGCTACCTGCGGGGGAATCAGCGCTCGGGTCAACGGATTCTCCCGAGCGGCTGCGCCGAGCTCGCCAGGTCCATCATCGCTCGCTCGGGCTGCTCGCTCCAATCCTCCGGAGTCGTGCTCGCGCCGGCGCCTCGGGGATGCCCGACGTGCGGCTGCTCGGCGAGCATTTGCTCGAGGTCCGCGCGGCGAACCATCCATTTGCGGCCTACCTTCTCCGCCGGTAGCCGTCCCTCGCGCACCCACAGCCGAACCGTGGACGGGTTCATCCCCAGCGTGTGGGCGATCTCAGGGAGGGTCAGGAGTTCGTCATCTACCACTTGTCATCATGATAGCGCTAGTAGTGCTAGGATGCTTGCCGGGATGGAGTTCGCGGGGGGTAACCGTGCAGGGGCGCGCCTTTCTTGACGACGCCCGCAAACGCCGCGGCCGGCGCGGCCGCGGCCGGAATCCACCTTACCCCGACGACGAGCAGCCACTCGAATCGAGCGGCACTCGGCTCGCGCGTAGCTCGTGCAGGACCCAGCTGAGGCCGAGCAGGTCGACGGGTTGTCAGCCGGCCTTGCTCGCGGGTGGTCTCGGTCGCCCACACCGCGGTCAGCGCGATTCTTGCCAGCGCCACGCACGGGCTCACAGGCCGTAACTGGGTCAGCCGCTTCAACTACGAGTGGGCAACCCAGCTCGGCATCCATCGCCTGACCGGAACGGTGAAACCAACGCTTGCGTATGCCAGCAGGTGAACGATGTCGGAGAGCCGTGTGCGGGAGAACCGGACGCACGGTTCGATGCGGCGGCGGGAGGCAACCACGGGCCAGTCGGCTCACGCCGCACGGTTCCGGAAACGCCTCCCGCCGACCCTACCCTGCGGCAGCGGCGCTGTCTAGGCCCACGGATGCCGCTACTCGCGCTGGGAAGGTCTGAGGATGGCCGTCGAGAGTGGCGCGGCATTCTCGCGCGCCTCCTCCTCGCTCACACAGTGCTGTGGTTCGGGCTGGCGCCAACGGACCCATAGCTGGCGCGCCACGATAGAGACCAACACGAGGACCGCACCAGCGGTCGCCAACTCCACCACCATGACCTACTCATCTCCGTTCTGACTCCAAGTTGCATATCCGCACCGGGCGGCGCCAGCGGGCTGTCGTCACAGTGGCGACCGCGGGAGCGGATCTGCGCCCGAGGATACACAAACCCGCGCTAGGCAATCCAGCACTTAGCACGCGTACACCGCGACCGGCTAACGCGTCGACCGGCGCAAGGCTCGTGAGCGCTCTTCGCGTCTGCGCGCGGCCGCGGCGTACTTCTCGAAGGAACGTGTGTCGAGTTCGCGTTGGGCACTCTGAAGCCGCTGCTGATGTGTCGAGAGATCGCGGTCGTGCGCCTTGCGCGATACGACCAAGTCGTTGATGCCATCGACGATCGCGCCCGATAGTCTGTCCTTGAGCGTTATGGTCAGCAGATTCTCTGCGGCCAAGGCGTCAGATTCGCGCAGGTTCTCCGAGTGGTAGCCGTAGAGCGCTTGCTGTGTGTCCATTCGATCCCGAGCCCGCCGAAAGGCGCGCAGCTACGCCTCATGCCCTTCGGGTCGTCAACCTGTACACCCTGCGCCGCGACGGCCTCAGCCGGCCACCCCGGCGAGAGATCATGCAAATCGTCTGGACGTGAGCGTCCCTGCGTTGCCCGGCAAAAGGAGGTGAGATCGCTGGCGTCGCCAACCGACTCCTCCGGATCGAAAGCGGGTGCCTCGCCTCGGCACCGCGACGCTGCTGTTGGCAACGCCACAGCGCGGTCGGCGTCTCCGAGCACTCCTGTCTTCACGGGGAGGTTGTCCCGCTGGTCGCCGATGGAGCGCCCAGGCGGATGGTGCTCCGGGTTGCACCCAGTCCTCAGAGGGAGGAACCAAATCCACGGCGGAGAAACCCGCCAAGCGAACCAGACGGCCGCCGGAGACGGCGGCCGGGAGAAAGGAAGCGCACTATGAGAGGTGTAGGCCGGGCAGTGTTCGTCGCGGTTCTGTTGCTGATCGCGGGAACGCTCAACATCATCTACGGCATCGCCGCGGTGGGCAATGCTCATTTCTTCGCCAACACGCAGTACGTGTTCTCGAGCCTCCACACGTGGGGCTGGATCACGATCATCGTCGGCGTCATCGAGCTCACCGCCGGGTTCTCGCTGTTCGCCGGCGGAGCCTACGGCCGCGTGATCGGGATCATCGCCGCCAGCATCGGCGCGCTCGAGTCGCTGCTGTCGATCGGCGGAGCACACCCATGGTGGTCGATAGGCATCTTCGCGCTGTGCATCTACGTCCTGCACGGCCTGATCGTCTTCGGCAGCGAAGAGCCGGCGCAAACCTAGCCGCATGCCGTCAGGGAGCCGCCAGTCAGGCGGCTCCCCCAACGGCCTGCACAACCGACAGCCCGGTGTTGCTGAGCGAGCACGGGCTGTTTACATGCGGCCCAACCTCCGTGACCGTCCGCGCGTCGAGGGGGTACGCACTCCGCGAACATGCAGGCTCGCGTCCTTGCTGTTGGTTCATCCCAATGGGACGCTTGGTTGGATGACGGCGAACCTGTCGACGAACGACCTGTTGCTGGGTATGGGCCTGGTGCTGGTTCTCGCGGTCGGCTCGCAGCTCGTCGCGAAGCTTCTGCGGCTGCCGGCCTTCGGCGCACTACTCCTTCCCCCGGGAATACCGCAGTCGGGGTGCTGAGTGCTGCCCATGAGGAGCGGGACCGGGACGGACGTGCGCAAGGCGACACCTGCTCTCTTGCCGATGATGACCGTCAGCAGCTCAGAGCGGCTCACCCGCTTTGCGCTCACAGCGGGGCGCAGCGCGGCCCCGCCCCGCTAGCCCGCGGTGGCGGCTCCTCCGTGTCAGGCTTGGCGATGCGATCATCGAGCGGTGGCTTACGATGCGCTCGGCGTGACGGCGAAGCTCACTGCAGCCGGGCGAGCCGTCCGAGAGCCAGCGTCCCGACCGACTGTTTGACGACCGCTCGCGGTGGTCCTCGCCGGTGATGAGGGGTTCCGGTTGATGGAGGAGTGGCGCCTCCCTGGCATGCCGTGGGAGAACCCGACGATCGGTCCGCGCACCGGTGCGTGGTCCTCGAGGTCCGTGACGAGGTCCGAGCTGCCTCGGTCGTCGATCGTCTGTGCGAGGGCCTCGAATGAACTCGGTTAGGACGCTGCGGCTGGCGAGATCCGGTAGAGGTCGGCGCCGTGCGCAGGCACCTCGGCGCTGATGGTCCCTGCGGTGTGGGTGCTCGTGTGGGTCCAGAGGTCGCGCACTTGGAAGACGCTGTCGGGCGTGAGCCCGATCTCGGTGGCGTTGGCCGTTACGCGCGTTGGGGTGAGGCCGCGATTGAGCATCGCGATGGCGCGGTCCTCGCCGACGAGTGGCTTGAGCCACACATCACCGGCCTGATCGCGCTTGATCGGGGTGCCTTGCATGCCGAGGGGATCCTGGTCGACCGCGATGACCTCCGGGTTGCTAAGCATCGCGACCGCCTGGTTTGAGATGGCCCGCACGTCGGCGCCGATCACCAGTGGTGCGCTGACAGTCGCCCACATCGTGAACTGTGCCCGGGCCTCTACGCTGCTGAGGCCGAGCTCGGGGACGATGTAGTCAGGGTCGTTCCAGTGCCCCGGTCCGGCTGCCTCCGGGTGGCGAGCGTTGGTGTCCAGGTTGCGCAGCACGTTGGCGAACACCACGTCCCGGGTGAACCCGACGTCGGTGTCGGTGCGCCAGCTCTGCGCGATCTGCGACGCCCACCGGTGAGTGGCGTACGCGGAGCGCTCCAGCGGGGGGTAGCCGTCACCGACTTGCCCGGGCCGCCAGAAGTTGCAGACGTTGATCACCATCGGCCGACGACTCGAGTTGCCGCGCAGCGCCCGCACGAACTCGCGGCAGCACACCTCCGGGTCAAGGCGCTGCTGGCCGCCTCCGCCGAAGTCGATCTTGACCGCGTCAAACCCCCAGCTGGCAAACCGATCGGCATCCTGCTGGTAGTGCCCGAGGCTGCCAACCCCTTGCCCGTCGCAACCAGAGGGCCCTGCGTCGGTGTAGATCCCGGCCAGCAGCCCTCGAGCGTGCAGCTGGTCGGTCAGCCAGCGAAGCCCGCGCGGCCACTGTCCGGGGTCGACTATCAGCTCGCTCGCGCTGTCACGCGCGCCCGATGCCCATCCGTAGTCAAGCCACATGATCCGGTAGCCAGCGCGAGCAAGGCCGCGATCGACCAGGGCATCGGCGACGCTCATGATCGTCTGCTCGTCGAATACGCCGCCCACACCGTAATAGGTGTTCCAGCCCATGTACGGTGTCGCAGCAAGTGGCAAGGCAGACATGAACCCTCGGCGTCGGCTGACCTAGAACCCGCGGTGTCGCATCACGCGAGGCGGTCGGCCGAGCGGAGCGTAGGCGAACCAGCCCGCAGCCGAAGGAGGTGACGGCGGACCAGCCTGCTCGTCGCCAGGATCACGGCCGATCCCGAGCAACGCTCGGGTCAGCCCCGCGCCCTCGTCAAGCAGCAGGCCGAGCGCTTGGGATACATGATCTACCATCCTCCGCCGGCACCAGCTCGTTGATCGCCTCAAGGAAGCGCTGAAACGTCCCAGCGAACGCCGCTACGTCCGACCGCTCCACGCCGCTGAGCGTACAGGGACAGTTCGAGAGATATGAGCCCCCATGCACGCGATGGCTCACCCAGATCCAGCGACCGGCCAGCACCCGCGCTTAAGGCTGATCACGTTCAACAGCGCCTCACCGGCCCGGTCTCGCCATGATTCACAGCTGTCCTCTGAGGCTTGCCCAGCGGACGCCGTCGAGTTCCTCGCTAGCGACGCAGCCGTGTGACTAGGCCGGCCCTCGACCGCTTTGATCGCTAGCCGGGCTCGCCGTGCGCACGTGCTCGTCGAAGAAGGCGAGCATCCGTCGCCAGCCGTCCTCCGCGGCGTCGTCGTCGTAACCCACTGCCAGCGGCGTCGGCACCCGCGCAAGCCAGCCCTGCCAACCATCGACTCGCGAGAAGAACGAGTGGCCGGCTCCGTTGTACGTCTTGACGTCGTGGGGCACGCCCAGCGCAGTGAGGTGTTGCTCCAGGCGTTCGGCTGCGTTGCGCCCGTAGACGCGGTCCTTCGCGCCGTAGCTCGCGACAACCGGGCAGACGCCGTCCAGGCGCGAGCGATCCTTGGGCACCTCGCCGTAGTTGACGGCGGCAGCCCGGAATCCGGGCTGCGTCCCGGCGATCAGCGCGAAGCCCCCGCCTTGGCAAAAGCCGGCCACGGCGATCCGCTCGGAGTTGACCTCGGGTCGCGTCGCGAGCGCCTCGCGCGCCGCGAGGATGTCCGCAATCTCACGCGCGACGCTACCCCGCAGCATGTCGACCATGACCCGGCTGAGGCAGACGATCCGAGAACCGTGCGAGTAGAGGTCCGGGGCCAGAGCGACATACCCGGCATCGCCGAACCGCCGCGAGACGCGGCGGATGTCGTCGTTCAGGCCGAACGACTCGTGCAGGACCAAAACACCCGGGCACGGCCCGTCGCCCTCGGGCGCGAACAGCTCCGCACGCAGCACCCCGCCGTCGGCGAGGATCACATCAATCTGCTCCGCCGGTAACGACACCGGCGCCACGATAGCGGCGCGGCAGCGAGGCGCAGCCGACGCGGCTTCGGGTTTCCCCTCGGCCGCGCTGTGGTTCGCTGCGACTGCCGTCATCTTGTTGCTACTCCTGATGTGCGAGATCGATTGGCTGGCTGGGACATGACCGACGTCGGCTCTGCATCCGAAGTGGCGACGCTGATTCTGACCGCACGCGTGGGCGCGGCTGCCTCGCGCCGAGCGGCATCCTTCGCCGCGGTTCTATTTCGGGCGTTTCGAGCCTCGCGCCGGATGTCGGCCGCGCGGGCTTCTGCGAGGAGTGTCAAGAGGTTGTGCATGGCAGTCAAGGTCCCACTTGGGGTCCAACCCAAACAGCCGGGCAGCCGGACTATTTGCAGTTACTGCTAGCCGGTAGCGATCCAGCTTGCAGAGAGGAGGGCTGCCGACGGCCGGTTATCTCTCGCCGTCGGCTAGCGCGAATGCAGGTAGGTCAGTACCGCGAGCACGCGGCGGTGGTCGTCGGGCGACTGCGGGAGGCGCAACGTGCCGAGGATGCTCTTGACGTGTTTCTCTACGGTGTGCTCGGTCACGAACAGCTGTTGTGCGATCGCTTTGTTGGAGCGTCCTTCGGCCATCAGGGCCAGGACGTCGTGCTCGCGTTCGGTTAGGTGCTCGAGCGGGTCGTCGCTGCGTCGTGGTCGGCCGACCAGTTGCTCGACGACTATCGGATCGAGCGCGGAGCCGCCGTGCCCGATGCGCTCGACGCTCGAGGCCAGCTCCGCCAGGTCCGATACGCGTTCCTTCAGCAAGTAGCCGATCCCGTCGGTTCCGTCCGATAGCAATTCGAGCGCATAGCTCGCGCGCACGTGCTGCGAGAGGACAAGGACGCCCGTTTCGGGCCACTGCTGCCGGATTGTTTTCGCTGCTCGGAGACCCTCATCTGTGTGCGTCGGGGGCATCCGGATATCTACGATCGCGACATCGGGCCGGAGCTGCTCGACAAGCGCGAGCAGCTCGTCGGCGTCCGCAGCAACGCCAGCGACCTCGAACCCTGCCTCGGCGAGCAGCCGCGCCAGTCCGTCGCGGAGGATCACAGCGTCGTCGGCGAGGACTATTCGCATGGTATCTCTGCCCGTACTGTCGTTCCCCGCCCCGGTGGGCTGGACACGACCAGCTGCCCGCCGAGTGCCTCGACCCGGTCGGTGAGACCGCGAAGCCCCGAGCCGGCTTCCGCGGCGGCCCCGCCGATCCCGTCGTCGGCGACCTCGACGATCAGCCGGTTTCGCTCGCGCGACGCCGCCACCCGAACCTCGCCTGCGTGGGAGTGCTTGACCGCGTTGGTGAGCGCCTCGCTGACCACGAAGTACGCGGCGCCCTCGACACGAGGAGGCGGACGCGCGTCGATCGAGAGCTCGAGGTGCACCGGGAGCGCCGCGCGGTCGGCCAGCTCCTCTAGCGCAGCGGCGAGGCCGCGCTCTGTGAGCACCGCCGGATGGATTCCGTGACTGAGCTCGCGGAGCTCCTCGAGCGCCGCTGTTAGCGCCGCTCGCGCCTCGCGCGCGATCGGCTTGGCGGCGTCGGGCTCGGCGGGCAGCTTCGCGTCCAACAGCCCCAGCGACATCGCCACCGACACCAATCGCTGCTGCGTCCCGTCGTGAAGATCTCGCTCGATCCTTCTGCGCTCGGCCTCCGTTGCGTCGACCAGCCGAGCGCGCGAGGCCTGGAGTTCCCCAAGGCGAGCGCGTAGCTCCGCCTGCAAGCGCTCGTTCTCGAGAGTCAGTGCAGCAGCGGCACAAACCGAGTCGATCAGCTCGACGTTGTCCTCGAGTGCGCGGTCGTGCACCAGGGCGGCGATCGGCTGACCCCCTCGCTCGATGACGGTCGTAATCCGGCCCGCCCCTGGCTCCGGCAGCGCGACCGGTCTCCCATCGCTGTCGACGTAGCGCGCTCCCGCCGGAAACCAGTACGTGACCTCCAGCGAAGGGTCGCCCAGCGCGCGAGCCAGCGCCTCCCGCAGGTCGGTCGCCACCTTTCGTTCACCAAGCTCGACCACCAAGCCGGCAACCGCCGCGCGCGCCAGCCGCCTCTGAAGCAGCACGAACACCATGCCCACCGGAAGCGTCGCGAGCGCCACGAACAGCACCTGCTTGGGGACCTCGCCGAGGGGGTGACCAAGCGCGTCGTTCATAACCGACACCACCACTGCCGCTAGAGTCGCGCCTCCCGCCCACACCACCGGGGCGACCGTGCGCCGTTGCAGCGCACTGGCCCGGCTCCACCGTGCCACGATGAGCGCGAGCGCGATTAACACGAGCGACACCCCGCCGATGCGCTCCACCTGAGCCAGCCCGCTCGCAAGCACGTCGTTCCGAGTGACCTCGAAGGCATTGGCCGGGCATGCGCTGCAAAGAACCGAACGCGAATCGGAGAACAGCAACGAGGCCAGTGCGACCACCGTGACCAGAGTGGCCCCGGACCAGATCAGCAGACGCTCGAAGCCGGTCTGCAGCCGTCCCGAGGGAAACGTCAGCACGAGATATACGAAGCCCACGAGGTACACGGCCTGGATAGCTGTTCCGATGCTGAACAGCAGGCTCTGGTCGGCATCGGTAAGAAAGCTCGCAAACCACGCAAACCCGGTGAGCACCATGACCTTCCCAAGCCGGTTGTCCGGGCGGACCCGGCAGGCGGCTAGCCCGCTGCCGATGAACGACCAGCCGACGAGCAGCGCCAGCGGCGCCGGCGCGGTCTGGTACGGAGTGAAGGTGCGTTGCGCGGCAAGCCACGCCGCCGCCGCTCCGGCCACAACCGCCGCGATACCGACAGACGCTTGCTTTGTCCTCACGTCCCCCCAATGGCATAGGGTGGACGGGCCATAAGGTCCCGTGTACGCCGGACACGGTGTCAGGATCAAGGCAGCGTGTCCAGCCGGAGAGCCGGAATCCCGGTGGGTACGGCTACCCGGTAGAGACATGACATCGCGCCTCGGATCGCTCGCGTGCGTCTGGGACAGGATTGTCGGAGCTGGCCATGCACGGCCTGTTGGAATGTCCGGCCGTTGGGGCTACCGACGGTGCTTGGCCCGGCGCAGTCCATGGCAAGGATTCTTTGGTTGCTGCGGGCGACTCGAGCTTGGTCCGCGGGAGCCAGGCCAGCCACCGCGGTAGGTACCAGTTCCAGTCGCCGAGCAGCTTCATCGAGGCGGGGAGCAGCACCGCACGGACGACCGTCGCGTCGAGCAGTACCGCGACGGCGAGTCCGACGCCTGCCTGCTTGAGGTCGAGTGAGCTCGCGGTGGCGAACAGCGAGAACACCCCGAACATCACCAGCGCGGCGCTGGTGACGACGCCCGCGGTCCGGGCGATCCCGTACCGGAGTGCCTGGTCGTTGGGCATGCCGCCGTCGATTCCCTCGCGTACTCGGCTGAGGATGAAGACGTGGTAGTCCATCGAGAGACCGAACAGCACGACAAACAGGAACAACGGCAGCCACGAGACGATCGAGCCCGTCGAGTGAAAGCCGAGCAGGCCCTCGGCCCAGTGGTGCTGGAAGACGAGCACGAGGACTCCGTAGGAGGCGGCGACCGACAGCAGGTTGAGCACAATCGCCTTGACCGGGATCACGAGCGAGCGGAAGGTGAACAGGAGGATCAGGAACGCCAGCGCGAGCACGAATGCGATCACGTAAGGCAGCCCCTCCTTCATCTGCTGGGTGAAGTCGACGTCGCGCGCCGCATCCCCGGTGACAGCGACCTTGACGCCGGGCACGCGCCCGAGCGTCTGTGGGATCAGCTCGTTACGCAGCACCGCGAGCGCGGCCTTGCTCGCTGGGTCGTCACCGAGCCCCGATAGCGGCAGCTCGAGCGTGCCGGCGCGACCGTCTACGGTGCCGCCGGATGAGAACGGACGATGCGCGATGCCGCGCGCAGCAGCAAGCGATTCCAGGCGCTGGGCCGCTTGCTCTGCCCTGGGCCGTGCACCCGCGGGCCAGGCGAAAACGACGATCGCGGGTGCGGATGTGCCCGGGAAGTCGCGGGTGATCCGCGCCTGCTGTGATGGGGGAACGGGTGGCGCGGTCGCGTCCGAGCTCGGGTCGGAGACGTGCAGGGCAAGCGCCGGGATCGCGAGCGCGACGAGCAGCGCGACCGAGGCGAGCAGCGACAGCCGCGGGCGCCGCAGGACGCGATCGACGACGGCCGGCCAAAAGCGCGAATCCGTGCCGCTGACGAGGTGCGGCAGGAAGGGGATGCGTCCACGGTCGATGCGCGGCCCGAGCAGCTCGAGCACCGCCGGAAGCACGGTGACCGAGCCTGCGACGGCACAGGCGATCACGGCAATCGTGCCGCTCGCGATGCCGTTGAAGACGTCCGAGCCGATCATGAACTGCCCGGCCATCGCGATCGCAACGGTCGTCCCGGCGACGATCACCGTGTGACCAGAGGTGCGTGCGGTGCGCTCGAGCGCATCATGCGATGCGAGTCCGCGCGCGCGCTCCTCACGTGAGCGGATGACGTAGAAGAGCGCATAGTCGACGCCGACGGCCATCCCGATCAGCAGGACTACCGTCTTCACGCTGGAGCCGAGCGGGAACACCTGGCTGATCGGCCCGAGCAGCCCAAACGCAGCGATCACCGCGGTCGCCCCAAGCAGCACCGGCACGAGAGCTGCTACGAGCGCGCCGAACGCGATCAGCAGGACGAGCAGCGTGACCGGCAGCGACAGCCGCTCGGCGCGCGCCAGGTCGTTGTTGCCACTATCGCTGCTGTTGTCGTCCAGAACGGCTGTGATGTGCGACCCGCCCGCGGCCGCCACGGCCGCCCGCAGCGACTCGGTCGAGAAGGGCCGGCCGATCGGGCCGCCGACTAGCGCCGAATGCGCGCCCGCCGAGACGCTCGTCGTAACGTGCGCGCCGAGCGCGCGTTCCATGTCGGCCGCCACCTCGGTGATCGCGGCGCGGAAGGACCGATCGCCGACACGCAGCGTGTCGCTGTGCAGATAGGCGAACTCGTTCTGGCTGGGTTGCGTTTGGTGCAGCGTCAGCATGCGTTCGGCGCGAGCCGACTCCCCGACCGCACCGCTCTGGAGCTGGTTTGAGCCGGTCAGCGAGAGCGCCGCGACTGCGAGGACGACAAACACGAGCCAGGAACTGATTGCGAGCCAGGGGCGCCGCGCACTCCAGCGGCCGATACTGGTGGGTGATAGACGAGTTCTCATGGACGGTGACAATGCACCGCGCATGCGCGGTTCCCAGCCGGGCAGCGGGAGTCTCGGTCGGTACGGCCAGCCGGTAGGCCGGGTGACACCGATGGCCTGTAAAGCTCGCCGAGCTGCCTCTCGAGACGTAGGCGCGATACGCCTGCGGCCGGATTCACTTCACCTCGCGGTGCGCTATGAACTGGACATGACCGATCAGATCGTGATCCGGCCCGCCCACGCGGGCGATACCGAGTTCGTTGTGAGCCTCGTACCGAGCCTGCTGGAGTTCGGATCCCCGGCCTGGGCAGACGTAGACGCTATGGCGCCGGGATTCGGGGAGGTGCTCGCTAGCACGGTAGGGCGACTAGTTCCGGCGGGTCCGCCAGGTCGAGGACGGATACGCCGACGAGGCGCCTGTCGAGCGCAGCCACCGACACCTTCCCGTCAGCGATCTCCTGCTCAGAGACAGTGAGTTCGGGCGCCGCTTGCAGCAGAAACTCCCCGCTGTAGCCCCAGTGAGCCTTGGATCTCGTGACCAGTTCAGTGAGCTCGGGCGCCTCGGTCGGCCAGGAGGACGCGCGGGTGCTCTACCCGGTGTCCGAGCTCGCGGCGCGCTACGGCGCGAGCGCGCAAGAGGAGACAGCCGACCCGAAGCACGCCTACGCGCGCTTCGAGTCGCCACAGCGGGGGCGACCCGCGTACTGGGGCCGCCTCCCCTGGGCTTAGGTGAGCTGCCCATGAACGTCGTGAACGTCTGAGAAGACGTCTGGGCTCGTGACGTGATGCCGTAGCGCGTGGCGCGTAGTCTTGTTGTCGAGCAAGGAGAGCCGGTTGCGGGTCCGCTACCTAGCAGTCGTTGGTGCAGTCGGTGTGCTTGCGCTGGCGGCGAGTTGTCGCGCGGCGTCGAACGCGTCCCTGTCTGCGGGTGCTGCGGCGCTTGCGTGCCCGGGTCGCGACCGGACGGTGCCAGTTAGCTCCCGGCCGGGGGCGACATCATCGCTAGTGCCTGAAGGCGTGCGCGAAGTGCTGCTGTGCCGCTACAGCGGCGTCGGGCCCCGTCCGGTTCCGGCGCGCGAGGCGTTTCGGCTACTCGACGACCTGCTTGTCACCGAACGCTCGACTGTCAGTTCGCTCGCCTCCCAATTCAACGCTCTGCCCCCGGCACTGGGGGCCGTGGCCTGCCCAGCTGACTTCGGAACCGCGATCATCGCCGTGTTTCGCTACCCCTCCGGCGCCGAGGATCCGGTCAAGGCCGGCCTTAGCGGCTGCACGCTTGTCACCAACGGCCACCGCACTCGCACCGCCGCGTCCGTCGCGGGATCACGGCTGCTCAACCAGCTGAAGGCGATGACCTCCGGCACTGGGGTGGGAATCTCGCACAAGGTCAGGACAACCTTGCTGAAGGACGCGCTCCGCAGCGCGCGCAACGCCGGCGACCCACACCCATACGACATCGAGGCCGTCAAGACCACATATCTCGAGGCCGAGTCGCTGTTCGGTCCCGACCGGAGCTACGAGATACAGAACTGGGCACCCGTATATGTCTTCGCCGAACGCGGCAAGTTCACCGCGTATCTTTCAAGCCCACCCGCCGGCGCAGCGTTTCCGACCGGCACGGTTGAGGGTGCGATCCTCACCCCGTCCCTCAGGGTGACCGATGGCTACCTCAGCAATCACTACCCGCAATTGCGGGCCGCCGGCAAACCCGTGCGCCTACAGTGAGAAGGCCCCGCGCCGACCACTTCCACGCGATCACGCCCGTGCCGCCACGCTGGAGCTCGCCCAGGCACCGCACCCGCGCTCTGGTTGTCACCGTCTCGGGCTGACCGTGTGTGGCGGACCTAACCGCGAAGGAGATCATCGCGGAATCGAGCAGGGTCAGGCCGACGAGGATCGCGGCGGCGAGGGCGTCGCTCATCGCTTGTTCTGGATGCGCTCGGCGTGGTGGTGCCATGATTGCCGGCAGAAGATCGAGGCCTGCTGCCCGAGCGTCGCGCCGAAGCGAGCGCCCAAGCCAGCGCCCAAGCCCTGAAGCCTTATGTGATTGCGGCAGGCGCTCCGGATGAAGGTGGAGGAACCCGTGGCACGCGGCGCCGTCTGGTCCTCCACGTTTAGCGCGCGCCGTCAGGCCGCAAGTTCGTCGACGGCGTCCGCGGCGCACTCCGAGCACAGCGGATTCGGTGGAATTCGCGGATTGGCGCAACCCGGTGTCTGGCAGGTTGGTTTACGCCCCGTCCGCACCTCGAGCTTGCTCTCAGCCAGGAACTCGGCGCGGATGCGGCGCAGCTCCTCGAGATGGGCGGCGCAGAAGCGCTCGCCCTCTGCGGCCTGCTCTCCACACTTTTCCCCGCTCATGCATCGCACGAGTCGCTCATCGACCAAGCACGCTGATGTCTTTAGCCGCACTGCGGTGACCGATCAGTTTCGGCCACGAGAAGGGCCTGGTCGTTTTACGTCACTTCAACTGGACACGTGCTTGAGCGCCTCAGGTGCTGATGCCAGTCAGCGGGGTGTCCGCTCTCCGAGCCTTGACTCCCTTGGCGCGGTACAAGGAACGTGAACGCCTTCATGCCCTCCTCCTTGGCTCAGGTTGGCACGCTGACATCGTCAGTGGGAGGCAGTCCCTCGCGGCGGACGACATGCAACGCCCAGCCGGTCACCATCAGGCCGACTCCGTAGAAAATAAAGCCGAGGCCGGCAATCAAAGCGAGGGTCGTGTACCCGATATGGGGGCTCGCGACAATCGCGATGCCTGCGATCACGAGAACGCCCGCCACCACGATCCGCCACAGGCGATGGTCCTCGGCGTCGAAGGCGGCAATGAAGCGCACAACGCCAGCCGCGATCAGCCAGATGCCCAGGATCAGCGCGACCGCCCTGACCCCGCCGAGCGGATGGCGAATCAGCAACACCCCCGCGATCACGCTCAGCACACCAACCAAGGCCAACAGGCCCCGGTTCGGTGAACCGCCGATCAAGGCGCCGGCAAGCCAGACGATGCCGTCGACGAGAACGAAGATCCCGAAGATCACCGCAAGCGTCGCCAGGCTGTTGCTTGGCTTCGCTAGGACGACGACGCCCGCAACGATGCTCAACACGCCCATCAACATCGCCAGCCACCAGCCCCAGGTCAGCTCGTGCAGCTCGTTGGACCTGACAGACCCATCAGACACAGTCGACCTCCTTGAATGACGACGACCGACCAACTCGAGCCAGGCATACCACCACAACCTCGATGATCGCGCTCTTCCGACGCCGCAACGTCACCCCGAACGGGTGAACATTCCATCCCGCGCTTGGGCTACGAGCCGGCGGCTTTCCGCATCGGAAACAGCATCCGCCGACGGTACCGCCCCAAGCTCGGCCGACTCCGTGTCCAGCCCACACGCTCAGCACGGTGCCGCGAAAGCTCTATCTGCTGCTCGTCTTGTGGATCATTGCGATGGTGGCTCCCTCATCCGGATCAACTGCTCCTCCTAGTCGACAGCGGCGCTGGCCCACAGTTTGACCGTGCTGATCATCGGCTGGTGTCGTTCCTGGAAGGCTTGGGCGCGGTGTTGATCATGCCGGCGATCGTCGCGCTCGTGGCGTCGAACTTCGGGAAGTCAAGCGCGTGCCGCTTTTGGGTGATTGCAATGGCCATCCAGCGCCGATTGCTCGTCAATCCGACGATCAGAGCGCCGGCGGCACTCGCCGATAGCGCCGGCGACGCAACCAGACTCCCTCGATCAACAACACGGGCACCGCGCACAAACCGATAAACACGATGACGAGGATCGCCGGCCCCAGCGCGATGCCGATCACGAACACGATTGGCAGCGCCAGCACCAAGGCCACGATCCCAATGAACACTCGCATGGAGATTCACCTCCTTTCACCGTCTTGCCAGCCAGAACCTAGGCCGAGGCGACCCGCTCGTCATCCGTCATAGCGCGCAGGCCGAGTGCATGAGACTACGCACGGACGTCCGCTGAGACGGCGGCTAGCGGCCGGGCGGGCCAGAAACTGGGGGGTCGCAATCTCGCTCCGACTCAGACCCGCCTTTGCGCCGGACGGTGGTAGACATGGGGTATGGCGCAACAGCATCGCGTCCTAATGCTGCTGCTGCATCCTGGAACGCCACGAGATAGAGAGGCTCGCGAGCAGCTTGCTGCGGCGCTACCTGATGCCAGCATCGGCACACCGGACGACGAGGGAGTCTTCGAGGTCAGCCTCGATGTGGAGGACCGCGAACAGGCACTCACACGCGTGTGGGATGCCGTCGCCGCTTCAGGCGTCGATGATCATGTCGCGTTTCTCGAGCATCCCGATCTGCCCGAGCACTGGAGATTCCGAAGCGGGCGCCCAAGCAGCTGAGCGGTCCGCACGCCGCGCAACACCGAAAGCGCTGGCACACGGCCCACGAGCGCACCCGCGCACGAGCATCTACACGCGCGTGAAGCTCGCCGCCAACTTCTCGACGACGGACTGCAGGCGCGAACCGCGCGCCGCACGCCGCTGTCGCTTTGCGCCGATGTCGCGCGCCATGTCCTGCACCATCTCGAGCGCGTTCTCGCACCCGAGCTCCTGAGCGTGGGGCCGAGCGGCGTCGAGCAGATGCGCGAGTTGCTCCGTGGCAGGGACTCTCGTCTCGAGAACCGGATCGGCTGGACCCGTCCGCGGGTCCGGCAACAATCTCACTCCTCGCACGGCTGACTACCTCCTGCCGAGAGCTTCGCGCCGGACGGACGTGAAGGGATCGGCCCGAGGGCTCGACATCACCCTCGAATATTGGCCCCCTGGCCAATGCCGTTGGGGGAAGAGCCCAAGAAATTTCCGGAAAGAGCGATGAGCGTGACTCAACCGACCGAGAGCGAGGAGCCTTGCGGCCGACATCGCCCCTGATCGCCGTGACGACATCGGAGATGCGGTCGAGCCACCCCGTGACCGCGACGCCCCAGGGAGACCCGCCTCAGCAGGAGATGGCGCTCGGGATCAGGTACTTGACCGCGATCGAGGCTGCCGGTGGTGTCCCGGTTGTCGTCCCGCCGCTGCGGCCCGAGACGCATGAACCGTTGCTCGACCGGGTTTCAGGACTGTGTCTTTCGGGCGGCCCAGATCTCAACCCTGTCGTCTACGACCAACGTCGGCACGAGCTGCTGGGACCCACGTGGCTCGAGCTCGATGACTTCGAGCTGGCCTTGGTCCGAGCCGCCGACGAGCGCCATCTACCGATACTCGCGATCTGCAGAGGACTTCAGGTCTTGAACGTCGCGCGGGGAGGAAGCCTGCACCAGCACCTGCCGGACGTCGTTGGTGACCGCATCAACCACCGCCAAAGAGAGCCCGGGCACCAGCCGACGCACTGGGTGACGGTGAGCAGACCGAGCCGGCTGGCCGGGATCCTCCAGTGCCGCCGGACTCGGGTCAACTCGTTTCATCATCAAGCAGTGGCGAGGATCGGCGAGGGGCTGGTCGAAACGAGTCGCGCTGGCGACGGGACGGTCGAGAGCCTGGAGGCGGTCGACCGACGCTTCGTCGTCGCCGTGCAATGGCACGCAGAGTGTCTCGTTGACCGCGCCAGGCAGGCCGCGATCTTCAGCGCCTTCATCGAGGCAGCCCGCCGGTTCGAGTGCGGCGAAAGTCTCCTGCGGGTCGCCTGAGTCAGCGGACCGCTCGACCGCGCCTACGCGTCACCCACGCCAGCCGCTCGACACCTTCATTAGACTCGCCGCGATGGCTCGGTCGCGCAGCTCGAGGTCCCTGCTGCTGCTGACTCTGCTCGCGCTGGGGACCATCGCGGTTGTGCCTGCGCGTTCGCTCGGATCGAGCGCGGGCACGGTCACCCCGACGGGGGCCGAACGCGCCGCGATCCTCAAGGCCTTCGGCGATCCGAAGGCGGCCGCGCCCTGTCTCGTCGTCCGCCTCGCGGCCTCGAACCGCGACTACGGCACCGTAGGTTTCCGGGGGGTGAGGAGCTGCCAGCGCTGGGCCTTCAACGGCGTGAACGTGTTCAAGCGCAACCGGGATAACCGCTGGAAGCTCATCTTCGCGGGCAGCGGCTACCGCTGTCCGGTTGCGCGGATCCCGAGGCTGGTCCAGCGCGACCTCGGCGTTTGTCCATAGCGGACACAGGGGTAGTGCGGGTGAATGCACGCAACTGCCATCACCGCCGAGGTCCCGCAGCCGACCGAGGCTCCCACTCCCTCGGTTCCGAACGCACCGGTCTCGCCCGCGGTGCCGGACCCGCGAACGCCGGAGGCTCCCGAGGAGCCCGCGACGGCGCCCGCCCCGGTGGAGCCCGCCACGCCGGCCGTGCCCGAGCCGGGTCCCGGTAAGGAGCCCGAGCCGGATCCGGCGGAGCGCCACTAGCGCTCAGCCGCCGAGACGATGATCTCCGCCACCCGCGCCGAATAGATCTGCGGCAGCAGGTGGTTGGCGCGCTCGACCTCGACGAGCTCGGCCCCGGGGATCTGCGATGCGAGGAGGTGCGCGGAGGCGCGCGGCACGATCGGGTCCTCCGTGCCGATCACGATCGTCGTCGGCGCGGAGATGGCGCCAAGCCGCTCCTCGAGCGTGGGCAGCTCCCGCATCAGCGTCCGCTGCTCGAGCATGAACGTTCGCCACGTTGCCGGGGCGATCAGCCTACGGCCGGCCGCCTGCAGGTAGCGCTCGTCGAGTGACAGCCGCTCTGCGACCGGCCGGCGCAGAGGGCCGGCGCTGAGAGCCGCGCCCGCGGCCGCAAGTGCCGAGGACGCGAGGACGTCCCCGAGCACCGGCGTCGCCAGGACGTGGTCGAGCGGGTTGAGCGAGGCGACGTTCGCAGACGGCGCCACGAGCACCAGCGCCGCCACACGATCGGGACGGTCCGCGGCCAGCCACGCGGCGACCGCTCCGCCGAAGCTGTGGCCGACGACGACGGCTCGATCGACACCCACAGCGTCCAGTTCTGTCGCCGCGGCCTGCGCATTGCCCGCCAGCCCACGCGGTTCACGGCGCCCGTCCCAACCCGGCCGGTCGAACGCGATCGTCTCCGCGCGCTCCCCGATCACCGCGCGCACACCCTCCCAGTCGCGGGCAGCACCCGGCTGGCCGTGTAATAGCAAGATCGGATCGCGATGCGCCCCTCGCATGGGGCGCATGGTAGGGAAGGCCCGCTCAGCCCTAGACTTTTGACAGTGACCTCAGCGCTCCGCTCCGAGGCGCTCGAGCCTCTTCGCGCGAATCCGGCGCGCTCGGCGATCATGTTCGACATCGACGGCACCCTGGCGCCGATCGTCGACCAGCCGGCGGATGCGCGGGTGCCCGAAAGCACCCGGCAGCTCCTGATCGCGGTCGCTCGCCGCTATGGCGCGGTGGCCTGCGTCAGCGGCCGCCGCGCCTCCGAGGCGAGGGCGATGGTGGCGATCGGGACGATCACGTACCTGGGCTCTCACGGTGCGGAGATGCTCCGCGCAGGGTGGACCGAATCCGTGCTCGACCCGAACCTCGAGGACTGGGTGCGGCGGATGCACGAGTTCGGCCGCGAGGCCGAAACCACCGACCTGCGCCGCAGGCGCGTGCGCGTTGAGGACAAGGGCGCGATCCTGGCGTTTCACTGGCGTGGCGCTCCCGACGAGGAGGCGGCTCGCGCCGCGATCGACGCGATCGCCGCCAAGGCCGAGGCGGCGGGCCTACGCACGCACTGGGGCCGCAAGGTCCTCGAGGTCCGCCCCCCGGTGCGGATCGACAAGGGAGCCGGGATCAAGAGCTTCCTGGACGGAGTCGACGTGGACCGGGCGCTGTATGTCGGCGACGACGCGACGGACCTCGACGCCTTCCGGGCGCTGGGCGAGCTCGTCGAGGAGGGGCATCTGGTCCAGGCCATCCGGGTCGGCGTTCGCTCCGAGGAGGGGCCCGTTGAGATCACGAGCGACGCCGACATCGTGGTTGACGGAACCAAGGGCGTGCACGACCTGCTCTCGATGCTCGTCGCAGACTGAGGGCGACTTGCGCTTCGCGGACTTCCTGCGCACGACCGTCCTGATCAGCGCCGCGGCCGCGACCGCCCTGGCGGCGGTCACCCTCGCGGGCGCCGCCGGCACGGGCGACGATCTGGTCGTTCCCGTGGCCGCGGGCTGGTGGCTGGCGGCGGGCCTGATCGGGCTGTGGCTGGGGCGCCGGGCCGGCACCTCGCACCAGATCGCGACGCTTCTGGCCAGCGCTCGAATGCAGCCCTCGCTGCCCGAGCTCAATCCCGCCCGCACCGTGCTCAACAGGCTGTGGCCACTGCTGTTCTCGACGATCGGGGCCGGCGCGCTCGCCTTCGTGCTTCCCCAGGTGCCCGCGATCGCCGCTGGATTCGCCGTGATCTGGTCGCTGGCATGGCGGCGCCAGGCCTCCGCCGTGACCGCGATCGAGGAGCGTGACGGGGCGCGCTTCTACGTGCTGCGGACCTCCCCAATGAAGCCCATCAGACTTGTCCGCACCCCCGGCTTCCGCTCGAACCTGTTCGAGCTGAACGGAGCCTCCGACCGCGCGCGGCGAGCACGGCCGCGAGCGTAGCGAGCGCCCGTTCCCGATCGACGATGACGACGAGCCACGGAGTCGACGTGCTCGTGGTCGAGCTCGACAGCACGACCGGATGGCGCGCCGCGGGGCGCGAGCTCGTCGAGTCCCTGACCCGGGCCGGCGCGAGCGTCGCGACGGTCGGGACTGGCCCGGTCCCCCGGGTGCGCACGTTCGCCCTCACCGATCTGGTCGAGGCGCGCGCCGCGCGGCGCGCGTGCGCGCGCGGCATCGCCGAGCACAGCCCGACCGCGATCATCTACTGCTCGATCACGGCCGCGCTGCTATGGCCGAGACCGGGCGCGATCTGGCTGGACTCGCTTGCCGCCGAGAACCGCCCGGGTCGTCACGGCGTCTGGCAGCGGCCGGTGGAGCGGCGGCGGATCGAGCAGGCTCCACTGGTGCTCGCGATGAGCCCGCGGGCGCTGGGCTCCTCGGAGGACCCCGCGCGACCCTCCGTGGTTGTCCCGGTTCCCGTCGAGCGCTCGGGACCACTCCCGGCAAACCGGGACATCGACGCGATCACCTACGCGGGCGACCCTGAGAAGAAGCGCCTGGACCACGTACTCGGAGCCTGGAACGAAGCGCGCCGCGACGGGGAGACCCTCCTCGTCGCCGGGCTCGACGGGCTGCGGACGCGCCCCGGCATCGAGGTCGCCGGTCGCCTTGCGCCGGCCGAGTACCGGGCGCTGCTGCGCCGGGCCAAGGTGTTCCTGGCCGCCCCCCGGCGGGAGGACTACGGGATCGCGCCGCTCGAGGCGCTCGCCGACGGCTGCCTGCTCGTGAGCACGCCCGCTCCCGGCCCGTATCCGGCCCTGCAGCTCGCGACGGCGCTCGACCCCCGCCTCGTGACCGATGATCTCGTCCCCGCGATCAGGGCAGCGCTCGATGACCCGCCGCCCGGATACTCCCAGCGGGCGGCCGATCTGCTCGAGCCGTTCTCCCGCCACGCAGTCGACCAGACGGTCGAGCGGCGCGTTTTGCCACGATTGCTGTCTCGATGATCTCCGCCTACATCCCCAGCCCTTCCGCCAACGGGTTCCACGTCGGCCCGTTCTTCCTGCACGCCTACGGGCTCGCCTATGTGTTCGCGGTTGCCGCGGCGATCATCGTCACCCGCGAGCTGTGGAAGCGCGAGGGCGGCGATCCGAACCTCCCCCAGGAGGCCGCGCTCTGGGCCTTCCCGGCGGGCCTGATCGGCGGACGGATCTACTTCCTGATCACGACGCCGAGCCAGATCCCGCCACACTGGTGGGGCCCGTTCGCGATCTGGAAGGGGGGGCTCGGGATCTGGGGCGGGATCGCGGCGGGCGTGCTCGTGGGCCTGTGGTACGTCCGCCGGCGCGGCGTCACCGGAGACCGGCTCAAACTGCTGATGGACTGCGTCGCCCCGGCGCTGCTGGTCGCGCAGGCGATCGGACGGATCGGCAACTACTTCAACCAGGAGCTGTTTGGGAAGCCGAGCACGCTGCCCTGGGCGCTGAAGATCGACCTCGCCCACCGCCCCCCTCACTACCTCCAGTACGCGACATTCCAACCCACCTTCCTCTACGAGATGATCTGGAACCTGCTGCTGGCCGGCGTCCTGGCGTGGCTGGTGCGCCGCCACCGCTTCCGCTCGCCGGGCGTGTTCGCTCTGTACGTCGCCGGCTACTCGGGCTTTCGCATCTTCGAGGAGAACCTGCGCATCGACTATTCGGTGTACGTGCTCGGGATGCGTCTGAACTTCTGGATCGCCACGCTCGTGTGCCTGGCGGGACTCACGTGGTTCGTCGCGATTCAGCGAGGGTGGGGGCTGCGCGGCAAGCAGCCCCCGGGCGCGCCGGGGTCGCGCGGCGAGCCGGGCAGCGTCCAGCCGGATGACTCGGGCGCGACCCGTAAGGCGAGGCCGGACGCCGAGCGGGTCGCATAGCCTGGGGCCAAGACTCCGGGCTCCGGCCGGCCCAAGGCCGTCGCGACTCAGCGCCGCCCGTAGCTACTGGTTGCGCGAACGCATCGCTGCAACCTCGGCCCAGGGCGTCGTGTTCGCGACGTCTTTGGCCGTCAGCCAGCCGCGTCGAGCGGTGGCGATCCCGTAGCGGGCGACGGAGAAGCCCCGCACCCGGTGGGCGTCGCAGTTGATCACGATCGGCACGCCCGCCGCGGCCGCCGCCCGCGCGCCCACCTCGTTCAGGTCACGGCGGTCGGGGCTCGAGTTGATCTCGAGCATCGTCCCCGTCCGGGCCGCGGCCTCGATCACCCGCTCCAGGTCGAAGTCGTACGGCCGGCGTCGCTCGATCTTGCGCCCGGACGGATGGCCGATCGCGTCGACCAGCGGGTGCTCGATCGCGCGAACGATCCGCGCGGTCATCTCGGCGGCGCTCATCCGGAAGGAGGTGTGGACGCTGGCGATCACCCAGTCCAGCTCCGCGAGGAGCTCGTCGGTGTAATCGAGTGATCCATCAGGGAGGATGTTCACCTCCGAGCCCGCGAGCAGCTCGATCCCGTCGATCTCGGTCGACCGGATCCGCGAGATCTGCTCGCGCAGCCGCTCGGGCGAGACGTCGCTGCCGAACCCCATCGTGGCCGAGTGGTCGGTGATCGCGAGGTAGCGATACCCGGCGTCCCGGGCGGCCACCGCCATCTGCTCGATCGAGGCGGTGCCGTCCGACGCGGTGGTGTGACAGTGCAGATCGCCCTGCAGATCCTCCAGCTCGATCAGGTCGGGGAGCGTTCCCGCCAGCGCCGCCTCCAGCTCGCCCCGGTTCTCCCGCAGCTCGGGCTCGATGTACTCCATCCCGAGCAGCCCGTAGACCTCCTGCTCGGTGGCGCACCGGTGCGTCTCTCCTGTGCTGTCGTCGAGCACCCCGTACTCCGAGACATGCAGCTCCTTGCGCACCGCGAGGTCGCGCAGCGCCATGTTGTGCTCTTTGGAACCCGTCAGGTGCTGGAGGAGGTTCCCGAACTGGTCGGGCTCCACGATCCGCAGGTCCACCGGAATCCCGGTGTGCGTCCGCAGGCGCACCCCCGCCTCCCCAGGCGTCGCCGCGGCCTCGACCAGGTCGAGTTCGGCAGCCGCGCGCGCCAGCGCGGCCGGGTCGGTGGCGGTCGCGATCAGATCGAGGTCCTTGACGCTGTCGGTCATCCTCCGCGCCGAGCCCGCGAGCTCGACCCGGTCGGCGGCGGGGTGGGCCCGGAGCGCGGCGACGAGCGCGTCGCCGACCGAAAGCGCCCGGTCGAGCACGAACCGCTGGCGGCGCTCGCCCGCTCCCGACTGCTGCGCCGCCGCCAAGAGCGCCTCCTCGGCCTTGGGGCCAAAGCCCTTCAGCTCGCGAATCCGGTGCTGCTCGGCGGCGGCTCGTAGCGCCTCCAGCGAGTCGATGCCGAGCTCGTCGAACAGCCTCCGAGCCCGCTTGGGCCCGAGCCCCGGCAGGCGGGTCAGCTCGATCAGCCCCGGGGGGAACTTGGCGCGGAGCTTGACCGCGGCGGGGATCGCGCCGTCGTTCGCCAGCGCGAGCACCTTCTCCTGGATCGTCCGGCCGATGCCGGGAAGCTCGGTCGCCCGTCCCTCGCGCGCCAGCGCCGTCACCGAAACCGGGGCATCGCGCACCGCCTTGGCGGCGTTGCGGTACGCCACCACCCGGTGAATGATCGCTCCGTCGAGCTCGTACAGGTCGCCGAGCTCGTCGAGCGCGGCGGCGATCTCGACGTTGGTGGGGTCGCGAGGGGCAGCCGCTGCCTGACTCGGTGCTGGAGGCGGTATCTCGGTTGGTTCTTGGACCTGGCGGGGCATTTTTCGGATAGGCAGTGAAGGCTATTCTTCCTCTTCCAGCCTGCCGCTATACTTTTTGAAGCGAGTCCTCTTCCGATCAAGGAGCCCCCAATGGCAGACACCGTCGCCGAGGTCACCGACAACAACTTCCAGGCCGAGGTCATCGAGGCCGACGTCCCTGTGCTGGTCGACTTCTGGGCCCCCTGGTGCGGCCCGTGCCGGATGGTGGCGCCGGTGGTGGAGGAGATCGCGCAGGAGCGCGGCGACGCGCTGAAGGTCGTCAAGATGAACGTCGACGAGAACCAGGACACCGCGATCAAGTTCAACGTGATGTCGATCCCGACGCTGATCCTGTTCCGCAACGGCGAGGTCGCGAAGACCGTGATCGGCGCGTACCCCAAGCGTAAGCTCGAGGCCGAGCTCGAGCCCGCGCTCGCCTAACCGGGCCTAATCCGATCGAGCCTGCGGTCCGCGTCTACGAGCGCGAGCTGCAGGTCATTCCCCGCTCATCCACGGCCCCGCTCCGCCCAGCCGCTCGGGCGTGATCCGTTGAGCGTCACCAGGTGCGCGAGGTGATCGGACTCGATCACCGCCCGTGCAGATGGGGTAAGGACCGCCACCTACGCCACCGCCACGCCGATCCGCAGCTCGCGGCCGTCGATCTTGACCGGCTCGGCGCCCCCGGGCTTGCGGCCCGCTCGGCTTCCAGCCTCGCTTGATCGGGCCGCGCCCGAGCCATCCGGCTGCGACTCGTAGGCTATGCGCGTGGCGAGCGTCTCGCCCGCGATGTAGTCCTGGTGCGCTCGCGCCGCGAGGAGTAGATCCTCGTCACCCGACAGCGTCAGCTCGATCCGGTCTGAGACCTCGAGCCCGGCGTCCCGGCGCGCGGCCTGGACCGCGTGCACGATCTCCCTCGCCCAGCCCTCGACCTGGAGCTCGATGTCGATCTCCAGCTCGAGCGCGACTGCGTGGGAGCCCTCCCGCTCCACCTGATAGCCCTCCAGCGGCTTCATCGCGACGATCAGGTCATCGGTCGTCAGCTGGTGGTCCTGACCGCCCACGCTGATCCCGACCGTCCCGCCCTCGCGCAGCCTGGCGGCGACCCTCGAGGGGTCCAGCGCGGCGACCGCCGCGGCGACCACCGGCATCTCCTTGCCGAACCGCGGTCCGAGCGTCCGGTAGTTGGCCTTGAGCTCCAGCTCCCCGAGCTCGTCCGCCGCGGAGACGAACCGCAGCTCGCGCACGTTCAGCTCGTCGCGGACGATCGCGCCCATCCGCTCGATCGCCTCACGCTCGAATCCGGTTGCGACGACGACCGCCGCACGCAGCGGCTGGCGCACCTTCAAGCGCGCCGCTGCGCGCGCAGCGAGGCCCAGCCCGACCGTCTCGCGTGCGACCGCCATCTGCTGCTCGAGCTCCCGGTCACGCTCGCCGGGCTCCGGGAAGTCGCACAGGTGAACGCTGTCGTCGGACCCGTCGAGGTTGTCGTAGATCTCGTCCGCCACGAACGGGCAGAACGGCGCGAGCAATCTGGCGACCGTCAGCAGGCACTCCCGCAGCGTCGCAAAGGCGGCCGGATCGCCATCCCAGAAGCCGCGTCGTGAGCGCCGCACGTACCAGTTCGACAGCTCGTCGACGAACGCCGCGATCTCGCGCCCCGCCGTGGTGGCGTCGAAGTCGTCCATCCGCTCGCCAACCACCTCGACCGTCGCCTGCAAGCGGGAGAGCACCCAGCGGTCGAGCTCGCTGCGCTCAGCGTCGCCGCCTGCCTCCGGCTGAATCCCGTTCGCGTTCGCATACAGGACGTAGAACGAGTACGTGTTCCACAGCTGGAGCAGGAACTGCCTCACCGCCTCCCCGATCGTCTCCAGCGAGAAGCGGTACCCGTCCCACGGCTGCTTTGAGGTAAAGAAGTACCAGCGGAACGCGTCGGCGCCGTAGCGGTCGATCACGTCCCACGGCTCCACGACGTTGCCGAGCGACTTCGACATCTTGCGCCCTTCTTCGTCGAGGATCAGCCCGAGGCACAGGACGGTGCGGTACGAGGAGCGGTCGAAGAGCAACGTCGAGACCGCCAGCAGCGAGTAGAACCAGCCGCGGGTCTGGTCGAGCGCCTCACAGATGAAATCCGCCGGGAAGTGCTCCTCGAACACACCGGTCCCGGCGTGGGGCGAGTGGTACTGGGCGAACGGCATCGACCCCGAGTCGAACCACACGTCGATGACTTCGGGCACGCGCGTCATCGACTGGTCGCACTCGCCGCAGGGGAACGTCGCCTCGTCCACAAACGGACGGTGTGGGTCGGTCAGCTCGGTTCCGGCGAGCTTGTTCAGCTCGGCGAGCGATTCGATCGCGCGGACGTGGCCGTTCGCGCAGCGCCAGATCGGCAGGGGCGTGCCCCAGTAGCGCTCTCGGGAGAGCGCCCAGTCGACGTTTCCCTCGAGCCAGTTGCCGAAGCGGCCGTCCTTGACGTGCTCCGGGTACCAGGTGACGGTCTCGTTCGCCGCAAGCAGCCGGTCCCTGATCTGGCTCGTGCCGATGTACCAGGAGGGCTTTGCGTAGTACAGCAGCGGCGTGCCGCAGCGCCAGCAGTGGGGGTAGGAGTGCTCGTAGGTCTCGGCGCGCAGCAGCCTGCCGCGGGCTCGGAGGTCCTCGATCAGGTCGGGATCGGCGTCCTTGACCGCGCGCCCCGCGTAGGGGCCGATGCGCTCGTCGTACGTCCCGTCGAGCCGGACCGGGTTGATCACGTTCAGCCCCTGCTCCTCGCCGAGACGGAAGTCGTCCTCGCCGAACGCGATCGCCGTGTGCACGAGCCCGGTCCCGTCCTGTGCGGTCACGAAGTCGGCTGGCAGCACGGTGTGGCCTTTCTCCCCGTACTCCGAGCCCGGGATGAAGTCGAACGGCGGCTCGTAGCGCACGCCGATCAGCCCGCTGCCGGGAAAGCGCTCCAGCACCTCGGCGCCGGCACCGAGCACGCGCTCGACCAGTGCCTCGGCCAGGATGTAGGCGGTGTCGTCGCCGCCATGCGCCCGGACGTACGTCAGCTCGGGGTCCACCGCCACCGCGGCGTTGGAGACGAGCGTCCACGGCGTGGTCGTCCAGACCAGCAGCTCGTCTCCGCGCTTCGCCGCGCCGTGGCCTGATACGACCGGCAGCCGCACGTACACCGAAGGGTCGATCACGTCCCGGTAGACGTCGGGCTGACCGAGCTCGTGGCTCGAGAGGGTCACCTGATCGCGAGGGCAGTACGGGACCACCTTCAGCTTCTCGTACAGCAGCCCCTTCTCGTGGATCGTCTTGAGGGCCCACCAGACCGACTCGACGTACTCGGAGTCCATCGTCTTGTAGGCGTGCTCGAGATCGATCCAGTGGCCGATCCGCTCGACCATCCGGGTCCAGTCGCCCACGTGACTCATCACCTTCTCGCGGCAGATCGCGTTGAACTCGGCGATCCCGAAGCCCTCGATGTCGCTCTTGGAGGTGAATTCCAGCTCCGCCTCGACCGCCAGCTCGACGGGCAGTCCGTGGCAGTCCCAGCCGCCCTTGCGCTCCACGTAGAACCCGCACATCGTCTTGTAGCGAGGGAAGATGTCCTTGAAGGCGCGCGCGAGCACGTGGTGGGAGCCGGGCGGCGCGTTGGCCGTCGGCGGGCCTTCGTAGAAGCCCCAGGCGGGAGCTCCCTCGCGCCGTCGGATCGACTCCGCGAACACGTCGCGCTCGCGCCAGCGCTCCAGCACCCGCTCCTCCAGCTCGGGGAAGGAGGCCCGCGGATCTACGGGACGATGCGGCGCTGACGGCATGGGCGGGTGATTCTAGGAGCCGCCCCTCCAGCGGCCTCGAGGGGCGGCTGCCCTCCAAGAGCCCGAGGGGGCGGCTCCCCCTCCAGGAGCCTCGAGGGGCGGCTGCCCTCCAAGAGCCCGGAGGGGGCGGCTCCCCCTCCGGGAGCCTCGAGCGCGAGCGTGATGGATTTGCCGCAATAGTTCCGCAAAATCGAACACGCTCGCCGCGCTGGGGGCCATCACCGTGGCGGGAGCGCCGCGGGGCAGGCCCTTAAGCCCGGCGC
>Ga0187814_10000028_pt1 | contig 30758 bp, 28 predicted proteins | sample NC_S_4_FD_132450 | JGI IMG/M metagenome (GOLD analysis project Ga0187814, IMG submission 132450) | Wetland sediment microbial communities from Neuse River Estuary, North Carolina, USA - ASW-S_4 | ecosystem: Environmental > Aquatic > Freshwater > Wetlands > Sediment | place: USA: North Carolina... | reverse complement strand
CGTGTTCGCGACGAAGACCGGGCGAGCGCGCGACGTCGACCTGATCGCGCCCCTGGCGCAGGACCTCGCGGAGTGGCGGATGGCCTGCGGCCGCCACGGAGACGCCCAGCTGATCATCCCGCGTCCCTCCGGCGGCCAGTGGACACGAGAGGACTGGGCCAACTGGCGCCGGCGCGTCTGGCGTCCGGCCGCGATCGAAGCGGGGGTCAGGGGCGATCTGCGGCCATATCGGCTCCGAGGCTCATTCGTCTCGCTGCTCCTCTGGGAGGGCCGCAGCCTGACCTACGTCGCGGAGCAGGCCGGGCATTCCGTCGCGACCCTTGCGCGGCACTACGCCGGGACGATGCGAGAGCTCGAGAGCAAGCCCCGCGTGCCGGCCGTCGAGGCCATCCGGCAGGCCCGCGAGGAAGTCTGCGGGACGCATTCAGGACGCGGCCCCCAAATCCTCGATGACCGGAACTAGCCGAAACCCCAGTAACCACGGGGATGGGCGATGCTGGGCTCGAACCAGCGACCTCCGCCTTGTCGAGACGGCGCTCTCCCAGCTGAGCTAATCGCCCGGGAGGGCCCCTAATGTAGCGTGGCGGGGGTTAGCGGCGGGTACATTTGCCCGATGAGGTGGCGGGCACTTCTGACGCTGATGGTCGTGGGGGCGATCGCGCTCGCGCCGGCCGTCCTGGCGGGCGCCGCGGCCGCAAGCGTTCAGATCACCGTCAAGCCGGAAACTGGCTCGACGCACACGAAATTCGTGGTCAGCTTCATCGCTCCGGAGAGCACGAGCACGGCTTCAACCAACCGCAGCTACGAGGTCAGCGCGAGCCGCAGCCCGCGCAAGGGCTGCCTCTCGAGCGTGCTGCAGCCCGTCGACTCGGCAATCGCCGGAAAGCGCGTCCGGGTGACGCTCGCGCCGGGATCCTCTCGTTCGTGGTGCGCCGGCCCGTACAAGGGCGTGGTCAAGGAGACCGTCCGGCCCAACTGCAGCGCGGGAACGGTCTGCCCGCAGTACATCGCGATTCTGACGGTGGGCACGTTCGCCTTCAGGGTCAGGTGAGCTGAGTGCGGCGGCCACTAGCATCCGCCGCCGATGGAGTTCGAACTTCCAGACGGCGCGGTTCTGTCACTGCCCGACGACGCGACCGGGGCTGACGCCGCAGCGGCGATCGGACCCGGGCTGGCGAAGGCGGCGCTCGCGGTCAAGGTCGAGGGCGAGCTTAGCGACCTGGCTCGGCCGCTGGCCGAGAGCGACGGGGCGGGGGAGCGGAGGAAGCTCGAGATCGTCACCGACCGCAGCGGCCCAGACGCCCTCTGGCTGATCCGCCACGACGCAGCGCACGTGCTCGCGGAGTCCGTGATGGAGCTGTATCCGGGGGTGAAGATCTCGATCGGACCGCCGATCGAGGACGGCTTCTACTACGACTTCGACTTCCCCGACGGGGTCACGATCAGCGACACGGACTTCGGGAGGATCGAGGAACGCATGCGCGAGCACATCCAGGCCGACGAGCGGTTCGTCCGCGAGGACGTGACCGTCGGGGAGGCGCTGGAGCGGTTCGTGCGCGAGGGACAGGACTACAAGGTGGAGCTGATCGAGGACCTGGTCAGGGACCAGGGCGTCGAGACGGTGAGCCTGTACGTCAACGGGCCGTTCACCGACCTGTGTCGGGGTCCGCACACCCCCTCCACCGGGCGGATCAAGGCCTTCAAGCTTGAGTCGGTGGCCGGCGCGTACTGGCGTGGCGACGCGAACAACGCGATGCTCACGCGCGTGTACGGAACGGCGTTCTTCTCCGAGCGAGAGCTACAGGAGTACTTCGAGCGGCTCGAGCAGGCGCGCGCGCGTGACCATCGCAAGCTCGGACGGGAGCTTGATTTGTTCTCGTTCTCGGAGCTCAGCCCGGGCTCCCCGTTCTGGCATCCGGCGGGCCAGGCGATCTGGAACGCGCTGGCGCACCTCTGGCGCGAGCAGAACTCCGCACGCGGATACCAGGAGGTGCACACCCCGATCCTCTACGACGTGGAGCTGTGGAAGCAGTCGGGCCACTGGGAGAAGTTCAGGGAGCACATGTATTTCACCGAGGTGGAGGGGCGGCAGATGGGGCTCAAGCCGATGAACTGCCCGGCGCACATTCAGATCTACAACACCGCCCGGCACTCCTACCGCGACCTCCCGATCCGCATGGCCGAGCAGGGGCTGGTGCATCGTCACGAGCCGAGCGGCACCCTGCACGGGCTTCTTCGTGTGCGACACATCACCCAGGACGACGCCCACATCTTCTGTCGCGAGGATCAGATCGAGGAAGAGGTGATCGGCTGCCTGGACTTCGGCTTCTACCTCTACGAGCTGTTCGGATTCGAGCCGCGGGTCGAGCTCTCGACGCGGCCGCCGAACCGGATCGGCACCAATGAGATGTGGGATCGGGCGGAAGGTGCGCTGAGCGGGGCGCTCGAGCACCGGGGGCTGGCGTTCGACGTCAACGAGGGCGACGGCGCTTTCTATGGCCCCAAGATCGACCTCCACATGACCGATTCGCTGGGGCGCTCCTGGCAGCTGGGCACGATCCAGCTCGACTACGCGATGCCGGCACGGTTCGAAATGACCTACACCGGAGCCGACAACGCCGAACACACTCCGGTGATGATCCACAGGGCGCTGTTCGGCTCATTCGAGCGGTTCATCGGGATCCTGATCGAGCACTACGCGGCGGAGTTCCCGCTCTGGCTCGCACCCGTGCAGGCGATCGTGCTGCCGATCGCCGACCGCCACCTCGAGTACGCCTCCTCGGTGCTCGAGCGGCTGCGTGCCGGGGGCCTGCGGGCCTCGCTCGACGAGCGGGGCGAGTCCGTGGGACGCAAGATCCGCGACGCCGAGCTTCGGAAGATCCCGTACATGCTCGTCGTCGGCGATCGCGAGGCCGAGAGTGACGAGGTGGGCGTCCGCGCCCACCGCCACGGCGACGAGGGCTCGAGTGGGGTGCAGGAGTTCGTCCAGAGGCTCCGCCAGCAGGTTGAAAGTCGCTCGATGGGGTAGACACCCGCCGCTATACTCGGAGGTGTTGATTCAACAGCTTCATCACACCCGGCCCGGCGCCGCTTGACCACAGGACGCCACCGCAGCTAGTGCCGGTCCCTAAGAAGTTTGACCGGCGACCCCCGGAGCGGGACCTGACTCGGATCAACGAACGGATTCGCGTGCCCGAGGTGCGCCTGATCGGCGAGGACGGGAAGCAGATCGGGGTGGTCAAGACGGAGGAGGCGCTCGCCTATGCGCAGGAGCGCGATCTCGACCTGGTCGAGGTGGCGCCCGATGCCCGGCCACCCGTGTGTCGCGTGCTCGACTACTCCAAGTACAAGTACGAGCAGGCCCAGAAGCAGAAGGCGGCGCGCAAGCACCAGCAGCAGATCACGATCAGGGAGATCAAGTTCCGCCCCAAGATCGCCCAGAACGACTACGACACCAAGAAGGGGCACGTTCGCCGCTTCCTCACCGGCAAGGACAAGGTCAAGATCACGATCATGTTCCGTGGCCGTGAGGTCACCCATCCCGAGAGGGGGACCGCCCTCCTGGACCGGCTCGCGGAGGACGTGTCGGACGTCGGGGTGGTCGAGCAGTCCGCGATCCAGGACGGCCGGAACATGACGATGCTGCTCGCGCCGTCGAAGGCGGTCCTCGCGGGGGACAAGGCGGACGGCGCCGAGCGGGCGCAGGAGGGCGAGAAATCGCAGGATGGCAGCCCGGCGGAGACGGGCCCCGGGGCCGACCATCGCCCGGCCGAGGTCCCGCAGCAGCCATCCCGGGCCGCCGCAGACGCCGCTGCCTGAGCCTGGCCCTCGGGCCGCCTGGGCCTGGACCTCGGGGCGCGCACTCGACCCTGGCCTGGGCAGATCGTCTGCTTTACTAAGCGTCCCGCTATGCCCAAGATGAAGACCCATTCCGGGACGAAGAAGCGCTTCAAGGTGACCGCCACCGGCAAGGTACGCGGCCGCAGCGCGTTCTCCAGTCACATCCTCGAGAAGAAGTCCCCCAAGCGCAAGCGGCGGTTGGCGCGCCCGGCTGAGATCTCGCCGCATGACGAGAAGCGGGTGAAGATCCTGCTCGGCGCAAAGCACCGGAGGGCCAAATGACACGTGTGAAGCGTGGGATCCACGCGCGCAAGAAGCGCCGGGCGACGCTGGAGCTCGCCAAGGGCTATCGGGGAGACGCGAGCCGTCACTACCGGGTGGCCAAGGAGGCCGTCCTCAAGGCGGACCAGTACCGCTATCGGGACCGGCGCAACCGCAAGCGCGACTTCCGCCGGCTGTGGATCACCCGGATCAATGCCGCCGCGCGGCAGAACGAGATGTCCTACTCGCAGTTCATGCACGGGCTCCAGCTCGCGGGCGTCGAGCTCGATCGCAAGATCCTCGCGGATATCGCGGTCCGCGATGCCGACACCTTCCGACGCTTTGCCGAGCGCGCCCGCGAGGCGCTGGCGGCAGGCTGAGCGACAGCCAGGCCACCAGCACCGCCACCGGGCGCCGCTCCGACAGGACGGCGCCCTTTTTTGATTCTAAGAGCGAGCATGCGAGCTAATGACCATCACCAGCAGTCACAACCAGAAGCTCAAGGAGATCCGCAAGCTCCGTCAGCGGCGGCGCTGGCGCGAGCGCTGCGGCCGGTTCGTGGCTGAGGGCGAGGACATCCTGGCCGCCGCTGATGCCGCCGGCTGGAAGCCCGTAGAGCGCTACTGTGCCGCCAGCAGCGGGCTGCCGGGCATCGAGGTCGCGCCGGAGCTGCTCGCCGCGGCCTCGGGGCTCGGCTCGGGAACGCGCACGCTCGCCGTCTACGACGAGCGCTGGTTCCCGGCGGCGACCGGGCCCGTGTGCGTCTACCTCCACGGGCTTCACGACCCGGGGAACGTCGGGACAATCCTGCGCAGCGCGGAGGCGTTCGGCGCCTCCTCGGTAGCGCTCGGCCCCGGCACTGCAGATCCCTTCAGCCTCAAGGCGGTGCGCGCAAGCATGGGCGCGGTGTTCAGTGTGCCGCTGGTCAAGGACTCGGCCGTGAGCGAGCTGCCGGGCGCCAAGATCGCCCTCGTCCCCGCCGAGGGGGTGCCGCTGGACGAACTGAAGCCATCTGGTGCCGCCCCCCGGGACCGGATGGCTTCGCCCGCGGCAATCACAGTCCTAATCGGAGCGGAACGGGAGGGCCTCCCGGAAGCCATCGTTCAACAGGCTGACCACGTCGCCCATATCCCGATCGAGACGCACTCGTTGAACGCGGCGATGGCGGCCACGGTCGCGCTGTACGAGCTCGGAACTAGGATGGCCCGCGAATGACCGAGCAGATCGAGGGCGCGCAGATGGCGAAGCGAATCGCGCACATCAAACGCGCCGCCGAGCAGGCGATCGCGCAGGCTGCCAGCACTCAGGCTCTCGAGGAGGTCCGGATCGGATACCTGGGCCGCAAGGCGGAGCTTCCAAACCTCCTCAGGCACGTCGCGGAGCTCGCCCCCGAGCAGCGGGCCGCCACGGGCCAGGCCGCCAACGAAGCGCGTCAAGCGCTGGAGGCGCTCATCGACAGGCGAGCCCAGGAGCTTGCCGCGCAGGAATTGCAGGAACGGCTCGCGCGGGACCGGGTCGACGTGACCCTTCCGGCGGATCCTCTCCCCTCGCTCGGGGGGCTTCACCTGCTGACCCAGACCCGCAGGGAGATCGAGGATGTGTTCATCGGGCTCGGTTTCGATGTCGCCGAGGGTCCCGAGGTGGAGACGGTCTACTACAACTTCGACGCGCTCAACCACACCATCACCCATCCCGCGCGTGCGCGTACGGACACGTTCTACGTCACCGACGAGGTCCTGCTCCGGACGCACACCAGCCCGATGCAGGTCCGCGCGATGGAGCTCCATCCGCCGCCGCTCTACATCGTGGTGCCGGGTCGCGTGTACCGACCAGACTCGGACGCCACGCACACGCCCCAGTTCAATCAGGTGGAGGGATTGGCGGTCGACACCGACATCACGCTCGCCGACCTCAAGGGCACGCTGCAGGCATTCGCGCGCGCGATCTTCGGAGACCAGCGCGAGATCCGTCTGCGCCCCGACTTCTTCCCGTTCACCGAGCCAAGCGTGGAGGTCGACGTCTCGTGCTTCAACTGCAACGGGGGCGTCACGGACGACGGTGAGCGGTGCTCGGTCTGCAAGGGCACCGCCTGGCTCGAGATCCTCGGGGCGGGGATGGTCGACCCGAACGTCTTCGAGTACGTCCGCGAGAACGGCTACGACCCGGAGCGGGTCCAGGGGTTCGCGTTCGGGATGGGGATCGATCGGATCGCCATGCTCAGGCACGGTGTCCCCGACCTCCGCATGTTCTTCGAGAACGACGTCCGCTTGCTGGAGCAGTACTCGTGATGCGCGCGCCCGTGGAATGGCTGCACGAGTACTGCGATCCGCCTCTGGAAACGGCCGAGCTCGCGGAGCACCTTACGATGACCGGGACCAAGGTGGAGTCGATTTTGCACCATGGCGTCGGCGCGCTCGAGAACTTTGTGGTGGGACGGGTGCTGGAGACAGAGCAGCATCCGGATGCCGACCGCCTCAGCGTCTGCCTCGTCGACGTGGGTGGCGAGACGCCTTCTCAGATCGTGTGCGGCGCCCCCAATGTGGCTGCCGGACAGACCGTCGCGGTGGCCAGGCCCGGCGCGGTCATGCCGGACGGCGTCAAGCTCGGGAAGGCGAAGCTCCGCGGCGTGGAGTCCGACGGGATGATCCTCGCCGAGGACGAACTCGCGATCGGCACTGAGCACGCGGGCATCCTCGTGCTCGACCAGGACGGCGCGCTCACCCCGGGCACGCCGCTGACCGACGTGCTCCCGATCGCCACCGAGGTCTTCGAGCTCGAGATCACCTCCAACAGGCCCGACTGCCTTGGGATCTACGGCGTATGCAGAGAGATGCACGCCGCCACGGGAGCGCCCCTGGCGCCGCCGCCGTGGGCGGAGGACCCTGGACAGGAGGGACCCATCGACGGGGTCACAATCACAGTCGAGTGCCCCGACCTCTGTCCCAGGTTCACGGCGCGCGTGTTCGAGGACGTCGAGATCGGCCCGAGCCCCCCCTGGCTCAAGGCGCGGCTGATGGCAGCCGGACAGCGCCCCATCTCCAACGTCGTCGACATCACCAACTACGTGATGCTGCTGACCGGCCAGCCGCTGCACGCCTTCGATCTGGATCGGGTCGCCGGGCATCGGCTCAACGTACGGCGCGCACACGACGGCGAACAGATCCAGACGCTCGACGGCCAGACGCGGACGCTCGACGACCAGATGGTCCTGATCGAAGATGACGAGGGCCCGACGTCAATCGCTGGGATGATGGGCGGAGCGCGCTCCGAGGTCGGCCCGGACACCACGCGGGTGCTGATGGAGGTCGCCAACTGGGATGGCCCGAGCATCCACCGGACCTCGTGGACGCTCGGTCTTCAGAGCGAGGCCTCGCTGCGGTTCGAGAAGCAGCTCGCGCCCGAGCAGGCGATGGAGGCCCAGGCGGTCGCCACCAGGATGATGATCGAGGTGTGCGGAGCCAGGCTGGTCCCCGGGACCATCGACGTCGGCGGCTCCGGACCGCCGCTCGTGACGATCCGGCTGCGGGATGCTCGTGTCAGCGGCCTGCTCGGTGCCCCGATACCGCGCCCCCGGTGCGCCGAGATCCTAGAGGCGCTCGAGTTCACGACCAGCGACGCAGCAGACGGCCTCGACGCGCAGCCCCCCGCCTTCCGGCGGGTGGACGTGACCCGCGAGGTGGACCTGATCGAGGAGGTCGCCCGGATCGACGGTCTGGAGAAACTTCCCGCCACGCTCCCCTCTCGCCACGGCGCGTACGGCCGGCTTACCGCCAGACAGAAGCTCCGCCGGCGCGCCGCCGACGTGCTCGCCGCACAGGGCCTGCACGAGGTCGTTGGCTGGAGCTTCACCGGCCCCGAGCTCGACAAGCGCCTACGTACGCCCAGCACACCGGCGATCACGCTCGAGAATCCGATGTCAATCGACCAGTCGCGCCTGCGCACCACGCTGCTCGGATCGATGCTCGACGTGGCCCGCCACAACCGCGCGCACGGCGCCGGTACGCTGCGCCTGTTCGAGATGGGCGCGGTGTTCCTCCCGCAGGATGGCAAGCCGCTGCCGCACGAGCCGTACCACGTCGCGGCCCTGCTGACGGGACCGGTGCGGCCCGCGACGTGGCGCCATCCCGACCCTCCCTGGGCCGATTTCTTCGCCGCCAAGGGCGTCCTGCAGGGACTCCTCGACACGCTGCGGGCGAGCTGGAGCCTGGAGCCGGCGACGGAGCCCTTCCTTCACCCGGGACGGGCGGCGAGGATCATGATCGATGACCGCCCCGCCGGCTGGCTGGGGGAGATCCACCCGCTGGTTGCAGCCGACTGGGAGCTCGAGGGCACGATCGCCGCGTTCGAGCTCGATCTCGACTTGGTGCCCGAGCCGCCCACCGAGATCTACCGGGACGTGACCAGCTTCCCGGAGATCCGCGAGGACCTGGCTGTCGTAGTGCCAGAGACCGTCAGCGCCGCCTGGGTGATCGACGTCGTCCGCCGCAGCGGAGCGCCGCTTCTGCACAGCGCGGAGGTATTCGATGTCTACCGCGACGCCGAGCGGCTCGGCGAGCACAACGTATCGCTCGCCCTGCGCCTGCGATACCGCGCCGGAGACCGGACGCTCACCGACGAGGAGGTGGCCCGCATGCGCGAAGCTATCACCGAGGCGCTCGCGCAGGAGCTGGGGGGCAGGGTCCGTGCCGCCTAAGGTCGCCGTGTTCGGCGCGGCCGGCTTCACCGGCGCGCTCGCCGCGCGCCTGCTCTCACGTCATCCGTCGTTCGAGCTGGCGGTCGTGACCGCCCGCAGCGACACTGGCAGGCGCCTCGACGACCTCTACCCGCAGCACCGCGTGCCAATGGTGCTCGAGGAGCTCGACCTCGATCGTCATGGCGAGCTGGACGGCGCGATCGTCGCTTACCCTCACGGCGCGGCGGCACCGCTCGTCAAAGAGCTTCTTGAGCGAGGCATGAAGGTTGTCGACTTATCTGCCGATTTCCGCCTGCGCGATCCCGAGACCTACCGGCACTGGTATCGCGAGCATCCAGCCCCGGAGCTGCTGGATCGCGCGGTGTACGGCCTTCCTGAGCGCTACCGGGAGCAGATCCGCACCGCCGACCTCGTCGCCAATCCCGGCTGCTACCCGACCGCGGCCGTGCTCGCGCTCGCTCCGCTCGCGCGCGAGGGTCTGATCGAAGACGTCGTGATCGACGCCAAGTCGGGAGTGTCCGGAGCGGGGCGTGCCGCCACCGACAAGACCCACTTCGTGTCAGTCGACGAGAACGTCACCCCGTACGGCGTCCCCGGCCACCGCCACACGCCCGAGATCGAGCAGGAGCTGTCTGCTCTAGGCGCCGAGCTCCGGATCACCTTCACCCCGCATCTGCTTCCGCTCGACCAGGGCGAGCTCGTCAGCTGCTACGTGACGGGGGCACCGCGGGCGAGCGGTGGCGAGCGCGCGCTCGAAGGGATCGATCTCGACGAGCTCTACGCCGCCGCCTATGAGGGCGAGCCGTTCGTGGAGCTGGCCGCCTCACCGCCGGGTGTGCGCGACGTGCGTGAGACGAACATCTGCCGGATCTCAGCGCATCGAGATTTGCGCAGCGGCCGAGCGATCGTGTTCGCCGCGATCGACAACCTCTGGAAGGGCGCGGCCTCGCAGGCGGTCCAGAACCTCAACCTGATGTTCGGGTTGCCGGAGGGAGAGGGCATCTCGTGAGCTTCTTCTCCTCGCGCTGGGTGCAGGCTCCCGGGCACGTCGCGCAGTCCGACCGAGGACTGCCCGGTGGCTTCCGCGCCGCAGGCGTCGCAGCAGGTGTCAAGGAGACCGGCGCGCTAGACCTGGGATTGATCGTCTCCGACCGCGAGGGCACGACCAGCGCGGCGCGATTCACCCGTTCGGGCACGCAGTCGGCGCCCGTCCTGCTGTGCCGCGAGCGATGCGACCTGGAGGCGATCCGCGGCGTGGTCGTCAACTCGGGCAACGCCAATGCGTCGACCGGGTTGACCGGGCTCGAAGACGCCGCGAGGATGCAGAGCGCCGTGGCAAAGGCGGCCGGGCTCGCGGCCGAGAATGCGGTCGCGGTCGCCTCGACCGGCGTGATCGGCGTGCCGCTCCCGATCGACGCGATCCTCAAGGGGGTCGAGACGGCGGCGGGGCGTCTTGACGTCGACGGCGAGCGCGAGTTCGCGGAGGCCATCAGGACGACCGACGCGTTCGCAAAGCGCGCCTGCCTGGAGATCCGGCTTGGCGGCGGGACCGTTCGGCTCACCGCCCAGGCCAAGGGCGCCGGAATGATCGCGCCCGGCTTTGCGACGCTGCTCTGCTTCGTGCAGAGCGACGCCGCGCTTTCGCCGCAGACGTGCGACCTGCTGCTGGGGGTGACCGTCAAGCGCTCGTTCGAGCGGATCAGCGTCGATGCCCAGCTGTCGCCAAGCGATACGGTGATCATGCAGTGCAGCGGAGCCTCGGGCGTGCGGATCGAGCCGGAGACCGAGGATGAGCTGCGCTTCGGAGAAGTGCTCGACGCGATGCTGCGTCAGCTCGCGCTCGAGATCGTCCGCGACGGGGAGGGCGCCAGGCGCACGGGGCGGGTGCTCGTGCGGGGCGGCGACCCCGACGCCGTCGACCGCGTGGCCCGCGCCGTGGCCGGCTCCTCACTGGTCAAGACGGCGCTCTACGGAGGGGATCCGAACTGGGGGCGGATAGTGCAGGCCGTGGGAATGGCGATGCCGGGAACCGCCCCCCTCGCGGTCGACGTTGCGATCGAGGGCGTTCAGGTGTGCTCGCGCGGTGCCCACGTCCTCCACGACCCTGACGCGCTCAAGGCGGCCGTAAAGGGACGCGAGATCGAGTACGAGATCGGACTACCCGGTGAGGGCGCGGAGACCGAGCTGTTCTTCTCCGACCTCGGCCACGAGTACGTGACGATCAACGCCGACTACACGACATGATTGCGACCGCACTTACGGCTAGGACCACATGAGAGACGTCGCCACTCTTCTGGAGGCGCTTCCGTACATCCGTGAGTTCCACGGCAAGACGGTCGTCATCAAGTACGGGGGCGCCGCGATGAGCGATCCGGCGCTGAAGGAGGAGTTCGCGCGGGACGTCGTGCTGCTGAAGTACGTGGGGATGAACCCGATCGTCGTGCACGGCGGCGGTCCGGAGATCACCACGTTCATGCAGCGCCTCGACCTGCCCGTCGAGTTCGTTGAGGGATTGCGTGTCTCGGATGCCCAGACGGTCGAGATCGCGAAGATGGTGCTGGTCGGAAAGGTCAACAAGGACATCGTGCTGTTGATCAACCGGCACGGTCAGCCGGCCGTCGGGCTCTGCGGCGATGACGGGCTTCTGTTCCGCGCCACGCGTCAGGCTTCGCCGAGCGGTCAGGACATCGGGTTCGTCGGGCGGATCGAGCGGGTCCACGTCGATCTGCTCAATCACGTGGCCGAGGACTACATCCCGGTCGTGGCGAGCGTCGGCGCCGACCGCGAGGGAAACTCGTACAACATCAACGCGGACGAGGCGGCGGCCGCCGTCGCCCGCGCGTTGTCCGCCTACAAGATCATGTTTCTGACCGACGTACCCGGGTGGCTGCGCGATCCCAATGACCCCACCAGCGTGATCTCGCAGGCCCACCCAGATCTCGTGGAGGCGTCGCTGCGCAGCGCGGGGAGTGGCGTCGACGATCAGGGGGTCTCGGGAGGGATGCGGCCGAAGCTCCAGGCATGCCTGGACGCGATCCACGGCGGCGTCTCGGGTGCGCACATCGTGGATGGGCGCGTCCCGCACTCGCTCCTGCTCGAGCTCTTCACGGACGCCGGCCAGGGCACGAAGATTGGTGCGACTTCATGAGCGGCGTGGTCCGCACTCACGCGACGCTGGCCGAGCTCCAGGAGCTGGAGCTCAGGTACGCCATCCCCACCTACCTCCGCAGTCCGGTCCACTTCGTGCGCGGCGCGGGTGCGCGCCTGTGGGACGAGGAGGACAACGAGTACCTGGACTTCCTCGCTGGGATCTCGGTCCTCAATGTCGGTCATTGTCACCCCCGGGTGGTGGAGGCGGTCCGCGAGCAGGCCGGCCGGCTGACCCACGCGACCAATCTCTTCTACACCGAGCCGGGTCTGCGCCTGTCCGCACGCCTCTCGGAGAGCTCCCTTGGGGGGAAGGTCTTTCTGACCAACTCCGGTGCGGAGGCGATCGAGGCCGCGATCAAGCTTGTGCGCCGGGCACGTCCCCGCGGGAACGTCGTCGTGCTCGAGGGCGCGTTCCACGGACGTACCTACGGGGCGCTGTCGGCGACCCCGCAAGAGTCCAAGCAGGCTCCGTTCGCGCCGCTCGTGCCCGGATTCGTGAGCGTCCGAAAGGATCCCACCGCGCTCGCGGCCGCGGTGGACGGGAACACCGCCGCGGTGCTGCTCGAGCCGATCCAGGGCGAGAGCGGCATCCACGTGCTCCCGCCGGAGCTGCTGGCCGCGGCGCGCGAGGTGTGCGATCGGAGCGGCGCCGCCCTGGTTTTCGACGAGATTCAGTGTGGGATGGGCCGGACCGGGACGCTCTGGGCATACGAGCAGACCGGAGTCGTCCCCGACGCGCTCACCAGTGCCAAGGGCCTCGGAGGAGGACTGCCCATCGGCGCGCTGGTCACGGACGAGCGCCTCGCGGACGTCCTGAAGCCCGGCGAGCACGGATCCACATTCGCAGGAGGTCCCCTCGTCTCATCCGCGGCTCTGGTGGCGCTCGAGATCTGCTCCGATCCCGAGCTGCTCGGGCGCGTGAGGGAGCTGGGGGAGCGGCTGGCTGCGGGGCTCACAGACCTCCCGTACGTCGAGGAGGTGCGCGGCCGCGGGCTGATGGTTGGCATCGAGATGCGCGACGGGGTATCCGCCACGGAGCTGGCACGCCGGGCGTTGCTGGAGCAGCGCCTCGTCGTGAACGCGACGGGTCCGAGCACAATCCGCCTGGAGCCGCCGCTGATCGTCTCGGAGGACGAGATCGACGAGGCTCTGGCGCGACTGGGGACGCTCGCGTGAGCGAGGACTTTCTGCTCCCCACGGGAATGACGGTCGCGGCGGCCGCCCGGGAGCTCGCGGCCGGGCTACATGTTCGCGCAGGCAAAGCACGGTGCTCGCACCGCGCGTACTACGACACGTTCGACGGCCTCCTGCACTCGGCCGGGCTCCTCGCCGTCTGGGAGGACGGTCAGCTGGCCCTGATCGAGCGCGACTCGGATCAGACCCGGGCGAGGCTTGAGATGGAGAAGCCGAACGGACGGCTGTTCGCGAGCGACGTGGAGCCGGGACGCCTGTCCGAAGCGCTGCACGAGCTGATCGACGTGCGTGCGCTGTTACCGCTGGTCGAGATCGACCTCGTGGAGCGGCCGCTCGACGTGCTCGACTCCGAGCGCAAGACGATCGTGCGGATGCTCCTCGAGCGACCGACGCTGGCACGACGGCGACTCGCCCCACGCGTGCACGTCGTGGCCGTGCGCGGCTACGAGGAAGCGCTGCGCGGGGTCAGCCAGATGCTCGGATCCGAGCTCGGCTTTCCGCGAGCGGAGCAGTCGCTCCTCGATGAGGCGGTGATCGCCTCCGGAGGAAAGCCCGGCGGCACGTCCGCGAAGATCGACCTTGCGATCGCCAAGGGCGAGCGCTCGGACCGCGCGGCTGCGGCGGTCCTGCGGGCGCTGCTCGACGTGATCGAAGCGAACCTTGATGGGGCCGTCGCGGACGTCGACAGCGAGTTCCTGCACGACCTCAGGGTCTCGGTGCGACGCTCGCGGGCGGTGCAGCGCGAGCTGCGCACCGTGTTTCCTCCCGAGCGCCTCGCCCATTTCCGGGAGGAGCTCCGCTGGCTCCAGCAGATCACGGGCGACGCGCGTGACCTCGACGTGTACGTGCTCGAATTCGACGCGATGCGGGCGCTGGTGCCAGAATCGCTTCGAGCCGACCTCGATCCTGTGCTGGACGCGTTGCGCCGGCGGCGCACCCGGGCGCATCGCAGGATGTCGCGGGCCCTGCGCTCCGAGCGGACCGCCGCTCTGTTTCGCGAGTGGTCCGCGTTCCTCGACGGGATCGAAGAGCTTCCGCTCGGGGACCGCCCAGACGCTGCTTCGCCGGTCGCGGTGCTTGCCGGAGAGCGGATCCGGAAGGTGTACCGGCGGATGGTCAGGATGGGCGGCTCGATCGACAGCGCGTCCCCCTCCACCGAGTACCACGAGCTGCGCAAGCAGGGCAAGGAGCTCCGCTACCTGCTCGAGCTGTTCGGAGCGGTGCTATATCCAGAGTCCGTCGTCAAGCCGATGATCAAGGACCTGAAGGCGCTCCAGGACGTGCTCGGTCGCAATCAGGACAGGGAGGTGCAGGTCGCGATGCTCCGCTCCCTGTCCGACGAGGTCTCGGCGGCGCCTGGCGGGTCCGCCGCGCTGATGGCGATGGGGGTGCTGGTGGAGCGCCTCGAGGCTGACAAGCACGCGGCCAGGCTGGCGTTCGGCGAGCGCTTCGAGGCGTTCGGGTCGGCGAGTCGGCGACGGCTGGTCCAGGAAACGTTTGTTTGAGCACCGTCCTGGCCACGTACAACATCAAGGGAGGAGTCGGCAAGACCTCGGCAGCCGTCAATCTCGCCTATCTCGCTGCGCGCGGGGGCGCCCGCACGCTGCTCTGGGATCTCGACCCACAGGGCGCGTGCACCTACCTCCTGCGGATCAGGCCGAAGGTCAGGGGCGGTGGACGCAAGCTCGTGCGCCTGAAGAGCGAGGTCGGCGCGCTTCTCAAGGGGACCGACTACGAGGGCCTGGACCTGCTCCCGGCGGACTTCTCCTATCGCCACATGGACCTGGCGCTCAACCGGTTCAAGCGCCCCACCCGGCGGCTGGTACGGGTCCTGGCGCCGTTGCGGGACGAGTACGACTACGTGTTCCTGGACTGCCCGCCCAGCATCTCGCTGGTATCGGAGAGCGTGTTCGAGGCCGCCGATGCGCTGCTCGTGCCGATCATTCCGGCGACCCTCTCCTCGAGGACCTTGGAGCAGCTCTACGGCGTGATCGACGGGGGAGGACCGGGCAAGCCCCGGATCCTCCCGTTCTTCTCGATGGTCGACTCCCGCAAGCGAATGCATCGAGATGAGATGGAGCGGATCCGCGGACGGTGGCCGGGCGTGCTGGAGACGGCGATTCCCGCCTCGGCAGAGATCGAGCGCATGGGGGTGGAGCGTGACGTGGTGGCCTCCTACGCGCCCAACGGAAGGCAAGCGCTCGCCTATCGGATGCTCTGGGACGAGGTGCAGCGCAGATTGGCCGAATACGCTTCGCGACCGCAGTGAGCGACTTCACCTCCCAGCCGATCGCCTCCTACGAGGCCGACCCCGCCGAGGTCCGTCGGGTGCTGCTCCTCTACAGCGGCGGTCTGGACACGAGCGTGATGCTCAAGTGGATCCAGGAGCGCTACAAGGCCGAGGTCATCGCCCTGACGGTGAACCTCGGCCAGCCCGGAGAGGACTTCGAGGCGGTCCGAGGCAAGGCGCTCCAGCTCGGCGCAGTCGGCTGCCACGTGGTCGACGCTCGGGAGGAGTTCGCGCGCGAGTACGTGGTTCGCGCGATCAAGGCAAACGCCCTCTACGGCCTCGGCTACCCGCTGTTCACCGCGCTCGGGCGGCCGCTGATCGCAAAGCTCGCCGTCGAGCACGCCCGGCAGAGCGGGTGCGACACGATTGCGCATGGGTGCACGGGGAAGGGCAACGACCAGGTGAGGATCGAGGCCACGGTCGCGACGCTCGCGCCCGAGCTCAAGGTGATCGCCCCGGTGCGCTCGTGGCGGATGGGCCGTGAGGAGGAGATCGCCTACGCCCGCGAGCACGGGATACCGGTCAAGGGCGGGACCGAGTCCGTCCCGTATTCGATCGACGACAACCTGTGGGGGCGCTCCAGCGAGGGCCGCTGGATCGAGGAGCTGGGACACGCGCCGGAGGACGACGTCTTCCAGCTCGTGACCCGTCCCGAGGAGGCGCCTGACGAACCGGAGATCTTGACGGTGGGTTTCGAACGAGGGGTCCCGGTCGCGCTCGACGGCGAGCGGCTCGAGCTCGTCGCGCTGCTGGAGCGGGTGGCCGCGATCGGAGCCCGCCACGGGGTGGGCATCGTCGACCACGTCGAGGATCGGATCGTCGGCCTCAAGGTCCGCGACATCTACGAGGTACCCGCCGCCGCGATCCTCCTGCTCGCCCACCAGGAGCTCGAGAAGCTGGTCGGCACGATCCACCAGAACCAGTTGAAGCCCACGCTGGACCAGCGCTGGGCGTACCTCGTCTATGCGGGATTGTGGTGGGAGCCCCTGCGGGAAGATCTCGACGCCTACATGGAAGCGGCGAACTCGCAGGTCACGGGCACGATCGGGATCAAGCTGTACAAGGGCTCCGCGCGTGTGGTCACGCGGGAGTCGCCCAATGCCGTCTACGACGCCCAGCTGGCCACGTTCTCGGAGTCGGGGGGCCTGTTCTCGCAGGCCGCCTCGCCGGGGTTCGTCGAGATCTGGTCGCTGCAGTCGCGGATGGCATGGCGCGTCAGGTACGGCGACGAGGGGGTTGACAGCACCGAGTCGAGGTAGGATCGCCTGGCTATCGTCGATAAGGCGCTCGACTACCTCGTCTGGCACATCGGCAAGTGGTACCTGCGACGCCGGTTTCCCGGCCTGGGGCGGAAGCTGGTGATCGCAGGGGCCGCCGGTGTCCTGGTCGCCGGAGGCGTCGCGGTGATCGCCTCGCAGCGGCGCTCGGCTCCCGACTAGGCTCAGGCAGACCCGTCGACCGTGTCGGGCCGCCCTCGTGGCGGGAGCATAATGTGTGGCTCTCGTCGTTGCACCAGGAGGTGGGGTCCTTGAGCACCGATTTCTTCTTGCACCGGGGGACCGGGCGCAGGCGGAGTCGTCGTGGCGCTCGTCGGCTCGGCGGCGAGGCTCGTCTGGAGCAACAACAGGAGATCCTCCTGACCAGGCTGCGCCGCGCGGGCGGCGCGCCGGTGAGCTACGCCGAGCTGCAGCGCGCGGGAGTCGAATTCCCAGCCGCCGTCGTCTCCGAGCTGGAGCTTGCGGGCGTCCCCATCGAGCGCCGGCACGGAGCCGCGGTCGCCTTGCGTACGGACGCTCCCGCCGAGACGGACGTCCCCGCGACGCCGCAGGCTGTCGCTGTGCCCGAGGCCCGCGCCTCGCGTGAGATCTCGGCCCGGCCGGAGATCTCGGCCCGGCCGGCGTGGGGAGCCGTCCGCGTGTACCGCTCTTCTGCCGCTGGGGCGCTGCTCGAGGCGGCTCTGGCGTTGCCGGCTTGGATTACCGCGAAGGCCCGGCGGACGGTGCGCGGGTTGCTCGCGGGCTCCGCTGTGCGGCGGGCCATGAGCGCCCCCGCACGCCGGGCCAAGGTCCGCGCATTGTCGCGCGCCCGAGCGGCACCCGCTGCGGCTGGGCTGAGAAGCGCTGGTCCGGCTAGGCGGCTGATGGCGCCCTTGGCCCTTGTCGTCGCGGCCGGCGCGCTGGCAGTTGTCGTCCTGACCGGGCTGACTGCGGGCCACGACGACCGGCGCGCCGCAGTTGTCCACGTCCAGCTAGCCAGGACGCCGCCGAAGCACGGCGCCGCGGCCGCGCCGTCGCCGCCGGTCGCCCAGGTGCCGCCGACGCCCGTGTCTCCAGCCCTCGCCACCGAGCTCGAGGCGCAGGGCCACGAGATGCTCCAGTCGAGCCCAGCCGGTGCGGTGCCGGTGCTCCAGAGGGCGGTGCGGGCGACCGGTGAGAACGTGAGCGCCTGCCTCGAGCCCGCCAGTCAGGTGTGTCTCACCCACGCCTACGCCCTGTATGACCTCGGGCGGGCGCTGCGCCTCAGCGGCCATCCCAGCGCCGCCGTGCCGATCCTCGAACGCCGCCTCCAGATCGACAACCAGCGCTCGACGGTCGAGGTCGAGCTCGAGCTCGCCCGTCAGCAGGTGGGCTGAGCCCTCACTGCCTTCCCGAGCCACCCGTTGTTTCACCGTCGAGTCTCCGCGGAAACTCCCTGGCGCTAAGCGGCAGCACAGGCTCGGAACCGCGCGTTCGATTGAGCGTGATCGATTTTGCGGACTATTTCGGCAGAAGTCATCACGCTGCTTCCCGCTGAATAGGAGCTTCGACCCTCGGTGCGTCCGCTCAGACGCCTATGCTCGCAGAGGCCTCGATGAGCTCCGCCTGCGCACATCTCCACGTCCATTCCGAGTATTCGCTGCTCGATGGGGCCTGCAAGATCGAGCAGCTCGCCGAGCGCGCGGCGGCCTTCGGTCAGCCCGCTCTGGGGCTGACCGACCACGGCGTGATGAACGGCGCGGTCGAGCTGTTCACGGCCTGCCGGAGCCACGGCGTCAAGCCGATCTTCGGGTGCGAGACATATGTCGTCGAGGATCACGCCAGGCGGGCGCCCGGCCGGCTCGAACGCTTCCACCTAACGCTGCTGGCGGCCACCCCCACCGGCTACCGCAACCTGGTCAAGCTGTCCTCTGCGGGATTCCTGGAGGGCTTTCAGCGCGGCAAGCCGTCGGTCGACCTGGAGCAGATCGCGGCGCACGGCGAGGGCGTCATCGCCCTGACCGGCTGCCTGCAGTCACGCTTCTGCCAGCACCTGCTGGAGGGCCGCCATGCCGAGGCAAGGGCCCACGCGGACCAGCTGATCTCGGCGTTCGGTGCCGAGAACGTGTACTTCGAGGTGCAGAAAAACGGGCTCGCCGAGCAGGATCGGGCAAACGAGGGGATCGTGCGGATCGCCCGCGAGCTGGGCCGTCCTCTGGTGGGGACCGGTGATGTCCACTACCTCCGTCGTGAGGACTACCACCACCACGCCGCGCTTCTGTGCGTGCAGACGAAGTCGACGCTCAGCCAGCCGAAGATCAGCTTCGAGAACAACGAGTTCTACCTGCGCTCCAACGAGGAGATGACGAGCGCCTTCGCGCAGTGGCCCGAGGCGCTCGCCTCGACCATCGAGATCGCCGAGCGCTGTGACGTCGAGCTCGAGCTCGGACGCCAGCTGATCCCCCGCTACCCGACGCCCGATGGGATCGGTGAGAGCGAGTACCTCGAGCGGCTGGTGGAAGAGGGGCTGCGCAGCCGCTATGGCGAGCCGCCGCCCGCGGAAGCGGTTGAGCGCGCACGCTACGAGCTATCGGTGATCGAGAAGATGGGCTTCAGCGGCTACTTCCTGATCGTCTGGGACTTCGTCAAGTACGCCAAGGACTGCGGCATCGCCGTCGGTCCGGGACGAGGGTCGGCGGCCGGCTCGATCGTCGCCTACAGCCTCCGGATCACCGACGTGGACCCCCTGCGATACGGCCTGCTGTTCGAACGCTTCCTCAATCCCGAGCGGGTGTCGATGCCGGACATCGACATCGACTTCTCCGTGCGCGGGCGCGACCGCGTGATCCGCTACGTGACCGACAAGTACGGCAAGGAGTCGGTGGCGCAGATCGTGACATTCGGCAAGATGTTCCCGCGCGCGGCGACCCGCGATGCGGCACGGGTTCTAGGCCACGACTACGGAGTCGGGGACCGGCTCGCGAAGCTGATCCCCGACCCGGTGATGGGACGGGCGCCGAGCTTCGAGGAGTGCCTCAAGCCCGGCCAGCCGCTCCGCGCCGAGATCGACCGCGACGCCACGGCGAAGCAGATCGTTGAGGTGGCTCAGGGGCTGGAGGGGATTGTGCGCAACTCGTCGATCCACGCCGCCGCTGTGGTCATCGCCGACCGGCCGTTGACCGAGATCGTGCCGCTTCAGATCGCCGACGCCGGCACCGACGACAACGGCGAGAAGGTCTACCGAACCGTAACGCAGTTCACGATGAAGCCGATCGAGCAGATCGGCCTGCTGAAGATGGACTTCCTGGGGCTGCGGAACCTCGATGTGATCGAGGATGCACTCGACATCATCGAGCGCTCGACCGGCGAGCGGCCCGACATGACGACGCTACCGCTCGACGACCCCAAGACCTACGAGATGATGTCGCGGGGAGACTCCGTGGGGGTGTTCCAGTTCGAGTCCGAGGGGATGCGCGAGACGCTCCGGAAGGTCAGGCCGACCGAGCTCGAGCACCTGATCGCGCTGAACGCGCTCTATCGGCCCGGTCCGATGGAGCAGATCCCCACGTACACGCGCGGCAAGCACAACCCCGAAACCGTCACCTACGCCGACGAGCGGCTGCGCACGATCCTCGAGTCGACCAACGGCGTCATCGTCTACCAGGAGCAGGCGATGCAGATCGCCAAGGAGATCGCCGGCTTCAGTGGCGCGAAGGCGGATGACCTCCGCAAGGCGATCGGCAAGAAGAACCGCGAGGCGATGGCCAAGCTCAAGCCCGAGTTCTTCGCCGGCTGCCGCGCGTCGGGGACCAGCGAGCAGATGATCGAGCAGCTGTGGACTACCAACCAGCGATCGGCCGACTACTCGTTCAACAAGTCGCACTCGGCGTGCTACGCGCTGATCGCCTATCGCACCGCGTGGCTGAAGGCCAACTACCCGGCCGAGTACATGGCGGCGCTGATCTCCTCGGTGATGGACACCAAGGACAAGGTGCCGTTCTTCGTCTCCCAGGCCGAGCAGATGGGAATCTCGATCCTCCCCCCGGATGTCAACTACTCCGACCACGAGTTCGTGGTGGTCGACGGGAACATCCGCTTCGGGCTCGACGCCGTCAAGGGGGTGGGGTTCGCCGCGGTGGAGGCGATCAAGAAGGCTCGTGAATCGGGGCCGTTCACCAGTCTCTACGACTTCTGCGCGCGGGTGGACGGCCGCGCGGTCAACAAGAAGGCGATCGAGGCGCTCGTCAAGTGCGGCGCGTTCGGCTCCACCGGCGCCACGCGCAGGGGGATGCTCTCGGTGCTCGAGCAGGCCCAGGGGGCGGGGCAGAAGGCTCAGCAGGATGCGCTGATCGGCCAGGGGTCGATCTTCGACCTGGGCGGGGACCTCTGAGGCCAGAGCGGTTCGGCTCCCGGCCTCGGCGCCGCCGCCGCGTTCGCGGCGCCCAGCCATGCAGCGATCCCGGCGGTCGAGTTCGACCGCGCCGAGATGCTCGCCGCGGAGAAGGAGGCGCTCGGACTGTTCATCTCCGCGCACCCGCTCAAGGAGGTCGGTGCCGCCCTGCGCCAGAGGGTCGACTGCTCGCTGGCCGAGCTTTCGTCCATGCGGGACGGCGACTGGGTCACGGTCGGCGGAATGATCGCCCAGGCCAAGCGGATCAGGACCAAGAAGGGCGATCCGATGATGTTCGCCACGCTCGACGACCTGCACGGGTCGGTCGAGCTCGTGATCTTCGGCAAGGCCTTGGCGAGCAGCGAGGAGGCGGTGGCGGCGGATTCGATCGTGCTCGTGCGCGGCAGGGTCGACCACAAGGATCGGGAGAAGACGTGCGTGATCGCCCAGCAGATCGACCGCTTCGATCCCAGTCCCGAGGAGCTGCGCGAGGCCACGGAGCAGGCGGTCCTCCGCGCGGCCGGCCCTCCTGCCCTGCGGCTGTGCCTCGACGCCGCTACCGTGCGGGCGTCCGCCCTGACGGAGCTCAAGGACGTCCTCGCTGGATTCCCGGGGGAGTCGGAGGTCGTGATCGAGCTCTCCTCCTCGGCGGGAGCGCGCCGGCTGAAGCTCGGTACGGGCTACCGGGTCACGCGCAGCGCGGCGCTGCACGCCGAGCTCGACGCCCTGCTCGGAGAGGCAATGGTGGGGGAGGGCGCCGCGCGCCTCGCCGCGTCGGCCTGACGTGGATCAGCCGGCGAACGCCAGGATCGCCTCCCGGAATGCGTCCGGGGCCTCAGCTGGGATGAAGTGGCCGCAGTCCGGAATGATCATCACCCGCGCGTCGGGCAGCGCGCGAGCGAGCGCGTTCGCGTGGAATGGCCCGCAGATCAGATCCAGCTCCCCCGCAAGCGCGAGCACCGGGCAGCGGACGTCATTCAGGAGCGGTCGGATGTCGATCGTCTGATACAGGCCGTTCTCCCATACCTTGACCGCCTCCAGGTTGGTCGCGAGCTCCCCGCGCCATGCGTCGATCATCCGTTTGACGCCGGGCCGCTCCGGGTCGGCGGTGTAGAGAGGGAGGATTTCGGCCATCATCTCGTCCACCTCACTGGCCTCGCGCGCGGCTAGAACGCGTTCCGTCCACGCCCACCAGGTCTCGCGTGCGGAGGGGTACCACGGTTCCCCCTCGTGCCGAGCCAGCATCTGCTCCGTCTCGCGCGCCCCCTCGTCCCCGGCGCCCTCCTCACCGGTCACGCGCGAAGCGACCGCGATGCACCGCGTCGCCCGATCCGGGAACAGCGCCGCGTACGTGAGGGCGACGAGCGACCCGAACGAGATCCCCATGATCGTTGCGCGCTCCACTCCGAGCCCCTGGCGCACCTCTTCGTAGAAGCGGGCGTGACCGAGATGGTCGTACTGCGAGGAATCATCGGGAGGCGTCGACCGTCCGGACCCGGGCGGATCGATCAGGTGCACGGCGAAGCGGTCGGCGAGCAGCTCGGCGTCGTCGCGCAGCAGGCTTGCGCTGTACCCGGGGCCTCCCTGGAAATAGAGCATCGGCTTGCCCTCTCCGATCACCTCGTATGAGGCGACGCGCCCTTGTGGCAGCTCGACGATCTCGGCGAGGGCTCTCATCCCTCGTGGGCGCTCCTCATCGGCGCGCCTCTTGCTCTTGGCGCCGTTCTTCCTCCGGCAGCCACGGCCCATGCCAGCCTCCGAATCCCGCGACCAGCTTGTCCGCCTCGGGTGGCCCCCACGAGCCCTGCGCATACTCGTGAACGGGAGCTGGCTCGTTGAGCAGCGGCTGAACGATGCGCCAGGTCTCCTCCACCATGTCCTGGCGGGTGAAGTGAGTGCTGTCACCGACCAGGGCGGCGTGGAGCAGGACCTCGTATGGGGTGGCGCCCTCGCCCCCTTCCTGCGCGAACTCCATGTCCAGCTGGATCGCGGTCGGGCCAGGCCGATCGGCGCGATGGGCGTCGAGGATCATGCGAATGCCCGTGCTCGGGTCGATCTTGAAGACGATCTGGCTGGGCTCTGGACGCCTGCGCCCGCCCAGCGTGACGAAGTGCACGCGCGGCGGGTGGATGAACACCAGTCGCAGCTCTGTCTGTGTGACCGCGAGGCGCTTTCCGGTGCGAATGAAGAACGGCACGCCCGCCCAGCGCCAGTTCTCGATCTGCAGTCGAAGGGCGGCATATGTCTCGGTGTTCGAGTTGGGTGCGACCCCGTCGATCTGGCGGTATCCCTCGTACTGGCCCCGCACGTAGCGCGCGGGCTCGGCGACGTCCATCGCGCGGAACACCGCGAGCTTGGCGTCCTTCAGCGTGTCGGGGTCGCCGCCGGCCGGCGGCTCCATCGCTGCCGCCGCCAGCAGTTGCATGAGATGGTTGACGACCACGTCACGGAGGGCGCCGACGGGATCGTAGAAGTGACCGCGGTCCTCCACGCCGAAGCTCTCCGCCATCGTGATCTGGACGCATGCCAGCTGGCTGCGGTTCCAGACCGGCTCGAGCATCGAGTTGGCGAACCGCAGGTAGAGGATCTCCTCCAGTCCCATCTTCCCGAGGAAGTGGTCGATCCGGTAGAGCTGGGACTCATCCACGTACTTGTGCAGCTCGGCGGCGAGCTTCCGGGCCGATTGGAGATCGTGGCCGAACGGCTTCTCCACGGCGACCCGCTCGCCGTGGGCGACCAGCCCGGCCTTCGCCAGGCCCTCGACCACGGTCGCGAACAGCGAAGGCGGGATCTCGAGGTAGAACGTGGGGTCTTTGCAGTCGCCGATCGCATCGGCGACGCGCTTGTATGTCTGCTCGTCGGAGAAGTCGCCGCTGACGTAGGAGAGCTTGTCCGCGAAGCGCTTGAAGGCCTCCTCGTCGAGCTGCTCTCCCGAGGCCTCGATCGACTCCTTGGCCCGGGCGCGCAGCTGATCCACCGTCCAGTCGTCGACCGCTACTCCGATCACGGGGCAGTTCAGCAGACCGCGCTGGGCCAGCCGGTAGAGCGACCGGAACGTCATCTTCTTGGCCAGGTCGCCGGTGATCCCGAACACGACCAGCGAATCCGCCTGGGACGGGGCATTGGTGCTCATCGCGGGCGGGAACCTATCGCTTGCCGGAGGAGCGCGGGGCCCCGGCGCGACCGCGCCCCGAGCGAGACCCTCTCGCGCCGGTGCGCCTGGATCGCGACGCCAGCCCCCGCTTGCGAAGCTCCATGGCCTGCGCGACGTCCTCGGCGGCGGGAGCCCCGCCGTCGCGGCCGGTCTCGATCACGCACGGAAGGCGCTCGAATCGCGGTTCGGAGAGGAAGTTCGCGCAGCCCTGCTCACCGAGCTCGCCCTCGCCGAGGATTGCGTGACGGTCGCGGTTTGCGCCCAGCGGGGTCATAGAGTCGTTCAGGTGAAGCGAGTGCAGCCGGTTCAGGCCCACGAGCCGATCACATTCGTCGAGAGCATCACTCAGGCCCTGCGGGGTGGCGACGTTATAGCCAGAGGCGTACAGGTGGCAGGAGTCCAGGCAGAGCCCCAGCCGCTCGTCACCGCCTGCCCCGTCGAGCAGCTCGGCCAGCTCCTGAAAGGAGCGCCCGAGCGTCCCTCCAGCGCCCGCGGTGTCCTCGAGGAGAAGGCGAGCGCCCGCGGACTGCGCCATGGCCTCTCTGATCACCGCACCGGCACGCTTGATCGCCTTGGGGACATCGCCCTTCTTGGCTGAGCCTGGGTGAAGGACGACCCCCACCGCGCCGATCCCGCTTCCGACCTGCAGGGATTGGATCAGCGACGCCAGCGACCTGTCCCGGATCTCCCGATCCTCGGAGGCGCAGTTGAGCAGGTAGACCGCGTGAATCAGGACGGCCTCGATCGGGCTGGGGTCCAAGGCCTCCCGAAAAGCCGCGAAGTCATCCTCGTCGTAGGCTGTGGGGCGCCACATCCGCGGCGACTGGTTGAAGATCTGGATCGCCCGGCAGCCGCGCTCCACGCCCCGTTGCACCGCTTTCTGGAGTCCGCCGGCCTGAGAGACGTGGGCGCCGATTAGCATGCGAGCTTGAGTTTCATGCGCGTTCGATTCGCCCCATCTCCGACGGGAGCGCTCCACATCGGCGGCGCCCGCACCGCGCTGTACAACTGGCTGCTCGCGCGGGGGCACGGCGGGACCTTCGTGCTGCGGATCGAAGATACAGACCGCGAGCGCTCCACCCCTGAGAACGTCGAGCAGATCCTCGACGCGCTGCGCTGGCTGAGGCTCGACTGGGACGAGGGACCGATCTTCCAGTCGCAACGTGCCGAGCGCCATCAAGAGGTGCTGAGGCAGCTCCTTGATAGTGGGCACGCTTATCACTCCAGCGCGACTGCGGAGGACGTCAAGGCCTACAAGGAGCGCCACGGCTACGACCGGGGATTTCGGGGCGAGCCCGAATCCTCGGGCGCGCTCCGGCTGCGCGTCCCCGATGCGGGCGAGACGGTGGTCGACGACGTCATCGTCGGCCGGACGAGGTTCCCAAACGCCAGCCAGGACGACCGCGTGATCGCCCGAGCGGACGGGTCGGTGCTCTACAACTTCGCGGTCGCCATCGACGACATGGATGCAGGCATCACGCATGTGGTGCGGGGGATCGATCATCTCCCGAACACGCCGCCACAGCTCCACGTCTTCGAAGCCCTGGGCGTGGAGCCTCCGCGCTACGCCCACCTGCCGCTGCTGCACGGCCCCGACGGCAAGAAGCTCTCCAAGCGCCACGGTGCGGCGTCCGTCCAGGAGCTGCGGGAGGCTGGCTATCTGCCGGAGGCGGTCGACAACTACATCGCCCTGCTCGGAGCGGGTTTCGCCTCCGATGAGGAGCACTTCAGCCTCGATGAGCTGGCGCAGCGGTTCCGGCTCGAGAGGGTCTCCAAGAACCCGGCGGTGTTCGACGAGCGCAAGCTGCGGAACATGAACGGCTGGTACATACGCCGGCTTCCCGTGGAAGATCTCGCCGATCGGTTGGAGCGGTTCACCGCTCGCACGGGGCTGCGCTCGGCCGTCGAGGTGGCGGCCGAGAAGATCCAGACCCTCGGAGAATTCTGGCCGCTGGTTTCGTTTCTATTCGATGGGCCGACCGACGATCCCGCCGCGTTCGAGCGTGTGATCTGCTCAAACGGAGGCGTGGAGACGCTGAAGGCGGCGCGAGACGCGCTCGCGCAGGCCGAGCCGTTCACGCTCGAGAACGTGGAGTCCGCGCTCCGTGGGGTCGTGGAGCGCAGCGGCTCCAAGCCGGGCGCGGTCTTCCAGCCGGTGCGGGTCGCCATTGCCGGAGGCACCGTCTCGCCGGGCATCTTCGAGAGCGTGATGCTGCTCGGCCGGGAGGAGACCCTGGCCCGGATCGATCGCGCGCTTGCACGTGCCCAGGGAGGCCCTCCCCAGCCCCGTGACCCATCCGATCCCTAAACCGACGTCTTAGACATGCCGATAGAAGCTCATGTCCAGGGCAACGGCGAAGCCAACCCCGAACGCGACCCCACCCAAGCAAGCCGCTCAATGGCGATCCTAGCCGCAGCCGCAGCCAACCCGGCGCAGAGCGATCCGATCGCCTCGCGCGAGCGGCATCACAACGAGGGGCACGGCCGTCGCCTGACCGCGGCATTCGAAGCGCTGGAGGCATTTCCCGCGCTGGCCGCCTCCCGCAACCACGTGATGCGGCTGTTCGAGTCCGGCGAGCCGTCGGCTGCGGATGTCGTCGCCGCGGTCGAGGCGGACGTTGCGCTCGCCATCACTGTGCTGCGGCTCGCGAACCGCGTCGATGCGCGCAGTCGCGGACGGGTCGACAGCGTCGTCAAGGCGGTGCAGGTGCTCTCGCCCCACGGCGTGCGGAAGATCGCCAGTCGCGCCCGGACCTTCGATTTCTTTCAGCGCAGCACCCTGTGGAAGGGCATGCCGGAGCGCTTCCGGCTTCACGCGATCGCCACCCAGCGAGCCGCCGACCGGCTCGGGCGGGAGATCGGCTTCGAGTCGCGCGACCGGCTGATGGTCACCTCGCTCCTCCACGACATCGGCAAGCTGGTGCTCGTCCAGGCCTACCCGGGCTATCCGGGGCTGGTTCACGGCGACGCACGCACGCCCGAGGAGCGGCTCGCCGCCGAGCGTCGCGAGCTCGGCGTCGACCACGCGCTGGTGGGAGGAGTCCTTGCTCGGCGCTGGAGCCTCCCAAAGCAGATCGCCCGCGTGATCGAGCGTCACCACGGCGATGAGGGTGACGCCGAGACCGCCATCGTGCGGCTTGCCGACATGCTTGCCCACTACTCGCTTGGCAGCACGATCTCGCCCGCAGAGCTACTCAAGGTCTCCCGCCAGGTGGGCGTCAATCCCAACCAGCTTCGTTCGGTGATGTACGACCTTCCCCTTTCGGGCTCCGACGCGCGTCCCAGAAGGATCGATCCGTGCCCGCTGTCCACCCGGGAGCTCGAGGTCGTGCGCCGGCTCGCTCGCGGGATGGTCTACAAGCAGATCGCCGGCGAGCTCGGACTGTCGACGAGCACAATCCGCACCCACCTGCACAACATCTACGGGAAGCTGGGGGCGCGAGATCGCGCCCAGGCAGTCCTGATCGCGACCGAGCGCGGCTGGATCTAAGAGGCCGGGCCGGGCGCCGGGCCAGCCGGGACTCCCGCGCCGGTGAGAAGCGAGGGCGGATGTCAAGCAAGCGAGCGCGCGAGCCCGATGCGGTTACGATCGCGGCTCTGTGATCTCGATCACCACCAAGTCTCCCTACGCGCTCAGTGCGCTCGTGGAGCTGTACGCCTGCGGCGAGCGCGGTCCGGTTCCGATCGCCGAGCTCGCACGGCGCCGTAACATCCCCGTTCAGTTCCTGGAACAGCTGTTCGCAACGCTCAGGCGCGCCGGCCTGCTGCGCTCACAGCGCGGCGTCAAGGGGGGGTATTCCTTCGCCCGGCCGCCTGGCGAGATCACGGTCCTGGAGCTGGTCGAGCTGCTCGATGGTCCGCTCGGCCGCGACGCCTCCGGTGTGTTCGCCATCGCCGCCGAGGCCGCCCGCGCGGTCCTCGGTGCCTCCACGATCGTCGAGGTCGCCGAGGCCGAGGCTCGCGCCGCAGGCGCGCCGATGTACCACATCTAGAATGCGCCCGGCCGGAGGGCCGGAGGCTCGGCAGGCGTCCGGCCGCAAAAAGTGCCAAAGTCCGGGGTTCGCACTTGCGTGTGGACATCCCGGGTGCCCGATCGAGGTACGCTGCCGCGCCAGCATAGAAGAGCCCAGCCGAATCTCCGCGCTTCAGCGGTGCGGAGAGCGGGGAACCCAGAGGAGCCAGTTTGGCTCCAGGGGCGAATCGCCGCGATTGTGGCGTAGCGCGATCTCTCAGCGCGAGTCCGACAGCTAACCCCGTAGGCGCCGAAAGAGAGGGGTTGGCGGGTGTCAGTCACACGATCTAGCGGAGTCGATACGCGGGTGGAGGTACTCGCGGCAAATGAGCTCCAGTTGCTCGCCGACAAGAGCCTCGAGCTAGCGGATCGCTATGAGCGAGCCGCGGCATTCATGGAGGATGAGGAGGGGCGACAGATTGCACTGGCTCTGGCGAGATGGCGGCGCTGCCGTGGGCGTTACTTCCGCGAGCTCAGCGCAGAAGCCGAACGCATCGAGGCGGCGCACGCTGACTGGGCGAGCGCGTGCTTGAGCCGTTGTAACTCATCAGGCCACGGCGCGCCGAGGCCGGGCTGACGCTTGGGGCGCGCTTCAGGCGATGGGGGACGAGTTCGCCGAGGTGGAGCTACTGAAGCTCAAGTCCCCCCGCAGAGCGTCGAGCACGAGTTCGTCGTGCTCGACGGGCGTGACGTTCCGGAAAACGGCGCTGACCGTGCCCTCGTTCGAGATCACGAACGTGGTGCGCTCGTTGCCGATGAGCGCGCGCCCGTACCTCGACCTCTCAACCCACACGCCGTAGGCCTCGGCGACCGCGTTGTGCTCGTCGGCCAGCAGCGGAAAGCCGAGGCCATACTTGTCGTCGAACTTCGCGATCCGTTTGACGGGCTCGGGCATGATGCCTAGCACCACGGCGCCTGCCCGCGCGTAGTCTGCCCGGTGGTCGCGAACGCCACACGCCTGCGTGGTGCAGGCCGGCGTATCCGCCCACGGGTAAAAGTCGAGAACGACGGTCTTTCCGCGTAGCCCGGACAGCGTGACTGGCTTGCCGTGCTGGTCGGGGAGCGTGAAGTCGGATGCTTGATCGCCTGGTTGCAAGCTCATCGCCTGAATCCGGCTACGGCGAGGGCTGGGGTAGTTAGTTCGACGATCATGGGGGCGAACAGAAGCATTTGCACAAGAACTGAGACAACAGTCCAGAAACTGGCGCGCCGCTCGACAGCTGGGCGCGACAAACGGAGGAAGGACTCTTCCCGGACGAGCGTTCTTACTGGAAGTCTCGAATCCGAAGGGGCCAGCCATGTCGAGCATTCGGAGCCGGATCTGGGTGCAGGTCGTGATCGCGATCATCTCGCCCTCCTTCCGCGCGATCTCGGGCGGACAGATCGCTGCGCCGCGTCCAAAGGTCAAGTAGACCATCGCCGTCAGCTCCAGCGCGCGTATGCGGCAGCCACGAGCCGCGGATGCGCAGCATCGCACGGACGAGCACACATGAGAGCTCATGTGCTACAAATAGCACATGAATAGCGTAGGAGTCAGGGAGCTGCGCCAGCGGGCGAGCGAGTTGCTGCGGCGAGTCGAAGGTGGCGAGCGCATCGAGATCACCGACCGCGGGCGGCCCGTAGCCGTCCTTGCGCCGCTGCCCGAGGATCCGCTGGAGCGCCTGCGGGCCTCGGGCGATCTGCAGGAGGCCGAAGCCGATCTCGCGGACCTGCCCGAGGCGTTGCCGCTCCGGCCTGGATCTGAGCCTCCCTCATCGGTGCTCGCTCGGCTCAGGCGCGATGAGCGCTGAGCGAAGGCTCACGTACGTCGATTCCTCGGCGATCGTCAAGCTTGTGGTCGCCGAGCCGGAATCCAAGGCGCTGCGGAGCTACATCGCTCGACGCCAGCCACTAGTGAGCAGTGCGCTGGCACGCACGGAGGTGGGGCGGGCGCTCCTCCCCAGCGGCCCGGAGGCCATCGCTCGCGGCGAAGAAGCATTTCGGCGAATCCAGCTGCTGCGCGTAAACGATCGCGTGCTGAGTGAGGCGGGCAAGATGCTGCCGGCCGAGCTCCGCTCGCTGGATGCCATCCACCTGGCCAGCGCGAGACAGCTGGGTTCCTCCGTGAAGCAGATCGTCACCTACGACGAGCGGATGGCCGAGGCCGCACGCACCGGCGGCTGGTCGGTCGCGTCACCAAGCTAGCCGGAACGCCGGCTCCGCACGCAATGCCTTGCCAGCGGCCGCGAGGAGCCGAGCATGACGGGTCGGCTCTCGCGGACACTGCCATTCGTCTGGGTCACCTGGTTTCGGGACGACACTCAGCCGTCTCGATACGGGCAGCCGTCGGCCGGCCCCCAGTTCTGCGATGGCGCCGATTGGGACATCGACAGGCCGAAGTCCTCCGTCCACGTCCCAGGCAGGGTCGCCCAGCTGCGCACCGCATCCGGGCTCACGCCCGTTCCGGTGTCGCGGTAGAGGGGACTGAGGATGTTGGCGCAGTGCTCGGCGCTGCTCATCCACGCGCTGACGGTTTCGGCCGGCGTAGGCGCACCGGTCG
>Ga0187814_10000027_pt1 | contig 30920 bp, 26 predicted proteins | sample NC_S_4_FD_132450 | JGI IMG/M metagenome (GOLD analysis project Ga0187814, IMG submission 132450) | Wetland sediment microbial communities from Neuse River Estuary, North Carolina, USA - ASW-S_4 | ecosystem: Environmental > Aquatic > Freshwater > Wetlands > Sediment | place: USA: North Carolina... | reverse complement strand
CGGGTGATGACGGTGACCTTCGGCGCCGTCGCCTCGGCATAGGCGAAGAGCAGCTTCGCGCCGTGCTTGATGAGCCCGCCATATTCCTGCGCCGTGCCGGGCAGGAAGCCCGGCACGTCGACGAGGGTGACGATGGGAATGTTGAAGGCGTCGCAGAAGCGGACGAACCGGGCACCCTTGATCGAAGCCCTGATGTCCAGGCATCCGGCGAGGACGAGGGGTTGGTTCGCCACGATGCCGACGGTCGAGCCTTCCAGCCGCGCGAATCCGACTACGATGTTCGCGGCGTAGCCGGGCTGGATTTCGAAGAAGTCGCCCTCGTCCACCAGCTTCAAGATGAGCTCTTTGATGTCGTAGGGCTTGTTCGGGTTGTCCGGCACGAGAGTGTCGAGAGAGTATTCGAGGCGGTCGGCCGGATCCTCGCTCGGCACGACGGGGGGCTTTTCGCGATTGCTCGACGGCAGGAATCCGATCAGGCGCCGGAGCATGAGCATGGCCTCGACGTCGTTCTCGAAGGCGAGGTCCGCAACGCCGGACTTCGTGGTGTGAGTGGTGGCCCCTCCCAGTTCCTCCGATGTCACCTCTTCGTAGGTGACGGTCCGCACCACCTCGGGGCCGGTGACGAACATATAGGAAGAATCCTCGACCATGAAGATGAAATCGGTGATCGCCGGCGAATAGACGGCCCCGCCGGCGCAGGGTCCCATGATCATGGATATCTGCGGGATGACGCCCGACGCCATGACATTGCGCTGGAAGACCTCGGCATAGCCGCCCAGGGAGGCCACGCCCTCCTGAATCCGCGCCCCTCCGGAGTCGTTTATCCCGATGACTGGTGCGCCCACCTTCGTCGCCTGGTCCAATATCTTGCAGATTTTTTCCGCATGCGCCTCGGAGAGGGAGCCGCCGAAGACGGTGAAATCCTGGCTGTAAACGAAGACCAGGCGGCCGTTCACCGTACCGTAGCCGGTGACCACGCCGTCGCCCGGCACGCGCTGCTGGTCCATGCCGAAGTCGACGCAGCGATGCTCGACGAACATGTCCCATTCTTCGAATGAATCGGGATCGAGGAGGAGCTCGATGCGTTCTCGCGCCGTGAGCTTGCCTTTTGCGTGCTGGGCGTCGACACGCCCCTGGCCACCGCCGAGAAGGGCCGCTCCGCGCTTCTCTTCCAGCCGCTGAATGATGTCGTGCATGCCACCCCCGCATGGGCCTCGCCGTCGCGTCTTGTCGCGGCAGTTGGCCGGTCGCCCAGGAATCTCGAATCGCGGCCAGTATAGTGTCGGCCTGGGAGGAAGGCCAGGGAGGCGATGCGATAGTGATGATCGCGTAAGCGGACACTTTTTCGATCGGCCTACTTCGAGGCACCCTCGTCCACGATCCTGATGTGCAGTTCTTTCAACTGCTTTTCGTCCACGTAGTTGGGACAATCGTCCATGGGACTCACCGCGAAGCTGTTCTTGGGGAAGGCGATGACCTCCTTGATGGAGGTCTCGCCGGCCATCAGCATCACCAGGCGGTCGAGACCGGGGGCGATGCCGCCATGGGGCGGGGGGCCGTACTTGAAGGCCTCGGTGAGGAAGCCGAACTTGGTCTCGGCGTCCTTCTCGTCGAAGCCGACGATCCTGAAAACGCGCTTCTGGAGCTCGGGATCATGGATACGGATCGATCCCGAGGCGAGCTCGAAGCCGTTCAGGACGAGGTCGTAGAGGTCGCCCTTGACCGCGCCGGGGTCGGACTCGAGGGTGGAGTGGTATTTTCCCTGCGGCATCGTGAACATGTGGTGGGCCGGCTCCCAGCGCCGCTCGTCCTCGTTGTACTCGAACATCGGGAAGTCCACCACCCACGCGAACTCGAAGCGCGCGGGATCGCAAAAGCCGAGGTCCTTGCCGAGCTTGGAGCGGACGGCGCCGAGGCTCTGGTTCGCCACCTTGCGTTTCGCGTCCGCGACCATGAGGACAAGGTCGCCGGGGACCGCGCCGAGGCTTTTGACGAGATCGGAAGCGAGCGAGGGATCGACGCCGTCGCCCGCGCCTCCCGCGGCGGCCGTAAAGAACTTGGAGGCCCCGCCCTCGAGCCGCGCAGTCCCGGTGTTCGAAGAAATTCCGCCGGGAGTTCCATCGCCGCCGGCGCCCGCCGCCGAAGTCACCTTCATCCATGCCATGCCGGTGGCCTTGAAAACTTTGGCCGCCGCCTCGAGCTCCTCGATCTGCTTGCGCGAGTAGTCGGCCTTTCCCTTGACCACGAGGGCCTTCACGCCGCCTCCGGCGGCGATCGCGTCCTTGAAGGCCTGGAACGACGAGCGGGCGGCGAAGGCTCCGATGTCGGCCATCTCCATGCCGAAGCGGAGGTCGGGCTTGTCCGTGCCGTAGATTTCCATCGCGTCCTCGTAGGCTATGCGGCGGAATTTCGGGGGCAGCTTGACGCCGAGGGCCCTGAGAAAGACATGGCCCATCATCCCCTCGCAGAGCTCAAGCACGTCGTCGCGCTTGACGAAGCTCATCTCGATGTCGATCTGTGTGAATTCGGGCTGCCGGTCCCCGCGGGCGTCTTCGTCGCGGTAGCATCGCGCCAATTGGAAATACTTGTCGAAGCCCGAGACCATGAGAATCTGCTTGTAGAGCTGGGGCGATTGGGGAAGGGCGTAGAACTTACCTGGATAGAGCCTCGAGGGCACGAGGTAGTCGCGGGCGCCTTCCGGCGTCGACTTGATGAAGGTGGGCGTCTCGATCTCGTAGAAGCCTTCGCCCGAGAGATATTCGCGCACGGCGAAGGCCACCTCGTGCCGGAGCGCGATCTTCCGCTGCATGGAGAAGGAGCGGAGGTCGAGATAGCGGTAGGTGAGCCGGAGATCCTCCTTCGCGTCGGACTTCTCGTCGACCATGAAGGGCAGGGTTTCGCATCGCGTCAGGATCTGGATATCGGAGGCTACGAGCTCGATGGCTCCCGTCGTCATGTCCTTGTTGACCATCGCGTCGGGTCTGGCGCGCACGGTGCCGCTGACGGCGACGCAGTATTCGAACTTGAGCTCGGCCGCCGTCCCTTTGAGGGAGGCGGGAGCGTCGGCGTCGACCACGACCTGTGTCACGCCGTAGCGGTCGCGGATGTTGAGGAAGGTTATTCCGCCGTGATCGCGGTGGCGGTGGACCCAGCCGTTGAGGACGACGGTTTTCCCGGCGTCGGCGGCCCCGAGCCCGCCGCATGTGACAGTGCGCTTCTGGTATTCCATGGTGGGGCGGATTGTAGCGGAAAGGAGCCGGACGGGAAAAGGGTGGGGAAGCAATCATGGGGCGATCAGCCCGCGGTACGGCGGCCTTCCCCATCCCGCCGCCATCCTAGCCCAGCGCCGACCCGACGAGCTTTCCGATGCCGAAGGTTACGGCCGCGGCCACCAGGCCGAAAAGAACCTGGCGCAGGCTCGATTTCCAGAAGCGGGTGCCGGTGAGGATGCTCGACGCGGCGCCGAGGGCGAACAGGCCGAGCGTACCGAGGAGGGCGCTCGCGACGACGCCGCGCCAGCCATCGAAGAACACGTATGCCAGGACGGGGAGTATGCCGCCGAGGGCGAATAGGAGAAAACTTGTGCCCGCCGCCTCCCACGCGGAGCCGCCGAGAGCGTCGGGATCGATGCCGAGCTCCTCGCGCGCCAGGGTGTCGAGAGCCGTCGCCTTGTCCGAAAGGAGCTTGTCGGCGAGGGAGCGGGCGCTGTCGGCGTCGAGACCCTTCGCCTGGTAGATGAGGGCGAGCTCGACCTTTTCCTCTTCGGGGACGGAATCGAGTTCCTTGGCCTCGATGGCGATCTGGTTCTGGTAGAGTTCCCGCGCGCTCTGCACGGAGAGCCATTCGCCCAAGGCCATCGAGAGGGCCCCGGCGACGAGGCCCGCGCCGCCGGTGATCAGAATCTGCCTATGTCCCACCCCGGCTCCGGCCACGCCCATCACCAGGAGAAAGACCGACACGAGTCCGTCGTTGGCGCCGAGGATGCCCGCCCTGAGGGCGTTGCCGCCGGAGCGGTGCCGGCCCTCGAAACGGGCGAGATCCGCGCCGTCCATGCCCTTGCCGCTCGAAGACAGCCAGCCGAAGACGCGGGCGTGGGAGCGTTCTTCCTTCTCCATCTCTTCGAGTTGTTCGTCGGGTGCCCGGCCGGAGGAACTCGCGTAGGAGTTGGCGGCCTGGGCCTCGATGGCGGCGATGAGGGGGACCACCGCCTGCGCCCCGTTCCGTTTCGCGACTTCGCGGATTATCCGGCTGCGGATTCCGGGCTTGAAAGGTTTGTCGACAATCCCGACCTCGCGAAGCCTGATCTCGAACACACGCGCATGCCTGCGCTCGGTGTCGGCGAGGCGACGATAAATGCCCGAAAGGTCGGGATTGTGTTCGGCGTCTGCCATTCCGTCGTAGAGCCAAACGGCCTCGCGCTCCGCCTGGAGACTGGCCTTCCATTCCTTGATGTCCTGGGTGCTTGCCATGCCCGAAGGCTAGAGGGCCGAAGCTCCGCGGTCAAGCGCGCATCAGATCGGCGGCATAGGGGAAAAGGGCCGGGGAGCCGCCGGTGTGCCAGAAGACGACACTGTCTTTCGAGGAGAATTCCCCCGCGCGGATCATGGCGAGCATTCCCGCGAAAGCTCGTCCGGAATACACCGGGTCGAGCAACACGCCTTCGGTGCGCGCGACCAGACCGATCGCCTCGCGCTCGGCGTCGCCGACGACCCCGTAGCCTTCGCCGAGGAATTCTTCCCGGAGCGCCGCGTGGACATCGAAGTCCTCGCCCAACAGCGCGGCCGTGTCCTTCGCGACCGCCTCGATGCGTCGGGCCAGGCTCGGACCCTCGCCCTCGAATTTGTCGATGGCGATGCCGATGAGACGGGGTGCGAGACCGAAGAGGCGCGAGCCCACTTCCAGCCCGGCGTGGGTGCCGCCTGAGCTCGAGGCGAAGATCACCGCCGCAGGCGATTCCCGCAACTCTCCGAGCTGCCGCGCGAGTTCGCGGGCGGCGTCGACATATCCGAGTGCGCCGGTGGGATTCGAGCCGCCGTAGGGAATCACGAAGGGGCGCTTGCCCAGGGCGCGCAATTCGTCCGCGATGCGGGGGATGTCTTCGCCTTTCCGCCGGCTGCCGCCCCAGTGGATCTTGGCGCCGAGGAGCACGTCGAGCAGGAGATTGCCGCCGGGAACCGTCGGGGCCTCGCCTCCGAGGGCGAGGTGGCATTCGAGGCCCGCGACCGCCGCCGCGGCCGCGGTCTGGCGACAATGGTTCGACTGCGAGGCTCCGCCGGTTATGAGGCAGTCTGAGCCCTGGGCGACCGCTTCGCCGGCGAGGAACTCGAGTTTGCGCGTCTTGTTGCCGCCGAACGCGAGGCCCGTCTGATCGTCGCGCTTGACGAGAATTCGCGGGCCTCCGAGAAGCTTTGACAGCCGCCCGAGCTCGACGAGCGGCGTCGGCAGGAAGGCGAGTCTCAGCCGGGGAAAGGAATCGAGGCGCTGCGACGGTGTCGTCGCGTTCGTCGTTCGCTCTGTCATGTCGACCATGATACGTCGGAGGCGGGCGCCGCGGAAGCCGGCCCGTCCGTGCCGCGGTGTCCCGACCCGCCGAGCTGGCCGCAGGCAGCCATGATGCGACCGCCCTTGCCCGCCCGGCGCTTCACCAGACATCCAGCCTCTTCGAGGAAGGCCGCGAAACGCATGACTTCTTCCTCGGTCGGCGCCGGCGCGACGGGATGGCGACCTGGGTTGTAGGGAATGAGGTTGACGATCGACCGCCCGACTCGCGAGGCGAACTCGGCGACGCGCCACGCGTCCTCTCGCCGATCGTTGATGCCGGGAAGCAGGCACCAGTTGAGGGCGAACGCGAAATTGCGCCGCCTCGGCCAGGAGCGCAGAGCCTCGGCCAGAGCGTCGAGACCGGCGGCGCGGTTCGCCGGCATGATGCGGCTTCGGGTCCTGTCGTCAGCGGCGTTGAGGCTGAGCGAAAGATTGAGGCGGGAACCGGCGACCGCCCGCAGCGCGGCTATTCCCTCCGCGTTCCCCGACGTGCAGACGGTGAGTCTCTCCCACGAGAATGCCGCGCCGCGCGGATCGGTCAAGACGGCAAGGGCTCCCGAAAGAGCTTCGAAATTGTCGAGGGGCTCGCCCATGCCCATGAAGACGATATTGCCGGGGTTCCAGCCGAAGAGGGTGCGCGTGGTGACCAGTTGCGACACGATTTCGGCCGCCGACAGATTGCGAGTCAGGCCGGCCCGTCCGGTTTCGCAGAAGACGCAGCCCATCCGGCAGCCAACCTGCGAGGATACGCAAAGGGTGGAGCGCAGACCGCCCTCGCGGCGTCTCGCGCCGTGACGCCGTTGCGCGCCGTCACAGCCTCGCGCGCCATCCGAGCCCGGCCGGGAGGGCATGGGAATGAGGACGCACTCGATCTCGGCTCCATCCGACATGATAAGGGCCGCCTTTTCGGTTGTCCCGAATTCTCCTTCTTCGAATTCGCGGCGGCCGGGGGCGAGCAGACCGACGGTGAAATTCTCCTCCCACGCGCGAAGGTTGCGTTCGGAAAGACCGAGGCCCCCGAGGTCGAGGCTGCCGGAAGAGAAGGCGCGGGCGTAGACCGTCCCCGCCACACCCTTCCCGCCGGGGAGTCTCTGCCCCGCGAGTTCCCGGAGTCGCGAAAAATCGAGGCCGAGGATGTCCGCTCGCTTGTCCATGCGGGATACCGTATCCGCGAAACGGCAGGCCGGCAATGGAATCCCCAATCCCGCGCACCCTTCCCTGTTGTAATCCTGACCTTTCTGGTATTCTCGTACGACCGGAGGGCGCATGGGCGCGATCACGTGGAATCCGCTTTTCGAGAGCGGCGATTCGACGATAGACGAACAGCACAAGTCGCTCGTTAGGACCATCAACCGCCTCGAGGCCGCGCATTCCTGGGGAACCGGGCTCAAGGCCATGGGCTTCGTCCTGAACGAACTCGAAACCTATACGCGTTCGCATTTCAGCACCGAGGAACGCCTGTTCGTCAAGATCGGCTTTCCGGAGGCCGATGCCGAAGAGCATATCGCCGAGCACCGACAATTCATCGAAACGGTGGCGTCGCTCAGGCGGGAATTCGAAAAGGGCGACGAGGCCGCGGTTACCCGGCTTCTCGGCGTCCTCGGCGACTGGTTCGTGCATCATGTCGCGAACGTCGATCTCAAGTATCGGCCCTATCTTTCAAAGCCCGCCTGAGTATGCCCGCTGTCCTTCTCGCCCTCCTTGCGATAGGCATCTGGAGCAGCCTCGCGCTCCTGTCCACGGCGACCTTCGGTCTGCCGCCTCTCTTCACCACCGGCGTCGCCCTGGCCATCGGCGGCCTCGTCGGGCTGGCGCGCATTCGGGACTGGCGCGTTTCGCTGCCGACCTTCTTGGTGGGGCTGGGCGGCATCTTCGGCTACCACGCCCTGTTGTTCGCGGCCTTTTCTCTCGCCCCCGCGGTCGAGGTGAACATTCTCAACTATCTGTGGCCGCTCCTCATAGTCGTGCTCTCTCCGCTGGTCTTGCCGGGCCTGCGGTTGTCGCCCCGACATGTGGCGGGCGCCATGCTCGGCCTTGCCGGGGCTGTTCTCGTGGCGACGGGAGGGAAGGCGGATTCCACCGGCGGCAATTTCCTGGGCCTGGCCCTCGCCGGGACCGCGGCCATTGTCTGGGCTCTCTATTCGTTGTTGACGAAGCGCCTGCCGCCCTTCCCCACGGGGGCGGTGGGCGGCTTTTGCCTCGCGTCGGGCCTGCTCTCGCTGGGGCTCCTCGCCCTGACGGGAGGGCAGGGTTTTCGGCTGCCTCACCCGACGACGGGCCAATGGCTGGCCTTGGCCGCCCTGGGCGTCGGCCCGATGGGCGCGGCCTTTTACGCCTGGGACGCGTCGCTCAAGCGCGGGGATCCCCGGATCATAGGCTCGCTCGCCTACCTCACGCCCTTGCTGTCGACCTTCAATCTCGTGGTATTCGGGAACAGGCGATTCACGGCTTCGACCGTCGCCGCCCTCGTCCTCATCGTCGGAGGAGCGGCGCTCGGCTCGTCGGGCGGATTCGGAAGAAAGACGGACCCGGCGAAGAGGGTCGCGAAAGCGGGCCAGTCATCATGATGACTAGGAGTCTGTCGGACTTATGGCCGTGCGACAGAAAAGTGATCCTGATTTTGGCGCTTTTCGGCGGAGCGCGGCCTTCCACGGCCCAAAACCGGCTCCTCAGGTCGGCTCGCCGACCCGGGCCATACAGGAAGTATGTCCCTCAATCGTCGCCAATTTTGGCCTCGTGGCTGTCTCGCGCTCCGCCGAAACCCTAAGTCCGACAGACTCCTAGGGCGACCGGAACCTCCGACCGGCCCGCGTCGCCGAGGGCGACGCGGACTCGAGGAGATCGGACGCGATTATTGTTGGGTCGGAACCCAGGTGTACAGAACGGCTTTGCGCGCCTCGCTCTTGCCCTGGGGCGAGAGTCCCCAGTAACCCTTTGCGATGGCTGGCTCCCAGTCGCCGTAGACGGGATTGGGCAGGACGATGAAATCGACGCCGAATTTGTCCTTGTTCTGGTCGACCAGGGCGTTCCGCTCTGCGAGACTCTTTCCGTAACCGCCGATCGGAAGATCGCTCTCATTGTCTCCCATATAGAGAATCACATTGAAGTTCTGCGCGATCTGGTCGAAGCGGGGCTGTTTGTCGCTCGTTCCCGCGGCGACCATGACATGATCGGCGTCGGCGAAGGGGAAACCGAGATCGCCGAGGTTCTTGAGCGTGCCGGTCAGGCCGGCTTGATCCCTGTTTGTGACGTAGAAAATGGCGACGCCCTTCTTGGCCGCGGCGTTGAGAAAATCCGCCGCTCCCGGAACCGCGCGGGCCTGTGCGGCCAGCTCCCATTGGGTCCAGGTCTTGCCCGAGTACGACGCGTTGCGCCCTATGAGGCCGGCGTCGTAGGCGCTGTTGTCGATGAGCGTCTCGTCGAGATCGGCTATGACCGCGAGCGGACGATCACCGGCCTTCAATGCGGAAAGCGCCTTGTCGACGTCCATGCCCGCCAAGTTGAATGCCTGATAGCAGAGCTCGCGGTACTCCGCCGAGGTCTGGAACCAGGCGAGGGCCATCACTGTCTGCTCGTTGAGATCCTTGACCGAGTAGACCGGCTGCGGCGTGTCGTCCGCGACGACGACGGACACCGGCAGGAGAGCGAGAACGGCGGCGGCGACCGTGAATGACAGGATCGATCGACGGAATCTTGGCATGTGAACCTCCCTTTCGAATTTTGCAGACTCAGACTAGACCCAAGCCAACCCGACGTCAAAGTGTCCGGATACCTTTAGGCGACATTTTACATGGGAAGCCCCGGGCCTTTCGGTATCGCAGCCGAGGGTCGCGGCATCTCCCCCTTCCCGCCTACGCGATGAACGCGGTCAAACTTTTATGCCGTCGAGATCCTTGGCGGGGAAAGGCGATCCGTGACCGGGGAATACCGTGCCATTGGCTGGTACGAGGGACCGCGCCTTGTCGAGGGAGCGACGGTAGGCTTCGATATCGGATGCCAATATGCCCGGTCCGGGTCGCCGCCAGTTGGAGACGAGGTCGCCTGCCACGAAATCGCCGGCTGGCGTGAGAATACCGACGGAGCCCGCCGTGTGGCCGGGGAAATGCCAGACTTTCGCGTCGAGACCCCAGGGCGCAAGCTCCTTACCGTCTTCGAGAACGATGTCGACCCCGCATGTGGGTCCCGCGGGCCGCGGAATGAGCTGGGTAATGGCCACGAGCCAACTCATCTTTCCGATCGCCCGGCGAGGCGGCATGACACCGGTCTCAAGGGCCGGAACATCGCCGCGATGGATCGCCACCTTGGCGCCCCAGCTTTCACGAAGCCAACTCGAATTGCCCGCGTGGTCGAAATCGGAGTGGGTGAGGATATGAAGCGCGAGCCTGCCCGGTTCGCAACCTTCCGCGCGAAGTGCCGCCGCGAGGCGTTCACGATGGGAGGGCAGGCCGGAATCGACGAGGACAAAGGACTCTCCGAGATTGAACAGCCAGGCATTGACGAAGCCGAGGGCGATTCGGATGGGATGTGTCACGTTCATGGCAAGGCAGTCTAGACTGCTGTGTCGTTCCGGGGAAGGAGGCTTCGTGGGGGCTTCCCGGACAGGAGATCGCGGAGTCTGTTTCGAAGAATGTTCTCACGAGCGCGGCGTGATCGGCGACTATGTGGTCGAAAAGCTTCATGAGCGAGTTTCCTCGATTCACGCACTCCCCACGCCTTCGCTATAGTCGTCGCATGAGCGATTCGACCGCCCCCGGACCCATCGCGGCCTGGACCATGGCCGCCCGGCCCAAGACTCTTCCGGCTTCCACATCCGGCGTCATCGTCGGCTCGGCCCTCTCCTTCTCAATCGGCCGCTTCGAACTTGTCGCAGCACTCGCGGCCTTCGTCGTGGCCCTCGCGCTCCAGATCGCGAGCAATTTCGCCAACGATGTCTTCGACTTCGAGAGCGGCGCCGACTCGATGCGAGCCCATGGGCCGACGAGGGTGACCCAGTCGGGCATCCTCTCGCCGCGGCAAGTCAAGGCGGGACTTCTTGTCGTGATCGCCGTGGCCGCGCTGACGGGGCTTGGACTGGTCTTCCATGGCCTCGCTCTGTCTCCGGGATCCTGGCCCTGGCTCCTCGGGACGGGCGCCCTCGCGATCGCCTCGTCGGTTGCCTATACGGCGGGGCCCTTTCCGCTTTCGCGGCTCGGCCTGGGCGACCTGTTCGTCCTCATCTTCTTCGGCTTCGCGGCGACGATGGGAACGTATTTCGTGCAGGCGGGGAGGCTTTCGGCCGCCTGCGCCCTCCTTTCGCTCGGTCCGGGCCTCGTCATCGTGGCCATCCTCGTCGTGAACAACTTGAGGGACATGGAAGAGGACCGGGAGACGGGCAAGCGCACCCTCGCCGTGCGCTTCGGTCGCGGCTTTGCGATGGCCGAATATCTCGCCTGCGTTTCTCTTTCCTATGTCGTTCTCGGGATCGCCGTCGCCTTGGGGCTCGTTTCGGCCTGGAGCCTGCTCGCGCTGCTGTCCCTGCCCCTTGCCGCCAAGAATGTCCGCAGGGTATTCACGGCGAGGGGCCCGGCCCTCAACGCGGCGCTGGCCGGCACGGGTATGCTCTCCTTTGTCTGGGCCCTGCTCTTCGCGGCGGGCCTTGTCGTCGCGGTCTTCCTTCGCTGATTCGGAAGCGGGTCCATACCTCGAAGCTCTGCTTCGCTTTTGGTCTTCAACCTTAGGCCAAGTGTGGACCCGCATTCAATCTATTCCTCGCCGTACCAACATACCTCGGAGCTTTGCTCCGGGGTATGTTGATTAGGATTCAGCCCTCGCCGGGCGGGCTTTCCACGGGACGGGCCGGGATTCGCATCACCATTCCAGCCGCGCGAGCGCGAAGTGGTCCATGGGGCCGTTCCCCGAACCGATGCCGAGATCGACCGAGGCGGCGATGAGCCGCGTGACATAGTCCTTGGCGCCGGCGACGGCATCGCCGAGGGAGATGCCGAGGGCGAGGCGCGCCGCGATGGCCGAGGCGAAGCTGCAGCCGGTTCCGTGGGTGTTCTTCGACGCAATTCGCCGCGCCGAAAAGGTCGCGAAGTCGGAGCCGTCGAAGAACAGGTCGGCGCTTTCCCGGCCCTCGAAATGCCCTCCCTTGATCACCACGGACTTGGGCCCCATGTCGAGAATGGCGCGGGCCGCCCGTCTGGCGTCCTCGGGGCCAGCGATCCCGAAACCGCAGAGAGCCTCGGCTTCGGGGATGTTGGGCGTCAATACCGTGGCGAGGGGCAGGAGGAGGCGCACGAGAGTCTCGCGGGCGTCCTCTCGCAGCAGGGGGTCTCCGCCCTTGGCGACCATCACAGGATCGACGACGAGGGGGAAAAGCCCATGCTCGCGCACTTTGGAGGCGACCACCTCGATGATGGCGGCGTTCGCGATCATTCCCGTCTTGACGGCGTCGGCGCCGATATCGGAGACCACCGAGTCGATCTGCGCCGCGACGAAGGCGGGAGGGATTTCGAAGACGCCCTGGACCCCGACGGTATTCTGGGCAGTGAGGGCGGTGATCGCGCTCGCGCCGAATACGCCGTGCGCGGCGAAGGTCTTGAGGTCGGCCTGGATGCCCGCGCCGCCGCCGGAATCCGAGCCCGCGATCGTCAATGCCCGCTTCATCGGCCTTCCCCTTTCTTCGGCACCGCGAAATGGTCCCAGCCGCCGCCCCCCAGCCCGACGATCTTTCCGTCCGGCAGGACAAGCTCGGCCGGTCGGCCGCCCTCGAGTATTTCGCCGACGTCGGCGACCGGAGTACCGGTGGCTTCGGTAATCGTGGCGGCGAGATGGCCCGCCTTCTCTGGAGGTGAAGCGATCAGCAGCTCGTAGTCCTCGCCGCCGTGGAGGGCGAAGTGCCATTCGTCGCCCTTGTAGGCGAGGCCGAGTCTGCGGTTTTCCAAGGCCGCCGGAAGGCGGGCCGCGTCGATACGCGCGCTCACGCCGCTTCGCTCGAAGATGTGGCCGAGGTCCCCCGCGAGGCCGTCGCTTATGTCGATCATGGCGCTGGCGAGTCCGGAAGACCCGACGATGCGGCCCTCGCGAACGCGAGGTTCGGGCCGGTCGCGGCGTAGTCGCGCCACGTCGGCGTAGGTGGCCTCGGCCTTCAGCGTGGGATCGAGGAGGAGAGCGACGCCCGCGGCCGCGTCGCCGATGCTGCCCGTGACGAGGATGCGATCGCCCGGTTTCGCGCCCGATCGAAGGACGACCTCATCGGCCACGGCCTCTCCTATAAGGAAGATATCGATGAAGAGACCGTGGCGCACGCTGGAGATATTGCCGCCCACGACGTCGACGCCATGGCGCCCGGCCTCCTCTCTGAGCCCCTCGTAGATGCCTTCGACGAAGGAGACTTCGAGGTTGCGAGGAAGACCCAGCGAGACGAGGGCGAAACGCGGCGCTCCTCCGGCCGAGGCGACGTCGCTCAGGTTGACGGCCAGGGCCTTGTGTCCGAGGTCCCGGGGATCGATGGCTTCGCGCAGAAAATGCGAGCCTTCGACCTGGACGTCGCAGGTGGCGAGCCACACCCGACCGTCCTCGCGGCGCAACACGGCGACGTCGTCGCCGATGCCGACCAGGACGTCCCTGCCTCCCTCGGGGAGGATCTTCCTGATCCTCTCGATGAGGCCGAATTCCCCGAGTTCTCCGACATTCACCCGAGCCTCCTCGTCGCCTCGACGATCAGTCGAAGAGAACGGGCGGAAGACTCTACGTTGTCCGCGGCCACGATGGCCGAAACGACCGCTATGCCGGCGGCGCCGGCCGCGATGATCTCCCGCGCGTTCGTCGTATTTATGCCTCCGATGGCGACGACGGGCAACCCCGAAGCTGAGGCCATTTCCGCCAAGCCGGAGAGGCCGAGGGCGGGGCCCGCGTCGGTCTTGGTCGGCGTGGGGAAGACGGGGCTGGCTCCGATGTAATCCGCGCCTTCGTCGACCGCTCTGCGCGCTTCATCCATATCGCCGGCGGAGACCCCGAGGATCTTGCCCGATCCGAGGAGGGAACGGGCGAGACGGGCCGGCATGTCGTCCTGTCCCACGTGGAGGCCGTCTGCGTCCACGGCCAGCGCCACATCGAGGCGGTCGTTCACGATGAACAGAGCTCCGAAGCGCCGGCAGATGGCCGCGAGTTCGGCGGCTTCCTCAATCATCCGCTTCGTCGAGGCTTCCTTTTCGCGATACTGCACCACGGTCGCCCCGCCGCGCAGCGCCGCTTCCACCACCGACGCGTGGGAGCGGCCGCGGGAAAGGCCGCGATCGGTCACGAGGTAGAGCGACCAGTCGACATGTCTCACAGCTCGACGACCCTGACGCCCAACTCCACGGCGTCCCGGTCGAGGCTGAAGAGGGCGTCCATGAGCTCCATCCGGAAGGAGCCGGGACCGCGGGCCCGAGCCGCCGCCATCTGTCCCGCGAGGCCGTAACAGGCGAGGGCCGCCGCCGCCGCGACGAGCCGGTCCGGCTCAACAGCCGCGAAGGCGCCGATCATCGCGGTGGCCATGCAGCCGGTGCCGGTGACGTTTTTCATCATCTCGTGGCCGTTGTCCACCCCGAGGACCCGCTTCCCGTCCGAAATGATGTCGCGCTTGCCGGTGATCGCCACCGTCGCCCCGCTGCGCGCGGCAAGCTCGCGGGCGACGCGCGCCGGGTCGGCGACGCCTTCGACGGATTCGACTCCGCGCACTTGGCCGCCAGCGCCGGCGAGGGCGCCGATCTCCCCGGAATTGCCGCGGATCACCGCGAGCTTGAGGTCCCTGAGGAAACGGGCCCCCGTTTGGTTCCTGTATGCGGTGGCCCCGACGCCCACGGGGTCGTAGACGATCGGCACGCCGAGTTCATTGGCGCGCTTTCCCGCGATGAGCATGGCTTCGACCCAATCAGGCTCGAGAGTGCCGGGATTGAGGACGAGAGCGCCTGCCGCTCCGACCATGTCGGCGACTTCTTCCTTGGCATGGGCCATGACTGGGAGGGCGCCGATCGCGAGCGTGAGATTCGCCGTGTCGTTCATCACGACGAAGTTGGTGATCTGATGGACGAGGGGGGCTTTGGACCTGACGCGCTCGAGGATGTCGGCGGCGAGGGAAGCGAAGCGGTTCATCGTATCGGTCATATGCGGGCTCCTGGAACGGTGATGGATTTGCGCGGGGCGACCAAGCCGACGGCGAGGTAGACGAGGAAGGCGAAGGCGAAGCTCGGAATGGAGCCGCCCAGCGACGTGAGCGACGCGGGCACGAGGCTCTGCCACTTCGGGAAGAAGGCGGCGAGGGTCGCGGGGTTGGCGACGTGGTAGACTGCGACGCCAAGTGCCCAGACGATCAGGCCGCGGGGCCGGAAGGCGTGGGACGCGCGCGCGCCGGCGTCGGGGAAAATCTCCGACGGGGGGTAGGAGCGACCGCGCAGGACAAAGTAATCCGCCACGAGGATGCCGAAGAGCGGTATGAAAAAGGAGCCGATGAGGAATAGGAAGTTCTGGTACCTCGTGACGTCCAGACCCGCCGCGACGAGGAGGCAGACCGCTCCGAGGGCGACGATCAGCCAACGCTGTTTCGCCTTGGGGAATATGTTCTGGATCGAGACCGCCGCGGAATAGAGGTCCGCCCAGGCGTTGTGCGTTTCGTCGGCGAGGATGACGAGGAGGGCGCCCCAGCCCGCGATGAGGGCGAAGGCCGTCGCGAAGTCCTTGGGATCCTGCGAAACCCCGGAACCGAGCATGAGTGTGGCGCCCATGGCGAGGAACCAGAGGCTCGTCGCGAAAAAGCCCACGAGCGTGCCCCAAAAAGCCCGCGAGCTCCGCTTCGCGAAGCGATTGTAGTCGGCGACGAGAGGGAGCCAGGAAATGGGCAAGGCTATGACGATGTCGACGGCGACCCAGAAGGGCAGTGAGCCGTCGCCGGCCTTCTTCCAGAGGGCCGCGAAATCATGGGCCGCGAACAGGCGCCAGGATAGCCAGAGGCCCGTGCCGAGGGCTATCCATACGGCGAATTTTTCGAGCCAGTGGCGCACGAAGCCCACGGGTCCCCCAAGGGCCATAAGCACGACCACCACCGCGAAGAGCACCGTCCATGAGGCGTAGTGCGTGGCTCCGAAGAAGGTTTTGCCGATGGCGTCGGCGGCAACCCCCATTATCACGAATTCGAAGATGGTCCAGCCGAGGAGTTGGAAGGCGTTGAGGGCCGTCGGCAGCCAGGAACCCCGCTCCCCGAGCACGGGTCTCAGGAGCACCATGGTCGGCACGCCCGTGTCGCTGCCCGCGATCCCCACGAGGGCGAGGAGAATGCAGCCCAGGGCCGTGCCGACGAGGATGGCCGTGAAGGCCGGGCCGAGGCCCAGGCCGGGCACGAGAAAAGTTCCGGCCAACATCACGAGCAAGCCGATGCCCAGATCGCCCCAGAGCACGGCATAGTCGAGAAAGCCGAGAACTCGATGGAAGGGCGGCACGGGATCGATGCCCCATTCCGGCGGAGCCTGTATTTTCGGGATGCGCTTTTGCGCTGTTTGCACATCGCCCACGGCGATCGCCTCCTCGTTGTCCCCGCGCGGGGGACGGAGCCGAAAGGCTCCGGAATTCAGGGGCGGCTCGCGTACATGGACTGCCGTCCCTGCGCTGGCATTACCCAGATCAGGTTCGATGGGTCGGCGGCTTTCAGCCGCCCTCTCAGCCCGGTACAAACCGAGCTCCCCACGGTGCGCTAATCGTTCAACGACGGAACATAACCATTTCGGGCTTCGCTGTCAACGAGACAGGGGGACGGCTTTCACTTCGTCCCCTCGACCAGGGCCACGGCCCCTCCGAGGAAGTTTCTGATTCTCACCCGTTCCAGGCCCAGGGCGGCGAATCTGCGCGCGAGTTCGCGTTGGTCGATGAAAGCCTTGGCCGATTCGTTGAGATAGCGGTATGCCGGCGCGTTGCCCGCCACCGCTCTTCCGACGGCGGGCACGAAGACGCGCGAGATGGTCCAATACGCCCAGGCGACGGGAGGAAAGCGAGGATGACCCATATCTATGGAAACGACCCGGCCGCCCGGTCGGACGACTCGGGCCATCTCGCGCAGCGTCGCGTCGAGGTCGGGGACGTTGCGGAGGCCCCAACCCACGGTCGCCGCGTCGAAGGACGCGTTCGCGAAGGGCAACCGGGTCGCGTCCGATTCCACGAGGCGCATTCGATTTTCGAGCCCGGTCGCGGCGATCTTGGCGCGCGCCTTTGCGAGCATTTCGGAGGAGAAGTCGAGGCCCGTCACGGCTACGGACGGATCGGAGGCCGCGAGGGACAGGGCGAGTTCACCCGTGCCGCAGCAGACATCGAGTACGGAACCGCCTGGGGGCAGGCGGCAACATTCGGCCACGATTTCGCGCCAACGGTGATCCCTCCCCAGGCTCATGATGCTGTTGGCGGCATCGTAGCCTTCGGCGATCTCGTCGAAGAGTCGTCTGACCATCGAAGCCTTGTCTTCGGTCGTCTCTTTCATCCGGGTCAGCCCATCTGGATGGCGATGGCGGCGAATTCCTTGCGATTGCTCGCGAAGATCGATTCGGAGAGGACGGCGATACGGTATTCGCCGAGGTCGAATTCGCGGGACAGCGCTATCCGCGAGGAAAGTTCCGGGCTTTTCTCCAGGGACTCCGCGAGGTGCGGATCGTTGCACAGGACGACGCACCCACCCTGCCATGCCACGAGCTTGAAGGGCAGGAAACGGGCTCCCTGCGCGATCATCATCGGGGGCGCGGCCGCGGCCTGGACTTCGGCCAGGGCCTGGCGCGCCTCGAGCTTGATCATCCGCGCTTTCGCGTCGGGGATCGCCCCCGTTATCGACATCCCCACCCAGTCGAGAAGCTTTTCGCGGACGGCATGGATATCGGGCAGGCCCGAAATGGTCTCTATCGACTCTCCCGAATTCGAGATCGATTTTGCAAGACCGGAGATCTCCTTGAGATAAGCGTTCCGCTCCGAATCGGGGACATAATACATGATGACGAGGTGGACCGGCTTTCCGTCCGGCGCCTCGTAACCGATGCCGGAAGGGGACCAGCCGACGGCGCACAGCAACTCCCCCTCGTGCGGCGTTCGGCAATGGGGGCAGGCCACGCCGCGTCCGAGGCCGGTGTTCGACTGGCTCTCCCGCTCCATCACGCCCTTCATGAGATCGCTCTTGGTGCCGATGTCGGGGATCGCCTCGATGAGGTGGGAGAGGAGCTCGAGAGAATCCCGCTTGTCGCCTTCGGTAAGCTCGATGAGGCGGCCCTCTTCGAGGGCCTCGAGGAGACTTTTCATCGCGCCCTTCCTTTCCCGGCTGACCGGACGTCATGCCTGGCGAACCAGGACTTCACGACATGGGCGAGAACGGAGTAGCCGAGGAGGAAGGCGGCCATCCACGCCCAGAACATCGAGGGCAGGGGCACGAGGCCGAAGAAAGGGGCCATCGGCGTGTAGGGAAGAATGACCGCCACGCCCATGATCAAAAGTGTCGTGGCGAGCATCGCGGGGCTCGCCCGGCTTTGGATGAAGGGTATGCGGTCGGTTCTGATGATATGAACGATCATCGTCTGCGTCAGCAGGGATTCGACGAACCAACCCGTATGGAAGAGGGCCTCGAGATGCGTCTTGTCGGCCCCCGGCTGGAACCAGGCCGAGCAGCCGAAGAACCACCACATGAGGCCGAAGGTCGCGTAATCGAAGATCGACGAAATCGGGCCAAGCCGTATCATGAAGCGCCGGATGAAGGAGACGTCCCAGCTACGGGGTCGATCGAGGGCCTCGCGGTCGACATTGTCGAGGGGGATGCCGGTCTGGGAGACGTCATAAAGGAGGTTGTTGAGGAGGATCTGCACCGGCGTCATCGGAAGGAAGGGCAGGAGGAGGGAAGAGCCGAGCATCGAGAACATGTTGCCGAAATTCGAGCTCGATCCCATCTTGATGTACTTGATGATATTGGCGAATACGCGCCGGCCTTCCAGGATGCCGTCCTCGAGGACGAGAAGGTTCTTCTCGAGGAGGATGATGTCGGCCGATTCCTTCGCCACGTCGACGGCGGTGTCCACGGAAATGCCAACATCGGCCGCGCGCATGGCCGCCGCGTCGTTGATGCCGTCGCCCATGAAGCCGACGACATGGCCCTCCGAGCGGAGCCTGCGCACGATGCGTTCCTTGTGGGAGGGCGTCAGCCGGGCGAAGACGTCGTGCTCGGCGACGGCGGCCGCGAACCCGGCCTCGTCGAGCTCCTGGAGCTCCCTGCCCGTGATGACGCGGGGCTCGTGGAATCCGACATCCGCGCAGACCTTCGCGGTCACGAGTTCGTTGTCGCCCGTGAGAACCTTGACCCTGACGCCATGGGCGGCGAGCGAGGCGATGGCCTTCTCGGCCGAGTCTTTCGGCGGATCGAGGAAGGCGAGATATCCGAGCATGATGAGTTCCGTCTCGTCGTAAGGCGAAAAGACTTCCTTCGTCTTCGGGAACTCGCGATAGGCTATCGCGAGTACGCGATAGCCCTGCGAGGAGAGGTGCCGGTATTCTTCGAGTATGTCGGCCTTCACGATGTCGATGAGGGGGAACACGTCTTCGTCGATCTGGTAGCGGTCGCAGGCGGCGAAGATCGCCTCGACCGAGCCCTTGCAGATCAGGACATGGTCGCCTTCGTACTCGACGACGACGGACATGCGCTTGCGGTCGAAGTCGAAGGGCACCTCGTCGACCTTGCGCAGGCTGCGTTCGACGTCGAGATCCTCGTTGGAGAGGATGGAGACGTCCAGGAGATTCCGGAGCCCCGTCTGGTAGTAGGAATTCATCCAGGCGTAGCGGAGCACGTCCTCGCTCGGCCGATTGGTGACGTCGACGTGCTTTTCCAGTATGACCTTGTCCTGGGTGATCGTGCCGGTCTTGTCGGTGCAGAGGATGTCCACCCCGCCGAGGTTCTGGATGGATTTGAGCTTCTTGACGATGACTTTTTTTCGGGCCATGAAAACCGCGCCTTTGGACAGGCAGACGGTCACGATCATCGGGAGCATCTCCGGCGTCAGGCCGACGGCCACCGAGAGGCCGAAAAGGAGGGCTTCGAGCCAGTCCTTCTTGAAGACCCCCTGGATCACGAAGATGGCCGATACCATGACGATCATGAAGCGGATCATCAGGCCCACGAAGGACTTCACGCCGCGGTCGAATTCGGTGGCGCCCTTGGGCTCGGATATCTCCGTGGCCACCGAACCCAGGAAGGTGCGCATCCCGGTGGTGACCACGAGACCGCGACCCGCACCCGATACGACCGTCGAGCCCTGGAAGCAGGCGGGTCCGAGCTCGAAAACGCCCTCCTTGCCCGGGTCGGCGTCCGGCGTCTTTTCCACCGGCATTGACTCGCCCGTGAGAGCCGACTGGGTGACGAAAAAGTCCTTGGCCGAGACGATCCTCAGGTCGGCGGGGATGACCGAGCCCGCGGCGAGCACGACGAGATCCCCGGGCACGATCGTGCTCATGGGCACTTCGACTTCGATCCCGCCCCGGACGACGATCGTGCTCGCCTGAACCAGCATCTTGAGCTTTTCGGCGGCTTCGCTCGATCGCCGTTCCTGGAACCAGGAGAGGAGAACGCTGATGAGGATCATGCCGACGACTATGAATCCCGAGGACAGGTCGCCGGTCCCGAAGGAAAAAACGCAGATGATGAGCAGGATCAGCACCAGCGGATCGCGGAATCGCTCGAGAATCTCGCGCAGGGCGCCCTTTTTCCGCTCGGCGGCAAGGACATTGGGTCCGAATTCCCTGGAGAGATTCTCGGCTTCCTCGCCCGTGAGGCCGGCCTGTCGGCTTCCGAGACCGGAGAAGGCGTCGGGTACGCTCATTCCGCACAGTTCCCGCAGGCGGACGCCGGGATCGGGGGCGCCACTCTTCGTCGGCCGGGCCGACGATCGTTCCGTCCGTGTTTCCATCGCTGTCATCCCCCTGGGCAGGCATGGTCCGGTGCGAAATAGGCGCGCGAAGGATCGCGCATCGCAGCGACACCGTCGAGCGACCGTCGGAGTCGCAGGGGATTGTATCGCGGACAGGGGCGGACGGGAAGCACGGAAAGGAGCCGTCCGGTAAGAGTCTGGGCGGGTCTGCCTTCAGCGATCCGCCAGGGCTTCGGGGATATCGATTCGTGAAGCTTGCCACGCTTGCAGGGCTACGGCGAGAACCATAAGTACCCCTGCGACGGCGGCGAAGGCCGCGAGTTCGAGGCCAGCGGGATGGAAGGGGCGGCTCCGTGCCACAGGGGTCGTCTCTATCGCGTGCAGGATGGGGATGGCGACGCAAGGCGATAGCAGAAGCCCCGATAGGGCGAAGATCGAGCACTCGACCAGGATCATCCGGAAGATTGTCAACGCGGAGGCCCCGAGGGCGCGGACGACACCATAGTCTCCCGAAAGGCGCCGCATCCTGCCCGACATCAGGGCGAAGAAGGCCGCGGCGGAAATCGCCGCGGCAGCCACGAGAGCCGCCTCCCCGGTTCGGAGCGAGGTTCGGCCCCGGCCGGAGACCGCGCCGTCGGCTCCGTCGTTCGGGGACGCATGAGGAGATGCCGGAGAGCTTCGTTCCGCGGCGGTCGAGGCCGTCTGCGGCGGCGATCGACGGCCGTCATAGACGATACTCGAGGCCACGGAGAAGGTTCCCGCCCAAACCGCCATGCAGAGCACGACGGCCAGCGCCTCGATAACCCTGAACCGGGCGAAATTGAAGGCCAGCCCGAGCGCCCTCATCTAGCGAATCCCCGATCCCGCGACAATGCTCTCGATGCGGCCGTTCTCGAGTCGGATGGTGGTCCCCCCGACCGCAGCCGAATCTCCATCCCTGAGTGCGGCTACGATGGTCAGACCTTCCCGGTTGATGTCGCCGAGCAGGCGGAGAATGGAGCCGCCATCTTCGGCCGACAGCCCTGCGGTCGGTTCGTCGGCGACGAGACAGCCGGGATCGTTGGCCAGGGCCCGCGCTATGGCCGCGTGTCGTCGTTCGGTTTCGGTGAGCGAAAGCGGCCTGTCCGAGCCCCGGTTCTCCAGACCCACCCTGGCCAGGAGCTCCCTGGCCCGGCGAGGTCTGAGGTGCCGGGGCATGTTCGCGAGGCTCATGGGCAGCATGACATTGTCCTCGACACTGAGCTCGGGAAGAAGCATGCCCGATTTGAAGATGAAACCGAAATATCTGGAACGGATCCTGGCGAGCTCGGCATCTCGAAGTCCCGAGATTTCACGGCCTTCCAGCTCGTAGCTGCCCGAGTCGGGCCGCTCGAGGAGCCCGATGATATCGAGAAGAGCGGCGACGCCCGATCCGGGAGGGCCGGTCAGGACGGCGAAATCCCCTCGGCCGAGCGTCAGGTCGAGGCCGTCGAGCCCGGCCTCGCGCCCGTTTCCGGCCGATCGAAACTTCGCGATATTCTTCAGCACTATCACGATGAAGCCCCCGCGATGGCGCCGTCGTCGAGAGCCGCGCCCGTCCTTTGAGTTTCAATGTAGCCGCCCTTGCGGAAACGAGGGGTAAAGGCCCGGTTAATTTGACCGTCGCGTGTTAAACCCGTGTTAAATGATCCGCTTCAGCGGCCAGAGCCGCCTCCGCCGCCGCACACGTCGCCGATCACCCGGAGCCAGTTGCCCCCCATGATCTTCTCGACGTCGCCTGGCGAACGGCCGCGCGAGAGGAGGGCTTCTGTGAGCCAGCGGAGTTCTGCGGGAGACGCGAAGGCCACGCCGAGCTGTTCGGTGAAGCCGTCGAAGTCGGAACCGATACCCACGTGGTCGGAACCGACTACCGCCAGGAAATGCTCGATATGCTCGAGTACGCGCTCCTTGTCGACCCGCGCCGGTTCGGCGTCGACGAAGGCTCCCGCGAAGGTCACACCTATCAGGCCGCCGGTCGCCGCGATGCCCTCGGCCTGGGCGTCGGTGAGGTTGCGGCGATTCGGGACAAGGGCCCTGCTGTTCGAATGCGATGCCACGACGGGCCGCTCCGCTATCGCGAGGAGGTCGCCGAGGGATTCGTCCGAGAGATGCGAGGCGTCGACGACCATGCCGAGGGTCTCCATCTCGCGCACGACTTTCCGGCCGAAGCGGGTCAGGCCGCCCGCCCCGTCCGCCGCGGTACCCGTGCCCGCGCCGCGGGCGAGGGCGTTCCGACGATTCCAGGTCAAGCCCATGAGGCGGAGGCCGCGGTCGTGGAAGGCTCGAAGCTCATCGAGACTTTCGCCGATGGCCTCGCCCCCCTCGATCGAGAGCATTGCCGCGACCTTGCCCTCCGCTCGCGCCGAAAGGATTTCCCTTCGATTTCTGGCAAGGACGAAGTCTTCGTCGCGGTCGAAAGCCGCTTCCATCGCTTCGAAGAGCCGCCACGTATGTTCGCGCGCCCGGGGGACAAGGGAATCGTCCGTGAAGAGCGCGAATATCTGGCAGCCTACGTTCCCTTCGACGAGGCGAGGGAGATCGACGTAACCCGTCCGACCCCGCGCGAAGAAGTCGCGCGGGCCCTCGACGCGCGGCGAGATGGAGAGCCCGACCATGTCGAGGACGGTGTCGCAGTGGCCGTCCATCACGAAAATGCTGTCGTGGAAATCGCCTTTGTCCATGTCCTGCCTCTTGTCGGGATCGCGGCTTCACGTCGCCGCTCGCCGTCGATAAAATCGGCCCCATGAAACCGAGAATCGGAATCACTTCGTCATTCGACAATGCGAAATCGCGCAGGGCCGTCCTCGATTTCGACTATGCCCGCTCGGTCGCCCAGTCCGGCGGCCTTCCCTTCGTGCTGCCGTCCTTCGCGATGCCCGTCGATCCGCGGGATATCCTCGATGGAATAGACGGACTTCTCCTTTCCGGCGGAGGAGATGTCTCGCCGCTCCGTTACGGCGAAGAGCCCCTGCGGGGTCTCGGCTCCGTCTCGGTCGAGCGGGACGAATTCGAGATGGCCCTCGCGATCGAAGCCCGAAGGCGCGGGATGCCCATATTCGGAATCTGCCGCGGTCATCAGCTCCTCGATGTCGCGTTCGGCGGCACGCTCTATCAGGACATCGGGGCTCAGCTTTCCGGGGCGATCGAGCACGACCCTCCGGAGGATCAGGCTGTCGACGAATTCTGGCATGGCATCGAAGTCCTCCCCACTTCGCGCCGACTCGGTCTGCCCGAGGGAGAGACGAAAATACTCGTCAACTCCTTTCATCACCAAGGCGTGAAGACCCTCGCTCCCGGCCTGATAGCGACCGCGATATCCGTCGACGGGCTCGTCGAGGCCTTCGAGGCCGAGGATGGAGGCTGGCTCCTCGGCGTGCAGTTCCACCCCGAAGCCCTGACTGTGCGGCATCGGCGATTCGAGGCCATGTTCACCGCCCACGTGCGGGCCGCCGCGGCCTGGTCGACGGGTGACTGACGGCACGCGGTTTTCCGACGTCGTCAGTGGCGATACAGCCGCGGCAGTCTCGCGGCCGCACGGCAGGCGATCTCGTAGTTGATGGTGCCCGCGAGGCCGGCCAGTTCGTCGAGCGACGGCCCGCCGGGTCCGGCGAGGACCAGTTCGCTTCCTTCGGTTGCCTCGGGAGCGTCCGTCGCGTCGAACATGCACATATCCATGCAGATGCGCCCGATTTGCGGAAGCCGCTTTTGCCCGAATCCGGCCCAAGTCTTCCCCGAGACGATCCGCGGATAGCCGTCGGCGTAACCGAGCGACACTGTCGCGAGGCGAGTGCGCCTGATCGCGGTCCAAGTCCGGCCATAGCTGACCGTGGTGCCCGCCTCCACTACCCTGAGCCGCACGATCCGGGCGCGGATCGAGAGGGCGGGACGGAAGGCCGCGTCGAAGTCGCGACCGGAGGCGGGCGATAGTCCGTAAAGGGCGATGCCCGCGCGCACCATGTCGAGTCGGGCTTCCGGCAGCCAGAGTGTCGCGGCGCTGTTCGCGGCATGGCGGAGGGGAACGGAGACACCGGCGGCTTCGACGGCGCTCAGGGCTATCGAGAAACGCGCGAGCTGCTCGCGGGCGAAGGAGAGGTCCGCCTCGTCGGCGTTGGCGAAATGGGTATAGACACCGAACAGCTCCGCTCCGCGCGATGAGGCGATCCTCGCCGCCAGTGCCGCGGCCTCTTCGGGCCGGCAACCGACGCGGGACATGCCGGTGTCGATCTTGAGGTGGAGGCGAGCCCGTTTGGCCGCGCTGAGGCCCGCCGCGTCGAAAGCGTCGATCGTGACGGCGTCGAAAACGCTCGCTTCGAGATCGGCGCCGACCGCGTCTTCAGCCTCCGCGGCCGCGACCGCGCCGAGGACGAGGATGGGGGCCCGGATGCCGGCGTCGCGCAACGCGAGGCCCTCACCGAGAAGCGCGACCGCGAGCTGCGATGCCCCTCCTTCGAGGGCCGCTCGTGCCGTTTCGACGGCGCCGTGGCCATAGGCGTCGGCCTTGACCACGGCGCAGAGCCGGGATTCCCGGCGGGCGTAGCGGAGGAGGACTGCGGCGTTGGAGCGGATGGCCGCGAGATCGATCTCCGCCCATGCGGTTCGCTTGATATCCATGGTGATTGAGGGAGGATAGCCCTGCCCGTCGCGAGGGACAAGCCCGCAGTATCGATAAAATTTGACTCCAAGCCGGGCCGCGACTAGCCTTTGAGCCATTGCAAGGTGGAAATGATGAAGGCCGGGATGAAAAGAAGTCTGTCCGGCAAGCTCGCCGGCCCGCTGGCCATCGGCGTGCTCGCAACCTGCGCGGTGATGATGACCGTCCTCACCCTGATGCTCGTGAAAAGGGAGAACGCGCTCCTCGTCACGCGCGCCGAGTCGAGCAGCCGGCTCGTCGGGGAGTCTCTATCCTTCGCCATGAGCAACGGCGTCACGGACGTCAGGCCCGTGGAGACCTCGCTCAAAGGGCTCCCGGACATTCTCGAATTTCGCGTCGTGCCTCTCGCGGGCATGAGTTCGAGGGCGGATGTCGCGTCCGACGACATCGAACGGCGGGTCTTCGGGAACGGCAAGGAGGCAGTCTCGTTCGGGGACGATGACAAGGGAGGGGCCTATCTTCGCGTATCCGGGCCGATCCGGGCCCAGGCTTCGTGTACGGCATGTCACTCGGGCATCGCCGAGGGGCAGGTCGTGGCGGTGACCACTCTCTATCTTTCGACGGCCGACTCGAAGAAATTCGTGGAAGGTTTCGTCGAGCGGGCGGTCTTTCTGACCGTTCTGGCCACGGCCGTCCTCCTCGGCGTTGTCCTGCTGACGCTCGGCGTCACGGCGATACGACCTCTGAGACGCATGCGCGACCTCATCGGCGACATCGCCCAGGGGCGGGGCGACCTCACCAGACGGCTGCCCGTCACTACGAGCGACGAGATCGGCGAAGTCGCCGGGCTCGTGAACAGCTTCGTGGACCAGACGCAGGAGGTCGTGCTCGGCATCCGGTCCTTTTCGACGCTCAATGCCGGCAATGCCGAGGCCCTGGGCAGCGCGGCCGGGCGCACGCGCGAGTCGGTCGCCGCCGCGGCGGGCTCGATCGGGGCCGCTCGGGACCAGATCGCGGGAATGAACAGGCAGAACGGATCGGTGGCGGCCTCGACCAGAGACATCTTCGGGGGCATCACGGCCCTTTCGGGAAGGATCGAGGAGCAGGCGGCCGCGGTCACCCAGTCCTCCTTGGCGATAAGCGAGATGTCCGCTTCGATAGACAGCGTGGCCAAGGTGACGGATCGCAAACTGGGATCGGCGAACGAGCTTCTCGTCGTGACGCGGCGGGGGGCCGAGAAGGTCGGCGAGGTGGACGCTGAGATCGCCGACGTCTCGAAGAGCCTGAACGCGATCGGCGAGGCGATCAAGCTGATCAACGGCATCGCCTCGCAGACGAGCATACTTTCCATGAACGCCGCGATCGAGGCGGCCCACGCCGGCGAGTACGGCCGGGGTTTCGCCGTCGTCGCCGAGGAGATCCGCCACCTCGCCGAATCGAGCTCGCACAACGCGAAGCAGATCACCTCCGCGCTGAAGGACATAATAGCGAGGATCGGACGCGTCCTCGAGGCCTCCACCGAGAGCAGGGAGTCCCTCGATCGCATCGGCGCCGAGGTCGCGGAGCTGGTGCGGGCCTTCCAGGAGATCGCCGGATCGACGCGGGAGATGTCGGACGGCGGCCGGTCGATCCTCGAGGCGTCGCAATCGCTGATGGAGGTCACGCAGGAGATCAGGAAGGGCAGCGTCGAGATGAACGAGGGCGTCGAACGGATCGATCTCGCGCAGGCTGAGATCGCGCGCCTGGCCGCGAGCTCCAATCGGGCGATGGAAGACGCGGCCGACCGGGCGGTCGGAATGGATGCCGAAATGGACGCGATCGTCGAACTCGCCGCCGGGGCCCTCAAGGTCGGCAGGCAGCTCGCCGAGGCCGTCGGGCGCTTCAAGGTGCGCGACGCCAGAGAGGAATCCGGCGGACCCGACGCCGCGTGACGCCCGCATGTTTCAGCGGAGCGCGGCGACAACCGGCGCTCAGGGCTTGTCGAAGCTCAATAGGCTCGCGTCGAACATGCCGTCGGAGCCGACGGATCCGCGCACCATGACCTGCATTCCCGGCGCGAGGTCGCCAAGGCTCGCGACGACACTCCGATGGACCGTAGCCGAGTCGGGGACGTCGATGGCGGCGGTCAGCATTTCGTATTTCAGGTAGAGCGTATGACCCTGGACCCCGCCGCCGATGCGGTCGACCTGCTCATTGGTCATGACCTGGCCGTTCGCCATCGGGAACTGGCCCTTCCGGACTATTTCCCAGAGCTGCGGCGCGAAGACGTTGATGGCGGTCGCCGTCAGGCTCCCATCGTCGTTTTTCGTCGCGGCTACGCCCAGCGCGTCGCCGGACATTATCGAGTCGAGGGTCGCCGGCATCCTCTCGAGGACGAGGGTCGAGGGGCCGATGGCGACGGACTGCGCGCTTCCGTCCGACAAGGTGAGAAATGCGGTGTTTCCGTCGATCGACGCCAAGGAGCCCGTCAGCTGCGTCTGGGCTGTCATCGCGGCCTGTCCCGAGGACTGCATCGTGCCGGCGGGCGGCGGCGCCGCGCTCGAGGAGCCGTTCTGGCCGGAGCCGGACGAGTCTTTCTGCATCATGTTCCCGTAAGCCTGGGCCGAGGCCGAGAAAACGACGGTCGCGAACAGGGCCGCGAAAAGAGCCGACTTGCATACGGCCACGAGATTCGATGTGCGCATCGCAGAAACCATCCTTTCGCCTACCCGAAGGTGAAGGCGAACAACCGGAGCTTGCCCTTGACGACGAGTTTCAACAGATGCCCGCCGGCGACGGGAAGCTTTACGAGCTGGTACAACCGACTTGCGGTCGGTCGCACCAGCCCTCCGACGACGTCGGGGCCGCCCGCGGCGGAAACCCCGTCCACCGAGACCGCGATGCTCGCGCCGTCCTCCTCCGGTTCCACGACGAGATAGACGTCCTTCGCGCGGAATCCGAGGCGCAGCGTGCCCGAGGTCTCGGGTTGTATGTATTCGGAGGAAATCGTCCAGCGTCCCTCGAGGCTCCATTCGCCGTTGGCCGGCGTTCTCGAGGGCCGGTAATCCACGACCTTGTCCGCCATCGGGGTGACGGCCGAATCGAGGCCCGAGCCGCGCTGGTAGCCGAGATAGGTTTCCGGCGTCCCGGCCTGGATCGCCTGGGGAGGCTTGCCCACGATGCCGCCGGGTTCCGCGCCGGCTTCCGCGAGCAGCTCCCGGATCACCTTCTCGGAACCGTCGTAGTCGCCTTCGCCGAAATGATAATATCGCACGCGGCCCTTGGCGTCGATGAAGTAATGCGCGGGCCAATACTGGTTGCCGTAGGCGTTCCATTGCGAGTAATCGTCGTCCATGGCCACCGGCCATGTGACGCCCAGGTCCCTGATCGCCGCGGAGACATTGAGCGGCAGCTTTTCGAACTCGAATTCCGGGCTGTGGACGCCCACGATGACCAATCCCTTGTCCTTGTACGCGGCGTACCAGGCCTTGAGGTAGGGAAGGGTGCGGATGCAGTTGACGCAACTGTAGGTCCAAAAATCCACGAGGACCACTTTCCCGCGGAGCGACTTGAGATCGAGGGGCGCCGAAGCCGAAGGCAAGGCTCCCGGAGTGACGGCTCCGGTGTTGTACCAGGGCCCTTCCGCAATGAAGGGAGGCGCCGCCCCGAAATCGCCGAGGACGCCACCTTCGGGGGCCGCGGCGGTCGCGCCGGAAAAGACGCCGGTGGCCGTTCCGTTTCCGCTCCTGCCCGGCACGGTCGCCCGGGCCCTGAGGGCGCTCTGCACGGGACGAGCCGTCTCCAGGGCCGTCAGCCCCGAGCCGTAGGAGGGGAAAGCGGAAAGCACCGCCGCCTGGAAGCGGCGATCCAGTCCGAAGCCGATCATCGCTGCGACGAGGACCATCACGAGTCCGAATCCGCGTTGAATGGCCGATGATCTGCGGGTGAGCCATGGTACGCGAGCCAATGCTGCCCTGCCGCCGATCATCACCGCGAACATCGGAATTGCCGTGCCGAGGGTGTAGGCGAGCGTGATGAAGACCGAACCGCCGTCCACGTGACGCGACAGCGCGAGGCTGATCACGGATGCCATGATGGGTCCGACGCAGGGTGTCCATACGAGCCCGAGGCCGAGCCCAAGTCCGATGCCGCCGAAGAAACCACGGGAGGATTTGCTTCCGGCCGCCGAGGACGATCCTTTTCCGCCCAACGATGCCAATCGCGCGAGGCCCGTCTCGAAAAGCCGACCGAAGGCCGGAATGAAAAGGACCAATCCGAAAATGAAGATCAGTACGACCGCCACGACGCGAAGCGCGTCGGGCGGAATTCCGAGGGCCTGTACGAGGCTCGACAAAGCGAGGGTAAAGAAGGTGAAACTTGCGACAAAACCGACGACCACTCCGAGGGGACGGGCCTTTCCCGAACCGATCCCTCCCGCCAACACCACCGGTAGGACGGGAAGGATGCAAGGCGAGAGGATCGTCACTATTCCGGAAAGGAATGCGAACGCGAGGAGCACCGTCATCGCGGAACCATCCTCGGGCATCGCCCGGCGGAGTTCGCCGTCGTTTGGGGTCGCCGTGAAATCATGGAGGGAAAATAGTCATATTGACACGTAGAAGCAATAAGAATGAAAGGACCGGAGCATCTGCCTATCCGTTCGCCACTCGTTCCTGCAACGCGCCTCCGCAGTCGCTCGTGCGCGAGGTATCAGGGATGCTCGGCATCCATTTCGACATATCCGACGCGGGGTTCCCCGCCCCCAGTCCTTCGCCCCGCGGCGCGCTTTATCGAGCGCGCGATGCCCTCGTAGCCCGTGCAGCGGCAAAGATTGGAGGACATCCATTCGCGGGCGAGTTCCTCGGTCGGCTCAGGATGGGCGACGAGGAGGGCATGGGCGTTGAGCATCATTCCCGGCGTGCAGAAACCGCACTGGTAGCCATTTTCCGAGAGGAAGGCCTCGCGGAGGGCTTCGTCCCGCAGCCCTTCGATCGTCACGATTTCGACGCCTTCGACTTCGGCCGCGAGGACCATGCACGACTTGACCGGTTTCCCGTCGACAAGCACCGTGCAGGCTCCGCAGTCGCCGTTTTCGCAGCCGAGCTTCGTGCCGGTCAATCCGAGACCCTCGCGGAGAACACGCAGAAGCGTGTCCCCGGGACGGGCGGCGAGGCGGCGTTCCTCGCCGTTGACGCGCAGGGCGATTTCGTACAGCGAGCTTCGCTCGATCATTCCAGCGCCTCTTCGGCCCGAGCCAGACTCGCGCGCAGCAGTTCGAACCGATACTCCCGCGAGGCGCGCGCATCGCCGCGGGGCGCCGGAAAGGAGTCGACCGACGGCACTCCGCTCTTTACCCCGATCCGGACCGGCCAATCGAGGTAACCTGAAATGGCGGCCGAAACGCCGCCGGGGAAGGCGACGACGCTCAGCGAGAAAATGGGATAATCGATCTCGGGTCCCGCCGTCGCCCGATCGTGAAAAAAGGGGAGCAGGGCGGCCTCGGCGGGGATCGAAAGGCCGACGATGAATTCGCCCGGCCCGAGAACGAGGCGTTTCGCCTGGAGTTCCCGGATCGGGACCGTTCGACGCCCGACGCCGCCGGATCGATCGGGACCCGCGAGGTGCGCCGCCCCGTCCGCCGCGAGGAAAGGCAGAAGCGCTTCGCGGTAGGGGAGGCGTCCGGCGACGTTGCCTCCCAGGGTTATGCGATTGCGCACCGTGTGGTCGGCGACCCTGCGTGCCGCGGCGGAAAGGAGCGGGAAAGAACCGTCTTCGACGATTTCGTTCAGGCTGAAACCGGCGCCGTAATAGAGCCGGTCGCCGCGCGCTCCGATTTCCCGGCACTCCGGCAGGCGCTTGATGTCGACGAGGATTCCGAGGCGATAGGTGCCGGT
>Ga0187814_10000026_pt1 | contig 30988 bp, 24 predicted proteins | sample NC_S_4_FD_132450 | JGI IMG/M metagenome (GOLD analysis project Ga0187814, IMG submission 132450) | Wetland sediment microbial communities from Neuse River Estuary, North Carolina, USA - ASW-S_4 | ecosystem: Environmental > Aquatic > Freshwater > Wetlands > Sediment | place: USA: North Carolina... | reverse complement strand
CCGGTTTCGAGCGAGAACACGGCGAAGCCGACGGCGACCGCGACGGCGATCGCCAGGGCGATCAGAAGCTTCGTCTTGATACTGGACACGGACACCTCCATTCTGGACCGACTCCAGTATTGCGGATGCTACGACAAAAGGGAATGGGAAAGGAGTCGATTCATGCACCGGCGCGCGGCCGCGCCTTCAAGGCGCCGGCGGGGGAACCGAGAGACGCCAGGTCGTGCCGCTCGAACCGGGTATGTCCCGCACCGGGGCGAGCGTCGCCCCGATCTGGCGGGCGAGGCCCACTACAAGACTCCGACCGAAGCCGCCCGATTCTCTTTCATCGACAATGCCCACTCCGTCGTCGGAGACCGTTATGGCGAATCCGCCTCCGGCGCCCTTCGACAGTTCGACTTGTATGCTGCCGCGCCGTTTGTCGGGAAAGGCGTGCTTGAATGAATTCGTGACGAGTTCGTTGACGATGAGGGCGACGGGCACTCCGACGTCGAGGGTCGCCGGGATGCCGGGGTCGGCGCGAACCGCGAGCGAAACATTCTTCGGCTCGCCATAGCTTCTTCCGAGGGACTCCGCGAGTTCTTCCAGATATGTCCCCAGATCGATTTCCGTTATGGACTTGCGCGAATAGAGATGCTCATGAAGCTTTCCGATCGAATCGATCCGTTCGGCGGCCGAGCGGAGTATCTCGGGGGCCCTTTCGGGCTTGTCCGCGATTTCCGATTCGCCAAGTCGCAGGATGGCCTGGACCGTCGCGAGGTTGTTCTTGACGCGGTGGTTCACTTCGTGGAAGAGCCGGTCCCTCGCGTCGAGCTCGTCCTGGAGGGCCATGGCTTCCCTCGCGCGGCGCACTTCGACGGCGGCCATGCCCGAAACGCTTCCGAGGGCCGCCACGAGGATCGCGAGGATCGAAATGAGCAGGATGAAGCGCGAATGCCAGGCCCGGAGGCCGGGACGCAGGTCGTGGACGACGAGAACCCTGAGCGGATGGGTGGGGAGGCTCGTTTCCGCCCAGACGAAATCGACCGCGTTCGCCGGCGGTCCTCCGTTTGACAGTATGGACCGATCTCCCTCGACCAGTTCGCGCCCGAAAGCGTCGGTTATCGCCGTAGCCGTGTATTCATCGCTCCGGGCAAGGGCGAGCCGAGCGTCGAAGAAGATTTCGTCGAAGGCTATGACGGCGAAGCGTGCCCCCGATCGTCCTTCGAGAGCGCGGACGACCGCGAGAACGGGGCCGTGAGGACTGTCGGCGATGAGGGCTTCCGAACCGCGGGCGAGGGCGATCCGGTCGAGGCGTTCGCGGGCGATGACGGGCTCGTCGACCCTGTCTTTCCAGGCCGCGGCGACGATCTTACCCGACGCGTCCAAGAGATATGCGTTGGCGGCCTCGGGAATGCGGTAGATGGCCTCCAACAGCGCCGAATCGGCGGACGAGTGTCGGCCCGAGCCGAGACGGAGGTCGGCGGCCGCGAGGATGTTTTCCGCTATCCTGATATAGCCGTCGAGGGTATGGGCGAGAGTCTCGGCGTCCGCCAGAGCCTGACGCGACGTCGATTCGCGGAACGATCGTCGTTCGGCGAGGGAACCCGAAACCACGTTCTCCCCGAGAAGCAAGGTGAGCAACAGAAGCATGCCGCCGCCGACGCCGATCAAGGCGAAATTCTTCGCCCTCCGCTTCATCAGTCGTCCGTGCCGGATGTCATGTCGGCGAGTTCGCGTTCGAGCATGGTCAGCATGTCGGAGGGCACGCCGAGCCGAGAGGCCATGGGACCCTCTTGGGCGAGAAGCGAGGAGCGCATCGCGTCTATGGTTTTCGCGGCGGGCACTTCGACGACGAGCCCGCGTTTTTCCAGCGTCGTCCGTGCGCTCACCTGGGCGCCGACCGCCGTCGCGCGCGCTTCGGGGAGAAGCTCCGCCCAGGTGTCCGTGATCAGTCTTCGTTGCGCTTCGGTCAGTCTGTTCCAGAAGGCGGCGTTTACGATGGGGATATAAAAAGGATAGTATTCGTCGTCGGCGAAGGCGTACTTGAGCCCATGCGCGTCGAGTCCCGCGCTGGCGATGGTCTCCCATGTCGACAGCACGGCGTCGACGAGACCCCTGTCGAGGAAGGAAGGCAGGTCGGGAGAAGAGATCGAAACCGGCAAGGCGCCGAGTTCTCGCATCCGCTCCTCGTTGCCCCTCCCGCCCGCGACCCTCACCTTGAGGCCGACGAAATCGTCCGCGGTTCTGATCGGCTTCGTCCGGCTGAAGACGGCCACGCCGCCGAGATCGAGCCAATTCCCGATGACGACGCAGGACAGCGCGGCCGAGATTCTCGAATCGACCGCCCTCCCGAAGGGACCGTCCACGAGGGCCCGCATGGTCTTGCCGTTCCTGCCGAAGGTCGACGGCAACATGAGCGCTGCGGTGGCGGGGACGCTGCGGTCGAATTGCCAGATGCCGGGAACCGCCATCTCTACATCGCCCCGGGCCAGGGCGGTCACGACGTCCGAGTCCCGATACAGCTTTGCGCTGTCGTAGAACTCCACGATCAGGGAGCCGTTCGAGCCCCGGGCGACGAGCTCGGAAAACCGACGGACCATCCGGGCCTGGAAATGCTCCGGAACATTTTCCACCGAAATTCTGAGAAGCAGGGCATCGGTCGCGGTTGAGGGAACCGCGCCGAAAAGAACGATCGCGAGGGCGAGGATGGCCTGTGGAGCGCGGCGGAACGGCGGGGGACGGGGCCCGGTCGGCATGTTCCAACTATCGTCGCTCGGGCCGATCCATGCAATCGGAGAGGCGAGCTTTTTTGTTCATGCACACTTCATCTCTCCGCGTATTTCGCCGCGGGTCGCAAACTTGACCCATATCCTGCGAAACAGTACCGTTTCCCGCGTATGTCGCCCGAGTGCGGGGACGTACGAAAGGAAGGCACATGCTGAAATTGCTGCGCCATCTCAAACCTTGGACGCCCGAGATCGTCGGGGTCCTCTTCCTCGTGTTCGGCGCGTCAATGGCCGATCTCTACCTGCCCACGCTCATGTCCGACATCATCGACAAAGGCGTGATGAACGGCGACGCGGCGTACATCGGCCGCATCGGAAGCTGGATGCTGCTCGTGACCGCGGGTTCGGTTCTCGGGTCGGTGCTCGCGAGCTGGCTCGGCTCCAAGGCGAGCGCGGGATTCGGCGCCGCGATTCGCGAACGGATGTTCGCCAAAGTCGAATCTTTTTCGCTCGATGAGTTCGACCGCTTGGGGCCGTCGACGCTGATTACGCGCAGCACGAACGACGTGACGCAGGTGCAGATGGTGACCCTGATGGCTCTCAGGATGATGGTCGTCGCTCCGATCATGGCCATCGGTGGCCTCGTGATGGCCCTGTCCATGGATCGCTCGCTGACCTGGGTCCTGGCCGTGACGATCCCCGTCCTGCTTTTCGTCGTGCTTCTGTTGTTTTCGCGCGCCATCCCTCTCTTCCGCTCGATCCAGAAAAAGATCGACCGCATCAACCTGGTGCTCCGGGAGGGCCTCACCGGCGTTCGCGTCGTCCGGGCCTTCGGACGCGAGGACAGGGAACGGGAGCGCTTCGAGCAGGCCAATTCGGAGTTGACGCGGACCTATATCTCCGTGAATCGAGTCATGGCCTTCATGTTCCCCTCGGTCATGCTCGTCATGAACGTCGCGAGCGTGGCTCTCCTGTGGTTCGGCATCGTCCGCGTCGACCGGGGCGAGATGCAGATCGGCTCGCTGATGGCCTTCATCCAGTACGCTTTCATGATCCTCTTTTCCTTCATGATGTTCGCGATGATGTCCATCATGGTGCCGAGGGCCCAGGCGGCGGCGACGCGCATCGGTGAAGTCCTTGCCGTCGAGCCATCCATACGGGATCCCGAACGCCACCTGTCCATTCCCGCACGATCGCGCAGCTCGGTGGAATTCCGGGACGTCAGCTTCCGATATCACGGAGCCGAAGCGGCGGCGATCGAGCATATCACCTTTTCGGCGAGTCCTGGGGAAGTCACGGCCATCGTCGGCTCCACCGGCTCGGGGAAATCGACGCTCGCGAAACTGGTGTTGCGTTTCTATGACCCTGATGAAGGAAGCGTTCTTGTCGACGGCGCGGACGTGCGGGATCTGCGCCAGGAGGATCTCCGCGGCCGCATCGGCTACGTGCCGCAGAAGCCGGTGCTCTTCTCGATGTCCGTTGGGGATAACGTGCGCGTCGGCTCGCCCGAGGCGGAAGACGCCCTCGTCCGCTCGTCGGTCGACATCGCCCAGGCGTCGGAATTCGTGGATGCCCTCGAGAACGGCTACGATCACGAAGTGTCGCAAGGCGGTCTCAATCTTTCCGGCGGACAGAAGCAACGGCTCTCGATCGCGCGGGCGCTCGCGCGGAGACCCGACATCTATGTCTTCGACGATTGCTTCTCCGCCCTCGACTTCCGCACCGATGCCCGCCTTCGTGCCCGCCTCAAGGAGGTGACCGGAGAGGCGACGGTCATCGTCGTCGCCCAACGCGTGGGCACGGTCATGGACGCCGACCGCATCGTCGTCCTGGACGAGGGACGGGTGGTGGGTTCGGGCACTCATGGCGAGCTCCTCGAAAGTTGTCCCGTCTATCGCGAGATCGCCGCGTCTCAGCTTTCCGAAGAGAGGATAGCATGAGCGACGGCGCTGTGCGGGGCGGGCCTGCCGCGAGCGGACAGCCTTCGGGAGGAAGTCCGGGCGTGGGCGGACAGTCCGGAGGAGGCCGTCCGGGCATGGGCCCAGGCGCGGGGAGGGGCGGCGGACACGGCATGGGGCCGATGGGCGGCATGGGACGTCCCGGCGAAAAGCCCAGGGAGTTCGGCCGGACATTCTCGAGATTGCTCGGCTATCTTCGTCCTCACGCCCTGAGACTTGCGGTCGTCGTCGTCCTTGCCATGATCTCGATGGCCTTCAGCATTGTCTCGCCCAAGATCCAAGGCGTCGTGATGGACAAGCTCAAAGACGCCTTCGTGGCGCGCATGACCCTCGATCGGGTGAGCCGGTTGCAGGCGGAACTTGGCCCGCGGCTCACCCGATTGACCACGGGCTCCGGCGCCGTTGCCGCCGCCGCTCCACCGGTCGCTCCGCCGTCCCAGGAGTACCTCTCCGGCGCTCGCGACTTCCTGTCCGTGCCCAGCCTCGCTGCCATCCACGACAAGGGGCAGGAGGCCGACGCAGTGGCCGCTCTCCTCGCTTCGATGAAAAAGATGCCGGGAGTCGCCGCGTTCGATTCCGCCTCCTCCCCTCCGGACATGGGAAAGCTTTCGCCTTCGTCCTTGTCGCCTTCCTCGAGGCCCGCGGGATTCACCGACGCGCAGCTCGCCGATTCGATCCGCGCCATACGTGCCACGGGAGGCAAGGTCGACTTCGCGGCCGTCGGTCGCATCCTGGTCTTCCTGCTCGGGCTCTACCTGCTCTCGTCCCTGTTCCTCTTCGTGACGCAGTGGATGATGTCCACCGTGGCCCAGGAGACGGTGTCGCGACTACGCCGCGCCGCCCAGGCCAAGATCGACCGTCTCCCGCTGCGCTACCTGGACGGCCGTCCCCACGGCGACCTGCTTTCGAGGGTGACCAACGATATAGACACGATCTCCACCACGCTCCAGCAGAGCATCGTGCAGTCGATCACCTCGGCCATCCAACTCGTCGGATTCGTGATCATGATGCTGACGATCAGTCCCTTCCTCACCCTGATCGTGCTCGCGACCCTCCCGCTCTATGTCGGGGCGACTGTCCTCGTCGCCAAGAACTCGCAGAAATTCTTCGTCGCCCAGCAGAGGGAGATCGGCGGCCTTTCCGGACACATCGAGGAGATGTACTCCGGCCACGCGATAGTCAAGGCCTTCGGCATGGAACGGAGGTCGAAGGATAAGTTCGACGCCATCAACGGCCGGCTCAGGTCCGCCTCCACGAGCGCCCAGTTCGTCTCGGGCATCATGTACCCGCTGATGAACTTCATCGGGAACATCGGCTATGTCCTCATCAGCGTCGTCGGGGGACTTTGGCTCACCAAGGGCAGGCTGTCGATAGGCGACATCGTGGCCTTCATCCAGTATTCGCGCAGTTTCGCCCAGCCCATAGCGCAGACGGCCAACATAGCGAACATCATCCAGTCGACGCTCGCCTGCGCCGAGCGCGTCTTCGAGGTGCTGGACGAGGCCGAGGAAAAGGGCGACGAGCCTGGCGCCGTCGTGCCCTCGGGGGTTCAGGGGCATGTGAGCATCGCGGGCCTGTCGTTCCGCTACGTCCAGGACAGACCCCTCATAGAGGACCTCGGCCTCGATGCCAGGCCGGGACACACTGTCGCGATCGTCGGTCCGACGGGCGCGGGCAAGACGACCCTCGTCAATCTCCTCATGCGCTTCTACGAGATCGACGGCGGAGCCATAACCATCGACGGCAAGGACATCCGCTCCCTGCCGCGCCGCGGGCTGCGTGGACTCTTCGGCATGGTGCTTCAGGATACGTGGCTTTTCACCGGTACGATACGTGACAACATCGCGTACGGCCGGGACGGCGCGAGCGAAGACGAAGTCGTCGCCGCCGCAAGGGCCGCGCACGCGGATCATTTCATCCGCTCCCTGCCCCAGGGATACGACACGGTCCTCGACGAGGAGGCGGGCAATATTTCGCAGGGCCAGCGCCAGCTTCTCACGATAGCGCGCGCCATCATCGCCGACCCCCGCATCCTCATCCTGGACGAGGCCACCAGTTCGGTCGACACGCGCACGGAGCTTCTGATCCAAAAGGCGATGGGCAATCTGATGGAGGGGCGCACGAGTTTCGTCATTGCCCATCGCCTGTCGACCATTCGGGACGCCGAGCTCATCCTCGTGATGGACCGGGGCTCGATAGTCGAACAGGGCACGCACGAGGAGCTTCTCGCGCGCAAGGCCTTCTATGCCGATCTTTACGAGGCTCAGTTCGCCGGCCCGGTGACAGAATGAAGCCGGGGGCCACGATGGCTTGATCGGGTTCCGCGGCGGTCGGAGGGTCAGGCGCTTCGGCCACCCGCCACAGGCTCCGAAACGGTAGGAATCACCCGCTTTCCGTATTGCAGACGGGAGGTGGAGGTCTTAGCATTAAAGGAAGGAACGTGAGTTCGCCGCCCCGCGGGGGCGGGGGCGAAAGGAGTCTGCCATGCTGGACCCGACACTCGCCGTAGCGATCCTTGCCGTCATCGCGACCTTCGTATTCCTCGGTCTCTGGCTGTCCGAGCGCGCCCGCTCCGCGCGGGCCGCCGCCCAGGTCGGCGCGCAGGCCGCCGCGGCCACGCTTCAGCGCAGCGGCGAAACCTCGGACGTTGAGGCTCGCGTCAAGGCGCTGACCGATAAGATCGTCGAGGGGCAGAGGGAGATCATCATCACCCTCACGGAACTCGTCGAATTCCGCAACCGCGAGTCTGAGACCCATGTCGAGCGCGTGGCCGAGTTTGCGCGCATCTTCGCCGACATCCTCGGCCTCGACCCGGAGGAGGCGCTGCTTCTCACCGAAGCGGCGCCCATGCACGACATCGGCAAGATCGGTCTACCGGACTACATTCTCAACAAGACGGGCTCCCTCTCCACCGAGGAGCTCGCGATCATGCAGAACCATACGCGGCTCGGGCATGACATTCTTGCCCGACACCACGGTCCGCTCTTCCAGCGGGCCGCCCAGATAGCCCTCGAGCACCACGAGCGGTGGGACGGCACGGGCTATCCGCAGGGGCTCAGGGGCGAGGGCATTTCGCTCTTCGCCCGCATCGTCGGACTCTGCGACGTCTTCGACTCCCTCACCAACCCGAGACCCTACAAGGACGCCTGGCCGATAGATCGCACCATGCAGTTCCTGGCCGACGGAGCGGGTCACCATTTCGATCCGAGGCTCGTCGCGAGGATGACGGAGAATACCGAGCGATTCCTCAAGATCGTCGTGAGGATGCGCGACCGATAGACGGCGAGGTTCCGCAGGGCGGTCCGGGCCGTATCGACCAAGGTCGACGGGGCCGGTACAATCGGCCACCATGTCATCAAAGCTTGCAGCCTTCGGGCCGGCGGTCGTCCCGGGCTTCGCGCGCCGGCTTGTCCGGCCGTATCGCGGACTCGGATCCTCGCTCTGGTCCATGTTCTTCGCGACGATGATCAACCGTTTCGGGGATTTCGTCGGAGCCTTCCTCGCCCTCTATCTCGCGCGGATTCTGCATTACGACTCGATACGTTCGGGCGCGGTCGTCTCGCTCGTCTTCGCCTCGTCGATGGCCGGCTCCCTCCTTTCCGGACGCTTGGCGGATTTCGTGGGGCGCAAGCGAGCCCTGCTTTTCGCCCAGGCCGGCGCGGCGACGGTGAACCTCATCGTCGTCTTTCTCTGGGCGCGGCCGTGGGCTCCCTTCCTCATCGCCTTCGGCACCTTTCTCGGCGGGGGTGCGCGCCCCCTCATCAGCGCCGTTCTCACGGACCTCGCGCCGCCGGAGCGGCGCAAGGAAGTCTTCGTTCTGCAGTATTGGTCGATCAACGTCGGCGTGGCCTTCGGCCCCCTCGTCGCGGCCTTCCTCTTCGATCGGGCGATCGCGTTCCTTTTCGGGGGCGCGGGGCTCTGCACCTTCGCGTCGGTCATGCTTATCGCCCGCGGCGTGCGGATGCCAAAGGCCTCGCGCGCGGCCTCCTCGCTCGAGCGGCACGATGAGCGCGGGGCGTTGCGGGCCTTTTTCGCGCGTCCCATACTCGCGGCCTTCCTCGGCCTGAGCCTACTCAACAGTCTCACCTACAGCCAAACCTTCTTCGCCCTCCCCCTCTCGCTGTCGACGAACTTCGGCCCGGACGGCCCGAGATACCTGGGTTGGATGATTTCGCTCAACGCGACGATCGTCATACTGCTTTCGATACCCGTCACGCGGCTGTTTCGCGGTCTGCCGCCGCTGGTCTGCATGGCGGTGTCGGGCCTCTTCTACGTCGTCGGCTTTGGAATGCTCGGATGGCGGCTGCCGCTCGCGGGTTACGCGGTCTCCACGCTGATTTGGACGCTGGGAGAGATCGTCGGATCGAACATCTTCGGCATTTTCGTCTCCCGCCACTCTCCGGCGAACTGGCGGGCGACTTTCCAGTCCTTCATGAGCCTTTCCTTCGGGGGCGGAAACACGATCGGTCCGCTCGTCGCCGGACCCCTCATCGCGTCCGGCGGCGAGGCGACCTTGTGGACGGCGGTCGCGGCCCTCTGCGCGACCTGGGCCGTCGGCTCGCTTTTCCTGGCCCGATGGGACGCCTCGATCGTTCCGGAAAGTTGAACGACGGCGTCAGGTCGGGCCGAGGCGGTCAAGTTCCGCGGGAGTGTTGATGTTGAAGAAGAGACCCCAGTCCGGACTGATCGAGCGGACTTCGTCTTCCGGCACGAAAGCGGCCGGAGCGCGGGCGAAAAGGTCCTTGAAGGACGGGCGCTTGAAGACCCGGTCCCCTTCCTCCGCGGTGTCGCGCGGCGTCGCGTTTGGCCTGGACTCCTCGAAGAGCTTCTCGAGGGGCTCGAGGAGCCGAACCGAATAGATCCCGTGAAAGGGTTCGAAATGCGTACCGTAGCGGGCGAGACAGGCGAGCGGCTCGGGGCTCCCGTCCGTGCGCGCGCGATCGCTGGCGCCGTCAAGCGAAACGGCGAGGAGGTCGACGAGGCGCTCGTCGAAGAAGGGCATGTCGCAGGCGGAAAGCCAGAGCCGATCCCGATCGGAGCCGGTCCCGATCGTGGCGCTCAGGGCCGCGTGAAGCCCCGACAAGGGACCGAAACCGGGCACGATGTCCGAAACCGTCATCGCGCCCGTTCCCTCGTAGAGTCGCCCGTTTTTCGTGACGACGATCACGCGTTCGAAACAGGTCGACAGTTTCGCTACGAGTCGCGGTCCCATCGGCGAGCCGTCGACGAGCATCGATTCCTTGGCGACGCCGCCCATCCGTCTCCCCTCGCCGCCGGCGAGGATGGCGGCGACGCGGGGACGTCCGGCCGCTGCGATTCCGTTCCTGCCCATTTCCCTTCGCGCCCCTCCGTCAGCCCGCCCTTTTTGTTTTGACACATTCCCACGATACTGTATCATGGACTCGGTAAAGCAGATGGATACCAGGCATACGCTGACGACCTGTCCCTATTGCGGCTGCGGCTGCGGGCTCTATCTCCTTTCGGAGGGGAACGAGGTTGTCGGAACGGCACCGAGCGCCGGCCACCCGGTCTCGAGGGGCGCGCTCTGCGTCAAAGGCTGGAACAGCCATGAATTCGTCAACCATCCGGATAGGCTCCGCGTGCCCCTCGTTCGGCAAAATGGCGCCCTCGTTCCGATAGGATGGGACGGAGCTCTCGAAAAGGTGGCGAAATCGCTTTCCGCGGCCGTCGCGCGATACGGGCCCGATTCCGTGGCCTTCCTCAGTTCGGCCAAAATGACGAACGAAGAGAACTTTCTGATGATGAAGCTGTCCCGCGCTGTCTTCGGCACGAACAACGTCGACCATTGCGCGCGGCTCTGCCACGCCTCGACCGTGGCGGGACTCGCGGGAACCTTCGGTTCCGGCGCCATGACCAATTCGATCGGCGATTTCGATGAGGCAGACCTTTTCCTCGTCATCGGTTCGGACACGACCGCCCAGCATCCGCTGATCGGTTCACGCATCGTCAAGTCCGTCCTGGACAGGGGCGCCAAGCTGATTGTCTTCGACCCGAGGCGGATCGAACTCGTCAAGTACGCGGCGGTGAGCGCCCGCCAGGCCAACGGTTCCGATGTCGCGTTGGTGAACGGTCTCATGAACGTCATCATCGCCGAAGGCTTGCACGACGGGGCCTACGTGAGGGAGCGGACCGAGGGCTTCGAGGAATTGGCGACCTTGGTCGCGGCCTACACGCCCGAAAGAGTCGAGGCTTTGACCGGGGTGCCCCAGGCGACCCTCCTCGAGGCGGCTCGTCTCTACGCCGGCGCGCGCAAGGCGATGATCGTATACGCGATGGGCATAACTCAGCATGTCAGCGGAGTCGCAGGAGTGCAGGCTCTGGCCAATCTCGCCATGCTCACCGGACACGTGGGCTTTCCGGCCTCGGGCGTCAATCCGCTGAGGGGCCAGAACAACGTTCAGGGAGCCTGCGACATGGGAGCGCTGCCCGATGTGTATTCCGGTTATCAGAAGGTGACGGACGCGGCCGCGAGGGAAAAATTCGCCCGGGCCTGGGGCGTCGAGCGCCTGCCCGAAAAGCCGGGTCTGACCGCCACGGAGATCATGAGCGCGGCCGCGGAAGGCCGCATCAAGGCGCTCTATATCGCCGGGGAAAATCCCGCCGTCAGCGACCCGGATACCGCCCATGTGCGCAGGGCCCTCGCGGCAGTCGATTTTCTAGCCGTACAGGACATATTCCTCACGGAGACCGCGCGTTTCGCCACCGTGGTCCTGCCCGCCTCGAGCTTCGCGGAGAAGGATGGCACGTTCACCAACACCGAGCGGCGGTGTCAACGCGTCAGGAAGGCCGTCGCCTGCCCGGGGGAGGCCCGCGAGGATTGGCGGATTTTCGGCGAGATCGCGGCCCGCAGCGGCTACGGCGGCATGAAGTACGGACACCCGTCCGAGATCATGGCCGAGGCGGCATCGCTGACGCCCATTTACGGCGGCATGACCTACGACCGGCTGGAACCCTGGGGACTCCAGTGGCCCTGTCCCGACCGGTCGCACCCCGGCACGAGCTACCTCCACAAGGACGGATTTTCGAGAGGCAAGGGACGCTTCGCGCCGCGCGAGTACCGACCGCCCGCCGAGCAGACCGACGAAAGTTATCCCTTCGTTCTCTCCACCGGCCGCGTCTATTGGCACTGGCACACGCGGAGCATGACCGGCCGCACCTCGACCCTCGAACGGGAAAACCCCGAATGCTACGTCGAGCTCAACCCCGTCGACGCGAAAGCCCTGGGGGTCAAGAACGGCGAGCGCGTGACGGTAGGCTCGCGCAGGGGAGAGCTCACGATCAAGGCCGAGGTTACGGACAGGACGAAGGCCGGTTCCGTGTTCATCCCCTTCCATTTCGGCGAAGCCCCGGCGAATCTGCTGACCATCGCCGCGGTCGATCCCGTGGCGAAGATTCCGGAGTTCAAGGTCTGTGCGGTCCGGATCGAAAAGGCTACGGAGTAGGGGCATGGAAACAAGGACGCTCCTCAAGGCAGACGTGAAGACCCTTCTCCATGAAGCCTCGAAAAAATGGGAAGTGTTCGCGCCGTTCAGCGAGCCCTCGGGCGATGTCAATTTCCGGCAGCCCGAATCGGCCGATCCGGGAGCTTTCGAGGGCCTCACGCTCGACGACCTTCCGACCCTCATTCCGCCCAAGCGCCTCTTTTTCCCGCAATCCGAAAAGTTGTTCGAATTCGAGCGGGGGAAGATCCGAGAGACGCCGCACGCTTCGCCCAAGCTGCTTTTCGGGATGAAGAGCTGCGATTTGGCGGGGCTCCTGTTCTCGGACGGTTTTTTCGCGAAGGATTTTCCCGACGCCTACTATCTCTCGAGGGCGAACGACAGGCTAACCGTGGTCAAGGGCTGCCTCCAACCGCCGAGACCGGGTTCTTGCTTTTGCTCGTCGGCGGGTACGGGACCCTTTTCGTCGGGCGGATTCGATTTGCAGCTCGTCGATCTCGGGGATAGATACGCGGTGGAAGTCGCATCGGAGGGCGGAGCGCGGTTCGTGGCCGATCACGCGAGATTTTTCGCCATCGACGGAGACCTCGGGGCCGCGATCGCCGATACGAAAGCGAAGGCTGCGAAGGCGCTGGGAACGGGGATCGAATTCGGGAAGGCCATAGAGCTCATGGCGACGCGCGATTTCGAGGAAAACTACGCGAGGATCGGAGAGCGGTGCATCTACTGCGGAGCCTGCCTCTACACCTGCCCCACCTGTTCCTGTTTCAATGTCTTCGATCGGGCGGCCGGCGGCTCGGGGGCGCGCTTCCGATCGTGGGACGGATGCGTCTTCGAGGGCTATACACGGGAGGCCAGCGGACACAATCCGAGGGCCAAGAAGGCGTCCCGCACTGCCCGCCGCTACGAGCACAAGCTGAAATACGACCCGCTCGTCGCCGGAAGGAGCGGATGTGTCGGCTGCGGACGCTGCCTCGACAGCTGCCCCGTGGGCATCGGCATGTCCAAATTCATCCGCGAAATCACGCAGGGTACGGAGGAAATGTGACGACTGAGCCCGTCCGGAACGAATACCTGCCGATCCCGGCGGTGATAAAGGATATTCGGAGGGAAACCTTCGACGTGAAGACGTTCAGCCTGGAGTTGGGCGAGCCCCACGGCGGATTTGTCTACCGTCAAGGCCAGTTCGCGGAATTGTCGGTGCTCGGCGTCGGGGAAGTCCCCATTTCCATCACATCTTCGCCCTCGCGGGAGGGAATCCTCGAATTCACCATACGCGCGGCCGGCCGCGTGACTCGGGCCATGCACGAGTTGGGCGTCGGCGACCTGCTCCACCTCCGGGGGCCCTATGGCAATGCCTTTCCCTTCGAGGAACTCCGGGGCAAGAATCTCTTTTTCGTCGCCGGCGGCATCGGAATGGCGCCCCTTCGCAGCCTCATCAACATGGTCCTCGACGCGAGGGGCGAATTCGGAGAAGTGAAAGTCCTCTACGGGGCGAAGAGCCCGGGAGAGCTCTGCTTCAAGGAAGAGCTTTCGGAATGGCGCGCCCTGCCGGGTGTCGACGTGCTCCTCACCGTGGACAGGCCCGAGGCGGGGTGGAAAGGGCCGGTCGGCCTGGTCACCGCACTCTGGGACGCCGCGGGACTTTCGCCGACAAACGCCGTCGCGATCCTCTGCGGGCCGCCTATCATGATCAAATTCGCGGCGGCGGGACTTTCCGGGAGGGGCTTCGCGGACGAGAACATCGTCATGACACTCGAGCGCTACATGAAATGCGGCGTGGGCAAGTGCGGCCACTGCAACATCGGCGGGCAATTCGTCTGCACCGACGGTCCGGTCTTCGACTACGCCCAGGTCAAGCGGATGCCGGAGAAGGAAGGGGTCTTCTGACCGGCCGCGCCGCCGCGCCGCGGAGAGCGCGGGCTGTCCATGAGGGGATGAATCGGGACGAGGCGAGGGAGGCCGCCCCTTCCGGGGCCTACGCTTCCGGCTCGGAGACCGAAGGCATCAACACTTTCTCCGAGAGCGCCCTCCACTCTTCTCTCAAGTCTTGGCTCGCCCGGCCCGGCGACCGCTTAGAGGTGAGCCTCGACGGCAAGGTGATCGACCTCCTCCGCGCGGACGGCGAATGCGTCGAAGTGCAGACGAAGCGCCTCGATCGCATCGTGCCCAAGGTGCTCGACCTCGCCAGCCGCAGGCCCGTGCGCGTGGTGCATCCGGTGTTCTCTTCGTATTCGATCGTTCGCCTCGATCCGGGCACCGGAGAAATCCTCTCCGAACGCAAGGGACCGCGCCGGGGCGACCTCTGGTCCATCTTCGACGAACTGGTGATGGCGAGCCCGCTTATCGCGGCGCGCAACGTGACGGTGGAAGTGCTTCTCGTCAGGGCCCGCGAGCTTCGGGTGCGCGACGCGAAATGGACCTGGAGGAAAAAGGGCGATCGCGTGGTCTCGCGGGAACTGGTCGAAGTCCTCGAATCGCGATCGCTGGTCGGCAGGAGAGGCTGGATGGGGCTCCTACCCGCGGGTCTCGCCTGGCCCTGCGATTCAGGCTCTCTCGGCGAGGCGCTGGACATCGGGATCGATCGCGCGCGGAAGGTGCTCTATTGCTTCGCGAAGGCGGGACTCCTTGTCGAGGCGGGCAGGATCGGGCGTCGCAAAGCCTTCGACAGAGCCGGAGCCGCGCAACGCGCCGTTCGGCGTTGAACGGTCGTTCTCCCTTTCCGGAGCCGTCCTCGCCGCGGTAGTTTGGAAGGGGAGGACACGATGGCCCCACGGTATTTCTTCGACGCTCACTGCCATGTGCTCGAACTCTCGCATCCCAACTTCGTCGATTTCGTCGAAGGGCTCAGGCATCGCGGGCTCGAGGCTATCTATCAGGGCCTGAGCGCGCCGAACTTCATCCTGACGAGCTTCTTTTCGAAGGGCGGCGAAAAGCTGCGCAACCTCCTCGCGGTCATGGAAAGGCAGGCTGGCGAGATCTTCGAGTTGATGGAGGACGATCTCCTCGGGCTATACTCCGGCAAAGAGGAAATCGCGCCGCTCCTGCGCGACGGGAAGCTCAGGGTGGGCGACCTCGAGTTCGACAGGGCCCTCGTCGTGCCCCTCGTCATGGACTTCGCCGCGGAGTCGAAGCAGGATCCCGGTGTCTGGTACGATCGCCAGCCACCCAAGGACGTCACACGACAGGTGCGGGATCTCCTCGAGGGCATCGCCTACTATCGCCGAAAGAGACCCTACGGCTTCCTCGACATCAGGCCCTTCATCGGCATCAACACGGCGCGCCACGACCGATCGACCCTCACGTCCCTCCTCGAGACCGCGTTCGAGGACTACGAGCCGGGGATGGAGGCGGCGCGAAGCGCCTTCGGGGCGATGGCGGATTGGGACGGCTCGTGGAAGCACAACGCCTTCGCGGGCGTCAAACTCTATCCCCCCCTCGGCTTCGATCCCTTTCCCGAAGACGGCGCCGAACGCGAAAAGAGCGACTATCTCTTTTCGTTCTGCGAGGAGCGCGGCATTCCCATCGTGACTCATTGCGACGACATGGGCTTCCGGGATCTGCCTCTCGAGGAAGCGTGGCGCTTCACCTCGCCGGAGCGGTGGAAGCCCAGGCTCGAGGCGAACCCCCATATCCGCATCGATTTCGCGCATTTCGGCATGCAATACAGTTTCCGGTTCGGTCAGGGAACGCGCCACGACTGGACGGACGCCATCATCGAACTCATGCGCGAGCACGAAGGAGTCTACGCGGACATCGCCTTCAACGGATGCGATCCTGTCTACTATGACCACCTTTTTTCGATCATCGCGCGCGAGGCTCACCGATCGGGTACGCTTCTCGCGGATCGTCTGCTTTTCGGGAGCGACTTCGCGATAAATCTCCTCAAGATCAGGTCCTGGTCCGAATATATCGGAGTCTTTTCGAAATCCTGCCTTCCCGACGAGCTCAAGGAGAGGATGTGTTCTTCCAACCCCGCCCGATTCCTTTTCGGGGGCTGAGGGGCGGACGTCTTCCATCAGACGCGGAGGCGCAGATCAATAGCCTCTCCGCATGGTCCACAGTTCGAGTTCCCGCAGGCCTTCGGGAAAATCGGCCCGGCCGAAACCGAGACGCCAGTGTTTCGCGTCGTGGCCGTAGAGTTTCCCCGGCAGGAGCAGGATGCCTTCGTCGGCGAGGAGGGCGAGGGCCATGGCCTCCGCGTCGCCGCCGAAATCCCGTTCAGCCTTGCCCGCGAGCCGTGGGAAACAGATCGAAGAGCCTTCGGGCGGGGTCAGGGCGGCGAAACCGGGATGTCCCGCCACGAAGGACTCGAAGAGGGCGAGGTTCGAGGCGCAAAGGCCGCGGTTTCGGGCCGCGAGCGCGGCAAAATGCCGCACGGCGATGCCGGCCAGGAATTCGGACGGCCCGGACGAACACAGCGAATTGTAGTCTTTGACGACGGCGACGGCGTCGAGGACATCCGTCCGTCGGGTGGCCAACCAGCCGATACGGAGCCCCGCGAGGCCGGCGGTCTTGGAGAGCACGTTCAATGAAATACCGTTTTCGTAGATTTCGCAGGCCGGAGGCAGGGCGCGTCTCGGATCGCGCTCCAATCCGCGGTACACCTCATCGACCAGAAGAAGGGCGCCCGCTCGCCGGCAATGCTCCACTATCGCCTCGAATTCGTCGCGGGTCGGGAGAGCCCCCGTAGGATTGTGGGGCGCGTTCACGACGACGAGCTTGGTCTTCGGGACAAGGAGGGTCGATAGGTCGTCGGGGTCCAAGTACCAGCGAGAGCCGTCGTCGCGGAAGTCCCAAGCACTCACGGCCGCTCCGCGCCAGCGCGGAAGCGCCTCGAGGGACTGGTAGGCGGGGTGGTTTACGACGACATGGTCGCCCGGCCCCACGAGGGCGAGACAGAGGTTCAGGATCGCCTCTTCCGCTCCGGCATGCACGAAGATGCCCTCTGGGCCCGGCCCGCCTTCGGCCGCCGGGGCATACCCGGCGGCGATCGCCTCGCGGAGAGCGGGCGCGCCCCGAGTTTCGGTATAGCCGAGACGGAAATCCAAAAAGGCTTCGGTCGCTCCCGACTCCATGGCCAGGAGATCGCGAATCGAGGTCGTCTCGCAGTCCGAGGAGCAGAGAAGGCGCCGGGCCGAGAATTCGTGCTTCGCGAAGTAGCGCTCGAGCTTGAAGGGTTCAATCGCGTTCATGGTGTTCTCCTGTTCTCGCGGGGAGTTCGATGCCGGAGAGAATCGTTCTCATGGCCCAGGCCGCGAGGAAATGCCCGGCCGTCTGGGGCACCGAGGGTCCCGAGCCCTGGGTGTTCCGGACACGGCCGGGGACGGGTCGTTCCTCGGCCGGATCGGCGGGGCGGGGTACGGGGGGCACGGGCGGTTCGTCCGACCAGACGGCCGGGAAATCGAGGGCGACCCCGCGTCGCCCGAGCCGATTGCGCACCTCCCGTGCGAGGGGGCAGCCGCGGCTCTCCCGTATCGGCGAGAGCCTGAGCCGCGTCGGGTCGGTCCTGCCTGCCGTGCCGAGGCTCGCCGCGAAGGGTCTGCCCGAAGTCGCGAGGGCGGCGAGAAGATTGACTTTCGCGTTGAGCGAATCTACGCAATCGAGGTGCGCGCCGCAGCCGGCCGCGACCAGGGAAGCGGCCCCCTCTCCCGACATGAAGTCGCTTCGCGCGACGATCTCCATCTCGGGATTGATTTCCCGCGCGCGCTCGGCGAACACCTCGACCTTGGGCCTGCCGATGTCGCGACGATAGGCGAAATAGAGTCGGTTTAGGTTCGATTCCTGGACGATGTCGAAGTCGAGCACGACGATGCGCCCCAGGCCGCCTCGAACGAGGTCCATCGCGGCCGCGCCGCCGACCCCTCCCAGACCGTAGACGGCGACCGAGGCCCCCGCGAGAGCTTCGATGCCCGCATCGCCGAGAAGGATGCGGGTGCGTTCCCGGAAGCTCACGGATCCTTCCCGAAAAAGCGCGCCCAATTGGCCGCGATCGAGTCTTTCATCGTCTCCACGTCCGTCCCGCGCGTCTTCGCCATCGTTTCGACGATGCGGCCGAGATCTTCGAAGCGGCAGAACTTGCCCCCTCGCGGAGCTTGCCAGGGCGCATCGGTCTCGGAAAGAATCGTGGCGGCCGGCACCGCGACAAGGCTCGCCACCGCCCGCTTGTGGCCGTTCATCACGATCGCCCCGAAGGAAAAGAAAGCCGGTATCCCGCGGCCGAGCAGGGCGGTCGCTTCTCCCGGCGTACCGGGCCAGGAGTGGAAAACGACGGCTCTCAAGCGGGAAAGCGGCTTTGCGTATTCGAACACGAGGTCCATGGCCTTGCGCGCGTGGACGAGGAGGGGAAGTCCGGTTTCGCGCGCGAGCTCGACCTGGAATTCGAAGGCCCGCCTCTGAGCCGCGAGGTTCGCGGGCGTTCGCGAGAATTCGGGGCGGTCGCCGAAGAAGTCGAATCCGGCTTCGCCGATGACATCGATCCTTGCGCTTCGCGCGAGCTCGGCGAGGAAGTCTGCATTGTCCATAACCGGCCATTGCGGATGAATGCCGAAGCTCGTCTTGAAGTCGAGGCCCGTGGCACGCAGCGATTCGGTCCAGAGGAACTCGTCGCGGCTATGACTTGCCGCGCAGGCGTCGATGTCCGAAGACGCGAAGCGACCCGGAAATTCCGGGTCGCGTTCGTAGAGGTTCGCGAAATGGATGTGGGCGTCGACGAGCACCGTCTCACATTAAACCCGCGCGACCCTTCGAGCAAGATCGGCGAGAGAGCGCCTCTCGAAGGTCGCCCCCGAAGGGCGCCTTCGCGCGGCTTAGGCGACTTTGATCTCGATCAGCTTGGGCGCCTCCATGGGTTTCTTCGGGAGCTCGATCGTAAGAAGGCCATCCTTGAGCTTCGCGCGGGTCTGCTCGGCGTCGACGTCCTCCGGAAGTTGGAACGAGCGCTCGAAGGTGAACTCGCGGCGTTCGCGGCGCAGCCACTTGCCGGGCTTCGAATCCTCGCCCGCCTCCTCCTTGGCCGTCGAAAGGGAAAGAACGCCTTCCTTGATCTCGAGCTTGATGTCCTTTTCGGCGAGGCCGGGCAGTTCGACTTCGATTGTGTAGCCCTTGTCGTCCTCGCGGGCGTTCACCGCCGGATTGCGGGGAAAGCGACCCATGACGGGCTCGAAGTCGAAGAAGCGATCGAAGAACTCGAAGGGATCGCTTCGGGAACCCGTGCGGCTCCACATCGGAGCGAGGGGGTTGTAGAGGGTGATAGTCTTCATGGTGCTACCTCCTGGTAGGTCGTGCCGACCTTCGGCCGGCCGTCCCGATCGCTTAGAGTCGCGACGCGACCATCGTGGCGATCTTGGGATCGAGCCCGCGTCCCGCACCCATGTCCGGGACTTTTCGGCGCTCACCTTTATACAAGCAGGATGCGTGCCAAGTGTTCCATGAAGGATTCGCAAATTCTAACTCTCGCTCGACGCCGCGGACAAAGCAGCGAAAGAAAGTCGAGGATAGAACGTATTGTATTGTTGGTGAATTATTTATCTCGATCGAACTCACGGTCTGGGAGCAGACATCCCTCCGGTATTTTGAGCGGCGAAAGGCCCAAGACTCTTGGCGAGCGAAAAGAAGCGACGTTCCAGTCGGCTTGCCTTTGTCGCGTGTCCCTCCCCGCTACAGATGTAGCTATTTGCTACATCTGACTGTATCGTCAAGAAACGATATTCGACGGGAGGCTGTGCCCTTTGTTTCGCCCGGCTAGTCGTAGCTCGCTCGGAGATTGATGATTTTCGTCGTACGCTCCAAATCGCTCTTCGTGGGCATCGGCTCCCCTCGGCGAGGTCGGAATCGAAGACGCCGTTCTTCCCGACCCATCATATAGAAGCCGGCATCGTCCCATTGACCGGGAAGACCATCGACTTCGGCCGTCACCCAGAACGCGGGAGCCCGAGCCTTGATGATCAGCAGCGGGGCGCCATTTTCCTCGATGATCTCGTGCTCGATTCTCGGATCGGCGAGAGAGCAGCGTTTCGGTTCGACGAGAAAAAGCTGGTTCCGGCGGATATACTCCGCAGTCCCACCGGAGCGCGAAGGCACGCCGAAGACCAAGGATGGGCTTCCCGGAAGTCTTTCCCGGCTGGTCGCTTCCAGCCGAACGCCGAGATAGACATCCTCCGGCTTGCAGGGAAGATCGGAGATCGGCGCCTTCCAGAGCAAGGTCGACGATTCGGGAGGCATGTCGGCGTCCGAATCGATATCCATGGCGATGCTTCCGTCGAATCTGCGGACGCGTATCGAGAGTACGCCCAACACATGTCGGCTGGTATCGTTGACGCCCATCGCATAGACGACGCCGCCCTTGATGAAGAGAGCCACGATCACGGGGTCGTAGAACCGTCGCGCCTCGAATTGGAGCATTTTCCATGAGCCGTCGTATTCCAGGCTCGACCAGGAGGAGACGGGCCATACGTCGTTGAGCTGCCAGAAAAGCGTACCCATACAGCGGTCCCGGAGACTGCGCCAGTACTCGACGGCGGTCTTGATAGCCATGGCCTGCTGGACCTGAGAGAGCCAGAGCGTCTCGCGGAAGCCCTTGGGCATCCTGAAGTAGCGGGTCATCGTATCGATAATGAGCGAATTGCCGCGCGGATGACGCTGGTGATGCTCGAAAGCCGGGCTTGTGATGTTGAGCTGCCCGGCGGGCGCGAAGGAGCGCGCAGTCCTGAACGAGGGGAGCGACTGGAATCCGAACTCCGAGCAAAAGCGGGGCTGGACATCGAGATAGGCGGAAAACGGCTTGCCTTCGTGCCAGACGCTCCAATAGTGCATGTCGCCGCTCGTGTCCGTATGCCAGTTGTCGCTGAAGTCGTCGGGGCCGGCGGATGGCGAGGACGGCCAGAAGGCGCGCCCTGGGTCCAGTTCCCTGATGACACGACCTACCGTGCCCTCGTTGAGGCGATCGTAGTCGATGATATAGCGGGCAGGGTTCTTCCGGGATTCTTCGTACGAGCCGATGGCGCCGAGCGCCTCGTTGTTGCCGCACCAAAGGGCGATCGAAGTATGGTCGCGCAGCCGGCGCACCTGGTGCCGTAGCTCCCTTTCGACGAGGCGAAGGAAGACGGGGTCGGAGGGGTAGAGGGCGCAGGAGAACATCGCATCCTGCCAGACGAGGATGCCGAACTCGTCGCAAAGCTCGTAAAAGTCCTCCGATTCGTAACGGCCGCCTCCCCAGACGCGCAGCATGTTCATATTGGCCGACTTCGCCGAGCGCAATAGCTCGTCGAGACGTTCGCGGGTCCAGCGGGAGGGAAGGGCGTCGGCCGGGATCCAGTTCGCGCCCTTCGCGAAAATCTTGCGTCCATTGACACGGAAAGCCAGGGAACGCCCGATGGCATCGGGCTCCGAAACCGCTTCGAGAGTGCGGAACCCGAGCTTCTTCCTCAGTTCGTGCGCTTCGCCGCCGGAGGGGGCCTTCGCGCGAACGAAAAGTTCGTAAAGGGGCTGCGCGCCGTAACCCGAGGGCCACCAGCTTTCGATGCCGGAGAGCTCGAGGGCGAGATCCGCACGATTTTCGCCCCGTACGCAATCGACGACCACCCTTGCCTTCACGTCCGCTATCTCCACCTCTATCGTCGCCTTTCCCGGCGAGGCCGCGTAAAGGTCGACGTGGATTTCGAGGCGCCAGCGGCCGTTTCCGAGTTCGGCGCTCTCGGTCGTCACATAGTCGATTCTCGGCCCGTCGAGGGCGACCAGGGCCATGCCGTCATATATGCCGCCCGTCATCAGGCAAGGTCCCCAGTCCCAGCCTGCCATGCACTGGGCCTTGCGAAGGAGGTTCCGATGCGGCGACGAGACGGGGTAGGTGGAAGAGGGCACAGGATAGGCCAGGGCCGCCGCTTTTTCGGCCGCCGCCTTTTCGGGAGAGCGGACCAGGACTTCGATGCGGTTGCTTCCTTCCTTAAGGAAGGGCTTCGCGTCGAGGCGCAACCTCGCGAACATGCTTTCGCCCTTGCCGATGAGGACGCCGTTCAGCCTGACCTCGCCGACGGTGTCGAGCACGTCGATGTCGAGGAAGAGATCGGAACGATGAATGTCTTGAGCGTCGACGACGAAGTCCCGCACTATGACCCAATCCTCCTTGCCGACCCATTGGGCGGCAAGTTCGTTGCGGTCGAGATAGGGATCGGCGAGCTCCCCCGACGCGACGAGCGCGGACATGATATCGCCGGGTATGGAAATGGGCCGACTCGATCCGTCACCGATTCGAACGAGGCTCCATAGTCCCCCGAGTTCTTTTCGTGCCATCGACTGCATCCTCTCCGAATAGCGGCGGAACGAGCTTGGGTGGTGTCGAGTCTCCGCTTTCGTCGTACCTCACCCAGTGTCCCAAATGGACATGCCGTCTGTAAAGGGCCGTTGCGCATTCCGAGACGTCTTGGATACTTGGAGGCGACTTTTTGTTGCGAGGCACCGAGAACCATGATATAAATTGATTGGTTGGAAATATCAATCAACCAACCAGGGGGCAGGGTGGAAGATTCGGAGGCCAAGCACAAGGAGTTGGATACGGGCGCCCGCATCGTGCGCACTATCTGGCAACATCCTCGCATCAGCCGGATCGGGATCAGCGAGAGGTTGTCCCTCGACAAGTCCACCGTCACCATCCAAGTCAATCGCCTTATCGAATTGGGAATTATCAGAGAAATCGAGGCCGGTAGCTCATCCGCCCGCGGCGGTCGAAGGCCGATACATCTGGAGCTTTCCCGAAACTATGGCATCGTCATCGGCATCGAGGTGCAAGTCGGTTCCTGGCTCGCGGTCGCCGTCGACCTCTCGGGCGCGATTCTCGGGGAAGTCCGGGGGCGGATGAGGCTCGGTCCGGACAATGCCGGAGAGGCGATGCTCGATATCGTCGCCGAAGCCCGCTCGAAGCTCTGCGCTGACGGGCGAAGACTCCTCGGCGTCGGCGTCGGAACCGGAGGGCTCGTCGACCCGAAGAAGTCCATAATCCGATTTTCGGTCCCGCTCCGCATCACCGCTCCCCTCGATTTCGGAAACGTCGTGGCGAGCCGCATCCCCGTCCCCTGCTTGATCGAGAACGACGCGAATTGCTGCGCCTGGGGCGAACTCGCCTTCAATCGGGACGAAGAGCTCAAGGACTTCCTGTTCGTACTCGCCGAATATCGGAAAGACGACCAATCCATTGGCATGTACGGCGGTTTCGGGGTCGGTTTCGGCATCGTGCTCGGAGGCCGAGTTTATGCCGGGGCTCACGGGAATGCCGGGGAATTCCGCTCGGCCTTTTGCCAGGGTCGGGGGGACCTGCAATTCTCCCTGTCGAAGGAACTGCTCCAACGCCTCGACCGAGAGCCGGCCGCTATCGCGATGGCTGCCGACGAGCTCGCCCGAAATGTCGCGATGATGGTCAACACCTTCGACATCGATCGAGTCTACATCGGCGGGGATATCGAAAGTCTGGACGTCGATTTCCCCTCTCTCCTCCGTCAACGCCTCGAGGAAAACTGGATGTATCCATTCCCCAAGGATGTTCGAATCCTCAATTCGAGCCTCAAGGAAAGGGCCGTGGCTTATGGGGCTGCGGGCATGATCCTCGATCGGCTCGTTTCGGGGAAGGGTCTGCCGTCCGCCGAAAGAGCGGACTTCGCGGTCGGCAGAGCCCCATGAAACCTTTGATCTTCCCCGTGGGGGGACGAGATAGAGGTGCGTATCCAGACGGGCAACGTCCCGTCACAGGAGGAATTGAATGAAAAGAGCGATTGTCGCGCTGCTGATGGCCGCGGCCACCTTCGGCGCAATGGCTCAGGTGACTCTCAACGTCCTGAACTATCAGCAAGCCGATCAGGCGGGTTATCAGGAGGACGTGCAGATCTGGCAGGACTTCCAGACTCAGAATCCCGACATCAAATTGAACATGGAAGTGCTCTTCAACGATCCCTATCACCAAAAGCTCGAGGCCTACGCCGCGGCCGGCACTCTTCCCGACGTCTTCTATCTCTGGCCGGGAGCCCGGTCCGCCGTCATCCACGAGAAGCACCTCGCCAAGGATCTGGGCACGCTTCTGGGTGCCGACTATCTCAAGAACTTCACGGGCGCCGCCACGAATCCGAACAACCAACTCGGCAAGTATCTCGCCGAGCTTCCCCAGTCTTTCACCTACACTTCGGTGATGTACGTGAACGTGAAACTCCTCAAGGACACCGGTTTCGGGATTCCAAAGACCTATGCCGACCTGAAGCGCATGGTCCCCAGGCTCAAGGCCAAGGGCATCGCCGTCATGATGCTTCCCGACAAGGACGGCTGGCCGGGGCAGTCCTGCCTCTTCTCCACGGTGGCGGGCAGAATGGCCGGTGACGCCTTTTTCGACAATGTCCTTTCCGGCAAGGCGAAGTTCACCGACAAGCCCTTCGTCGACTCTCTCAAGATCGTCGAAGACCTTTTCAAGGACGGCATCATTCAGCGCACCGACACGTCGGTCGGCTATGGCGACGGCGCCGGACTCTTCGCCCAGGGCAAGGCGGCGATCTATCTCGACGGCGACTGGAGAACGGGCGCGTACATAACCGACAAGGCTTCCGGCAAGGCGCTCATCGATCCGAGCGATCAAGGCAATTTCGCCCTGCTCAGCCTCGTCGCCCTCCCCGGCGAAAAGCACCCCGGCGTCACTTCCGCGGTTGCCGGCACGGGCTGGGCCATCGCCGATTCCATCCCCTCGGGCTCGGACAGGGAAAAGGCCGCCGTCAGGCTCATCAAGTATCTCTATTCTCCCGAGGTCCAGGCCATTCGATACGCCACCGGCGCCTACGTTCCGACCCGCATCGGCGTCAAGGCCACGCTCGAGCCGTTGCCGGCCATGCTTCCGCCCTTCTACGCCGCCAACCCCGATACCTGCTATGTCCTCGACGGCGTTCTCGATCCTTCCGTCTACAACGTGATCAACAACGGCATCATCAGCATCGGCAACGGCACCGAAACCGCGGTTCAAGTAGCCGCGGACGTGCAAAAGGCCTTTGTGGCCTGGAAAGCCGCGCAAAAGTAATCGGAATTCGGGGACGGCTCCGAAAGTGACCGTCCGGAAGAGGTGCCCCACGCGGCACCTCTTCCCTGCGCGGAGGCGGAATGACGAAAGCGAAACGGATCGACCGGGAAGCGGGGCGCGCCTATTGGATGATGTCCCTCCCGGCGTTCCTCGTATATCTCCTCGTTATGGCCTTTCCCATCGGTCTCTCGATCGTATTGTCCCTGTCGAACTATTCGGGCGGCAAGATGTTCGGCGGCGAACAGTGGAGCATCGTGGGTTTCGAACAGTATGCGAGGGTCGTCCGCGATCCCTGGTTCTGGAACGCTCTCAAGAACAATTTCTACATCGTGTTGGTCTCGGTCTTCGGCCAGCTTCCCCTCGGTTTCGTCTTCGCCTACATCATCTACCGCCGGCTTGTGAAATGGCCCGATTTCTGGCAAGGCATCCTCTACCTGCCCAATATCATCTCCATCATCGTCGTCGGCCTCCTCTGGCAGGAGATATTCAGCCCCAACGGACCGATCGCCGAGGCGATCAACCTGTCCGCCAGGCACCAGTTCGAGTCGAAGCTGACGGCGATCATCGGCCTCAAGGGCCATCTCGATCTGGGCGACGGCGCCCTCGGCAGGATGCTCGCGCTCGGCGGCCCGCAAGCCGTAAACATGTTCACGAATCCCCTGCCCGAATTGCGCGATCTGATCAAGAGCTATCCGGTGGATCAATACAAACAGCTCATCAACGACCTCACCAACCTCTTTGTCACGCGCTGGACTCCGCAATTCCTCGACAAGAAGGACGTGGCGATGCTGCCCGTCCTCTTCGTCATTCTCTGGATGTACACGGGGATGTACCTCATCCTCTTTCTCGCCAACATGCAGAAGATCGACACCCAGATCATCGAGTCTGCCCGGATCGACGGCGCGAACGAGGCCCAGGTGATGCGACACATAATCCTGCCCGCCCTTTCGGGCACGGTGGTCAACTCGGCGATACTGGCGATATCCGGCTCGCTCTCGAGCTTCGCGCTCATCTTCGCCCTCACCGGCGGCGGACCTTCGCGCGTCACGGAGATCCTCTCGATCTACATGTACAACAACGCCTTTCTCGGGAGACCCAACTTTCCGCTGGCCAACGCGATCGCCCTCATCACGGTGGTCATCAGCATGCTGTTGGTGCTTCTCACCAAGGCCGTCGAGGGACGCTACGGCGGGAAGGAGTAGGGGAATGCCGGAACCCCATGCGACTTCGGCCCTCGGCAGGTTGGGCGGCCATGCAGCCAAGGCTCTCGCCTATCTCGTCATGATCCTCTTCGCGGTGATGACAGTCTATCCCTTGCTCTGGCTGGCCATGAGTTCGTTCAAGTCGACGCGCGAGTTCCAGTTGAACATGCTCGGTCTGCCGAGGACTATCGTCCTCGACAACTTCAAGCTGGCCTGGGACTTCGGCGAGTTCGGCAAACTCTTCCCGAACTCGATCATCTACACCGCCGGTACGACGATCGGAGTCATCCTTCTCTCGGTGCTCGCCGGTTTCGCCTTTTCGAAAATCCCTTCGAGGGCGACGAAATGGATCTACGGAAGTTTCGTCATCGGCATTCTGCTCACCCTCAATTCCCTGATGATCCCCCTCTTCATCGAGGTGAACGTCCTCGGGATCTACAACACGAGGTTCGCCGTCCTCCTGGTCTACATCGGCGCCGGCCTGCCCATCGGAATCTACCTCGCGACCGAGTACATAAAGGCGATACCGACCGCCCTCGTGGAATCGGCGCGCATCGACGGCGCCGGCTATTTCAGAATCTTCTGGAAGATAATCCTGCCCATGTCCGTGCCCGTGGCGACGACTCTCGCCATCCTCAATATCACCGGCACGTGGAACGAATTCGCCCTCATCAACATTCTCGTGTCCAAGACCGATCTCAAGTCCCTGCCTCTCGGAATCTACAAGTTCTCGGGTTCGCTTTCGACCGACTACGGCAAGCAGTTCGCGGCCCTGACCATAGGGATGGCGCCGATGATCCTGTTCTACGTCGTGTTCCGCAAACAGATCACCCGCGGCGTCGCCGCCGGCGCCGTAAAAGGGTGACAGGATTACGACGATGTTTATAGGTCGCGCCGCCGGCGCCGTAAAAGGGTGAAAGGATGACTGACATGCCAAAGAGCCGCGCCGCGACGATCGGTCGCGAAGATCGCTTTCCCGCGGACTTCGTCTGGGGAGTCGCCACCGCTGCCTACCAGATCGAGGGCTCGCGTCGTGCCGACGGGGGAGCGGAAAGCGTGTGGGACGCCTTTGCCCGCCGCCCGGGCGCCGTGCTCGGCGGCATGAACGGCGACCTCGCCTGCGACTCCTGGAATAGGTGGAAGGAGGATGTCGCCCTCGTCCGGGGGCTCGGGGTGGACGCATACCGATTTTCCCTGTCCTGGGCGCGCATAATGCCCAATGGCAAGGGATCCCCCAATGGAGCGGCAATCGACTGGTACCGCCGCTTCATCGAAGCCCTTCTCGAGGCGGGTGTGGAACCCTGGATCACCGTTTATCATTGGGATCATCCCAATTGTCTCGAAGAGGCGGGAGGATGGCCGTCCAGGGACATGGCGTTTCGGTTCGCCGATTACGCGTCCCTGTGTTTCAGGGCTTTCGGCGACCTCGCCGACAAGTGGATGACTCTCAACGAGCCCTGGTGCAGTTCGATGCTGGGCTACGCCCGCGGAGAGCACGCGCCCGGGCTCAGGGACGAGGCGGCCGCCTATCGCGCGGTACACCATCTCCTTTTGGGTCACGGCCTCGCGGTCGAGGCTTTCAGAGCCTCGCCGCCACGCGGGGCGAACCCCGCCGGAAGAATTCGGTCCGCCGCGCCTCTCCTCGGCATAGCCCTCAATCCCAGCCTTCCGCGGCCCGCCACGCGCCGGGAGGCGGACATCCTCGCGGCGTCGAGGGCTGGCGACGAGCGGACCGCCCTTTTCATGGATTCCTTGTTCGGCAAAGGCTATCCCGAGCGCCATCTCGCCGCCCATCCCGGCGTCTCGATGCCGATCGCACAGGGAGATCTGGAAAAGATCGCGGCGCCGCTCGACTTCATCGGAGTGAACTACTACAGCGAAGATGTCGTCGAGGCCGTTCCCGTCACGGCCGAGAGCCCCGAGGGATTCAGGTTCGCCGCGAGCTGGGAGGAACGCAGCGATATGGCCTGGCCGGTCGCGCCTTCCGGGCTCAAACGCCTTCTCGTCGGCCTTCACGAGGGTTGGAGACCAGCGGCCCTCGTGGTCACCGAGAACGGCTACGCCCGCCGCGACGAGCCCGACGCGGCGGGCCGCGTCGCCGACCGCGAGCGCATCGACTATATTCGCTCGCACCTCGAGGCCTGCGAGGACGCCATCGAAGTCGGGGTGCCCCTCGAGGGCTATTTCGGGTGGAGCCTTATGGACAACTTCGAATGGTCCTGGGGCTACTCCAAGCGCTTCGGCCTCGTGCACGTGGATTTCCGTACGCAGGAACGAAGGCCCAAGGACAGCTATTACTGGTATCGCGACGCTGTCGCGGGTCACGGTTTTCGGCGATGAGCGACATCGACCTCGTACCGGCGCCCCGGTTCAGCCGGCGCTTCGAAGGCACTCTCGATCTGTCGTCATTGAGTCACATCGCCGCCGAGGTCGGCTTCGAGGCAGCCGGAGCGCTCTCGGCCCTCTGGCTGGGGCGCGCGCTCGGCAGGGCAGTCGATTGCGTACCGATTTCCGGCAAGGATGCCGCGGGAACCTTCGTCGCCATCGAAATCGACCCCTCGATAGCCTCGGCCTCGACGGCCGTGGCAATCGGTGCGGAATCCTACGAGCTGGACACGCGGGAAGGAAAGGCCGTCATCCGGGCTTCGGGGACCGAGGGAGCCCTCCGGGGGGCTTCGACACTCGCGCAGCTGACGCACGCGTACGGGAAGAGCGTTCCCGCCATCCTGGTCCGGGATGGGCCGCGTTTTTCCTGGCGCGGTGTCATGCTCGACTCGGTGCGCAACTTCCAGCGCGTCGAATTCATCGAGAAATTCCTCGACCTCATGGCCCTCCACAAGCTCAACCGCTTCCATTGGCATCTCACCGACGATCAGGGCTGGCGGCTCGACATTCCTTCGATGCCAGAAGTGGCACGCCTGGGTTCCCGGCGACTCGACCGACGCCTGAACATCCCGAGGTGGAAAGAAGGCTTCTATTCCCGCGACGACGTGCGCCGAGTCGTCGATTTCGCCGGCGAGCGCGGGATCGTCGTCGTTCCCGAGATCGAGACTCCGGGGCATTCCGTCGCGCTCTTGGCCTCTCATCCGGAGCTGTCCTGCAGAGGCGGGGCAGAAGACGGCGCGCCCTTCTTTCCCGAGGACCGCAATGGCGTCTTCCAGGAGGTGCTGTGCGCGGGCAACGAGGCCGTCTTCGATTTTCTCGCGAAGGTCTTCGACGAAGTCGGCCTCCTCTTTCCGGGGCCCTGGGTCCACGCGGGGGGCGACGAGGTGCCCAAGTCGCGCTGGTCGGAATGTCCGAAATGCAGGCGGGTGATGAAGGCGCACAACCTTCGCGACTCGGGCGGGGCCCTCGAACCCGAACTTCTCCAGGGATGGTTCATGGACCGCGTGGCGGCCCTTCTGGCGGAACGGGGCAAGCGGATGGTCGGTTGGGACGAGATGCTCGAAGGCCGTCCGCGACAGGACGCCATCGTCATGTCCTGGCGCGGCTACGAAGGGGGGATCGAGGCCGCCCGTCGGGGTCACGACGTCGTGATGAGCCCGCAGACGCGGGCCTGCTACCTCGACCACAAGCATCTCGACATTCCCGAGGAGCCCGGCCAGCTCGGTACCTGCACCGTCCGGGACTCGTATGCTTTCGAGCCCGTGCCGGCGGCACTGGATCCGGAGCAGGTGGACCGGATCCTGGGCGGTCAGGCGAACATATGGACCGAGCTCATGTATTTCGGTCGCCAGATCGAGTACATGGCCTTTCCGCGCCTGTCTGCGCTGGCGGAGGTCTTCTGGAGCCCGAAGGAAAGTCGGAATTGGAATGACTTCGTCCGCCGACTCCCCGCCCTCGGCCGCATGCTCGACGCGCTCGACGTCAATCGATACAGGGGAGCCCTGGAGCGCCCTTCCGACGACGGTGCGCCGAACCGCGACGCGGCGACAGAAGGTCCGCGGGCCCCGACGCCGGTCCGGGCGTCGTAACCGCGTTCGGAAGCTCGCGTGTCCCGGACGGCGCAAAGCCCCGCTCCGGGTGGATCCGGCCCTTGATCGCGGACGGGGCGAAGAGTATACTGTAAAATACATATAGATGAGCTTCACATTTACATGCTTCGGCATGCAAAGTCCGGTCATCGGCTCAAGGAACCGGAGGAGGTCCCCCGCAATGCCGCGAGAGAAAAGAGGACAGACCTATCGCCATACACCGGCCTTCATACTTGTTCTCCTCGCCCGCGAAAAGCTGTACGGAGCCGCGCTCCTCGCTCGGCTGGAGTCCGATCTTCCCGACTACAAGGCCGACAGCGCGGCGATCTACCGCGCGCTGCAGGAACTCGAATCGGAAGGCTCGATCGCCGCCGAATGGGAGACCGACGTCTCGGGCCCCGCGAGAAAGTGGTACGCGATCACCAGGGCGGGAACGGACAGGTTGCGCGAGTTCAAGCTGGACATAGAGAGAAGAAAGAAGAACCTCGAGTTCTTTCTCGAACGGTATGCCGAGCTGCGGCTCGACAAGAAAAAGGAGCGAAAGTGAAGACCCCGCACGGGAATTTGCGGAGCCTCGGCGTCATCTCGGCGGGGCACACCCTCAACGATCTCTACAGCAACTTCCTTCCCCAGATGCTGCCCTT
>Ga0187814_10000025_pt1 | contig 30998 bp, 34 predicted proteins | sample NC_S_4_FD_132450 | JGI IMG/M metagenome (GOLD analysis project Ga0187814, IMG submission 132450) | Wetland sediment microbial communities from Neuse River Estuary, North Carolina, USA - ASW-S_4 | ecosystem: Environmental > Aquatic > Freshwater > Wetlands > Sediment | place: USA: North Carolina... | reverse complement strand
CCGCGGCGCCTTCTACGCGTCCGCCGAGCTCGCGGGCGAGCAGCTGCATGCCGTAGCAGATGCCTAGCACCGGAATGCCCAGCTCGAGCAGTTCGCGCTCCAGCGGGGGGGCGCCGTCCTCGTACACCGAGGCTGGTCCGCCTGACAGAATCACGCCCTTGGGTGCCCGGCGCAGCACCTCGGCCGCGCCCATGTGGTGCGGGAGGAGCTCTGAGAAGACACCGCATTCGCGCACCCGCCGCGCGATCAGCTGCGAGTACTGGCCCCCGTAGTCGAGCACCACGACCTCTTCGGTGGCGGCTGCGGGGGCGACCCCGGACGTCGACCTGCTTTCTGGGACCTCCGCTGCGGGGACCGCGCTGGCCGCCGTGACCGGACTAGTCGGCGACACCGACCGTGGCGGCTTTGCCGTGCGCACCCATCCCGACCCCTTGCTCGCGCTGCAGGTGCTTGCCCTCGGTCTGCAGCGCGGGGGCGACCGCCAGCTCGGCGCGATTGAACTCGGCGATGTCGCGGTAGCCGCAAGTCGCCATCGAGGTCCGCAGCGCGCCCATCAGGTTGAAGGTGCCGTCGTTTTCACGCGCCGGGCCTCGGATGATCTCCTCGAGCGTCCCGTTCTGGATGGTGGCAACGCGTGTGCCACGCGGAAGCGTCGGATGGAAGGTCGCCATGCCCCAGTTGAAGCCTCGACCGGGAGCCTCGAAGGCGCGCGCCAGCGCTGACCCGAGCATCACGGCGTCAGCCCCGCAGGCGACCGCCTTGGCAACGTCGCCGCCGTTGCGCATCCCGCCGTCAGCGATCACTTTGACGTAGTCGCCGGTCTCGAGCATGTGCTGCGAGCGTGCGGCCGCGACGTCGGCGATCGCGGTCGCCTGCGGCACGCCGATCCCGAGCACACCGCGGGTGGTGCAGATCGCACCCGGCCCGACGCCCACCAGCACACCCGCGGCGCCGGTCCGCATCAGATGCAGTCCGGTGTGGTAGGAGGCGCACCCGCCCACGACGACCGGCGTCGGCGCCAGCTCGCGGATGAACTCCTTGAGGTTGAGCGGCGGCCGCGTCTCGTCCATCGAGACGTGCTCGGCGGAGACAACGGTGCCCTGGATCACGAGGATGTCGAGTCCCGCGTCGAGCGCCACCTCGTAGTGCTTACGCACCTTCTGCGGGGTGAGCGAGGCCGCCGCGACGACGCCCTGGTCCTTGATCTCCTTGATCCGCTGGGCGATCAGCTCGGGTTTGACCGGCTCGCGATAGATGTCCTGCATCTCCCGTGTCGAGATGTCGCCCGAGAAGCTCGCGATCTGCTCGAGCTGCTCATCGGCGTCCTCGTAGCGGCAGTAGATCCCCTCCAGGTTGAGGACCGCGAGCCCGCCGAGCTTGCCGATCGCCCCGGCCGTCTGGGGCGAGACGACGCCGTCGAGGGCGGCCGCCAGCAGCGGCAGCTCGAACCGGTAGGGGCCGAGCGTCCAGGAGATGTCGACATCGTCCGGATCCCGGGTACGCCGGGACGGAACGATCGCGATCTCGTCGAAGCCGTACGCCCGACGGGCCTTCTTGCCGCGCCCGATCTCTACTTCCATCTGGGCATCGTAAATCGCGCCGCGGACGGCGCGATCAGGGTGGCGGAGAGGCGAACGAGGGCGGCAACCATCGCCATCGCGATCCTAGCAGCGGGACGCCCGCGCCCCGCGTCTGTCAGCTGATCTCGGCGCCGATCTCGAGCCGCTCGGCATCGACCTCGGCGAGCAGGCGATCCACCTTGCCGGGATCCAGCACGCCGGCACCGAAGTGGTGGATCGACTCCGCCCCGCAGGCGACGCCGTACCGCAGGCACTCGACCGCGGGCCGTCCCGCGTAGCGAGCGGCCACGTAGCCGGCGAGGAAAGCGTCGCCCGATCCAATCCGTGAACGCGCCTCCTGCTCCTCGATCGAGACGCGATACAGGGCCGGAGCCTCCTCGAGGACGCTCGCGTAGCAACCGTCCCTGACTGTCATGATCGCCTCTCCTGCCCCCAGCCGGGTCATCTCGACAACTGCCTGGGCCCGGTCCTGGACGTCGTTGAACTCCTGACCGACGAGCTCCTCGGCTTCGAGCTCGTTCGGAGAGACGACGTCCGGCTCGGCGCGCATTCCAAGCCGCAGCGGCTCACCGTCGGTGTCCACGACGGTGATCACGCCGAGTCGCTTGACCTCGCGGATCAGGTCGGCGTAGGCGTCGGTCTCGATCCCGCGTGGGAGGCTGCCCGCGAACACGCACATGCTCGCCCCCTTGGCCAGGTACAGGAGCTTCTCATGAAACAGCTCGAGCTCCTGAGGCGAGACGGCGGGACCCCGCTCATTGATCTCGGTCTGGAGGCCGGTCGTGGGGTCGAGCACCGCGGTGTTGGTCCTCGACTCCTCGCGGATGCGCACGAACGCGTTGAGGATCGACTCGTCGTTGAGCGCCTCCACGATTCGAGTCCCGGTCGCGCCCCCGGCGAGACCGGTCGCGATCACTGGTTGACCGAGCCGCTTGATCGCGCGCGCCACGTTGACACCCTTGCCGCCGGGCATCGTCACCTGGTCAACGGTTCGGTGGCGCCGCCCGGGGGTGAAATTCGGGACCTCGAGCGTCTTGTCGAGCGCCGGGTTGAGCGTGACGGTGATGATCATGCTGGCCGTCTGTTTGTCGCGCGAGTCGCTCTATGCCGACGCTGCCGAGACACGGTCACGACTATGCCCGCACCGAGCAGCAACCCGAGCACCACAAGCGTAAACGGTCCGGCACCGAGGCTGGCAAGGAGGCTGGGCGGTGGAGCGGGCACGGCGCGTGCGAGCAGCAGCGGGATCCTCGCGACCGGGACGCCTCCCGCGAGCACGATCACCGTGCCGAGAATCGCGTGACGCCTTAGCGGGCCGGTTAGGAGAGCCGGTGCGTGAACCACCGAGCGCACCACGGTTGAGCGCCGGAAGACGCGCATGAAGGTGCTCTCGGCGATCAGCTGCGCGCGCAGGTTTGGGCGGCCGGCGACGTACGGCCGCGCGAGGGTCGCCCCCGCCGCGACCGGCCGGCGCAGGCGAAACTCCCGGAACCCGTATTGCAGCAGGGCCAGCGTGTCCGATTCCCGGGCCGCTTCGCTCGGTGCGCCGAGCACGGCGCTGATCAGCGTCATGCCGTGGCGGGTACCCGAACCAACGAGCACGTATCCGGCGTCGATCGTGTGTCCGGTCTTGACCCCGTTGACCCACGGCACGCGCCCCACGAGGCTATTGAGGTTCGTGAGGAGCTGGGTGTCGTCCCCAATCCGCACGACGGCGCTGGGCATCGCGACGACCCGCCGCAGGAACGGCTGCGTGCGCAGCAGGAAGCGCGCAAGCGCCACCAGGTCTGAGGCGCTCGAGTAGTTGCCCGGCGTATCCAGGCCGATCGGCGTCGAGTAGTGGGTGTGCGCGAGCCCCAGCTGGCGCGCTCTGAGGTTCATCATCGCGATGAAGCGCTGGACGGAGCCGCCGCCGACGTTGTAGGCGAGGTCCTCGGCAGCGTCGTCGGCGCTCGGCAACATCATCGCGATCAGGAGATCGTGGACGCTCATCCGCTCTCCCGGTTCCAGGCCGATCTGCGAGTCGACGGCGGCGGGATAGAAGGGCGGGTCGGCGAACACCTGGCGCAGCCGCGCGTGCTCGAGCGTCACGAGCGCGGTCATCAGCTTGGTCGTGCTCGCGATCGCGAGCTCTTGGCTTGCGTTCCGCGCGTACAGCTGCTGGCCCGTGGCGGCGTCGATCATCACGGCGGCGCGTACGTCCAGGGCCGGGGGAACAGCAGCGGCAGGCGGCACCGGGAAGCTCAGGAGAGCTCCGATCGCGCAGGCGCAGGCCGCGCCAAACCGGCGGGCGACCTCGGTCCTCACGGGCGCAGCCGGAGCCGCTGCCCCGTTTGCAGGGCATTTGGATCGGCCGACGGGTTCAGGGACTCGAGGGTGGTAACGGAAACCCCTGTCTTGACGGAGATGGCTGTCAGACTATCGCCGGCCCGGACGACGTAGAACCGCTTGTTCGTGGTGCCGCGCCGGGTGACCGGGAGCCGGTTGGCGTTTTGCAGCGCGGCCCCGTGGTGAGTCGTGCCGAGCCCCGCCCGGATGACCAACACTGTGGCCACGATCACTGCAACGAGTGCGATCGGCGCCAGGTAGCGCCCGCGATTCCTAGCCACCATCGCACCGCGATCATACCGCCAGAATCACTGCAAACTGGCGCTTTTGGGTAGTGGGCGGAGATCTTCACGCCGCCTGCGCTCGACCGTCCGCCTGACCGTCAGCCCGCGAGACTCCAGCCCAGCTCGCGCAACCTGGCCGCCTGCTCGCGCGCGGCGCGGGCGGGCGGGCCGCCGAGCTGCCTGTGGGCGCCCACAATCCCACGCGAGGCCGCGATCAGGCCGCCCGCGGGGCCCGGGAGGAACGCCGGCGCGAGCGGCTCGATGGTGCCACCCTGCGCCCCCACCCCGGGGAGCAGGAAGATCGCCCGGGGCATGCGTTCACGCAGCGTCCCGATCCATTCGGGGGCGGTCGCGCCGACCACCGCGCCGATGTCCGACAGCCCGGCTTCACCGACGCCCCCGGAACCGAGGCTGCAAACGAGCGCGGCGATCCGCTCGCTGACGGACTCACCACCGGCCAGCGTCAGGCCCTGAAGGTCCCCTGCGCCCGGATTCGAGGTCCGCGCGAGCACGAACAGCCCGCCCCCATGGTCACGAGCCTGGGTGACCAGCGGCATCAGAGAGTCGCTCCCGAGCAGTGGATTGACGGTCAGTGCGTCGGCGCCCAAGCCCGCGACGGGGCCGTACGGAGTCGGCGTCTCGCCGAAGTAGGCCTGGCCGTAGGCGACAGCCGTGACGTCGATGTCGCCCCGCTTGGCGTCCGCGACCACCAGGAGGCCATGGTCGCGAGCGCAGCCGGCGACCTCCCCGAGCGCAGCCCAACCTGGCGCTCCGAGTCGCTCGAAGCAGGCAACCTGAAGCTTGACCGCGACGCACTGCTCGGCGACCGCCTCGATCACGAGCGCGCAGTGCAGCGCCACCGCGTGTGCGGCCCGCTCGCCGGCAGCGGCGTACGAGCCGGCGGCTGCGTCCGCAAGTTCACCTGCCCGAGGCCACAGCCGGTCGGGGTCGGGGTCGAGTCCCAGCACGAGCTGGGACTGACGCGCAGCGACCTCACGGGCCACCCGATCGCCGAATCGCGGTTGGCCAGCTACCCCGGTCACGGCCTCGGGCACGTGACCGCGGGCATCGGTCGTCCGGAGCGGTGTTACTTGACCGCCTTCTTCAGCGCCGCGCCGGCGGTGAATTTCGGCACGCGCGATGCGGCGATCTGGATCTTCTCCCCGGTCGCCGGATTGCGACCCTCGCGCGCGCTCCGCTCTGAAACGCTGAACTTTCCGAAACCGGAGAAGGCGATCTCGCTGCCCCGGCTCAGAGTGCTCTCGATCGTTTCAAGCACCGCGTCGACCGCGCTGGCGGCATCCCTTTTGCTCAAGCCGGCCCGGTCTGCGACCTGGTCGACGAATTCGGATTTCGTCATTGCTTCTCCTCACTAGCTGGTACGAATGCTCGACGCTAACAGGACCACCGGACGATGCGGGCTCCACCGCTTCCCCCAGGGCCCGGGCAGATTCTCTCCACAAAGACCCCGGCGCAACACGATCTGGCAGCAGGATTCCCGCAATTTCCGTATTTCATCGCCCATGAACCAAGACGAAGGCCCCAATAGGCAGGTCGACCTGGCTCGCATCGCCTGGTCGGTCACGGTGCTGCTATGCCTGATCGCCGTCGTGATACTGGTTCTGCAGGGCTACCTCGGGTACGCGGCGGTCACCTTTGCGGTGGCCGTGGCGGCCGCGATCAACCTGACGTAGTCCCGCTCCGCCCGACCCGAGACTGGACACCTAGCGAGGAAGGCCCCGAGGATGCGCCGCCGCGCGACCAACCTCTTCGCCGGGCCGCACGCGGTCCTGTGGTTCGAGATGAACCAGGACATCGGCTCCACCCAGCCTTCGAGCGACCATGTCCTCCAGCTCGTGCGCGGTCCGGTGCGCATCCTCCAACGAGGTCCCCGCACGGAACTGGACGTGCACATCGACGTACCGGCGCGCGCCCGCCCGCCGCGTGCGCAGCTCGTGGTAGCCGACAACGCCGCGGTCGGCCAGCTCTTCGATCGCGCTGCGAATCGCCGCAACCTCCCCCGCAGGTAGCGCCTCGTCCACGAGCACGCGCGATGAGCGTGACAACAGCTTCACGCCGGTGACCATGATCGCCGCCGCAACGACGAGCGCGACGACGGGATCGAGCCACTGGGCGCCGGTGAGCTTCACCAGTACCAGCGCGGCAAGCACCCCTGCCGAGGTCAGCGCGTCGGTTCGAAGGTGCGAGGCGTCAGCTTCCAATGCCGCGGATTCGCTCACCCGAGCGTTGCGGGCGATGACCGCCGAGACGATCAGGTTCACCAGGATCGAGAGCGCCACGATCACGATTCCGAAGACGAGCAGGCGGTCGCGACCGTGACCCAAGAGGCGGCGAACGGCCTCGAACACGATCACCGCCGAGCCAACGAGGATCAAGATCCCCTCAATCGCCGCGGCGAGATTCTCGAGCTTCTCGTGTCCGTACCGGTGGCTCTCGTCCGCGGGCTCCCCTGCTTTTCGTACCGAGAAGAACGCCACGACCGAGGCGACCAGATCGACGCTGGAGTGCACGGCCTCGGTGAGGATCGCGACGGAGCCGGTGACGGTCCCCGCAACCACCTTGAGCAAGATCAGGCAGGAGTTGGAGCCGACCGACAACGCGGCCGTGCGGAGCTTCAGCTGGGGAACGGTCGAGCTCATTTGCCGAGCCACTCCATGAACGCGCGCGCTGCCACACCGCGGTGGCTGATCGCATCCTTCTCGCCGTCGCTCAGCTCTGCCATCGTCCGACCATCCCCGCCCTGGTCCGGCAGAAAAACCGGGTCGTACCCGAATCCGCCGGAGCCCCGGCGCGCGGGGGCCAGCCGCCCTGGGCAATAGCCAAAGAACACCCGCTCCTCCGCACTGCGCGGATCGACGAAGGCCAGCGCGCAGACGTACCTGAGGCGGCTTCCAGCGGGAGCCTCGCGGATCAGCTTCAGGAGATTCTCCTCGTCGCTGGCGTGGGGGCCGGCGTATCGGGCAGACCGCACTCCGGGGCCTCCCCTCAACGCCTCCGCCTCGATCCCGGAATCGTCGGCGATCGCGGGACGGCCGGTGGCCGCTGCGGCGGCAACCGCCTTTGGAAGCGCGTTCGCCTCGAATGTGTCGCCGGTTTCAGGCGGGAGCTCGATCCCCGCCGGCAGCGGCTGCACCGAGATCCCCGCGGGCTCCAGCAACCGCGCGATCTCCCTCACCTTGTGCCGATTACGGGTCGCGAGGACGACGGAGGAGACCGGCGGCATGCTCACCGGGTGGCGGCGGCCACCGCCTCGTCCTGGAGCGCCCGCAGTGAGTCGATGCCCGCCGCGGCCAACCCGAGCAACTGATCGAGGTTGGCGCGGGACAGCGGAGTGCGCTCCGCCGTGGCCTGGACCTCTACCAGTCCGTCCTCGCCGGTGATCACCACGTTCGCGTCGACTTCGGCCGTCGAATCCTCCGAATAGTCGAGGTCGAGGAGCGGGATACCGCCGACGATCCCACAGGAGACGGCCGCGACGCTCCCGGTGAGCGGAGCGCGCTCCAGCAGCCCCTGGGAGACCAGCGTGTCGCAGGCCAGTCTGAGGGCGACCATGCCACCGGTGATGGAGGCGCAGCGCGTGCCGCCGTCGGCCTGGAGGACGTCGCAGTCGACATACACCGAGCGCTCCCCGAGCGCCGTGAAATCGACCACAACGCGCAGTGAACGTCCGATCAGCCGCTGGATCTCGACCGTCCGGCCGTCTAGGCGCCCTTTGCTCACGTCGCGTTGCTTGCGCTCGCCGGTGGAGGCCGGCAGCATCCCGTACTCGGCGGTCACCCAGCCACGACCCGATCCGGCGAGCCAGCGGGGGACGCCCTCTTGAACCGAGGCGGTGCAGATCACGCGCGTCTCACCCGTCGAGATCAGCGCGGAGCCCGTGGCCGTTCGGACGAACCCCGGCTCGATCTCGGTCGGACGCAGCTGATCTGGCGCGCGCCCGTAGCTCCGCTCAGGTGCGCTGCTCACGCGGCCGCCCTGGCTTCGAGCTCCACGTGCACGACCTGGCCCAGCGGCATCTGCAAGAAGCGGGTGCCGAGCGCCCGGAACGACTCGACGTCGCCGGAGCACAGAAAGCGATAGGCGCCCTCGTCCGGCTGGGGGTTGAGCAGCTCCCGCGCAGCCAGTGCGCGCTCGGCGCTGCGCGCGACACCGGTTCCCGAGGTGACCAGCGTGACGCCGCGCCCGAGGATCCGCTGGAGCATCGGAGCAACCAGGGGATAGTGGGTGCAGCCGAGGATCACGGTGTCGACTTGCGCGTTGTGCAGCGGCGCGCAGTACCGGCGAACGGTGTCGACGACGCTCTCATCAAATGGGAAGCCTCCTTGGATGATCGGCGCGAGATCAGGGCAGGCGACGCTCTCCAGATGTACGTGCGGATCGGCGCCGGCGACCGCGCGCTCGTAGGCACCGCTCACGACCGTCGCGGGCGTGGCCAGGAGACCGATCCGTCCGCTGCGGCTGCCCGCAACGGCGAGCTGCGTGGCGGCTGCGACCACACCGATCACGTCGATGTCGCGGCCGCTGCGGCTGAGGTGAAGCTGGATTGCGTCGAGCGCCGCGGAGCTCACCGCGTTGCACGCCACCACCAGCAGCTTCGCGTCTTCGCTGAGCAGCCGGTCGGTGATCTCGACCGAGAACGACCGAAGTTCCTCCGGCGCGCGCTCGCCGTAAGGAAACCGGGCGGTATCGCCCAGGTAGAGGTAGTCCTCGGTGGGCAGCGACACCAGCAAGTCGTGCAGGACGGTCAACCCGCCGACACCTGAGTCGAAGACCGCGACCGGCTGGTCTGGCCTCGGAGCCATCTGGGAGATCCTAGACGGAGGGCCCGAGGACGAAGCGTCGCCCTGTGTTCCAGCTCTGGAAACTCGATGGCGACCGTTGGTCGGGGAAGCCATCTCGACGGGCGGCACGGATACGCTCGGCGCCGTGCGCGCGCTGATCGTCACCAACATGTACCCATCCCGCGAGCACCCCGCCCTGGGGAGCTTCGTCCGCGACCAGGTCGAGGCGCTGCGGCGGATCCCCGCCGTGCAACTCGAGCTGTTCGCGTTCGCTCCGGGAGGCGCCGGTGCGTATGTGCGGGCGGCGTCCAAGCTTCGGCGCCTGCACGGCCGCACGCGCTTCGACGTGGTTCACGCCCACTTCGGACTGACCGCGTGGCCAGCGCTCGCGGCCCGCACCCGAGCGCGCGCGGTGACGCTCCATGGAACCGATCTGGCGCATCCGCGCTCGCGCATCCTCACGCTCGGCGCGCTGCCGTTCCTCGATCTGGTGGCCGCCGTCTCAGAGCCGATGCTCGAGCAGGTTCCCCGGTGGATGAAACGCGGCCAGACCGAGGTGCTGCCCGCCGGGGTCGACATCGCCCGCTTCAGACCGATTCCGCGCGGCGAAGCCCGCCGGCGGCTCGGGCTCAGACCGGACGGCCCTTACCTCCTGTTCGCGGCTGATCCGGCTCGGGCGGAGAAGCGCCACGACCGGGCGCTCGCCGCAGCCGGCGACGTCCCCTTGCTGTCGCTTGGCAACGTCCAGCCGGAGCAGGTGCCGCTGTGGGTCAACGCCGCCAATGCCGTGCTGGTCCCCTCCGAGCGGGAGGGGTTTGGCCTAGCGGTCCTCGAGGCGCTCGCGTGCGACGTGCCCGTGCTCGCCACGCCCGTCGGGATCGCCTGTAGCGTGCTGGACGGGATTCCGGGCACCTACTGCGGGCCGTTTGACGTCGCCGCCTGGCGCGCGGTCCTGCAGGCGCACGTGTCGAGTGCTGATCCACGGGTGCATGGCAGGGCCCGCGCGGAGTCATTCTCGACCGATCGGATGGCCGCCCGAGTGGTCGCGGCCTGGCGAGCGCTTGGTGCCTAGCCACGAGCTCTAACCCAGGGCGGGCCACCACTGCGCGAGGCGCTCCCTGGCCTCGCGAGCCACCGGCGCAACGGCGGGCGCGTCGCTGGAGCCCCGGGGTGCAGCCGGCGTCAGCTCACTCATCGTCGCCGCCACGGAGCGCCCGAGCGCGCCAAGCGCATATCCGCCCTCGAGCACACAGCCAAGCGCAGACCCCGCGGCCTCGCACGCCTGGCGCACCGAGCGCGTCATCGCGCCGAACCCCTGCTCGGTCAGCATGCAGTCGGCCAGCGGATCCTCGCGATGGGCATCGTAACCCGCCGAGATCAGCACCAGCTGCGGCTCGAAGGACTCGAGCAGCGGGACGGCGACATGGTCCACCAGCGATCGGTAGAGCGCGTCGTCGGACCCCGCAGGCACCGGGAGGTTGACCGTGAAGCCCTCTCCCTGGCCGTATCCTGCGTCCGTTCCGGGGCCGCTGCCCGGATACAGCGGCCATTGGTGGATCGAGACGAACAGCACCCGGTCACTGGAGTGGAAGATGTCATTGGTCCCGTTTCCGTGGTGGACGTCCCAGTCCAGGATCATCACGCGCTCGAGCCCTCGCCGATCGATGGCGAACTGCGCTGCGACCGCGACGTTGTTGAATAGGCAGAAGCCCATCGCCTGGGTGCGCGTGGCGTGGTGGCCGGGTGGCCGGTGGGCGCTGAATGCGTAGTCCACCTCTCCATCGAGCAGCATCTCCACCATCCGCACGGCCCCTCCGGCCGCGTGCAGCGCGGCCTCGAAGGAACGTGCGCTTGTCACGGTGTCGAGATCGACCGCTCCGCCGCCGGCCGCCGAAAGCCGCTCGATCGCTGCGACATGTGACTCCGGATGAACCGCTGTCAACACGGCCCGCTCGACGGCCGGCGAGGAGATCTGTTCGAACCCCAGCCAGTCGCGCTCTGACAGCGCCCGCTCGATCGCACTGATCCTGGCCGCCTGCTCGGGATGCGCACCCGTGTCGTGCTCGAGCGATGAGGGATGTGCCAGGAACGCGCTCGCCATTGGCGAGTACCGTACTTGCCATTGGGTCCGCTCGAAACCAAGGTCGCCGTTGTCGGCGCGGGTGCGGCCGGCCTGTACACGGCAATCTGCGCAGCCCGCGAAGCCGGCGCGGTCACGCTGATCTCCGCGACGCCGCTCGCGGAGTCCTCGACGTACTGGGCCCAGGGCGGACTGGCCGCGGCAATAGCCACCGACGACAGCCCTGAGCTGCACCTCGCGGACACCCTCGCGGCGGGCCGTGGCGCGGTCCGGGAGTCGGCGGCGCGCGTGCTCTGCGAGGAGGCGCCGGGGGCCGTGCGAGCCCTCGCCGAACTTGGAGTTTCGTTCGATGCCGATCGGCAGGGGCACCTCGCGCTCGGGCTGGAGGGGGGACACTCGGCTCGCCGGATCGTGCACGCGGGTGGAGCGGCGACAGGTCAGCGCCTGATCCGTCAGCTCAGCGCACTGGTCGCCGAGGATCGCCGGATCGAGGTGATCGAGGGCCGTCGCGCGGTGGCCACGGTGGTGGCGGACGGCCGGTGTCAGGGCCTCGCGCTCGACGACGGCCGCCGGATCGCTGCCGGGGCGACCGTCCTCGCGACCGGCGGCGCGGCGGCGTTGTGGTCGCGCACGACCAATCCGATCGGCGCGGTCGGAGGCGGGTTGCTGCTGGCTTTCGCCGCTGGCGCAGCGCTTGCCGACCTCGAGCTCGTGCAGTTTCACCCGACGGCGGTTGCTGCGACCGACGGAGCCGACGGGTTCCTCGTGACTGAGGCTGTCCGCGGCGAGGGCGCGCGGCTGCTCGACGCCGCTGGGCAGCGGTTCGTCGACGAGCTGGCACCACGCGACGAGGTCGCCCGCGCGGTTCAGCGGCAGATGGCACTCACCGGCAAGCCGTCCGTGAGCCTCGACATGCGTGACGTCGACCCGGCGCTGTTCCCCAACGTCGTCGAGGCGCTGCGCCGAGCCGGGATCGATCCCGAGCGCGAACTGGTGCCTGTCGCCCCGGCCGCGCACTACATGATGGGAGGGATCGCGACCGACCTGCACGGCCGCGCGACGCTGCCGGGCCTCTATGCGGTAGGCGAGTGCTCCTGCACCGGGCTGCACGGCGCAAACCGATTGGCGTCGAACTCGCTGACCGAGTGCTTCGTGTTCGGGGCGCGGGCCGCCGTGTCGGCTGCCGCGGAGCCCGAGGCCGAGAGCCAGGCGGTGAGCGCTGCCCCGGCCCCCGCCGCTCTCCCGCCGGCACCCTCACCGACCAGCCGCAGCGCGCTCTGGCGTCACGCCGGACTCGAACGCGACGCGGAGGGGCTGTCGAAGCTGATGCAGGATCCCTACCCACTCGTCAGGTTGATCGCGCGCTCCGCACTGGCGCGCACAGAGAGTCGTGGCGCGCATCGGCGATGCGACTTTCCCTCGCTCGATCATGCCTTCGACGGCGTCCACGTGATGCTGCGCGAAGACGGCGAGCCGGCGCTGCGCCGCTGGTCCTGAGGGCTGGCAAGCCGCAGGTCGACGCGCCTGCTAGCCGCTCGCAGCTATAACCACGCGATGCTCTTGGGCGTCGACGTGGGAGGTACGTTCACCGACGCGGTGCTCGCGTTCGAGGGGCGCCTCGTGACCGCGAAGGCGCCGACAACGCCGCGCGATCAGTCAGAAGGGGTGATGGCCGCCGTCGGCACGGTGCTGGCACGTGCTGGCCGGAGCCCCGAGGAGGTGCGCGAGTTCTCTCACGGAATGACTGTCGCGACGAACGCCCTCCTGGAGGGCCGCGCCGCCCGAACGGCGCTGATCGCAACCGAAGGCTTCACTGACCTGATCGCGCTGGCGCGCCAGAACCGCGCTGATCTGTATCGCCTCTGCGCCGCGCGACCGGCTGCGCTAGTGCCCGAATCGCTGCGGTTCTCCGCGCCCGAGCGGATGACGCCGGAGGGGCCGTTGCGGAAGCTGAGCGAACGCGACGCGCGCGAGCTCGCCAACCGCGTCAAGGCGGTCGATGCCGAATCGATCGCGGTCGTCCTGCTGCATTCCTACCGTCATCCCGAGCACGAGCTGGTGCTCGGCGATGCGCTTTCGGAGCTGTCCGGGGATCTCCACGTGTCGCTCTCACACGAGGTCGTCGGCACGTTTCGGGAGTACGAGCGCGCGGCGACCACCGAGATCGATGCGGCGCTCTCGCCGCTGCTCGCGAGCTACCTGCGCGGCCTCGTCGAACACACCCGCCGGGCCGGCATTCCGGAGCCGGCGATCATGCAGTCAAACGGCGGCCTGATCGACGCGGGGACGGCGGCGAGCCACGCCGCGTGGACCGTTCTCTCGGGTCCCGCCGGCGGAGCCGCCGGAGCGGCGTTTGTGGCGCGCGCGACCGGGTACCCCGATGTGCTCTGCTTCGACATGGGCGGAACGTCGTGCGATGTATGCGTGGTCGACGACGGAGTGGTGCAGGAGCAGAGCACCGGACAGATCGCCGGGCGCCCGGTGGCGCTGCCGATGCTCGCCGTGCACACGGTCGGAGCGGGCGGGGGTTCGATCGCGTGGCGCGACCCCGGTGGTGCGCTGCGAGTGGGGCCGCACTCGGCGGGCGCTGACCCGGGCCCGGCCTGCTACGGGCGCGGGGGGAGCGAGCCGACGGTCACGGACGCGAACCTGCTGCTCGGGTACCTGTCCTGCGACACACCACTCGCCGGCGGGGTCGAGCTTGACCGCGCGGCGGCCGAGCGCGCCATCGCTGCGCTTGCCGCAGAGCTCGAGCTCGATCCAATCGCCTGCGCCGAGGGGATCCGTAAGGTCGCCGCAGCCGAGATGATCAGGGCCCTGCGCGTGGTGACCGTGGAGCGGGGCATCGATCCGCGGGGGTACGCGCTGCTTGCCTTCGGTGGCGCCGGTCCGCTCCACGCGGCTCAGATCGCGGACGAGCTCGGAATCGGGACGATTCTGTGTCCGCGGGCGTCCGGAGTGCTGGCCGCACTCGGTTTGGTCGTATCCCAGCGCCGTCGAGACGTGCAGCGCAGCGTCCTGCAGAGTGGAGATGAGATGACGAGCCCGGCCCTCGCGCGGGCGGTGGAGGACCTCGGCCGGCAGGCCCGCCGTGCGCTGGGTGAGGCTGGAGCGACGCTTCAGGCCACCTACGAGCTCCGCTACCGCGGACAGTCGTTCGAGCTCGCGATCCACGGGAGCACGGCCCCGTCTGTCGATGAGCTGCGCGCAGCCTTCGAGGCGGAGCACAACGATCGCTACGGCTACATCGACTCGGATCAGCCGCTCGAGCTGGTGACGGTACGTGTGACCGCGACGACCCCCGGAGCAGAGGTCGCGCTCGCCGGATCGCACGAGGGCGGGGAGCTCCGGCACAGGCGCCGGGCGGCCACGCTCGATCGGCAGCGCGCCCAGCTCGACGTGCTGAGCGGAACCCCTCCGCCAGGCACGAGCATCCGGGGACCCGCGGTGATCGAGCTGCCCGAGTCGACGGTGCTGGTTCCGCCCGGTTGGTCGGGGGCTGTCGACGACACGGGGACGATCCGACTCGAGCGCACGCAATGATCGATCCCGTCGAGCTTCAGGTCCTGACCGGGGCGCTGCGCGCGACCTGCGAGGAGATGGGCGCGGTCCTGATCCGCTCGGCGCACTCGGCCAACATCAAAGAGCGTCGTGACGCTTCCACGGCGCTGTTCGACCCGCTCGGACAGATGGTCATGCAGGCGGAGCACATTCCGGTGCACCTGGGCGCGATGCCCGCCGCGGTCGAGGCGATCCTCGACGAGGAGCACGCTCCGGATCGCGCCTGGGTCCTCAACGACCCGTACCGCGGCGGCACGCATCTGCCCGACATCACCGTGATCGCGCCGGTGTTCGCATCCGCTGGCGGCAGCGGCAGCAAGCTGATTGGGTTCGCGGCCAACCGCGCCCACCACGCCGACGTCGGCGGCCCCACACCCGGCTCGATGCCGGCCGACAGCCGAAGGCTCGCGGAAGAGGGCGTCGTGATCGAGCCGCGCATCCTCGACGAACGGGCAATCGCCGAGCTCAGCGGACTGATGCGCCAGCCCGAGCAGCGGCGCGCGGACCTGCGCGCCCAACTCGCCGCAGGTCGAACGGGCGCCCGACGCCTGCAAGAACTGCACGACCGCGTCGGCCGCGAGCGGCTACGGGAGGCGTTCACCGAGGTGCTCGACTACGCCGAGCGTCGGACCCGCGCCTGCCTGCGGCAGCTCGATGACGGCCGCCGGAGTGCCCGCGACGTGCTCGAGGCACGCGAAGGGGAACTCGAGATCGTGCTCGAGGCGACCGTCGCCGGCGATCGTCTGAGGCTCGACTTCACCGGCACCGCACCGCAGCACGACGGCAATCTCAACTGCCCCCTGGCCGTCACCCGCTCGGCGTGCTACTTCGCGATCCGTGTCCTGACCGATCCCGAGATCCCGCCGAGCGCCGGCGCCTACCGGCCGATCGAGGTGATCGCCCCAGAGGGATGCCTGCTGAACGCGCACTCATCGACTGGGGCGGCGGACGATGCTCCGGCGGTCGTCGGCGGCAACGTCGAGACCTCCTCGCGGGTTGCAGACGTGGTCCTCGGCGCCTTCGGGAGGGCGCTGGGACAGGGCACGATGAACAACGTCACGCTCGGGAGTGAGAACTTCGTCTACTACGAGACGATCGCCGGAGGCCAGGGCGCCTGCCCCGACGCCGATGGGCCGAGCGCCGTGCACGTGGCGATGAGCAACACGCTCAACACTCCGGTCGAGGCGCTCGAGCTCGAGTTCCCGCTGCGGGTCGTGGAGTACGCGCTGCGGCGCGGATCGGGCGGAGGTGGGGCGCATCACGGCGGAGACGGCGTGATCCGCGAGCTCGAGGCGCTCGCACCGCTCAGCTACTCGCTGATCACCGAGCGGCGTCGCCACGCACCGGCGGGCGCCCGTGGAGGGCTGCCGGGAACGCCTGGGCGCAATCTGCTGGACGGCGAGGACCTGGCTGCGAAGGCGATCGGCCGGCTAAAGCCGGGCCAGCGGCTGCGGATCGAGACGCCAGGGGGCGGAGGGGATGGTCCTCCCCGCCGGGGCGATAGGGTCCACCGATGATGCGCGTCGCGTTCCTCGGACTCGGGATCATGGGCTCGCGGATGGCCGTCAACCTCCACCGCGGAGGCTTCGAGGTGACCGTCTGGAACCGCACCGCCGCTAAGGCGCAGTCATTCTGCGCCGAGCACCCTGGAGTGGGGCTCGCAGCGACCCCCGCTCAGGCCGCTACAGACAGCGAGGTGCTCGTCACGATGGTCGTCGACGGCGATCAGGTCGAGCAGGTGCTGCTGGGCAGGGACGGCGCCGCCACGGCGGCGCAGCCCGGCACCCTGTGCATCGACTGCTCGACGATCGGACCGGTGGCCGCCAAGTCGATCGGGGCGAAGCTGGCCCGCCTCGGCCTCGATGCCGTCGACGCGCCGGTGACCGGCTCCGCGCCGAAGGCCGAGGACGGCACGCTCACGATCATGGCCGGCGGCAGCGATCAGGCCTTCCGGCGCGCGAAGCCAGTGCTTGAGGCGATGGGCAAGCTGATCGTCCATGCCGGCCCGCTTGGCCACGGCCAGATCGTCAAGGTGATCAACAATGCGGTCGCCGCCACCAACGCCGCGGTGCTGGGGGAAGCGCTCCTGGTCGGGGCTAGCGCCGGCGTCGACATCGACGCCCTGATAGAGGTGATGCGCGCCGGCTCGGGTGCCTCGGCGATGCTCGAGCTGAAAGCGGACGCGATGCGCAACCACGACTACACGACGCTGTTCAAACTCGACCACATGCTCAAGGACGTGCGCCTGTGCCTCGAGGAGGCCCACGCCGTCGGTGTGCCCTTCCAGTTCGCGTCGCTCACGCGCGACATCTTGAGCGCGGCACGCGTCCGCGGCCACGGCGAGGACGACTTCGCATCCATGATCGAGGTGCTGGAAGCGAGCGCCGGGACCAAGCTGTGAGCGCCGCGCAGGCGAGCGCTCATCCGCGGAAACTACTCGATTTGCAGCAAGATTTGGGGTTTTCGGATTTCTTCCCTACAATCCTGCCTTCCTGTAGCTGGTTGCACTTATGGTGCGCGCGCAGGACTGATTTGTAAACCCTTCGTCTGACCCCCATTGATACATGCCGATTGCCTTTAAAGAATGGGCCGTAACCGTACGGGCGCTAGCTGAGGGCGAGCAGTTGCTCACCCTCCGAAAAGGCGGCATCCGCGAGCCCGACAAGCATTTCAAGCTCGACTACGAGCGGTTCTTCCTGTACCCCACCTTCGATCACCAGCATCCCGATCTGGTGCGCCAGTCTCACCGTCCCGAGCTGCTTCGGGCACTCGAGGAGGGAGTCTGGACCGACGACGAGCCGGCGCCGGACGCACTCTACCGCGGCGCCGAGATCTCACAGCCGGAGCGGGTGCGGATCCGGGCCTGGGCCGAGGTCGCGGCGCACTACACGGTCACCGACCGGCGCGCCGTCGACGCGCTGTCTCCGTTCTACGTCTGGACCACCGACTATGCGGAGAAGCGCCTCGCCTGGAAGCGGCGGCATCCCCTGCACGTGATCCTGCTCCGGACCTACCGGATCCCGCGACCGGTCACGGTCAAGGTTCGAGACGAATACGGCGGCTGCCGTTCGTGGCTTGAAATCTCGCGCGAGCTTCCGTTCGAGGGGACGCCCGTCCTCTCCGACGAGGAGTTCGACCGCGCCTCCGAGGAGATTGCCTCGATTGCCTCGGATCGCCAGCCGGTGATGGTCTGAGCGCGCCATCTGGCGCGCCGGCCGTAGCGGGGCCCGCTGGCCGCTGAACTGCACAGATGCCGTGGGTGGAATCCGCCTCGCGATCGTTTCGTGCGCGCCACGACCTGGCTGCGCGCGACGGCGTCGAGCGCGTGCTCCACTCGCTCGAGCTGACGCGCGAACAGCTGGTCGACCTCTTCCCGGTGACCGTCGAGGGCCTGACGGTGGTCCTCCACCGCAGTGCCGTGTCGCTGTCGCTGGCGAGGCCGATGGTCCCCCTGGCATGGCTCGCGACCGCGCCCGCGGCACGCCGCTACCTGGCGGGCTGGGCGGGCAGCCGCGAGCTGCACATGCTCGATCCTGACGCGCTCGACGCGCGGGCGTCGGGCGTCCCCGGGTCGCGGGAGATGCTGACCCGTACCGCTGCCGCGCTGTACACGCGGCGAGTGATCGCCGAGAGCAATGAGGACCTGCCGCGACCGGGCAGACCCGCGCGAGTCAGGGCCGAGTTGCGGTGGGCATGGCTGCTCGAAGGAGCGGCGCGCTGGTTCTCAGGCCAGACCGACCATGCCCGGCCGGCGATCGCTCGGCGCCTGCACGAGGGAGGCAGCCCCAGCTTCCCCCCGGGCGTCCGCGATGCGCTGCTCTTAGGCGGCACCGTGATCGACCTGCTGGCATGCGAGCAGGGCGAACGCGCGGCCGCGGAGCTCGCCTGTCGGCTCGATCGGCGTGGTCCGCGTGCAGCGCTGGCGAAGGCATTCGACGGCCGGCCGCTGGTGCGGACGGAGGAGGCCTGGCGCTCGCATCTGAGGAGGTTGGCGACGGCTGGCTGAACTGCGGCCGTGCCTAACCCGTCGCCGTTCAACTTAGCTGGCTGATACCCCAGACGATCAGCGCGCCGAGCGCGAGCGCTAGCAGCAGGCCCGCGAGCAAGCGGGCCGGCGAGACCACGGGACCGGTGGGTTCCGTGGAGATCAGCTCCGCTTCGAGCAGGATCTCGCGTGCGGTGGTCACTCCGGACTCGGGAACGAGCACGTCTCGCGGGCCGGCGGCGAGGAAGTCCGGAACGTCGAACCCGGCGCTGCGCCGCACAACACTGGGAACCCCCTCCTCGAGCAGCAGCCCCTGGATGAACTCCGCCTCGGCCTGGTTCTGCGCCCCCGCGACTCGGACGAGCCGACCCTCGGAGAGCTGCGGCTTGATCTTGCGGGCCAACCGGTGGCGCTCGCTGACCGAGGGACTCGCCTCCGTCGCGGCGGCGTACGTCAGCGGCAGCTTGCAGGTGGCACAGAAACGCTGATCAGGTCCGTAGCTCGCGCCACAGCCCGGGCAGACGAGCTCATTTTGGGCCGCTTTCGGCATCTGCCTCAGCCGACGACGAGCTCGGCGTCCGCGACCTGCCCGTCACGAATCGTGAACGCCCGGACTTCGGGCTCATCGTTCGCGAGGCCGACGATCACATATACGGCCTCGGGGTAGAAGGCGAGGTTGATGTCCGTCTGCGACGGATACGGAGCGGTGCGCGTGTGGGAGTGGTAGATCGCACCCAGCTCCAGATCCGCATCGTAGATCTGCATCTGGATTTGGTACTGCTCGGCTCCGTCGATCTCATAGCGGAGCGGGCTTGCGGCCGCGTTCGTCGCGCGGTAGACCCTGACCGCCTCTCCGTCACGCGAGGCGACCATCCCGCAGCACTCGTTGGGCGCCTCCTCGCGGGCGTGTTCGATCATCTGCTCGTAGAGATCACGGGCGATGCGCATCTGGAGCGAGGGTACCTACGTCGATCCCTGGACGAACGGGTACGGAACCGCCCGGCCGACGTCGCCGTGGTGCTGCAGGTCGCTCAGCACCGTCCAGTGCTGGGCCTCGCAACCCATGATCTCCACGCTCATTCGGACCAGGTTCGGGTCGCTCAGCTTCGAGATCGCAGCGAAGTAGGCGCCTTCGGCGAGTGACTCGACGTCGATCAGCAGCCTCAGACACTCATGCTGAGTTCGCAGGCGGCCCAGCCTGAGGTTGACGTTGTGCCGGGCAAGCGCGCTCTGAGCAGCGGCCGGGCTGGCGGGAGGCGGCGGGATCGCCGCCCCCAGCGTCCTCAGGGCGCGTTCGACCGCCGCGACGTGCTCCTGCTCCTGGGCGAGCAGCCGCCGGAGCTGGCGGCTTACACCGGCAGTGGTCAAGCCGGAGGAGAGGACGTCGCGGTAGGCGACCACGACAAGTCGCTCGACCGAAAGCGCCCGGCTCAGCGCCGCGGACTCGCTCTGGGGCGAGGCGGTCGTGAGTGCCGCGGCGGCTGGCTGAACGGCTGCTGATGAGATCGCGCTTGCGGCGAGCGCATTCCTCAGCAGCTGGCGTCGGGTCGCCGTTCGCGGCATCGGATATCGGCTATCGCCCATTGACGAACGCGGCCGGCACCGGAGCGCGGCCCGCCAGCGAGCGCAGAACCGCTAGGTGCTGGGCGTCGTTCGCGAAGATCGCCGCAACCGCCGAGCGGACCCGGCCGAAGGACAGGTGGGGGATCATCTCGACATACGCCGTGAGCTGCGCGCGCTCCAGCCGCGCAAGCAGCGCCAGCACGTCAGCCGTGCTGCGAGGATGTCCAAGGTCGTAGCTGGCGCGGGACTTGTTGGCCTTGCCGCCTGCCTGCTTGACCAGGTCCGCCAGGGCCCCGGCGTGCGCAAGCTCCTGGCCGAGGAACTGCTGGGCGGCTTTCAGGGCCGGCCGGCGCAGCAACGGGATGCCGGCCGTGTAGCCGGCAATCGCGTAGTGCTCCAGATCGAGCAGACCGTTGAGGATCTCGATGTCGGCCGGCAGGACCTTGCTCCCGCTCCTGACCTTGACGCGGAGAGGTTTCGACCCCGCGCAGCTCGCGAGCAGCAGCGCTCCGGCACCGCTGGCGCCCGCCGCCAGCAGCGCCCTGCGCGAACGAGAGTCCTCCACTGAGGGGTTGGTCACCGCCGGACCGGCGCGCTCTTCGCCCCTACCACCAGAAGGTGGCGTCCAGGTTCTCGATCTGTTCGACAGGCCGCGTGTAGATCCCTGAAGACAGGTACTTCCAGCCGTCGTCGGCGACCAGGAACACGACGTTTCCCTCGTCCAGCTCGCCCGCGATCCGGACCGCCACGCGAGCGATGGCACCGGAGGACACCCCCACGAACAGTCCCTCCTCGTCCAGCAGCTTACGCGTGAACGCGACCGCATCCGTGTTGGTGACGAAGATCTTGCGGTCGAGCAGGGAGAGGTCGATGATCGGCGGGATGAAGCCGTCTTCGAGTGAGCGCAGCCCCTGTACCGGCTCACCCTGCATCGGTTCCGCGGCGACGATCTTGACCTGATCCCCCAGCTCCTCCCTGAGACGCCGGCCGTTGCCCATCAGCGTGCCACCGGTGCCCAGACCGGCGACGAACGCCGCCACCTCGTCGAGCTCCTCGAGGATCTCGACCGCCGTGCCGTTGTAGTGCGCAAGCGGATTGGCCGGGTTGCCGTACTGGTAGGGCATGTAGTACGAGGCATCGTGCTCGGCTAGGTCGAGCGCCAGCTCGACCGCACCGTTGGAGCCCTTCGATCCTTCCGAGTAGACGATCTCCGCGCCGTACATCTCCAGCAGCTCGGTGCGCTCCCGGGTGACGTTCTCAGGCATCACCAGCTTGAGCGGATAACCCTTGCGGCTGCAGATCATCGCCAACGAGATGCCGGTGTTGCCCGAGGTCGGCTCCAGGATCGTCTGCCCGGGTGCAATTAGGCCCTTCTCCTCGGCGTCCTCGATCATCGCCCGCGCAACGCGGTCCTTGACCGAGCCGGTGGGGTTGGTCGACTCGAGCTTGGCCCAGATCCGCACGTCAGGCTTGGGGCTCAGGCGCTTGAGCTCGATCAGCGGCGTGTGCCCGATCGACTGGACGATGTCCCCGTATCGCCCACCGCAAGGCTTGTTCTGAAGGCGCTCCGCGGCCATGCTTCACGAAGTGTAGCGAGGCCGCGGAGGCCGGTTGATCAGTAGCCGGAGTAGCCAGGGTACGGGTTGGTGGGCGTGGTCGAGGTGGTGGTCATCGGCATCGTCGGCTGGGGGCTGGTGGGAGCCGCGGCGACCCCTCCGTCGGCTGTGACGATGTGCCAGATCGAGCCGAAGGTCTTGAGCTCATCGCCGGTGGCCTGGCGCTTGTTCTTCGACTGAAGGTCGGGCGTGAAGTAGTACAGCGGCTGGCCGTTCAGGGCGAGCTGGAGGGTGCCGTGGTTGCGGAACGTCCCGAGCTTGCCCTTGATGCCCGTCTGCTTGCTGATCCCCTTGCCCGAGCCGACCGATACCGGCGGCCAGAAGGCCCAGCAGCTGGTGTTCATGTTGCTGGTCTTCTTGCAGATGATGTGATGCGTCGTCTCGCCCTGGAACGTGTAGACGGCGTATCCAGCCGGGCCGACAGCGATCGCCTCGTGCGTGTCGACAGGCTTGACCCTGAACGCCTTCGTCGGCATGTTCGTGACGTGCGCATTGTTCTCGACCCGCAGCGTGAACGAGGTCCCTGATGCGACCCCTGCGATCGCCGCGACCGCAAACCCTGCCAGGGCCGCGAACGGGATCACAGCTGCCCGCGGAAGTCGTCGGGCGCGTTGGTGTCCGGTAGGGCGAGGCATCGTGCTCCCTTCAGTCGTTGGCACTCGCCCAACTAGACGCCCATCGGCGCCAACCCTTCCCCGGAAGCTACCGGGAGACGACCGAGCCGCCCGCCATCGCGGGCAGGATCACCAGCGTGTCCTGCTCGCCAACCGCAGTCTGGAGCCCCTCCAGCACGCGCACGTCCTCGTCGTTGAGGTACACGTTGACGTAGCGGTTCAGGCCCCCGTCGGGGGCGAACAGCTGCGATTCGGTGTCGGGATGCCGATCGGCCAGCGCGCGCAGGATCTCCCCCACCGACGAGCCGTTGGCGCTCAGCTCCTTCTCGCCCCCCACGGCGGGGCGAAGCACAGGTGGGATGCGAACCGTGGCCACGGCCACAACCCTAGTGCGCGCCTGCGCAGAACGCCTCGTAGTCCGGGAAGAGGCCCATCTCTTCGTCGGCAATCGCCTCGGGGTGCCGCGAGCAGATCGGGCACTGCGGGTCGCGCCTGACCTTCACCTCGGTGAAGGACGCCGCGAGGGCGTCGTACATCAACAGCCGCCCGATCAGGGGATCGCCTTCGCCCAGGATCAGCTTGATCACCTCGGTCGCCTGTAGCAGCCCCATCGTGCCGGGAAGCACGCCGAGGACGCCGTTGGCCCCGCACGAGGGGGCCAGCTCGGCAGGCGGCGGAACGGGGAACAGGCACCGGTAACACGGGCCGTCGTAGGGCTTGAACACCGACAGCTGACCCTCGAAGCCAAGGATCGCCGCTGACACCACCGGGATTCCGAGCCGCACGGAAGCGTCGTTGAGCAGATACCGAGTGGGGAAGTTATCGAGGCCGTCGACCACGACGTCGTAGCCGGGGAGCACCTCCATGATGTTCTCCGCACCGAGCCGCAGCGGGTACTTCTGCACCTTGACGTCGGGGTTCAGCGCGTTGATCGTCTGCTCGGCCGAGTCGACCTTCGGCACGCCGACCCGCTCTGAGGAGTGGATCACCTGCCGCTGGAGGTTCGAGATGTCGACCTCATCGTTGTCGACGATCCCTAGCGTTCCGACGCCGGCGGCAGCGAGATAGAGGGCCGCAGGCGAGCCGAGCCCACCGGCGCCCAGCAGCAGCACCTTGGCGTCGAGCAGCTTCTGCTGGCCCTCGGTCCCGACTTCGGGCAGCAGGAGGTGGCGGGAGTACCGCTCACGCTGCTCAGCGCTCAGCGTCCGTGGCAGCTCGACGTCGTATCCCCGGTCCTTCCAGAGGGTGAACCCGCCGGTCATTGACTCCACGTGCTCGTAGCCGAGATCCTCGATCAGCGTGCGCGCTGCCCACGCGGAGCGGTTGCCTGACGCGCAGTACAGGATGACGTGAGCGGAGCGGTCCGGGACCGCCCCTTCGATGCGCGATTCGAGGTAGCTCTTGGGGACGTGCTTGGCGCCGGGGATGTGGCCCGCTGACCACTCCTCGGGCTCGCGGACGTCGACCAGAACCGCCCCGTCGGAGAGCTGCTCGCGCGCCCCGGCCGGATCGACCTCGTCGATCCTGCTCTTGATCTGGCGGAGAAGCTCGGCTCCGGACGGGCTCATCAATAAAGCTCCTAAAGGCGGTAGGGATTCAATACTTCAGTGAGTATAGCCGCCCAAGGGCCATGCCGGGGCGGCTCGGTCCGGAGGGTTGTGGCCGACGTGCACCGGTTCCCGTTGCCGCCCTGGAACGGCTGCGGGGCGCCTCCGGAATGAAGGCGCCCCGCACGTTCAGACCCAATCGTTCGTCGTCGCAGCCCCTGCAGCTCCCGTAAAGCTTGTGGAAGGGGGTGCACGGGAATTATCGAGCTCTGCGGGTTTGGCCGATATCGGGGCTAGACCCCATCTTGGCGGGGCGGCATTCCGCCGACCTCACCCAAGGGACCCTGACCTGACGATGAAGTCCCGCTCGCTGCTTACTCAAGTCCTGATCGTCAACCTCGTGCTGGTCGCCGGCACGGTTCTGCTGGCGGCGGTCGCCGTCGACCTGAACCTCAACCCGGCGGTCCGCGGGCGCGAGGCGCTCGTGCTCGGGCTGGCGTTGGTGGCGACGATGCTCGGCAACTGGCTGGTCCTACGCCGTCGATTCAAGCCGCTCGACGATCTGATCTCGGTGATGGAAGCGATCGATCTGAGCGCCCCCGGACAGCACCCACCCGTCGCCCTACGGGCCGACAGCTCGGAGGTGCGGAGGCTCGAGCTCGCGTTCGACCGGATGGTCTCGCGGGTCGAGGCCCAGCGCCGCGAGGCGGGACGGGCGGCGATCCAGGCCCAGGAGCGTGAGCGGCGGCGGATCGCGCAGGATCTCCACGACGAGGTCAACCAGGCCCTGACCGCGGTGTCTCTGCGCCTCCAGGCCTCGATCGAGCACGCGCCGCCGGCGCTCCGGCGGGAACTGGCCGAGACCAAACGGCTCGCCAGCCAGGCGATGGAGGAGCTGCTGGCACTCGCGCGCCAGCTGCGCCCCGCGGTGCTCGACGACCATGGTCTGGTTCCGGCGCTGCACAGTCAGGTGCGCGACTTCTCCGAGCAGACCGGAATCAGCGCAAACTTCAACACGCGCGGACCGATGCCGCGGCTGACGCCCGAGCAACAGCTGGTGATCTACCGCGTCACGCAGGAGGGTCTGTCGAACGTCGCCCAGCACGCGGCGGCGCGGAAGGTTGACGTAGAGCTCTCGTTCATCGGGCGCACCGTCCTGCGGATCAGCGACGACGGGCGCGGGTTCTCGCAGCTGAACGGCGCGACCCGCAACGGTGGCCTCGGCCTGTCCGGGATGCGTGAGCGGGCGCTGTTGATCGGCGGCCAACTGTCGCTGTGGTCGGCAGATGGCCAGGGAACCCGAGTCGAGCTGACGATCGAGCGATGATGACTTCCGACGACCCTCAACAAAGGAGCGGATCGCGATGCGAATCCTGGTAGCCGACGACCACGGGATCGTCCGGGCTGGAATCAAGCTTCTGCTGGAGCGTCAGAACGACCTACAGGTCGTCGCCGAAGCGACCGACGGCGTCGAGGCTGTGGAGCGGGCGCTCGCCGTGCGGCCTGATCTGTGCATCCTCGACGTGGGCATGCCGCGGATGACGGGCCTCCAAGCCGCTCGCGAGATCCGCTCGCACATCCCTTCCGCACACGTGCTGATGCTGTCGATGCACGACGACGAGCATTATCTGTTCGAAGCGCTGAAGGCCGGCGCTTCTGGCTACGTGCTCAAACGAGAGGCCGACCAAGACCTCGTCGGTGCGATCCGCGCGGTCGGCGGCGGCGAGGCGTTCCTGACCAATGCAGCCGAGCGTTCGATGATCCGCGAGTGGATGGATGAGGGCGCCGAGGGCCCCGCGATCCCGCTGACGCCGCGGGAGGAGGAGGTCGTCAAGCTGATCGCCGAGGCCTACACCAACACCCAGATCGCGGAGATTCTGCATCTCGCCGAGAAGACGGTCGAGTCTCACCGCGCCAACGTGTTACGCAAGCTCGGCATGCGCGACCGGGTGCAGCTCGTCAGGTATGCGATCAGACGAGGACTCGTAGAGCCCTGAGCGCTGCGGGCCTACCATCGCCTGAGCGATGCGGGCCCCCGTCGATCACATTGCTGCCCCCCCGTTCCCTCCCGGTCTGCCGTGGATCAACGCTTCGACGCTGCGAATGGACCAGCAGCAGGGACGGCCGGTGCTGATCGAGTTCTGGGATTTCTGCCGCGCGAACTCGATTCGCACGCTGCCGTACATGAAGGCCTGGCACGAGCGCTACGCCAACGCAGGCCTGAGGGTGATCGGCGTGCATGCCGCCGGGTTTGAGCCCTCGAGCGATCCAGACGCCGTGCGCGCGGCCGTCCAGCGGCTCGAGATCCCGTATCCCGTGGTCATCGATACCGAGCTCGAGATCTGGGAGCGCTACGGGAACCTGGGGTGGCCCGCGCGATACCTGTTCAAGCAGGATGGAATGCTGCTCGAGCTCCATTACGGCGAGGGCGATTACGCCGGAACCGAGCGCGCGATCCAGGAGTTGCTGGGAGTCGAGCAACCCTTGGTGGAGCCGCTGCGGCCCGAGGACGCGCCAGGCGCTCTGCTGGAGCCCCAGAGCGAGGATGTTGAGGGGCCATACACGGGTCCGTACCGCGCGGGTGGCGTCTGGGCGGTGCTCGACGGGAGCGGCTCGGTAACCGTCAACGGCCGGACGCTCGCGGTCGAGTATCCGGGCTGCTACGAGCTGCTGGCCCACCGCGCCAGCACCGCGGGCGAGCTCGACCTCCAGCTGGGCCCGGGGGTCCGCTGCCACGCGGTCACGTTCACCCCGGGAGTGAGCGCAGCAGCGCGGGCCGAGGCGCGCTGGACGTCCTCCGACCGCGTGTAGGCGGGGACTGGAACCCAGCGGGGCCGAGCCGCTCAATCGAGCAGGTTGACCAGCTCCGGCGGGCCTTGGTCGGCCACGATCGCGCAGAATCCGGGCCGGTACGGGCTACGGCGCGGCGAGTCGCCGAGGAACCCGCGCTCGTACACCCAGCTGCCGGTATTGAGCATCGAAGTCCCGATGCTTGCCGTCCACTCGGAGCGATCGTCGCCCGCCAGCGGCCCCGCCCTGTGGGTGTGGCCGAAGATCACATGGCCGCCTTGAATGCCGAGCCGGCTCAGGACCTCGTCAAATGCGTGCAGCGCGGCCCGCCGGAGCTCGGGAGCCGAGACGTCGGCACCCAGCGGGCCCAGACCGGCCCAGTTGAGCACGGCGACAAGCGCAGCGAACCCCACGGCCGCTCCCGTACCCCGAATCGTCCGTCGTCCGTCGGGGCGCTGAAGCGTCCGCCACGCCCGCACCTGCAGACCGCCACCTCCGCGACCCCGGAATCCACCACTCTGCGCAACCGTGTCGATCCACGCGTACATCGGCCAGAGCGTGGCTTCGTAGTCCTCCGCGCGGCGCGGTCCCCCATCCTGCTCGCCCGCCACCCGCGCCATCACCCCTGCCCCCAAGCGCTCGAGGATCGGGACTGTGTTGTGCCGGTCACCGTAGTGCCCATGGGTTGCGTACACGTCGGCGCGTAGCCATGTCCCCGGGTAGGCCACGGTCACCTTGGCGGGCTCCAGCCAGCCCACCACGGCGGCGAGTGGCTCGTGTTCCTGCCAGTCGACGGGCGACTCGAGTCCCAGCGGCGAGGGGGCGCGCTCGCCCGCACGGCGCTCGAGCCAGCCGTGGAGCAGGCGATGATCGTGGTTACCGGGCACGACCACGATCTCCCCCGCCGGGCCGAGCGCCCCCCCGAGCTCGCGCAGCACCGGTTCCGCAGCGTCAAGCGCAGCACGGGCCGGTCCGTGGCGGAGCTCGAGCGTGTCCCCCAGCAGCACCAAGCGGTCGCAGCCTGCGATCGCCCCGTGCAGCGCCGCTCGCGCTCCGCTGGAGCGGAGCACGTCGACCTCGGTGCGCGCGCCGAGATGCAGGTCGGAGACGACCAGCGTTCGCAGGGGCTGGGACCGTCCTAGGCGGAGGCGGTCGCCATCGCCTGGCGGATCGCCTTCGGGAGCATGAAGCGCACGTCCTCCTGGACCACCTCCAGCTCCTGCACATCGGTGGTCCCGCGGGCACGGAAGAACTCAACCAGCCGCTGCACGAGCTCCTCCGGGGCACTGGCACCCGAGGTGATGCCCACCACCCGCTTGTCGAGGAGCCATTCCTCGCGCACCTGGCCTTCGTTGTCGATCAGGTGCGAGGCAGCGCCGTGCTCCCGGGCCACTTCGACCAAACGGTTGGAATTGGACGAGTTCCGCGACCCGATCACCAGCACGAGGTCGCATTCGCGCGCCATCTGCTTGACCGCCGCCTGCCTGTTCGTGGTCGCGTAGCAGATGTCGTCCGTCCGGGGACCGGTGATCGCCGGAAAGCGCTCTCGCAGGCGGTTGATGATCGCGCGGGTCTCGTCGACCGACAGGGTGGTCTGTGAGATGTAGGCCACCCTGGTGGGGTCCGCGACTTCCAGCCGGTCGACGTCCTCGACGTTCTCGATCAGCACGATGTGGTCAGGCGCCTCCCCCATCGTGCCCTCGACCTCCTCGTGACCGGCGTGCCCGACGAGCACGATCGTGTAGCCCTCGGCGGCAAACTTCTTGGCCTCGACGTGCACCTTGGTCACCAGCGGGCAGGTGGCATCGATCGTCTTGAGTCTGCGCCCGTAAGCGTTCTTGTGCACGCTTGGCGCCACGCCGTGTGCCGAGAACACGACCGTCGCACCCTCGGGCACCTCGGTCTCGGAATCGACGAACACGGCGCCGCGGGCGCGCAGTTCCTCGACCACGTGCTTGTTGTGGACGATCTCCTTGCGCACATACACGGGCGCTCCGTAGAGCTCGAGCGCTCGTTCCACGGTCTGCACGGCACGGTCGACGCCGGCGCAGTAGCCACGCGGCGCGGCCAGCAAGAGCTTCTCCGGAGTGCTCCGCATCTCAGTTCAAGTGTAGGGGCGACGGACCCCCGACAGGGCTACCCGTTTCCGCGTAGTCTTCAGCCCGTGCAGCAGCACTTGGATCGACTGACCTCGATCGATGCGTCCTTCCTGCACCAGGAGGGGCCGACCTCTCACATGCACATCGGGGGCGTGCTCACGTTCGAGGGTCCGCCGCCGCCGTTCGAGGAGTTCCTGGATCACATCCGCAGCCGCCTGCACCTGGTTCCGCGCTACCGCCAGAAGCTTGCCACCCCGCCCTTGGAAACCGGCCGCCCGTTGTGGGTCGACGATCCATCTTTCAACCTCGAGTATCACGTGCGTCACGCGGCGCTGCCGGCGCCCGGGAGCGAGCAACAGCTCTTCCGGTTGGCCGCCCGGATCGCCTCCCAGCCGCTGGACCGTTCGAAGCCGCTGTGGGAGAACTGGCTGGTCGAGGGGCTCGAAGGCGGGCGCTTCGCGCTGATCTCCAAGACCCATCACGCGCTCGTCGACGGGATCTCCGGCGTAGATCTGGCCACCGTCCTGCTCGACGCGGAGCCGCACCCATCTGCCCCAACCACCGAGCTGGACCCGTGGCAGCCGCGCCCGGAGCCGTCTGCGGCCAACCTCGTCGTGGCGGGTGTGCGCGGCGTGGCGAACGCGACCGCCGATTTGGTCGGCAGGGCGGTGTCGGCGGCGACTAGGCCCGCGTCGTCCGCCACCCGCCTGCGGGACGCCTTCGAGGGCCTCGGCGAGATCGTCTGGGCCGGGCTCAACCCGGCCCCGGAGACGCCGCTGAACGTCGAGATCGGCCCTCACCGCCGCTACGCGGTCGTCCGCCACCGGCTCGACGACTACAAGCATGTCAAGAATGCCTTGGGCGGGACCGTCAACGACGTCGTCCTCACGGTCGTTTCGGGGGCGCTGGCGCGCTGGTTGCGCTCGCGTGGGATCCGCACCGAGGGCCTCGAGATGCGCGCGCTAGTCCCGGTCTCCGTACGGGCTCAGGATCAACGGGGGACGCTCGGCAACAGGCTCACCGTGATGCGCGGGCCACTTCCCGTCTACATCAACGACCCGGTCGCACGCCTGCGGTTCGTCAAGAAGGCGATGGACGGACTGAAGGAGTCAAAGCAAGCAGTGGGGGCGGCGACGTTGGCCGCGGTCAACAACCTCGCGCCGCCCACGATCCTCGCCCAGGCGTCGCGGCTGAACTTCTCGACCAGGCTCTTCAATCTGATCGTCACGAACATCCCCGGCCCGCAGATGCCGCTGTACGTGCTCGGGCACCAGCTCGAGGACCTCTTCCCGATCGCCTTCCTGCCGAAGGGCCACGCCCTGGCGGTCGCGATCATGTCCTACAACGGACGGCTCGAGTACGGACTGCTCGCGGACTACGACGCGCTACCGGATATCCAGGTGATCGTCGATGGCATCGACGAGGCGCTCGGCGAGCTGCTCAACGCCGCGCGCATCAAGACCTCGACCGCGGGCACCGTGCCGGCGGCGCGCCGCACCAACGGATCATCGGGATCGAACGGCGGCGGCCCGGTCTCGATCCTGCCCGCCTCAGGCGCACGCCCCAAGCACGGGCCGGCCGCGGACATGCGCGCCAAGCGCAGTCGGGGTCGGGGGCCGGCGCCGAGGCGCAAGCAGGGCTGACGCGCACCGGTTGCTGATCGCCGGGGCGCCGTATACCGTTGTGCCGCGATGGCCGAAGACCTGATCCAGCCCGGCGAGATCGCCTATCGACTCGAGCTGACCGCCGCGCAGCTGAAGATCGTCCATACCGCGCTGAAGTCGCTGTACGACGACCTCGGGCACGAGGAGAACGACGTCAAGCAGGTCGTCTCGGCCGTGCTGGACAAGCTTCCCGGCGAGCACGATATCCGCGCGATCGACCTCAAGCGGGAACTGGGCGAGGGGCGTTGATCCGGCGGGCGGCCCCGCTCGCTCGTCCCCTCAGAAGCCCAGCGCGAACTTCGCGTCCTCGCGGACGTTTGCGGACGTTTATGGCTGTTCGGCGTTTTCCCTGCTAAGCGGGAGTTTCCGAGTTTCCGCCTCTAGCAGCGCCTCGATGTTTCGGCTATCTCCGGGGCTCTGTTGCCACTCTGTTGCCACCCTCACGATCGCCCTTTGACGTAGGCGCGACGGACTCGCACGACGGG
>Ga0187814_10000024_pt1 | contig 31049 bp, 33 predicted proteins | sample NC_S_4_FD_132450 | JGI IMG/M metagenome (GOLD analysis project Ga0187814, IMG submission 132450) | Wetland sediment microbial communities from Neuse River Estuary, North Carolina, USA - ASW-S_4 | ecosystem: Environmental > Aquatic > Freshwater > Wetlands > Sediment | place: USA: North Carolina... | reverse complement strand
CGGCCGAGCCGCGTCAGAGTCATCCGGCTGACGCGGCTCGCTCGGCATCCGGCCTCGCCACGGCCGAGCCGCGTCAGAGTCATCCGGCTGACGCGGCTCGCTCGGCATCCGGCCTCGCCACGGGCGAGCCGCCTCAGAGTCATCCGGCTGACGCGGCTCGCTCGGCATCCGGCCTCGCCACGGGCGAGCCGCGTCAGAGTCATCCGGCTGATACCGACATCGGCAAGTACTCGGCGATGGCGAAGCTGTTCTGCTCCGACGTTGCAATGCGCGTGACAGTCGAGGCCGTGCAGGTTCTGGGCGGCTACGGTTACGTGAAGGAGTATCCGGTTGAGCGAATGATGCGTGACGCAAAGATCACCCAGATCTATGAGGGCACCAACGAGATCCAAAGACTCGTGATCGCCCGCACGATGCGGTAGCCATGGACCGGGGGCAGCCGACGGCCAAGCGCGTCCTGGTCTCCTCGCTCGGCGCGCTCACGGTCGGGCTGGGAGCCGTCAGCATCCTTGCGGGATTCAGCGACTCCTTTCCGATCCGCCTGCTTCAGGGGATCGCCGTGTTCGGGGCCGGCGCCGTGATCATCGGCGGCGCGGCCGTGCTGGTGATGATCAGGCTGGCGGGGTGGGGTGACCCCGAATCGGAGGAGGACTTCGAGGCGATCGTGCAGCGGGCCGAGCGCCTCGCCGCCGCGGAGTCCTGGGGGGACAGTGAGGACTACGAGGGCGAGGACGAGGACGAGGACGACCTGTTCGACCCCTACGACGAGGAGGACTTCAAGGCGCTGGTCCGATCCGCGCTCGACGAACTCCCGCTGGAGTTCCACAACGCGCTCGAGCACGTCGCGGTCGTCGTCTCCGACTCCGGGCGGCGGCGCGGCGCCTACGGGCTGTACGAGGGTGGGACGATCTCCCGCGACTACTTCCACGATCGGATCGTGATCTTCCGCGACACGCTGCTGCGCGACTTCGGGCATGACCCGGACCTCCTCAAGGCGCAGGTCACCAGGACGGTGCGCCACGAGCTTGCCCACCACTTTGGGTGGAACGAGAAAGGCGTGCGCGGTCTAGGGTTATGAGGATGAGGCCCGCTGGGGCTTGCGCCCCGCGGGCCCGTGTTTAGAAGCCGACCCCCGAGCAGGAGCGTTACCAGATGCCAGAAGCAGTGATCATCGACGCCATCCGCACGCCGATCGGGCGCGCGGGCAAGGGCTCGCTGAGGACGGTGCGCGCCGATGACCTCGCGGCCATCCCGATCCGCGCCCTGATCGAGCGCAACCCCGAGGTGGACTTCTCCGAGACGGTCGACGTGATGATGGGTGCTGCGTCCGGGGTGGGTGAGCAGGGCTACAACGTGGCCCGCAACGCCTCCCTGCTCGCCGGGCTCGACCATCACGTGCCCGGGTGCACCGTCAACCGGTTCTGCGCCTCCTCGCTTCAGACGATCCGGATGGCCTTCCACGCGATCAAGGCCGGCGAGGGGGAGCAGTACATCGCGGCCGGAGTGGAAGCGGTCTCCCGCGCCGGTCTCGGCGCGGCCATGCTCGACGACGCCAAGCACCCCAACCTGAACGGCTCGAACGGCGCCGCGTACGACGTCTACATCCCGATGGGGATGACCGCCGAGAACGTCGCTGAGCGCTGCAAGGTGACGCGCGAGCAGCAGGACGAGTGGGCGGTGATCTCCCAGAACCGCGCGGTCGATGCCCGCGACTCCGGCCACTTCGACCCCGAGATCGTGCCGGTACCCGTTCCCGCGCACAAGGACGTCGACAAGGAGGGCAACGAAATCGACGTCCCGGAGACTGTCGCCAGCAAAGACGACGGGCCGCGTCCCGGCACGACGATGGAGGTGCTCGCCACGCTCAAGCCGGCGTTCAAGCCCGACGGCACCGTGACCGCCGGCAACTCATGCCCGCTCAATGACGGCGCCGCGGCGGTCCTGGTCATGTCCGACGAGAAGGCGGAGCGCCTCGGCCTGACGCCCAAGGCGCGCATCATCCACTCGACGGTCGCGGCGATCCGCCCGGAGATCATGGGCCTGGGCCCGATCCCCGCGATTCAGGCCCTGCTCAAGGAGACGGGCATGTCGATCGACGATGTGGACATCGTGGAGATCAACGAAGCATTCGCGGCCCAGATTGTCCCCTGCAAGCAGGAGCTCGGGATCCCCGACGAGAAGCTCAATCCGTTCGGCGGGGCGATCGCCCTGGGCCACCCGTTCGGGATGACCGGCGCGAGGATCATGACCACTCTGCTGAACGGGCTGGACGCGCTGGGCGGCAAGTACGGGATCGAGTCGATGTGCGTCGCCGGCGGTATGGGCCAGGCGATGCTCGTCGAGCGGCTCAACTGATCGGGCCGGGCCTTCCCACGTGGAAGCCCTGCGCGGCTCTCCCGTGGGCGGGCATTCTACGTGCGCCGCGGGCGGCGCGGCGCAGTTTGCAATCGGCGTTGCAGGCGCGGGGCCGGTCAGCGCGGCGCCATGCGCAGCGCTCCGTCCAGCCTGATCGTCTCGCCGTTGAGCATCTCGTTCTCGACGATGTGCGCTGCGAGCGCCGCAAACTCCTCGGGGCGTCCCAGCCTCGACGGAAACGGGATCGCCTCTCCCAGCGCGCGCCGATTCTCCTCCGGCAGCGCAGCCAGCAGCGGCGTGTCGAACGTGCCGGGCGCGATCGTGCAGACGCGGATCGCACCGACCGCGAGGTCGCGTGCGGCGGGCAGCGTCATGCCGACGATCCCACCCTTGGAAGCCGAATAGGCGATCTGCCCGATCTGGCCGTCGAACGCCGCGATCGAGGCCGTGTTGATGCATACGCCGCGCTCGCCGGTGGACGTCGGCTCCTGCTCGAGCATCGCTGCGGCGGCCAGCCGGAGCACGTTGAAGGTGCCGATCAGGTTCACTCGGATCACCGTCTCGAACGGCGCCACCGCGTGGGGACCGCGCTTGCCGGCGATGCGCTCGGCCCAGCCGATGCCTGCGCAGCAGATGCTGATCCGCAGGCCGCCCGGGAGCGCCGCCGCGGTCGCCACGGCGTCCTGTACCTGTTCCGGATCGGTCACGTCGGCGCGTGCGAACCGCGCGCCCTGGCCGAGCTCGCTCGCGAGCTCCCGGCCGCGGTCCTCGTTCAGATCGGCGATCACGACCTGGGCCCCGCCAGCGTGAAGTCGCCGCACGGTTGCCTCGCCGAGCCCGGACGCACCGCCGGCGACGAGCGCGCCGCTGCCTTCGATCCGCATCGCGCGAACCCTACCGGCCGATGGCGTAGCGAAGATACAGCGCGTCCTCGTGCTCCAGCACCCACGTTGGGCGAACGGGGCACAGCTCGGGGAGCTCCGGCCCGCTGGAGATCGTGGGGGAAGAGCCGCCGCCGGCTAGCTTCGGCGAGAGCGTCAGGAACAGCTCGTCGGCGAGGCCCTCGCGCAGCAGGCTCCCGAAGATCGTGGGGCCCCCCTCGCACAGCAGCGAGCGGATCTCGTGATCCAATCGCAGCCGCCTGAGCACGGTCGTGAGCGTCAGCTCGCCGGGATCGATGCGGACCAGCTCGACCTGCGCCTGGAGGCTGGAGGTGTCCAGCTCGACGGGGCTGAAGACCACGACTCGCGCCTCCGGCTCGGAGAACAGGGGCGCGTCCGTGGGGACGTCGCCGGTCCGGGTGACCACGCACGCGAGCGGCTCCGGAGCGCGGCCCGCCTGCACGCGCCGCCGGCGACGCTCCGGATCGCCGAGCAGCCGCCCGTAGCGCTCGGCCCGGAGCGTGCCGGTCCCGGCGAGCACCGCATCGACCTGCTCGCGGAGCCCATGGAAGAGCGCCTTGTCGCCCTCGTCCCCGAGCGCGCCGGAGCGTCCGTGGAATGCCGCCCGTCCATCCGCGCTCGAGATGAAGTTGGCGATCACGTGCGGCCGCTCGTCACTTGCGCGATCCGCGAGACCGAGCGAGGAGAGGAGCTCGGCGACCTCGACCATGCCCGGCTCGGGGATCAGCTGACGCAGACGCAATGGACGACCGAACCTACCAGCTGCACTCGCGAAAGCGGCTAGTCTGCGCGCTGCATTGCAGCTCAGGGCGCTCAACCGAGGAGAGCTGATCGCCACGGTGGTCGGTGGCCCGCTGGGAATCTCGCTGTTTCTGGCCTGGTACTCGCTCGGGAACTCGTACGCGCGTCTGAACGCCTGTCACGGGCCGAGCTCTTCGTGCACCGGCTGGCAATCTCTTACGGTGATGCGGTTCGCGTTCCTGGCGGCGGCGGTGGCCCCGGCGATCCTGGTCTGGGTTATCGTCCGGCGGCACGCGCTGGCCTGGCCGCGCGGCGAGATGACCGCCGTCGTCGCGGTCGTGGCGCTCGTGCTCACCGTGTTCCAGGGATTGATCGACAAGCCGGGATCGCCGACCGGAGAGATCAGCATCGGCTTCGGCTGGTGGGTCGCGCTCGTAGGCGGCCTTCTGATCCTGGCGGGCTCGGTGTGGCGCTCGCAGGAGAGCGCTCCAAGAAGAAAGCCGCCGGGGGTTCTGTGAGCGGCGACAAGTCAACTCGGCGTCCGGATCGCAACCTCGCGCTGGAGCTCGTCCGGGTCACGGAGGCGGCGGCGCTGGCGGCCGCCCGGATGGTCGGCCGTGGTGACAAAGAGGGAGCGGATCAGGCCGCGGTCGACGCGATGCGCAACGTCCTTGACTCGGTCTCGATGGACGGAGTCGTCGTGATCGGGGAGGGCGAGAAGGACAAGGCGCCGATGCTCTACAACGGCGAGCGGATCGGTGACGGCAGCCCGCCCCTCGTGGACATCGCGGTCGACCCGCTGGAGGGCACGCGGCTGACGGCACTGGGGATGCCCAGCGCGATCGCGGTGATCGCGCTGTCTGAGCGCGGGACGATGTTCAGCCCCGGGCCCGTCGTATACATGGAGAAGATCGCCGGGGGCCCGGAGATCGCGGACCTGCTCGACCTCGACCGGCCCCTGCCCGAGACGCTGAAGCTGATCGCCAAGCGCAAGGGAATCGACATCCGCGACGTGATGGTGGTCATGCTCGACCGCGAGCGCCACCACGACGCGATGCGCCAGGTCCGCGACGCCGGCGCACGCGTCAGGCTGATCCTCGACGGCGACGTCTCGGCGGCGATGCTCGCGGTCTCAGACAACTCGCCCGTGGACCTCCTGTGGGGGATCGGCGGCACCCCCGAGGGCGTGATCTCGGCGGCCGCGATCAAGTGCACCGGAGGCCAGCTGCTCGGCCGGCTGTGGCCGCGTGACGACGCCGAGCGCTCCGCCGCGCTCGACGCCGGCTTCGACCTGGACAGGGTCCTCGACTCCGACGACCTCGTCTCGGGCGACGATGTCTTCTTCTCCGCGACGGGCGTGACCGACGGCGACGTTCTCGAGGGGGTCCGCTACCAGGGCGGGCGGGCGACGACCGAGTCGCTGGTGATGCGCTCGCGCTCGGGGACCGTGCGGCGGATCACCGCTCGCCACGACCGTGCCAAGCTTCGCGCGCTGACGGGCGTCCGGTACGGGTAGGCGGGCGCTAGCGAAGCGAGGCCAGCCGCCCCACCTTCGACTTGGCGAGGTCGAGCCTGGCCAGCGAGCGCAGGAAGGCGTGTGTGACCAGGACGTGGATCGAGGACTGAGTTGCCTCGTACACGGGAGTGCTGAAGCCAATCGCGATCGCCGGGTAGAAGTTCGCGACCTCGACCTCGATCCGGACCACCGCCAGGCCGTCGGCGCCCGCGTCCTGGACGCGCCGGACGTCCAGCGCCAGGAAGCCGCAGCCGCGTCCCGAGCGGGCGACGAGCAGGCCGTCGCGGATTCGCCAGGTCACCTTGCCGTGATCGGTCTCGATCAGGTAGTCGGGAGCGTCGAAGCGCAGCAGCGTGAACGGGCGTCCGAGCAGCACGACCGATCGCTCGTTCTCGCCGTACACCACGCGGATCAGGCCCAGCGTGACGCGTGACAAGAACCGCCAGTACGTTCGCGCCAGGTTCTCCAGGTTCTGCGCCGTCCACAGCCGGTCGAGCTCTGCCTGGGGAAGGGTCAGCTCGGCCGACTGGACGGAGCGGACGGCGCCGTCCTGGGCGATCACGGTCGACCAGGGAGGAGAGAGGATCGCCGCGCGCGCAGGGGCCCGGCGGCGCCGCTGGGCGACGACCAGCGCCGCCAGCGCGGCGATCAGCGCGAGAAGGAGGGGCACGTGTTGGATTGTCTCGCGTTCTTCGCTGGTGGAGCGGAGCTGGGAACGCGGCCGCGCCTCAGCCCGGGAGCGGCGCGAGCGTGACGACCGTGCCCGCCTCCATCGTGCCCTCGCCGGGCGGGATCAGCGCGAGCGCGTCGGCTCCCAGCAGCGAGGTGATGACGTGCGAATCCTGCGCCCCGTTGGGGATCGCGACGGTCTCCTCGCCCCGTCGCTCGAGTCGCACGCGCAGGGCCTGCTCCCGCCGGGTGTTGCGCCGCACGTCGACGCCGAGCCTCGCCTGCGATTGCGGCAGTGGGCGGCCGAACGCGCCCTGCATCGCCGCGAGCGCAGGGCGCACGAACAGCGCGAACGTCACCCCGGTCGAGACCGGATTGCCGGGGAGCCCGAACACGAGCTTGCGCCCGCGGGTCCCGAACCACGTCGGCTTGCCCGGCTGGAGCGCGACGCCCCAGAAGACCTGCTGAACGCCCAGGCCCGCAAGCGCCGGCTTGACGTGGTCGTGGGGGCCGACGGAGACGCCGCCCGAGACGATCACGAGGTCGGCCGCGTCGAGCGAAGTTGCGAGCGCGGCCTCGGTCGCATCGCGCTCGTCGGGGAGGAGCTTCGCATGCGGAGCGCTCGCACCGGCATGCACGGCGAGCGCGACGAGCATGGGGCCGTTGGAGTTGTGGATCTGCCCCGGGCGGAGCGGCTCACCCGGCTCGCGCAGCTCGTCCCCGGTGCAGAGGACGTGCACGATCGGTCGTCGCGCGACAAGCACGTCGCCGGCGCCGGCGGCAACTGCCGCACCCACCTCCGCGGGCCCCAGCGTCGTCCCTGTCCGCAGCACCGCGATTCCGGCCCGCATCACCTCGCCCGCGTCGCGGATGTGGTCGCCGGTCTTCACGCCAGCGTTCGTGAGGACCACGTGGTCGCGAACCTCCACCTCCTCCTGCGGAATCACGGCCGTCGCCCCGGGCGGGACGGCTGCCCCGGTCGAGATCCGGACGGCCTCGCCCGCCCCGAGAGTCCGTTCGCTGGGCGCACCCGCGCGGGACTCCCCGACCAGGCTCAGCTCCCTGCCCGCGGGGCCGTCCTGAACCGCATAGCCATCCATCGCGGAGCTGGCGAACGGGGGAACGTCGCCGGTGGCCGCGACGTCCGCGGCCAGCACGCGATCGAGTGCATCCACGACCGGGACCCGCTCATGTTCGAGCGTCTCGACGGCCGCCAGCACGCGCTCGCGCGCCTCGGCGATCGAGATCAGCGGGGTTGGCATGGCGAACATTCTCGCGCCAGACGCCCGGGCACCCAGATGCAACGTCCCGGACCGCGTTCTATGGTCAGCGCGTTCAGCTGCCCCGTGGCAGCGAGACCGCGCCAATGGTGGCGCTGCCGAGCAGCCCGACCGCCCGCCCGGTGGCCATCGTGAGGTCCCAGTCGGCGCCGTTGGCGTACGGGCCCCGGTCGATCACCGGCACGATCAGCGTTCGGCCCTGGTAGTAAACAGCCACCGGCGTGCCGCACGGAAGGGTCCGGTTGGCTAGCCCGATCGTGGTCCGGCGGAGGACTACTCCGCAGGCGGTCTTCCTACCCCAGAAGCCGGGGCCATAGAGGGTCGCCAGCGAGGGCCGGTACACGGTCACGGTGACTGTCGGCCAGTCCGCGGACGCGGACGCCGTCGTGCCGCCGCCCTGAAGGATCGCGCGAATCGCAAAACGGCCGATGTGATTGGTCTGCCAGACGGCTGAGAAGCTGCCGTCGGAGGCGATCTGCGCCTCGGCGGTGGGCTGCCAGGTCCAGTTGGTCCTGGGGCCGGAGCGCTCGATCTCGACGACGTCACCGGCGTCCTTCGGCGCCGCGGTCCCAGAGAACCACAGGCCGTTGCGCAGTAGCGCCGAGGCGCGCGTCACGATCGTGATGCCATCGCCGCTGGCAGAGATCACGACATTGCCAGGCTTCGCGCTGGTGCCGGCGCCCGACTGCACGCCGCTTCCGCCCGACTGCCCTGACGGCGCGACCGCGCCTCCACCGGACGAGGCCTGTCCGGCGGCTGGCATCGCAAGCGCGATGGCTCCCGCACACGCGAGTAGCGCTACATGGGCATGGGTGCGACGAATCACGATCGGGTCTGCTTGCGCGTTTTCGGGCCTACGGGGTGAGCTGACGGGCTCGCGCTTTGTTGGCGCTACGGCCCTTCACAGGGCCGATTCGCCCCTGCGGACCACGCGGGCCCGCAAGTGGTTCCCCCGCCGACCGCCCGCGGACGGACGGTCGCTCGGCGTGAACGGCGTGGGAGTATAAGCGATGCGCCGACGGACGGCGAAGGTGGGCGCGGAGATGTATCGGTCGCCCCGCCTGGGGATGGACCTACCTACCAGTGGCTGCGAGTGGCTGCGAGTGGCTGCGGCCGGGGTGACGGCTAGGGCCGGGGCAGCCGGCCCAGGGCGTTGCGTACTGCGCGGGTGCTCAGGGAGAGGCCGATCTCCGCAAGCTCGCCTGCCGCCTGCACCGCGGTCCCGATCACGTTCTGCCGGTCGGGAGCCACCGACCTGCCAGAGGCTCGAGCACTCGGGGTTCCCACAGGCTGCGCCGGCTGGCGCAGACGGCTGCCGGATGACGCCAGGGGCCGGTTGTAGGGCTCGGCGAGCGGCTTGGGAGCGTCCGGGCTGTCCTTTGTCGCACGCGGCTTGGGCTGGGGGGCTGCGGACTTGGCCTTGGTGACGGCGGCCTTGGTCCGAGGGGCCGCAGCCGTGGCCTGCGGGGCTGTGGGCTTGGCATTCGGGACGGCAGCGTTGGCCTGCGCGGCTGCGGGCTTGGCACTCACCCCTCGCCCCCGCTCGGGCCGTCGGCTGCTGCGGCGGTGCGGTCGCGTGCGCGGTAGTGCGCTGAGGAGGTCCGAGTCGTCTGTCATAAGAGTGTGTGTGAACCTGAAACGGTTCTGCCCATTCTGCGTAGAGTCATTACAACTACAGGAAACGCCAGACGACAGCGTCTTCCTCTAGCCCCCGAGCCTTTGACTTCATTATGTATAGCATTATACTCGTGTTTAACTGGCGGGCGTGCGCCTAGAATCAGGTTGCGTTGCGCTTGCCCTCTTGATCCTCAGCGCCGGCACGCAAGCCTCGTGCGCACGACCTGAACGGGATGAGATGTCAGTAGCGGAACTTCAAGAACTCGAAGAGATCAAGACCCTCGTTAACCGCGGGCAGCAGCTCGGTGTCCTGACTTACGCCGAGATCGCCGGCGCGGTCTCCGAGCTGGATCTCGACGAGGCCGAGGTCGAGGAGCTCCACGGCTTCCTCGAGCGCGCGGAGATCGAGCTCGTCGAGGAGCTCGACCCTGCGCTGGCGGCGGCTGATCTGGAGCGAGCGCCGGACAAGCGCGGTCGACGCAAGCCGAAGACGGCGCTCGACCTCAAGCCGGACATGACGACCGATTCGCTTCAGCTCTTCCTGAAGGACATCGGGAAGGTGAGGCTGCTGACTGCCCAGGAGGAGGTCGACCTTGCAAAGCGGATCGAACGGGGGGATCTGGACGCCAAGCAGAAGATGGTCGAGTCCAACCTTCGGCTGGTCGTCTCGATCGCCAAGAACTACCGCAACCAGGGACTGCCGTTCCTCGACCTGATCCAGGAGGGGACGCTCGGTCTGGTCCGTGCCGCCGAGAAGTTCGACTACCGCAAGGGCTTCAAGTTCTCCACGTACGCGACGTGGTGGATCCGTCAGGCCATCGCCCGCGCGCTGGCGGACAAGGCGCGGACGATCCGCATCCCGGTCCACGTGGTCGAGAAGCTCAACAAGATCGGCCGGGCCGAGCGCAAGCTGGTGACCGAGCTCGGTCGCGAGCCCACCGCCGAGGAGATCGCCGAGGTCACGGGGATCGAGCCCGAAGAGGTCGAGTCGATCAAGCGCTCCGCCCAGGCGCCCGTGTCACTCGAGAAGCCGGTGGGGGATGAGGAGGAGTCCGAGTTCGGTCAGTTCATCGCCGACGAACGAGCCGAGTCTCCTTATGAGCGGGCCGCTGAGATCCTGACCAAGGAGGCGCTGCGCGAGGCGCTCGAGAACCTCTCGTATCGGGAGCGCCGCGTGCTCGAGCTTCGCTACGGCCTCGGTGGCGAGCATCCACGCACGCTGGACGAGGTAGGGCGGACGTTCAACGTCACCCGCGAGCGGATCCGCCAGATCGAGAATCAGTCGCTGAAGAAGCTTCAGTCGCTCGCCGAGGCGCAGAAGCTGCGCGACGTGGCGTAAGCGTTCACGCCGCAGCGCGGCGTCCGGTCCCGGCTCGCTTGCCTCAAGCAGCCCCAACGCGGTGCCGATGAAGGCCGGGATGTTCGACCTTCACGAGGCGCTCCAGTATGTCGTCAGCAACGACGGCTCGGACCTTCATCTGAAGGTTCCCTCACGCCCGCTCATCCGTGTGCACGGGCGCCTGGAGCCGATCGAGCAATACGACCCGATGCGCCCGACGGACACCGAGCGCGTGCTCCGCGAGATGCTCAGCGAGCACGGCGACAAGCTGGCCGAGTTCGATAAGCACAACGAGGTTGACTTCGCTTACGCGGTGAGCGGACTTGCGCGCTTCCGCGTGAACGCATTCCGCCAGCGCGGCACTGTCTCGCTCGCCGCCCGGGTGATCCCGCCCGTCGTGCGGACGATCGAAGAGCTCGGCCTTCCCCGCGTGATCGCTGATCTGGCCGATGAGGAGCGCGGCCTGATCCTCCTGACGGGCACGACCGGCTCCGGGAAGTCGACGACGCTCGCGGCGATCATCAACCACATCAACGAGACCAAGTCCCGCCACGTCGTCACGATCGAGGATCCGATCGAGTACCTGCACCCCGACCGCAAGTCGATCATCAACCAGCGTGAGGTCGGGATGGACACCGAGTCCTTCAGCCGGGCTATGCGCCGTGTCCTGCGCCAGGACCCCGATGTGATCCTCATCGGCGAGATGCGCGACGAGGAGACCGTGCACACCGCTCTGTCCGCCGCAGAGACCGGCCACCTCGTGATGTCGACGGTGCACACCCTGGACGCTCCGGAGTCCGTCAATCGGATCGTCGACTTCTTCCAGCCGCACGAGCAGTCGCAGGCGCGCGCGATGCTTGCCGGCACGCTGAAGGGCGTCGTCTCGCAGCGCCTGGTCCCAACCCGTGACGGCAACGGGCGGATCGCGGTGTGCGAGGTGCTGCGGATGACCGGCCGGGCGCGGGACATGATCATGGATCCCGACGAGACTGGCCGCCTGCGCGAGGTGATCACCGAGGGCGAGTACTACGGGATGCAGACCTTCGACCAGGCGCTCCTGGGTCACTACCAGGCCGGGCGCATCACCATGGATGAGGCCCTGCGGGTCGCCACCAGCCCGCACGACTTCAAGCTGCTGGTCTCCGCGGAGGGCCGCACCTCGACGACCATGGCGGACCTTCACGATGCCTCGGGACACGGCAACGCCAGCCCGGAGACCCTGCGGCGCCACTCCCCGTCTCCCGTGCCGCCCGGCGAGGGCCGCAGCGCCCCGGCGCCCTCGACCAACGGAAACGCCGCCGCGCCTCCCGCGCTGAAGAGTTGAGCGCCCCCCGGGGCTGCCGGGCCTGTCCCCGCCCGGCAGCCCCGCCCCCCTCCACGTGCAGCCCCCGCCCGGCAGCCCCCGTCCGCGCGTAGGCCGCTCCGCCCGGCAGCCCCTGCCTGGCGGCCCCGGTCCGCGCGTAGGAGCCGCCCCGCCCGGCAGCCCCCGTCCGCGCCTAGGGGCCGGCTCCGTATGCTTCAGTTGATGAAGCATTGCGCTAGAATCGGCATTCGGATGGCTTCGAACGACACTTGCCCGGTCTGCCGTACAGCGGAGATCGTGTGCGGAAAGTGGACCCTGCTGGTGATCCGCGACCTCGCCGAGGGTCGCTCGAGGTTCTGCGAGCTGGAGCGCTCGCTTCAGGGGATCAGCCCGCGAACCCTCTCCCTGCGCCTTCGCGCGCTGGAGGAGGAGGGGATCGTGAAGCGCCAGACCTATCCAGAAGTGCCGCCGCGCGTCGAGTACGCGCTGACGGAAAAGGGCCGTGCGCTGGTCCCCCTGATCGAGGACATGCGCGTTTACGGACGCGAGTGGTTGGGGTGTGACGCCGGCTTCGAGGCGGACGAGACCGTGGAGCGCGAGCCCGCGGTCGCCGTCGCCTGAGCGCTCCGGCAATGCGGATCGCCGTTGCGGCGGACGAGCTGACCGGCATCGCGCGAGCGATCCCCGAGGAGCTCCGCCGGCGCGGCCATCAGCCGATTCTCCACGGCGCCTACGCCGACGGCGAGCGCCCCGACTGGGCCTGGGCCAGCGAAGCAGCGGCACGGGATGTCGCCGAGGGCCGGGCCGAGCAGGCGATCGTTGCCTGCTGGACTGGCACCGGCGCCTCGATCGCAGCGAACAAGGTTCCCGGAATCCGCGCCGCCCTGTGTGCCGACGCGAGGACCGCGGAGGGGGCGCGCCAGTGGAACGACGCGAACGTGCTCGCGCTGAGCCTGCGGCTGACCTCCACGACTGAGCTCGAGGAGATCCTGGACGCCTGGTTCGAGGGCGCCTCGAGCACTGACGACAGCGACGTGGAGAACGTCGCGCACCTCAGCGAGATCGAGCGCGCCCGCTGAGCGCCGGGAAGGTCGCCCCGCGACCGCTCGGGCAGCCGGCTGCAAGGCATCCGTCGCCTTGAAGGATCGCCTCGCTCGAGGACGAAACGGCGGATGTGCGCGACCAGACCCTGCACGCGATCATGGAGGCGTTCACGGCTGACGCCGCCGGGCAGCTTGCCGCGGAGACGACGCAGGGCGCCGAGATCCCGTTCGAGGTCATCGAGACCGAGGGGCGCCGCGGGAGCGTTCCGCTCTACTGCTACCGGCCCCTGACTCAGGACTTCATCGGCAACCGGCTGGGAATGCTGACCGCGCTGCCCACCTACGCCCCGGTGTCGCGTGCCCTGGCCGGGCTCGACCGAGTGGCCGCGTACCTCAACAACCGCGGTGAGCCACGGGTCCCCAGCGAGCCGCGGGAGCGCGCCGATGCCGCCCTGCTCTCATTTCTGGCGCGGGTCTTCGACGGGCGCAGCGACTTCGGATTCGATCCCCTTCGCTTCGAGCTCGCCTACGGAGAGCTCGAGCGATCGCTCTACGACGGCCGGTGCAGCACCACCGTGGCAGCTCCGCTGCTGGGCCTGGCCCTGGCTCGCGGCAGCGAGCAGATCGCGCTCGGGGAAGGGCTCTCGCTGGTCCGCGGCGACGCGCTGGCGGGAGCGCCGCCGGATGCCGTCTGGGGCGAAGCTGACGAGCCCCACGTGCTGGTGGTCCTCACCACCACGGGGTTCAGGGAGGCGCCGATCTCGCTGGCGCGAGGACGCTTCAGGCGCGTGCTCACAGCGGTCAGGCTGTTCGAGCGCGGGGGATATGCGCTCGGCCCGCTGGCCTGGGCGCGAACGGACAACGACCCGTGGCGCGCGGTCCCGCTCGGCAGCACCGGGAGGCCCCGCTTCCTCACGGTGATCAGAGCCGAGCAGGAGGACGAGCTGCGCGCGTTCTGCAACCTGTTGACTCGGCGCACGCCCGGAGGCGAGCTGGCGTGGGCGCTTGCCCGATTCGAGATGGGATGCGAGCGCCTGGCTGTGTTCGAGGGGCTGACCGACTACCTGCTCGCGCTGCGCACGCTGCTCGAGCCCGAGGGTCCCTCGAGCGGGCGCCTGGCCCAGCGGCTGGCGGCGATCTGCGCCCGTCCCGAGGATCGAGCAGAGCTCGCCCATCGCACGGCGCGAGCGATCTCGCTGGAGCGTGCGGTGATCGCGGGACTGGCCCCCGCCGAGCCCGGGCCCGACCGGCTGGTGGATGAGCTCTGCGAGCATCTCCGTGCCCTGATCCGGGATGTCATCTGCGGTCACCTCGACGCGGACCTGGTGAAGGTTGCGGATGAGCTGCTCGCGCAGGCGGCGGCTGCGCCCGCGCCTGTCGCCGCGACCTGAGGTCGGAGTTCTGACAACGCGGCGGCCACCTCGCCGCTGCGCCCGGCAGCCGCTAGCCTTCAAGGCGACCGCTCCCTACTCGGTCCCTTCGGGGGCCGGGAGTGTCATGCCCGCCAGGCACGACATGTAAGTCCTGGGGCTCTGAAGCAGTCAGGGGGAGCGCGATCATTGAGCGAGCGGGCGATGCCCGCTCGTTCTGTGTCCGGACCGTGCTCGGAGTTTCCGCCTGCGGCGGGATGCGGACGAGCTCGACGGCGCTCTGACCACGGCGCGCTCGAGCCGAGTTCCACGGCAAGCCGCCGGAGAACGCGGCGCGCTGGCTTTCCGAGCAGGGCGTCACGGTTTTGAGGGACGGTCGCGGTGGGGGTTATGCTGGGCGCGTGGCCATCCGCACGGCGCCACCGAATGTCCATCCGAACGCTCTGAACGTCCCGCGGATCAATGACGACGGGTTCGAGGAGCTCTGCCACCTGGTGACAGAGCACGACCCGGACACCGCGCTGTGTGGCAAGGACGTCGCCGGCTATCCGTGGAATCCTCCCTGGCCGCTGTGCGAGGCATGCCTGGCGGTGTCGCGCGGGGAGATGAGTTAGTGGCCTCCGTCGCGAATACGCGCGCAGACGAGAAGCACTCGTGACCGGTGCCGAGCTGACCTGCGTCGTCGAAATCCCCAAGGGCAGCCGCAACAAGTACGAGTGGGACGCCGAGCTCGGCGCCATCAAGCTCGACCGGTTCATCTCCGCCTCGGTCGTCTATCCCACGGACTACGGATACGTTCCGGAGACCCTGATGCCGGATGGTGACCCGCTCGACGTGTTGGTGTGCGTGTCCGAGCCCACGTTCCCGGGGTGCATGATCCACACCAAGGTGGTGGGCCTGTTCAAGATGGCCGACGAGAAGGGCGACGACGATCACGTGCTGTGTGTTCCCTACAGCGATCCCGGATGGAATGAGCTGGAGGACGTCGAGGACGTCCCCACACAGCTGCGAGCCGAGATCAGTCACTTCTTCGCGGTCTACAAGGACCTCGATACCGACAGGCACTCGGAGGTCCGAGGCTGGGGCGACCGCGCCGAGGCGCTCCAGACGATCGAGGACGCCCGCCGGCGCTACCTGGACCGCAGCGGCGTCACGGCGTCGTAGGCCCGCCGCTCCGGCCCTCGCCGATGTCGGCGAGCGCTGCAACGATCACCTGGCGCGTGGCCTCCAGCGCCTGCGGGATCACGGGGACGTCCGCGAGCAGCGGCATGAAGTTCGTGTCCCCCTCCCACCTGGGCACGACGTGCAGGTGGAGGTGGTCCGTGATCCCCGCTCCGGCCACCTTCCCGAGGTTCAGACCGACGTTGAAGCCGTCGGGTGACATCGCCTCGCGGAGCGCCAGGATCGCGCGTCGCGCCAGCTGCATCAGCTCGAGCTGCTCCGGATCGTCCAGCTCCTCCAGCGTGGCGACATGGCGGTATGGCGCGACCATCACATGGCCCGGTGCATAGGGGTAGGCGTTGAGCAGTGTGAAGCACTTCGACCCCCGGTCCAGCGCCCGCTCCTCGGGTCCTTCCCCGTCGGCGGATCCCGCCATGCAGAAGACGCAGCGGTCGTCCTTGGGCCCGGTGATGTACTCGATGCGCCAGGGCGCCCACAGTGGCCGTTTGCTCATCAGGCGGCTCAGCCTAGCCGTGCGATGGGGTCGCCGCGAGCAGTGGCCGTGAAGCGGTGCCACCCTTTCTCAGGTGTTCCACGTCGAGCTGCGCCAGTTCCCCCATGTCGCCAGGGCGTTCAACCTGAGCCGTGAGGAGCTCGAGGCGGCGATCCTCACACCGTGGGCGCAGGGCAGAGCGGTCGACTTCCAGGAGCGCAGATGGTCACCGGAGCGGGCGCGGATCTCGATCTACGAGGGCCGCGAGCTGTCCTTGGAGGAAATCGGGCTGGGCCGCGGCTGGGCAAACGCCGGCCGGACGGGGCAGGACGTCACGGGCGCGATGCTCGACGAGGCCCGGCGCACGGTCGTGACCTCGCCCGCCCAGGTGGAGCTTCAGCGGGCCCTGCTCGCTCGCTGCGCAAGCGGAGCGCTCGGCCTGGCGCAGGTCGTCGAGCTGGCCGGCGAGCTCTCGCTGGCGCCGCTTGCAAGCGAGCGGCTGGGCCTGGCCGAGCGCGCCGTGTGGCAGCTCCTCCACGAGGGACGGGTCGCATTGCTGAGAGGAGAGGAGCAGCTGGCCCGAGAGCAGTGGCAGCCCGTGCTGCTCAGCTGGGAGGCGTGGACGGACGGGCGGGTCTTCGTGCGGGCCGCCAAGCCAGTCTCTTAGGCCACGAGCTCGGCGATCAGCCGCTCGCGGAGCTCGTCGGGCGCGAACAGGTACTCGTGCATGTGGAGCAGCCCCTCCAGGTCGTGGACGTCGTCGTCGAGCTGTGGCACCAGCAGCGGCTGCCCGCCGCCGAGCGCCTTGGCCAGCCGGGAAATGTTGCGGTCGTCACGGCGCGCGAGCAGGTGATAGTCCCGGAAGTTCTGCGCGACTCGCGCTGCGAGATCGGCGGGAAGCGTCCTGGTGAGGGCGCTCTCCACGTCGTCGGGCTCGGTTCCCGAGAAGGGGTCGTGGTGGACCCGGTTGACGACGGCCCCCGCGAACGGCAACCCGGTTCGACGGAGCGTGTCGTGGAACCAGATCGCCTCGTCGATGGGCTCGCGCTCGGCCGAGGTCACGAGCAGGAATGCAGTGCTGGGCGCTCTCAGCATCTTGTCGACCTGCTCGGCACGCATGCTGAAGTCGCTGGTCATATCTCCAAGCAGCTGGAAGAACGTGCCCAGATCGGTGAGCAGGTCCACACCCGTGACCCGGCGCAGGGCCGCCAGCAGCGGCAGTGCGCCCCTCCCCAGCACGCGCATCCCGATCCCCGTCGGGCGCACCAGCGCCTTCAGCGCCCGCCCCTCGAGGAACGAGCTCAGCCGCTGCGGGGCGTCGAGGAAGTCGAGCGCGTTGCGCGAGGGGGGAGTGTCCAGGACGAGCAAGTCGAAGCTGTGCTCCTGGTAGAGGTCGTAAAGCTTCGCGACCGCGGTGTACTCCTGCGAGCCAGAGACAGCCGTGGAGAGCTCGCGGTACACGCGGTTGGCCTTGACCTCCTCCGCCCGGTCGGGGGTCGGCGCGACCCGCTCGATCAGCTCGTCGAACGTGCGCTTCGGATCGAGCATCATCGCCCACAGCTCCCCTTGGACCTCGAGGCCGACCTCGGCGAGCCGATCGTTCTCGACGCGGCGCGGGTCGTTGGCCAGCTCCTCCAGGCCGAGCGCGTTCGCCAGGCGCTTTGCCGGATCGATCGTGACGACCGCGACCTTCGCGCCGCGGGCCGCCATCCCCAGCGCGATTGCGGCGGAGACTGTCGTCTTGCCCACGCCCCCAGAGCCCGCGCAGATGCAGACCCGTTTCTCGTCGAGGAGCTCGGCGATGTTCACAGCTGTGGCTCCAGCGCGTCGGCGAGTTGCTCGAGCTGCTCCGGCCCCAGGTGGTCGGCGAACACATAGGGGAGCTCGACCAGGCGGCCGTCGACGTCCGCCCGCAGGCGCTCGTGCTGCTCGCGCTGGCAATCCGCTCTGGCGTGCTCTGACAGCGCGGCGCTCAGCGCCGAGCGTGACAGCGGCGAGCGGGCCCGGCGCAGCGCCGCCTCGAGCTCGTCCACCTCGTCGTCGTCGAAGCGGACCGGATAGAGCGCGTTGAGGACGACCACATCCAGATCCAGGCCGTCCTCGGCGAGCGATTCGCGCAGCAAGAGGGTTTCGTTCACCGGCATCTCCTCCGGAATGCAGACCACGACCACGCCGGTGAACTTGTGGTCGGCGATGGTGGTGGCGATCTGACGGCCCTGGTGGGCGATCGGCCCGACTCGGGCGATGTCGGCGAACTTCTGGGGCGTGCGCAGGAAGCCGACGCCGTGTCCGGTTGCCGGCGCGTCCACGATCACGAAGTCGTACGCGGGGGCCCCGCGAGTGCGCCGCTGGATCTGGGCCAGCTCCCAGATCTTGCCGATGCTGAGCAGCTCCCGCATCCCGGGCGTGGCCATCGTGAACGCGTGGAACAGGCGGCTGGAGCCGAGCATGTGGCCTAGCGCTCCCACCTTAACCCGCAGATACTCGTCCATCGCGTGATCCGGATCGATCGAGATCGTGAACAGCCCCGGCGCCAGCTCCACCTCCTCGTACCGCTCGCCGTGCTTTTCGAACAGCCGCTGCACACGCTCCTGGTTCGAGAGCTCGGCGATCACGGTCCGCAGCCCGCGTCGCGCGGCGAGCAGGCCCAGGGCCGCGGCCACGGTCGACTTGCCGACACCGCCCTTTCCGGTGACGAAGATCAGGCGCTTGTCGAGGAGCGCGGGCACGGGGCCGCAGGGTAGCTGGGCGCGGCTGGCTGACCGCCGGTCGGGGCTGGGGGCCCAGAGCTAAGCCGCGACCTGCCCCCGGGCGAGCGTGATCGATTTTGCCGACATAGTCGGCACTTTCCATCACGCTGGCCGGCGGGGCCGACGAATCCCCCGCCCGTGGGCGGAGGATTCCTGCAGCGACCTGCGAATACAGGCGCGTATGAGTCCCCCCGACGCATCGGAGCCCCCTGTGACGAGCACCTCCAAGGTGATCGCGTTCGCCAACCAGAAGGGCGGCGTCGCCAAGACCACGACCACGCTCAATCTGGCAGTGGCGTTCGCGGAGGAGGGCCACCGAGTCCTGTGCTGCGACATGGACCCGCAGGGCAACCTGACGATGTCCCAGGGCATCGACCCCGATTCGCTCGAGAAGTCGATGTACGACGTGCTCGTCCACCACATCTCGATCCGGGAGGTGATCCGCAAGCGGGAGGTGGACATCGCGTGCGCCTCGATCGACCTGGCGGGGGCGGAGATCGCGATGTCGACCATGATCGGCCGTGAGCGCTCGCTTCAGAAGGCGCTCAGGGAGGTCGCGGAGGACTACGACTTCGTCTTCATCGACACGCCCCCGAGCTTGGGATTGCTCACGATCAACGCGCTGACGGTGGCCAACAAGGTGATCGTCCCCGTCCAATGCGAATATCTGTCGATGCGCGGCCTCGTCCAGCTCCAGAACACGCTCGCGATGATTCGCGAGAACCTGAATCCCGACGTCGACATCGAGGGTATCTTGCCGACGATGATCGACACGCGTACGCTGCACGCCAAGGAAGCGATCGAGCTGCTCGAGGAGAACTTCGGCGACCGGGTGTTCGCGTCGCGGATCCGCAAGACGATCCGCTTCGCGGAGGCACCGGTGAAGGGCATGTCGGTGCTGAAGTACGACCCTGACGGCACGGCCGCCCACGCCTACAGGCAGCTCGCCAAGGAGGTCCTCTCACATGCCAACCGGTAAGCGCGCGAGCATGCGTGAGGGTCCGCTCGCGGCCCTGTTCCGCAAGACCGCCGAGGAGGCCCCGGGCGCCGAGAAGCCCGAGGAGACCCCGGCAGCCGGGGAGCGGCCGATCGAGCAGCCCGCTGTTTCGGCTCCGCCCGCCCCACCGGCGACGCCCTTCCAGGAGGCGACGCCGCCGCCTGCCGAGGAGCATCGGATCCCCTCGCCGCAGGAGCGCCTGCGCCAGGCGTTCTCCTCGGACATCCCGGAGAGCCTGATGGAGCGGCCAACGCCACGGATTCCCGAGCCGCCCGCGCCCGATCCCTTTGCCCGTCCGGAGCGGATCGCCGAAGCGTTCGCCCCCCCGGCTGCGACCGGGACTCCCCGGATCCGCGTGGTCGGGGTCGGCGGCGCGGGCGTCAACGCGGTCAACCGCATGGTCGAGGCGGAGATCGAGGGAGTCGAGTTCCTAGCGATCAACACCGATCTTCAGTCGCTCCAGCTCTCTGCCGCCCACGAGACGCTGCACATCGGCGACTCGGTGACGCGCGGGCTGGGGTCGGGATCCGATCCCGAGCTGGGTCGGAAGGCGGCCCACGAGGAGTACGACCGCATCAAGGCGATGCTGCGGGGTTCGGACATGATCTTCATTGCCGCGGGAGCCGGCGGAGGCACCGGAACGGGTGCCGCGCCGATCGTCGCGCACATCGCCCGTGAGCTCGGGGCGCTGACCGTGGGGATCGTGACCCGGCCGTTCCAGTTCGAGGGCTCGCGCCGCCGCGCCCAGGCCGAGGAGGGGATCGCTGCACTCGCGGAGGAGGTCGACACGCTGATCGTGGTGCCGAACAACCGGCTGCTGTCCGTGCTCGATCGCAACACCTCCATGGTCGAGGCATTCCGGGTGGCCGACGACGTGCTGCGCCAGGGCGTGCAGGGCGTGTCCGATCTGGTCACGCTCCCCGGATTGATCAACTTGGACTTCGCCGACGTGCGGACGATCATGTCCGATGCCGGGAACGCGCTCCTGGGAATCGGCATGGGCACCGGTGAGCGGCGCGCGATCGACGCCGCCGAGCACGCTGTCTCGTCCCCGCTGCTCGAGACCAGCATGGAGGGGGCCCGCTCGATCCTCCTGTCCATCACCGGGGGCACCAACCTGTCCCTGTGGGAGGTCAACGAGGCGGCCAAGGCCGTTGCCGAGGCAGCTCACCCGGACGCCAACATCATCTTCGGGGCCATGCTCGACGAGAAGCTCGACGACCAGCTGTGGGTGACGGTTGTCGCGACGGGATATGGGGAGCGACGGCGCCGGCCTCCCAGGGATGCCGAGCGCCCGGGAATCGGCGAGGCGCGAAACGGCGACGCGCATCCGGCCCTGCGCGAGCCGGGCGGAGAGCCCAGGGTGAGCCGGGTGCGCGAGCGCCCGCTGCGCCCGGTTGTGGAGCTGGACGTCCCCGAGTTCATCCCTCGGCGCTGACGGTGGGCTGCTGCGCCTGCTCGGGCGTGTGAGCTCGAATCGCCAGCTGGGTGTCATTGCCGCCGGCCATCAGCTGACCGCGCAGGCAGCCGCGGACGTGCTGCGGGAGGGAGGGAACGCAGTCGACGCGGCGCTCGGGGGGATGCTCACGTCGTTCGCGTGCGAGCCGCTGCTGACCGGGCTGGGGGCCGGGGGCTACATGCTCGTGGTGGCCCCGGGCCGCCCGCCCGCGCTGCTCGACTTCTTCGTCGAGGCACCGGGGCGCGGAGCGGGTCCCGCCGCGCGGGCGGAGCTGCTTCCTGTCACGGTCTCGTTCGGGGACGCCGTGCAGATGTTCAACATCGGCGCCGCGTCCGTCGGTACGTACGGCGTTCCCTGGGGGATCCACCAGGCGTCCGCGCGCTTCGGCCGGATGCCGCTGCTGGACATCGTCGGTCCGGCCGCGAGGCTGGCACGCGAGGGGGTCGAGCTGACCGCGCCCCAGGCGTACCTGGTCGAGATCCTCGGCGACATCGTCATGTCCACGCCCGAGGGCGCCGCGCTGTTCGCGCCCCGGGGGCGCCTGCTGCGGGAGGGCGAGACCCTCCGCCAGCCCGAGCTGGCCGACGCGCTGGAGCGGCTCGGGAAGGAGGGGCCGGACCCGTTCTACTCGGGCGACGTCGCTGCTGCGATCGTGAGCTGGGTCACGGAGAGGGGCGGCATGCTGACCGCCGAGGACCTGGACGCCTACGCGGTGATCGACCGCCGGCCGATCCGCGTGCACTACCGCGGACGGGAGGTGCTCACCAACCCCCCTCCGTCCGCTGGCGGGATCCTGATCGCGCGGGCGCTCGCGTGGCTCGACGCGGACGCCGGGCCGCCCGACGTCGCGCGGATCGTGCAGGTGATGGAGCGCACCCAGGAGGAGCGCACGCCGGAGTTCCTGGCGGGACTCGACGACCCGGAGTACGTGGAGCGCTTCCTGCACTCGCGGGGCTGGGCCGAGGACGCCACAGCGGGTCCGACCGGAAGCGGCGGCTCGGTGCGCGGCCCGCTCGGCTCCACCACGCATATCGCCGTGCTAGATGACGAGGGATGGGCCTGCTCGGTGACATGCTCCAACGGCTCGTGCTCGGGCGTGATCGTGCCCGGGACGGGTGTGCATCTGAACAACATGCTCGGCGAGCAGGACCTCAACCCGCTCGGCTTTCACCGCCATCCCCCCGGGCGGCGGCTTCCGAGCATGATGGCACCGACCGCGGTTCTCCGGGACGGTGTCGCGGAGCTCGTGCTCGGGAGCGCCGGGTCCAACCGCATCCGCTCCGCGATCCTCCAGACGATCATCCGCGTGATCGACGAGGGGATGCGGGCGGGCGACGCCGTGGAGGCGCCGCGGGTTCACTTCGAGGATGGAGTGGTCTACGCGGAGCCTGGAATTGACACCCACGAGCTCGAGGCCTCGGGGCGCGCAATCGCTCGCTTCCGCGACAGGAACCTATTCTTCGGTGGAGTGCAGGCCGTCGAGCGCGACCGAAGCGGCGCGTTCTGGGGAGGAGGGGACCCCCGGCGCGGTGGCGCCGCCGTCGCCGTGACGCGATGAGGCGCCCCGGACGGCCCCTCCGGGTCGCTGTGACCGCGCTACTGCTCGCCGGCGGGGTGGCGGGTTGCGGCCTGGACGTCCAGGCTCCCGACCTCTTCCTGCTCTCCCGTACCGGGCAGGGCGAGAGGCTCACGCTGCTGGTCAACGACAGCGGCACGATCAGCTGCGACGGCGCGCGCCCCCGGTCGCTGCCGGACCCGCTGCTGCTCGAGGCGCGCGATCTGGCCAACCAGCTCGATGGCGATGCCAAGGCGCACCTGCGGATCGCCGTACCCGCCAACAGCGTCTACCGCTACACGATCAGGCTCCAGGGCGGAACGATCTCCTTCCCGGACACCGCGACGGCGAGCGGCAAGTTCCCGGCCTTGGCCCAGGCTGAGCTGTTCACGGTTCAGGCAGCCCAGGCCTGCGGCCGGCCCAGCTGACAGCATCTTAGGCACGCCTTAGCCTCCAGACGCTAGGGTGCCGCTTCGTGCTTGCGCTTGCCAGCAGCCTGATCACAACCTTCCAAGCGATCGTGCTCGGAGCTCTTCAGGGGGTCACGGAGCTCTTTCCGATCTCGAGCCTGGGCCACACCGTACTGTTCCCGCACCTGTTCGGCTGGTCGAACATCGTCAGGTGGCAGTCCGAGCCGGAGTCGCCGTGGCTCGCGTTCGTGGTGATGCTCCACGTGGGAAGCGCGGTCGGGCTGCTGATCTACTTCTGGCGAACCTGGGTCGCGATCGTCGCCGGGTTCTTCGCGACGCTGCGCAAGCGCCGGATCGAGACCCCCACGGAGCGCCTGGCATGGCTGATCATCGCCGCGACGATCCCGGTGGGGATCCTGGGACTGCTGCTGGAGCATTCGGTGCGGGTGGCGCTGGCCAAGCCGCTGTACGCCTCGATCTTCCTCGTGGTCAACGGCCTGATCCTGTTCGGCGGCGAGCGCTACCGCCGCCGCGCGGAGGTCCGCGAGCTTGCCATCCGCGAGGGGGCCAAGCGCGACGGCGGGCGGCGGCTCGAAACGATGGAGGTGCGCGAGGCCGGCGTGATCGGAGTGGCGCAGAGCTCGGCGCTGATCGCCGGCATCAGCCGCGACGGCGTGTGCATGACGGTGGGCCTGGCCCGCGGGCTCGATCACAGCGACGCCGCGCGGTTCGCGTTCCTGCTTGCGACGCCCCCGATCTTCGCCGCGGGACTTCTGAAGATCGGCGACCTCACGGGTCCGCTTGGCAACGGTGTGCGCGGCCCGGCGTTCATCGCGGCGGCGGCGGCGGCGATCACCGCGCTCTTCTCGGTCCACTACCTGACGCGCTACTTCAGGACCCGCACGCTGACGCCGTTCGCCTGGTACTGCGTGGTGTTCGGCCTGGCGATGGTCATCTACAACTCCTAGGCCCCGAAGACTTCTAGCCCCCGAAGCGGACCTTCCCGTTGGACTGGGCGCGCTCCTGCGCGCGGTCGATCAGGTCCAGGCGCTTGGTCGCCGCCTGGAAGAGTCGCGTGACCAGGCGAAGCCGCGCGTTCTCCGAGCGCAGGTCGAGCAGCCCCTGCTTGGCGTCCGGGCCGAAGTCGACGGTCGCGGCCATCGCGTATGCGTCCATCTGAGCGAGCTCCGCCGCGTCCGGCTCGTTGTCCGTGGCCCGCCGCACGAGCTGCGCATAGGCCTCGCGTGCGCCGCGCATCAGCTCGGGGTCGAGCGTCTCCTGCCGGTCCTCCAGGAACTCGATCACGCCCGCGGGATACGCCAACTCGCTCTGGCGCTCGATTACGCGAAACGGGCGCGTGCCCCGGGTCAGAAGGTTCATCCTGCCGTCGTCCATGCGCTCCAGGACGCGCTCGATCGCGCACGAGCACCCGGTGGTGCGCAGCCCGTCATCGGAAAGCCACACGATTCCGAACTCCTTCTCGTCGCGCAGGCACTCGTTCATCATCGTCTTGAAGCGCTCCTCGAAGATGTGCAGCGGAATCAGCTCTCCGGGAAGGGCCACGATGCCGAGGGGGAACAGCGGGAAGTTACGTCGGGGCTGATCCGGCATGTGAATGAGTCTATGGTTGACCTGGCCGGCGCTATGCCTTGCGTGCGGCCAGCAGCAGGTTGTAGAACAGCTCCGGCGGGAGCAGGGGCTCCAGAACCCGCCCATCCAGGCGCTGCAGGATCAGGTAGCCGTGGAACGCGTACTGGCGCCACAGCATCGGCACACGCTGGGGATCGGCGCTCGCCTCCAGGCCACGGTTGAACCACCCGAACCAGTTCGCGATGAGCTCCTCGCCGCGTACCTTCACGTCTCTGAACCCGGCGCGCCTGGCCAGTCCGATCAGGTCGTCGGGCGCGAACGCGTGGATGTCCACCAGGCGCTCGAGGCCGTGATCCTCCGCCTCACCGTCAGGGGACGGGGGAGCGGGCGGGGCAGGCGGCAGGCGTAGCGCGGCCCGCCACAGCGGCGCCAGCACCGCCGCGCCGCGCTTGGGGACGCCCGCCAGACGGTCTCCGAGACGCGAGGGCTCGCCGGCGAACACGATCCGTCCGCCGGGGCGCAGCACGCGATGGAACTCCTCGAAGGCCCGATGGAGATCGGGCAGGTGATGGAGCACGGCGTGACCCAGGACCAGGTCGAAGCTGCCGTCGGCGAACGGCAGTGACTCGGCTTCGGCCCGCGCGGTCTTGACGCTCAGTCCGAGGCGCGCCGCATTGGCCGCGAGCGCGTGCAGCATCCCGGGCGAGATGTCCGTGCACGTGGCATTGCGCACGGCCCCTGCCTGAAGCAGGTTCAGGCTGAAGTAGCCGGTGCCGGCTCCGATCTCGAGCGAGCGGCCGTAGCCGTGATCCAGCTCGGAGCCAAGGACCTTCCTCAGCTTCCCGAGCACCTGGCCCTGGCCGATCTCGCCGAAGTCGATGCCCCACTTCGAGTCGTAGCTCGCGGCGGCGACGTCGTGGTATCGAGTGTTGACATCGCGGATCTGATCCGCGCTCCGCAGTGCCTGCATGGCGCGCGGACACTACCCTCTCCGCGGTGCCGGCGAACGCCTACGTCCAGCAGGATCAGCCCGCCGGCGTGCCGCCGCTCGAGCTCACCGGCGAGCGGACGCTGCCCGATGTGCCCGCAGAGAACTACTGGTTTCGCAGGCACCTTGCCGTGTATGAGTGGATCGGGGCCCGGGTCGCCGGGGCCAGGGTGATCGACATGGCCTGCGGCGAGGGATACGGCTCGGAGGTGCTATCGCGCTCCGCGCGCAGCGTGCTCGGGGTCGATGCCAACCCGGAGGCCCACGAGCACGCCCAGCTCCGCTACCGGCGCCAGAACCTTGCGTTCGAGCGGGGGCTGGTCGAGACCCACGGCGGGCGCTCGGCGTTCGACGCGGTGGTGTTCCTCCAGACCGTCGAGCACGTGCAGGATCCCCGCAGGGTGCTCGAGCATTTTCGGCGCCTCCTGGCGCCGGGCGGAGTCGCCTACGTCTCCACGCCGAACGTCCTGACGCTCGCGCCGCCCGGCCAGCCGAAGTCCGACAACCCGTGGCATCTGAGGGAGTACCGCGCGGAGGAGTTCCGGGCGCTTTGCGGCTCGGTGTTCCCGGACGTCCAGCTACTGGGGCTACACCATGCCCGAAAGCTGCGCGTCCACGCGATCGCGCTTGCGCTCGGCTGGGACCGCATTCACGCGCGCCTGGGAGTCACGGTGGCCTTCTACGACCGCTTCACCCCGGCGATCTCCACGCGCGATTTCACCCTTCGGCCGGACGGGCGAGCCCGGCTCGACCGCGCCCTGGACTTCCTCGCCGTCTGCCGCGGGTGAGGCGCGCAGCATGACGCGCCGACGGCCCCCCGGTGAGCTCGCGATCGTCCTGCACACGCACATGCCGTACGTGGAAGGCGGCGGCGAGTGGCCGCCTGAGGACAGGGAGTCATTCCTGCGGCACCCGGAGGGCTTCGGCACGTGGCCCTTCGGAGAGGAATGGCTGTGGGAAGCGGTCGCGACCTCCTACCTTCCACTCCTGGAGGTCCTGGGCCGAGCTCCGATCACGCTCTCGCTGACCCCGGTCCTTTGCGACCAGCTCGAGGCCGCGGGCGCGATCGAGCGCTGTCTGCAATTCCTGAACGAGGTCCGGCCGGAGTCTCACCGCCGCGACGTCGAGGGCTTTCGCAACACCGGACAGGAGGAGCTGGCACGTGAGCTGGAGCGCTCCGCGGCCGACTACGCCGCAGTGGCGGCGCGCCTGGAAGCGCTGGCGCCGGATGGCCTTCTCTCGGCGCTCGGCCGCCACGCCGGGTGGACCTCGGCGGCGACTCACGCCGTGCTTCCGATGCTCGCAAGCGACACGGGCATCGCGCTCCAGGTTCAGACGGGCATCGCCTCCCACCGGCGCCGGTTCGGCGATTGGGCCGGCGGGTTCTGGCTGCCGGAGTGCGCGTACGCCCCGTGGCTCGACGAGATCCTGGAGGAGGCGAGCGTGCGATGCACGTGCGTGGAGCTCACCTCGCTGCTGGGAGAGGGGGCCGACGGTCACCTCGCCCCGCTGCTCACCGAGGCGGGACCGGTGATGTGGCCGATCGACCGCCGGACGATCTCGCTGGTGTGGAGCGAGCACGGCTATCCCTCCAGTCCGGCCTACCGCGATTACCACCGGCTCACGGCCCACCATCATCGGGTGTGGCGAAACGACGGGCTGCCCTACGACTCGGCGGCGGCTCAGGCGCTGGTCCGCGAGCATGCGGCGGACTTCGTGGGCCGGGTCCGGGAGCGTGTCCGCGGCGGCGGCGTGTGCGTGTGCGCGCTCGACACCGAGCTCCTGGGGCACTGGTGGTACGAAGGGGTGTGGTGGCTCGCCGCCGTGGTAGACGAGGCGGCCAGGCAGCGCCTTCCCATGACCACGCTCGACGATTCGCTCGAGCGTCACGAGCCTTCCCCGGCGCCCGCCGGCATCGGCGTGTCCAGCTGGGGAGAGGGCGGGGATCTGCGCACGTGGAGCGGGCCGCGTGTGGCCGATCTGGCCTGGCAGGCGAGATCGGCAGAGCTGCGCGTGCTCGCCATGGGACGCCGGCCGGGGGAACGCGTGCTTCGTGAGCTGCTCGCTACGCAGGCCAGCGACTGGGCATTTCTGGTCTCACGCGGGCTGGCGGGCGAGTACCCGCGCGCCAGGGCTCGCGCGCACGCCGACGCGCTGGAGCGAGCGCTCGAGGGAGGCTCGCCGGCCGATCTCGCCCTCCGGAACCTCGCCCCGGAGGTGGTGGGCTGGTCGGGGTGAGCCGGCGGCCGCTACGCGGCCGTGGGCGTCACTCCCAGCGAAACGTCCGCGGGGCCTTCCGCATCCGGATGACCCGGGCGGGCACCCCCGCGACCACCGCGTTGTCGGGCACGTCGGTCGTGACGACCGCGTTGGTGCCGATCACGGCGTTGTTTCCGACCTTGACGCCTCGGAGCACACACGCGGCGTAGCCGATCCAGACGTTGTGGCCGACGTCAACGTCCCGTTTGTAGATGCCCTGGAAGCGGATGGGGCGCTCCACCTCGACCATCCCGTGGTCGAAGTCGATCATCATCACGCGGTCCGCGATGATGCACTCGCGCCCGATCGAGACGTGCTGGTAGGCCGAGATCGTGCATTCCTGACCCAGGACCGACTTGGCGCCGATCGAGACCTCGCCCTCGTGGGCTCGCACCTTGCAGCGGTGCCCGAGCCAGGACCAGCGGCCGAGCGTCACGGTGGCATCGCGGCCGATCTCGAACTTCACGCCCGGACAGATGAAGCACAGGCCGTCGGTCCTCAGGCGGCCGCGCCAGCGGAGCTTCAGCCACAGCCAGCGCGCCGCCAGCAGGGCGTAGCCCGGCGTGAGCATCCGGTGCCTGCGGGCGAAGCGCAGGAACGTGATCGGGCCGCCGTGCAGCGGGGGCGGCCCCGAGCGCACCGCGCGTGGCAGCGTCCGCGGGGACGGCCTGCTCGCCCGTGGCTCGGTGCCCGTCGAGGCCATGGGCGGATCGTACGGAGTCCCGCCGCGAGTTGCCCTGGCCCCCTGGCATGATGGGCGCCCCATGGCCGGCCCGGAAAAGTCCCTTGCGGAACGCCTACTGGCGGGCGATAAGCGCGCTCTGGCGCGCGCGATCTCGCTCGTCGAAAACGACGATCCCGAGGGATGGGCGCTGGTGCGAGAGGTGTATCCGTGGACCGGGAGGGCCGCCGTGATCGGCTTCACAGGCCCGCCCGGCGTCGGCAAGTCGACGCTGCTCGGGGCCCTGACCAAGCTCGAGCGCGAGCGCGAGAAGACCGTCGCGGTGCTATCGATCGACCCCTCCTCGCCGTTCACCCAGGGGGCGCTGCTCGGAGACCGCATCCGTCTCTCGGATCATTTCCTCGATCCCGGTGTGTTCATCCGCTCGATGGCCAACCGCGGCGCGCTCGGAGGCCTCAGCGAGGCAGCGCTCCAGGCAGCGCTGCTGATGGACGCCTCAGGGCGTGACGTGATCCTGCTCGAGACCGTCGGCGTCGGCCAGGCCGAGGTGGACATCATCGACCACGCTGACACCGTCGTCTTGGTGCTGATGCCCGGCTCCGGGGACTCGATCCAGGCGCTCAAGGCGGGCGTGATGGAGATCCCCGACGTGATCGTCGTCAACAAGGCCGACCACCCGCTGACCGACACGATGGTGCGAGAGATCAGGGGAGTGCTCGCGCTGGGGCCGCACGAGGGCTGGAAGATCCCCATCGTCCGGACCGAGGCCGTCCGGGGAACGGGCATCGAGGAGCTCGCCGACAAGCTCGACGAGCACCGAGCGTACATCGAGGCAGAGGGAACGCTGATGGAGCGGCGCCGCCGAAACCTGATGAACGAGGTCCTGGCGATCGCGACCTTCCGGATGCGCCGGGAGCTCGAGGACTCGGTTCGGGAGGACCAGCGGGTCAGGGAGCTGCTCGACAAGGTGGTCTCCCGCGAGATCGATCCTGCGAGCGCCGCCGGGACGATCCTGGAGACCGCATCCGACTTGGGCTCGCGCTAACCGCGCGCTCGGCATCCAGCCTCGCCGAGAGCGCGGCGCGCGAGTCATCCAGCTGCTCCCTCCGCTCCTAGAGTCCGGTGACCGCTCCGGTCGCTCGGCAGTTACCACAGGCCAGCGTCCAGCTGGCCTACGCCCCCAGCTGGCGGGCGATCACGAGCTCCTGCACCTCGTCGGTGCCCTCGCCGATCGTGAGGATCTTGGCATCGCGGTAGAAGCGGCACACCGGGTATTCCTCGATGTATCCGTAGCCGCCGTGGATCTGGACGGCCTCGTCGGCCGCCCGCACCGCCAGCCGTCCGCTCTTCAGCTTGGCCTGGGCGGCCGTCAGCGTGAAGTCGCGATCGGCGTCCTTCAGATACGCGGCCTTGTGCACCAGCAGTCGGGTGGCCTCGATCTCCGTCGCGAGGTTGGCGAGCTTGGCCTGGATCGACTGGAATTTCGAGATCGGGCGCCCGAACGCGCGGCGCTCCTTGGCGTAAGCGAGCGCCTGCTCGAGCGCGCCCTGAGCCAGCCCGACGCCCATCGCCGCCACCCCGATCCGCCCGATGTCGAGCACGCGGAGAAACTGGCGAAGCCCCGCGCCGCGGGGCCCGACCAGGTTCTCGGCCGGGACCCTGCAGTCGCTGAACGAGAGGGGCCGCGTGTCGGAGGCGTTCCAGCCCATCTTCCGGTACGGCTCGCCCTGCTCGTAGCCCGGCGTCCCGTTGGGTACGAGGAGGTTCGAGATCTCCCGGGTCCGGGACTCCCCGTCGCCACCACGCTGGGCGACGCCGTTCGAGACGCCGGTGACCGCCGTGATCACGACCACCCCCGAGATCTCGGTGCCGGCATTGGTGATGAATTGCTTGGAGCCGTTTATCACCCACTCCCCGTCCTCCAGGACGGCCCGCGTCCGGGTGTTGCCCGCGTCCGAGCCGGCCTCCGGCTCGGTCAAGCCGAACGCGCCGAGGACGTCCCCGCTACAGAGCTGTGGCAACCACTCCTGCTTCTGCTCCTCGGAGCCGAACAGATAGATCGGCTGCGTACCGAGGGAGGTGTGGGCGCACAGCGTAATCGCCACCGAGGAGTCGACACGCGCCAGCTCCTCCACCACCAACGCGTAGCCGAGCGAGTCCCCGCCGGCGCCCCCGTACTCCTCAGGGAAGGGGATCCCCATCAGGTCGAGCTCGGCGAGGCGACGGACGATCTCGTAGGGGAAAGAATGCGTCCGGTCGAGCTCCTCCGCGACCGGCGCGATCTCCTGGTCGGCGAACTCCCTGACGGTTGACCGGAGCAGGCGGTGGTGCTCGGGCAGTTCGAAGTTCACCTGCGGGATTGTCACCCGTACGATCGGCGGATGTCGGCCACACCACCGAACGTCGAGCTGGGAGCTGATGACCCGCCCTGCTGCTGCGATGACCCGCCCTGCTGCTGCGCTTCCTCCGTCTGATCAGCGTCTGAGCCGCCGTCAGCCGGTCAGACCCCGGGCCAGCTCGACGAGGAGCCGAACGCCGAAGCCCGTGGCGCCCTTGCCGACGAAGTACGG